>OJPD01000613.1_pt1 | contig 24702 bp, 19 predicted proteins | sample 1598371 | NCBI WGS metagenome assembly OJPD01 (sample SAMN03922478, study PRJEB24848) | human gut metagenome | isolation source: stool sample | host: Homo sapiens | place: Germany | collected 2010-11
TGTGTATAAGAGACAGCCTCAGGATTATGCCTTGGATGAAGTGGTGGTAAAGGCAGAACGCCCATTTGTAAAAGTGGAGAATGGACGTTTAGGTTATAATCTCGCTGTTTTATCTGAAAAGCAAGTAGTGAATAATGCCTATGAAGCATTGATGAGGTTACCGGGAGTGCAAGAAAGTAAGGGGGCATTGACTCTGGTCGGTGCAGGAAATCTGACTGTAATCCTGAATGGAAAACCTACCACAATGGATGTCGGGCAGCTTGAAACTCTTTTGCGTAATACTCCGGTAAACAGGGTGGAGAAAGTGGAAGTAATGTATAGTGCACCCCCTGAATATCATGTACGGGGAGCGGTTATCAATGTTGTTTTAAAACGCTCGAATGACTATTCTTTTCAAGGAGAAGTAAGTGCTGATTATAAGAATCAATATTTTAATAGCGGTGGCATGAAGGGGAATTTCCGTTTATCGACACCCAAGATGGCTTTTGATGTGATGTATGGAGCGAATGATGTGAAGAATATGGAATACATAGATCTCGATTCCAGGCATACACTGAAAAATGAACGGTACGATATCAGTCAGAATGAGCAATTACGCAGTAAGTATTGGAATCACAATTTCAGAACTGCATTTGAGTATAATTTCAATGATAATCATACGATCAATGTGATATATACAGGCAGTTATAGCCCCGATCAGCATAATAGTAGCGAAACGACAGGAAATTATCAAACCAGTAATGTGGATAAATATCTTGATACACAGATGAATAATGTCACATTGCAGTATCATTCAGGATTTGGGTTTGAAATAGGTGGTGATTATACGCATTATACATCCGACAATCATCAAAGCCTCTATGCTGACTATCAGGATGGCAGACAAAGCAGTTTTTCAATGGTTGGCGGACAAAGAATAGATCGCTATTCTATTTATGCAGATCAAAAACATTCATTGTCTAAAGGATGGAGTTTAGGGTATGGGGCATCCTATCGGTTTGCAAAAGATCTTGATTTTCAAACTTATGATAAGGTAGTGGAGGATATTCATACTCAGAATATGTACTCTGATCTGAAAGAACAGACTACTAATTTTTATGTGTCACTCAGTAAAAACTACGAGACAGGAGTTTCGTTCTCAGTATCGGCTACAGGAGAATATTATACTATCGGCAATTATCATAAATGGGCGGTTTATCCACAGGCATCGCTGACTTACTTTAAAACCCCGAAGCATACATTCCAGTTCTCCTTATCTACAGATAAGACGTATCCGAGCTATTGGGATATGCAATCGTCTGTTAGTTATCTCAACGGGTACACTGAACTGTGGGGAACGCCGGGATTGAAACCTATGACTAATTACAATTTGAACGGGAGTTATATCTTGAAGCAAAAATATATTTTTAACCTGTTCTTTATGCATACTCCAGATTACTTTATACAAACTCCTTATCAATCTACCGACAGACTGGCGTTAATTTATAAAAATACAAACTGGAACTATATGCAGTTGTGGGGAGTAAATATCATATTGCCTTTCAAAACAGGAAATTGGTTGGATTCTCGATTAACTGTAGCCGGTATGCAGATGAGGCAACGTTGTGATGATTTCTTTGATATACCTTTCAATCGAAAAAAGTGGGTGTTCAGTGCTATGCTGGATAATACTTTTAAAGTGAATAAAAATCTGGCTTTTGAATTGATGGGGAATGTGCAGACACCGGTTATACAAGGAACATTCGATATTGAATCCATCTTTAATCTTACTGCCGGATTGAAATGGAGTTTTGCAAACGACAGGATGAGCCTTTCCGCTCGTTGCAATGATATTCTTAATACAGGGATGCCTAAGACTAAAGTTCGTTTTAAGGGACAAGACTTAGATATGAACAGCGCTTTCCATTCGCGGGCTTTTACTCTGAATCTCAGTTATCGCTTCGGAGGGTATAAGAAAAAGAATCTGAAAGAGGTGGATACATCAAGGTTTGGAATGTAATTGTTATTAGGTGGAACATCTGGTTATTGAACAAAAAAGCTCTGAAATCATTCGATTTCAGAGCTTTAAGCGGTGCGTACGGGACTCGAACCCGTGACCCCATGCGTGACAGGCATGTATTCTAACCAACTGAACTAACGCACCATAATTTCATTTCTTTAATTGCTTTCTCTCTCGATTGCGGTTGCAAAGGTAGGCATTTCTTTGAAACCTGCAATAGCTACGATGAAATTTTTTTGCTTGATTTTATCACTTTTCCTTTTATATCCTCATTTTGAGAACATTGGAATATGAAAAAAAATAAGTTCTTGCAGAGCTTTTTGTGAAAGGGGATTGGGATGGTTTTGTAATGAAAACGAAGCTTTCTGTTGCTTGATTTAAACTTCTTGCTCGAAAACTTCGTTATTTTACAATAAATCGTTATTTTTGCAAACTCAAATCGAGAAAATTGTAATTTGAAAACGATAAAAACGATAATTTAGGATGATGAAAACGGCCAAACTGTTACTTCACTGTCCCGACAAACCGGGAATTCTGGCAGAAGTGACAGACTTTATAACGGTAAACAAGGGAAATATTATCTATCTGGACCAATATGTCGATCATGTGGAGAATATCTTTTTCATGCGTATCGAGTGGGAATTGAAGAACTTCCTGATACCGCAAGAGAAAATTGAAGATTATTTTGCTACGCTGTACGCACAGAAATATGAAATGTTTTTCCGTCTCTATTTCTCGGATACGAAACCACGCATGGCAATATTTGTGTCTAAGATGTCACATTGCCTGTTCGATTTGCTGGCACGCTATACGGCAGGAGAGTGGAATGTCGAGATTCCTCTTATTATAAGCAACCATCCCGACTTGCAACATGTTGCTGAACGTTTCGGAATACCTTTCTATCTGTTCCCTATTACAAAGGAGACTAAAGAAGAACAGGAGAAAAAAGAAATGGAATTGCTGGCAAAACATAAGGTGAACTTTATTGTACTGGCGCGTTATATGCAGGTGATTTCAGAGCGGATGATTGATGCATATCCCAATCGGATTATCAATATTCATCACTCTTTCCTTCCTGCATTTGTGGGAGCAAAACCTTATCATGCAGCATTTGAGCGTGGTGTGAAGATCATTGGCGCTACCAGTCATTATGTAACAACAGAATTGGATGCAGGACCGATCATTGAACAAGATGTGGTTCGTATCACTCATAAAGATACTGTAGAAGATCTTGTAAATAAGGGGAAAGACCTGGAAAAGATTGTTCTCTCACGTGCCGTGCAGAAGCATATTGAGCGCAAGGTACTGGCATATAAGAATAAAACAGTGATATTTAGTTAAGGTATATTCATGAAAGTAGCGATTATCAAATATAATGCGGGCAATATCTATTCGGTGGATTATGCGCTGAAGCGTTTGGGCGTGGAGGCTGTGGTAACGGCAGATAAAGATGAATTGCGTGCGGCGGACAAAGTGATCTTTCCAGGTGTGGGCGAGGCGGAAACAACCATGAAGTTTCTGCGTGCCAGTGGTATGGATGCATTGATTAAGGAACTTAGACAGCCTCTTTTAGGGATATGTCTGGGTATGCAAGTGATGTGCCGCCATTCTGAAGAAGGAGGAGATGTGGACTGTCTGGGTATTTTTGATACGGAAGTGAAGCGTTTCGTTCCACAGAAGCATGAGGATAAAGTACCTCACATGGGTTGGAATACGCTCACAGAGACGAACAGTGGCTTATTCAAAGGCTTTACAAAAGAAGAGTTTGTCTATTTTGTGCATAGCTTCTACGTTCCGGTCAATGAATATACAGCTGCTGTGACGGACTATATACAACCGTTTAGCGCTGCCTTGCATAAGGATAATTATTACGCTACCCAATTCCATCCGGAGAAAAGTGGAGGTGTGGGAGAACGTATCCTGCGCAATTTTTTAGAATTATAATTAAGTAGATGAATATTATGATAGAGCTTATTCCTGCAATAGATATTATCGACGGAAAGTGTGTACGCCTTTCGCAAGGTGACTATGACAGTAAGAAGGTGTATAACGAAAATCCGGTAGAAGTGGCCAAAGAGATGGAGGCGCACGGTATTCGCCGGCTTCATGTGGTAGACTTGGACGGAGCGGCTTCTCATCATGTAGTCAATTATAATGTTTTGAATAGAATCACCTCACAGACTTCCCTGATAGTTGATTTCGGTGGTGGTGTGAAAAGTGACGAAGACTTGAAGATCGCTTTCGAGAATGGGGCACAGATGGTTACAGGCGGCAGTATTGCGGTGAAAAATCCTGAATTGTTCTGCCATTGGCTGGAAGTTTACGGCAGTGAGAAGATAATTCTTGGTGCGGACGTGAAAGACCGGAAGATAGCTGTGAATGGCTGGAAGGATGAAAGTGCTTGTGAATTGTTCCCTTTCTTGAAAGAATATGTAGAGAAAGGTATTCAGAAAGTAATCTGCACGGATATTAGTTGTGACGGTATGTTGCAGGGGCCTTCTATTGAACTGTATAAGGCAATGCTGGAAAAACATCCCGACCTTTACCTGATAGCAAGTGGCGGTGTCAGCAGTATGGAAGATATACGTGCATTGGAGACGGCTGGGGTACCGGCTGTTATTTTTGGTAAGGCTCTGTATGAAGGGCGTATTACTTTGAAGGAAATTGAAAGAATGATGCAGGATTATTGACGAATCATTCTCAATTGAGTTAGATTTAGGTTATATATCCTCATGAATATAAATCGTTAAAACAAAACAAAAGTGTTAGCGAAAAGAATTATCCCCTGTCTCGATATCAAAGACGGACAAACAGTGAAAGGAACCAATTTCGTCAACCTGCGTCAAGCGGGCGATCCGGTGGAACTGGCACGCGCGTATAGTGAGCAAGGTGCTGATGAATTGGTTTTTCTGGATATAACAGCCAGTTTTGAAGGTCGTAAGACATTTACAGAGTTGGTGAAGCGCATTGCTGCCAATATTAGTATTCCGTTTACGGTAGGTGGCGGTATCAACGAATTGAGTGATGTAGACCGTCTACTGAATGCCGGTGCAGATAAAATTTCTATCAATTCTTCTGCGATTCGCCGTCCTGAACTGATTGATGAAATAGCTAAGAACTTCGGTTCGCAGGTATGTGTGTTGGCGGTAGATGCCAAACAAACTGAAAAAGGCTGGTGGTGCTATTTGAATGGAGGCCGTGTAGAAACAGATAAGGAACTGTTTACCTGGACCAAAGAAGCTCAGGAACGTGGTGCCGGAGAAATACTTTTCACCAGCATGAATCATGATGGCGTAAAGACCGGATACGCTAATGAAGCGCTTGCTGAAATGTCTGATAACCTCTCTATTCCGGTGATTGCATCGGGCGGAGCAGGAGCAAAAGAGCATTTTCGTGATGTGTTTTTGCAAGGAAAAGCAGATGCGGCGTTGGCAGCCAGCGTTTTTCATTTCGGAGAAATTAAAATTCCCGATTTAAAATCGTATCTTTGCGCCCAGGGAATCTCGATGCGAACGGTGTAAGGGGATGATAAAATAGTAAGATGATAGGATGCTTATACCGCATTATAATTCGTAAATTGTAATTCGTAATTATATAAAAATGGATTTTGATAAAATGAACGGACTTATTCCGGCAATCATACAAGACGCAGACACCGCTAAGGTGTTGATGTTGGGCTTCATGAATAAAGAGGCTTACGACAAAACGGTAGAAACCGGTAAAGTGACTTTTTTCAGCCGCACCAAGAACCGTCTTTGGACGAAAGGTGAGGAGAGTGGTAATTTCCTGAATGTCGTTTCTGTCAAGGAAGACTGTGATCAGGATACATTGCTGATTCAGGTACACCCTGTGGGACCTGTTTGCCATACAGGCACGGATACATGCTGGGGTGAGAAGAATGAACAGCCTGTAATGTTCTTGAAGCATCTTCAGGATTTTATTACTAAGCGCCATGAAGAGATGCCGGAAGGTTCTTACACAACCAGTCTGTTTGAGTCTGGTGTGAATAAAATGGCGCAGAAAGTGGGTGAAGAAGCTGTGGAAACAGTGATCGAAGCTTGCAATGGAACTGATGAACGGTTGATCTATGAAGGAGCCGATTTGATATACCACCTCATAGTACTGTTAACATCCAAAGGATACAGTCTGGAAGATTTGGCACGAGAATTGCAGGAACGTCATAGCGCTTCGTGGAAGAAACACTAATTAATTAATAATTAAAAATTAATAATTAAACGGGAATGGCTGAACCGCTGATACGATATAAAGATGTGGAAGTACACCAACAGGACTTGTGCGTGCTGAATGAGGTAAACCTCGAGCTGCAGAAGGGAGAGTTTGTGTACCTGATCGGTAAGGTAGGTTCGGGTAAGACCAGTTTGCTAAAGACACTCTACGGAGAACTGGATATCACTGCCGGCGAAGCAATGGTACTGGGGTATGATATGAGCCGCATTAAGCGCAAGCATATTCCGCAGTTGCGTCGTAAGCTGGGCATTGTGTTTCAGGATTTCCAACTGTTGACTGACCGCACGGTGAACGATAATCTTGCTTTTGTATTGAAGGCTACGGGCTGGAAAAACAAATCGGAAATAAAAGATCGTATCGCTGAAGTGCTGATGCAGGTAGGAATGGGTAATAAAGGATATAAGTTCCCTAACGAACTTTCGGGAGGTGAACAGCAACGCATTGTTATTGCCCGTGCTATGCTCAACTCTCCGGAGATTATCCTGGCGGATGAACCGACCGGTAATCTGGATGCGGAAACGGGACGTGCTATTGTAGGACTGTTACATAACATCAGCCGCACGGGTGGCTCGCTGGTATTGATGACTACGCACAACCTCCATCTGCTTCACGAGTTTCCGGGACAGGTATATCGCTGTGCAGGTCATCAGATAACAGATGTAACGTCCGAGTATTCGGGTATGATGCCGACTGTAGAAGAAACAAATAATAATATATAATCATTTAATACAGGAACGAAAATGAAAGTTTTAAAGTTTGGAGGTACTTCCGTAGGTTCTGCACAGCGGATAAAGGAAGTAGCCAAATTGATCACTGATGGTGAACAGAAGATAGTTGTACTCTCGGCTATGTCGGGCACAACTAATACATTGGTGGAAATTTCGGACTATCTGTACAAGAAAAATCCGGAGGGTGCCAACGAGATCATTAACAAGCTGGAGGCTAAATATAAACAGCATGTGAATGAGTTGTATTCCACTCCCGAGTATAAACAGAAAGGTCAGGAACTGATTAAATCTCATTTTGACTACATCCGTTCTTATACCAAAGACCTTTTCACGCTGTTTGAGGAGAAAGTGGTTCTGGCACAGGGAGAACTGATCTCTACTGCCATGATGAACTATTACCTGCAAGAGTGTGGTGTGAAGTCCATTTTGCTTCCGGCTTTGGAATATATGCGTACCGATAAGAATGCGGAGCCCGATCCTGTATATATTAAGGAGAAACTTCAGATGCAGTTGGAATTGCATCCCGGTGCTGAGATTTACATCACACAAGGATACATTTGCCGCAACGCTTACGGAGAAATAGACAATCTGCAACGTGGTGGAAGCGACTATACCGCTTCTTTGATCGGTGCAGCTATCAATGCTTCCGAAATCCAGATATGGACCGATATCGACGGTATGCACAATAATGACCCGCGTATCGTTGATAAGACTGCTCCTGTACGTCATCTTCATTTTGAAGAAGCTGCCGAGTTGGCTTATTTTGGTGCGAAGATTCTTCACCCCACTTGTATACAGCCTGCCAAGTATGCCAATATCCCGGTGCGTCTGCTGAATACGATGGACCCGACTGCTCCCGGTACTATGATTTCCAATGATACTGAGAAGGGCAAAATTAAGGCAGTTGCAGCAAAAGATAATATTACGGCTATCAAGATTAAATCCAGCCGTATGTTGCTTGCTCACGGTTTCTTGCGCAAGGTATTCGAAATCTTTGAAAGCTATCAGACTTCTATCGATATGATTTGTACTTCTGAGGTAGGAGTATCTGTATCTGTTGATAATACGAAGCACCTCAACGAGATTTTGGACGACCTGAAGAAGTACGGAACCGTTACGGTGGATAAGGATATGTGTATTGTCTGCGTGGTAGGTGATTTGGAATGGGAGAATGTCGGTTTCGAGGCGAAGGCACTGGATGCCATGCGCGACATACCGGTACGAATGATCTCATTTGGTGGTAGTAACTACAACATTTCTTTCCTTATCCGTGAGTGCGACAAGAATAAGGCATTGCAGTCGCTTAGTGATGCACTGTTCAACGAAGAATAAGAGAAATAAGAAAGTACAGATATAAAATAATATGGAACGCAAACTACACAAATTGCACAACTCGCTGATAAAGGCTCTTGTGTAATTCGCGTAATTTGCGTTCTTTTCTTTATAAACAAAGTTTTGAAGTATGAAAGGAACATTTCCCATAGATAAATTCCGTGAGCTGCGTACCCCTTTTTATTATTATGATACGAAGGTGTTGCGCGACACTCTTTCCTGCGTGCGTGCAGAAGCCGCTAAATATGGCAATTTTGAGGTGCATTATGCTGTGAAAGCAAATGCTAATCCGAAGGTACTTACCATTATCCGTGAGAATGGACTGGGTGCCGATTGTGTGAGTGGGGGAGAAGTGCGTGCTGCCATCAAGGCTGGTTTTCCTGCGAATAAGGTTGTTTTTGCAGGAGTAGGTAAGTCCGATTGGGAGATCAACATGAGCTTGGACTACAATATCTTCTGTTTCAATGTGGAGTCTATTCCTGAGTTGGAAGTAATTAATGAATTGGCGGCTGCTAAAGGTAAGATCGCTAATGTCGCTTTCCGCATCAATCCGAATGTAGGAGCTCATACGCATGCCAATATCACTACCGGACTGGCGGAAAACAAGTTTGGCATTAGTATGCAAGACATGGATCATGTGATAGAAGTGGCTTTGGAGATGAAGAATGTGAAGTTCATCGGATTGCACTTCCACATTGGTTCGCAGATATTGGATATGGGTGATTTTGTTGCCCTGTGCAATCGTGTGAATGAGTTGCAAGACAAACTGGAAGCACATCGCATCCGCATCGAGCATATCAATGTAGGTGGTGGACTGGGGATTGATTATAAGCATCCCAACCGTCAGGCAATACCTGATTTCAAAGATTATTTCTCTACTTATGCCGAACATCTGAAACTACGCTCTTATCAAACACTCCATTTTGAACTGGGGCGTGCCATAACGGGGCAGTGCGGTTCACTTATCTCACAGGTGCTTTATGTAAAACAGGGAGCGAATAAAAAATTTGCTATCCTTGATGCCGGTATGACGGATTTGATTCGTCCTGCATTGTATCAGGCTTACCATAAGATAGAGAATATCACTTCTGAGGATGCAGTTGAGGCGTACGATGTAGTAGGGCCTATCTGTGAATCGTCGGATGTTTTCGGAAAAGCAATAGACTTGAATAAGGTGAAGCGTGGAGATTTGATTGCATTACGTTCTGCAGGTGCTTATGGTGAGATAATGGCTTCGAGCTATAACTGTCGTGAGTTGCCACAAGGGTATACTTCGGACGAACTGGTATAGAAATATCCATGCAAAAAAAAAGCTATTTGTGCCATAAGTTAGATAAATCTCTTTATCTTTGTTGAAACATTGCACAAACAGATGGGAAAATTTATCAATCCGTTCACCGATTACGGATTTAAGAAAATATTCGGCCAAGAGATTTCTAAGGACTTATTAATAGACTTCTTAAATGATTTGCTGAAGGGTGAACGGGTGATAACGGATCTCACATTCTTGAACAATGAGCAACTTCCGAAGTATGACGAAGGGCGAGGTCTTATTTATGATATCTATTGCTGTACGGATACCGGCGAGAAGATTATTGTGGAGATGCAGAATAAGTCGCAGTTGCATTTTAAGGAACGTGCACTCTATTACCTTTCCAATGCGATAGTACAGCAGAGTGAAAAAGGTAATGAATGGAAGTTCAATATAAAGGCTGTATATGGAGTTTTTTTTATGAACTTTCTATTTGATCACTGTGTTAAATTAAGGACTGATGTAATTCTTGCCGACCGTGATACGGGAGAACTGTTTTCCGATAGGATGCGTCAGGTTTTTATTGCCCTGCCGCTCTTCAACAAAGAAGAGGATGCGTGTGAGAATGATTTTGAACGTTGGATATATACATTAAAAAATATGGAGACACTGAAACGAATGCCATTTAAGGCCCGCAAGGCAGTCTTCGAAAAATTGGAAGAAGTTGCCGATGTGGCTTCTCTTAGTAAAGAGGAGCGGAGACGCTATGAAAATAGTGTAAATGTGTATCGCACTAATTTGTGCGTGTTGGATGCAGCGAAAGAGGAAGGCCGTGAAGAAGAACGTTTGACTAATGCTCGTAGAATGAAAGCAGAAGGTCTGAATAGTGAGCTAATTAATAGAATTACTGGCCTTTCCGAAGAAGAGATCGCTGCATTATAAACTACATTTTCGTAAAGTACTCATGTTTTGCAAGTAGCCTGAAAGGCTGTCATTGTATGGCGTAGGGCATCGCCCTACGTACCGGATTCCTCTCCTTTTAAGCCCTGAAAGGGCGCAACCGAGTATTGCGCCCTTTCAGGGCTCATATACGAGGTTGTGTGTTTACTGATAGCACTCGTTCTGCAGGTTTATGGTGAGATTATGGCTTCGAGCTATAACTGTTGTGAGTTGCCCAGGGGGGATACTTCGGACGAGCTGGTGTAACAAGCATAACCTTTTGATGATTGGAAATTAGAAAGAAATATAACTAATTGTGATTAGTGAAAAATAAAAAGCCGTATCTTTGTATATCAAATTTTTAAAAGAAGGCAATTATGGCAAGACCTATTCGTGAAACACCTACACTATTTGGTGAAGATGCCCGCCGCTTTGAAGAACGGATGAAGAAACCGCGCGTTGTTTCCAAGGAGGAACGTGAGCGTGTGAAGAGAAATTATGAGTTAGTGTTAAAAGCGGCTACAAACTTTAAATAGTGAACATGAGTGAATCAATAGACTTTTCTAAACTGAGTATAAATCGGTTAGAAGAGACTGAACATATAGAATCGTTCAATTGCGGTGACAGCGATTTGAACGATTTTATTTTATCTGAGTCTCAACTTTATCAAGTAGCGCTACTTGCAGTTACTTATGTGGCTAAAATAGAAAATCGAGTTATCGCTTATTTTAGTTTAGCTAATGATCGGGTGTCATTAGGAGATTTTGAGAGTAAAACGGAATTTAATCGTTTCCGTAAACATAGGTTTATTAATGAAAAACGGATAAAGAGTTATCCTGCTGTAAAGGTATGTCGATTTGCTGTTGATAAATGTTATGCAGGAAGTGGTATTGGTACGATTTTACTGGATTTTGAGAGGAATAATTTTTCACCTATGCAACCCAATGATAATGATGAACATACACGTTTATACTATTTTGATTTGAATGATTATAAAGATTTTCTGAATTCTAATATTGTTTTATAAGTAAATTTTTCTCTATAAGCAGATACATTGAGCGTGCACCTTTATCATAAGGGTTGCACGCTTTTTCTTCCTTCTTTACTTTGTATTCATAAACATTACGCCTTTGAATCCTGTTCTCAGGACTCATTTTGTAGTGTACAACTTTAAAGGATAAGAGTTATGAATACAGAAAGGATTAAGAAAGTAACAGAAAAGATTAAGAAAGTTACAGAGAGGATTGAGAAAGATGAAGGGAGGATGAATCTGTCGCTGTATATGGCAGAGGTTATTGAAGAGTTGAAGGATGACAGGAAGCACCCGGCGGTACATACATATACCAGCACATTGCATTCCTTTGCGGCATTTTCCGGCGACACCATGCCGATGAATGAAGTATTTACTCCCGGGCGGCTGAAAGAGTATGAGGATTGGCTGTTGCAAAGGCGGCTGAGCTGGAATACTATTTCTACCTATATGCGCACCTTGCAGGCTGTGTACAACCGGCTGTCTCCCCCCGGCACACCTGAGCACAACCCGAGGCTCTTTGATGATGTGTATACCAAGGTGAAGTCACAGATCAAACGGGCACTGACGGAAGAACAGATGGGCAAATTGATGCACGCAGACCTTGACGTGCTCTCTGAAGAGTTGCAACGCGTGCAGGCCTATTTCCTGCTGATGTTCCTGTTTCGTGGAATGCCGTTCATCGACCTTGCACATTTGCGCAAGCGGGACGTGAAAGATGGCAAAATAGCGTATCGTCGCCACAAGACGGGCAAACAGATCACATTGCGTATCCCCCGGGAAGCACTGCCCTTGCTGAAAGAGTTTAAGGACAAAGATGAGACTTCCCTCTACCTCTTCCCGATATTGAATGCTGCGCCGGAAGGAGATGATGCCTTGTATGAATGCTATCAGAAAGCTCTGCGGAATTTTAATAAAATGTTGAGAGTATTGGCTAAACGACTATTACCCGGCATCAAAATCAGCTCATATACCGCAAGGCATACATGGGCTACATTGGCCTATCATATAGGAATGCCCATCGGAATCATTTGCCAGGCACTGGGGCACTCTTCGATACGTGTGACGGAAACTTATCTGAAACCTTTCGAAAATGAGAAAGTGGATAAGGCAAACCGTAAGCTAATTTCTACTGTGAAAAAACACGAGGGGAGGAGTGGAAGATGCTTTATTTGTTATAAAACATGATGTTACGGTAGAATTACTTACCAAGTAACGGCAAGTTTCTGCTTGCAAAGTTTATATTTTTCTCTTATTAATCCAAATATAAATCTGATATTTTTCTAAAAAACACAAATAAATATTTAATAAGCAACAAAAAGTACATAAAATACACACAAAACACAATCTTGCGTTTGTTCTTCTCTACTAAAAACACGCAAAACCTTTATCCATTTTTGCCTTTTCAAACATGGAACACTCTTTTATTGACTTCTTTTCTTTGTCGCCTGTACTTTCTTCATAAAAACTCTGTGGAAAAACTCTTTTTTCCTGGGCAGAGGCTGTGCGTCTGCCGTTACTTGGTAAGTAACGTCCCCAGTGGGCCGTAATATGATAATGCTACTATTTTACGCTTATGAAACGCATTCTTCTCCTTCTTTGGTTGTTGGCATCCTCTTGTTCAGGATTGCAGGCCCAGCGTACCACACTGCGCACCAACCTGCTATTTTGGGGAACCACCACTCCCAATGCCGGGGTTGAATTCTCATTAGGGCGTAATTTCACTCTTGTTCTGGACGGTGGTTATAATGCCTGGGAATTTTCCAATGACATGAAACTCAACCTCGCTTTTGCCCAGCCTGAAATCCGTTATTGGTTCTGTCGTCGTTTCGAAGGTCATTTCATCGGCCTGCACGGGCACTATGCCCATTTCAATATCGGGCAGATTGATTTCATCCCTTGTATGAAAGAGTATGTCTACCGCGGCAACCTTTACGGTGGTGGCATCAGTTACGGTTACCATTGGGCCATGGGCGACCGTTGGGGCATGGAAGTGACCGTGGGAGGCGGCTATGCTCAACTCTCATACGACAAATACCTCTGCCGCGACTGCGGCGAACGGGTAGGGCAGTTTAAACGTACTTATTTCGGTCCTACCCGCGCCGGAATTTCACTCATCTATTTCTTACGTTAAAAAAACAACTTCACAGCCATGATGAATACGATATATACCTTCCACGTGAGGTATCAGTGCCTCGCACTGTTACTCTTCTGTAGCACCCTGCATGTTTGGGGGCAGGAAGCCCGTGTAAGCCTTACGGACGCCCAGGTGACGGGCGACAGCCTGTTCCTCAGCTTGAAGATGGATTTATCGTCCATACGGCTCAATAGCCGTACCTGCTTGCACTTCACCCCCATATTGGCAAACAGCCGTGGAGGTCGTGTCGAACTTCCACCTGTATTGGTGAGCGGACGCCGTCGCTACCGCTTCGACCGTCGCGAATGGGCGCTGGGCGATGACAGCAAGGTGCGTCGTGTTCAGCCTTACCTTATTCAACCCTGCAAACGTCACTCCGCGCCGCGCCCCGTCTCTTACCATGTAGGCGTACCCTATTCTGTATGGATGGGAGATGCCGCATTGCTTCTCCGCCAGGAAGTGAAAGATTGCTGTGACCTTCAATTACTGGGTGTAGACACTATCAGCGGGCGGTTGTTTTCCGAGCGGGTGGTCGTACAGCGGCCTGAACCTGTGCGGCAACCTATTGCTACACAACAGCCTGTTTCTTATTCCGCCCGCGATGTCGAGCTTTATGTCTCCATGCTTTCCTTCCTTGAACCTACGGTGGAGCCTGCCAAGAAGCTGGACGAAAAGGAAGTGTTCCATATTGATTATCCTTTGGGCAGTGACAATGTGTCGCCCGACTATCATAACAACCGCGCCGAGTTGCAGAAACTCGACAGCCTGCTGTCTCCGCTTTCTGCAGGCAACTATTCCAGCCTGGAGTATGTCCGTGTCTGCGGTTACGCATCACCGGACGGAACCTATATCGACAACGAGCGCCTTGCCGGCTCGCGTGCACGGTTCTTTGCCTCCTATATATACAGCAATTGCGGCATTCCGCGTTCGCGCATCGAGACCACTTGTGTGGCCGAAGACTGGGAAGGTCTTTCTTTGCTTTTACAGTCGGAGCAGCCTCCTTATGCCGATGCCGCCCTCTCCATTATCCGGAATGTCGGCATCTTCAACGGCCGCGAAAAGCAACTGATGGAGCTCCGGGGCGGCGCCCCTTACCGGGACATGCTGCGCCATTTCTTCCCCCGCTTACGCCGTCTCGAAGTAAGTGTGCGTTGGAACATCCGTGCCGTGAGTGTGGGTGAAGCCTACCAACTGATATATACACACCCCGAATGGCTCAGCCTGTCGGAGATGTATGCTGCCGCCCGCTACTATCGTCCCGGTACGGAGCAGTATCGTGAAGTATACGAAATAGCCGCCTATCGCTTTCCCGAAGATGTGGTGGCCAATATCAACGCCTCTTCCGCAGTGATGCTGACAGGAGATACGAAGTCCGCCCGTGTTTACCTGCAACGGGTTGAGTCTGATCCCCGTTCCTGGAATAATCTGGGCGTACTGGCACTGATGGAAGGCCATGCCGGTGAGGCGGAGAAATGGTTCCGCAAAGCAGTGGGCATCGAGCCTCAGAAGGCGCGGCAGAACCTGCAACGTTTACAGGGCATTCCGGTGGTAAACGACCGGAAGCTACAAGATAAAAGAGGAGAGCGATAGATGCAGCGAGGCTTCCATCCCATTCGCCCTTGTCTGCTTTTGTGGGGATTGCTACCGTTGCTGTTTGGTAGTTGTAGCTTTGGTGATGAACCTTCGCCCTGTCCCTACGATGTGCGTTTGGAATACTGGTATGCCGGTAGTGGAGTAGAGAACATGCTTCCCCGCTACGTCTCCCGGTTGACGCAGTTTATCTTCGACGGGGAGGGGCGGTTGGTATCGACCTCTGTTCTGACGGGTGATGAAGTGAGCGGTTGGAAAGGTACATTGTCGGATGGCACTTATACAGTGGTACTCTGGGGGAATTTAAGTGATGCCGACCCGCCGCCGGAAAAGGTGGAAAGCGGTGGAGGAGGAGCAGAGGGCGAGACCGGAGATATGCTTGAAACAATGACCCTGAGCGCGGTCAGCGAAGGCGTTCCTCCGGGGTATCGGGGTAACACTTCCCGGCTGTACTACGGTACGGGCACCTTCACGCTGAAGGACGGCATGACGGAGCGACGGCGGATTTACCTCTGCCAGGCTTATGCTTCGCTCACGATTACTGTGCGTTGGCAGACCACGGAGCGAGTCCGGCTTCCTGCAGACGGCGTTTACCGGATGCGCTTGAAAGGCATTCCGTCGGTCTACGGCTTCTCCGGCGGACAGGAAGTGACGGTACCTTCGGGTGATGGCAGTTGTGTGCTGCCCCGTCCGGACCGCACGGTGACATACCACGAAGCACGCGCTTCGCTGAACTATGAGAACGAGGTGATTGGCGAGTTGGTCACGTTTCGCTATACAGCAGGTACGCACGAGCTGTGGAGCCTTTGGTGTAATGGTGAACAATTGGTACGGGACCTCGACCTCTACCTGTTTTTCCGTAAGCTGCCCATGGATATGGACACCAATATGGAGCAGAACTTCGACCTCGAAGTGACGGTGTACGATGACAACCGGGTGGTGGTGACACAGGCTTCGGCTGCCGACTGGGAAGAGGGTGGAGGAATTGGATAAAAGACGGATTTGAAAAGAAATACCGACAGCGTTCTTTGACATATTGAGAGCTTAAAAAAGAAAAAGGAAGTTCCTGAGTTTTAAAAGTAAATCAGTATCTTTGCAGATATTGGTTTGCATAAAATTAATATATAATACTTTAGATGTATGGAAATAAACAATAATCATATACGTAAGTATCCCATCGGGATACAGAGCTTTGAAGACCTGCGTCGTGAAGGCTATCTTTATGTAGACAAAACGGCACTGATTTATCGGCTGATAACTACCGGTAAGCCTTATTTCCTTTCCCGTCCCCGCCGTTTCGGTAAAAGTCTGCTGCTTAGCACGCTAAAAGCTTACTTTGAGGGGAAGAAGGAACTTTTCGAAGGTCTTGCCATCGAAAAGCTGGAAAAGAAATGGGCGGTACATCCGGTATTACATCTTAGCCTGAATGCAGAGAAGTATGACTCGGCAGAACGACTGCACAAGCAGATGGATAGTCAGCTTCTGAATTGGGAATCGCAGTACGGCTGTGATGCCAAAGACTGGACTTATTCCATTCGCTTTATGAACGTGATAAAGGCCGCTTATGAGCAGACAGGGCAGCAGGTTGTGGTACTCATCGACGAGTATGACAAACCGATGCTCGAAAGCCTGCATGACAAAGAGTTGCAGGATCAATTCCGCAATATACTTGTGGCTTTCTATAGCGTATTGAAAGATGCCGACCCCTATCTGAGATTAGTCTTCATCACCGGCGTGACGAAGTTTGCCCAAATGAGCATCTTCTCCACACTGAACCAACTGATAGATATTAGTCTTGAGAAAACCTACGAAACTCTTTGCGGCATGACCCGCACCGAGATAGAGCAGAATTTCGCACCTGAACTGGAAGCTATGGCGTTGAAGAACAACACTTCCTGTGAAGCGATAGTGGAGCGGATGGAGGCGATGTACGATGGTTATCACTTTTGTGAAGAACAGACCGAAGGAATGTTCAATCCATTCAGTGTACTGAATATGTTGCGGCAGTTGAAGTTCAACTACTACTGGTTTGCCACCGGCACTCCCACTTTTCTTGTGAAGATGCTGCAACGCTCCGAGTTCGATGTGCGTGAACTGGTGAATGGTATTGAGGTTTCCGAAGCTTCTCTCATGAGCTACAGGGCTGATGATGATGATCCGGTTCCGATGATTTATCAGAGTGGTTACCTCACTATCAAGGGCTATGATCCGGAGTTTAACCTCTACAAACTGAAGCTTCCCAATGAGGAAGTGAAATATGGTTTGCTGAACTATATGGCTCCGTATTACACTCCGGTGATGGAGCGTGATGTTCCTTTTTACGTAGGTAAGTTCGTGAAAGAACTTCGTGCTGGCGATGTAGATGCTTTCATGAACCGTATGCGTGCTTTCTTCGGGAACATCTCATACGAACTGAGTGATGATACGGAACGGCATTATCAGAATGTGTTCTATATCGTTTTTACCCTGTTGGGACAATATACCGATGCAGAAGTGCGCAGTTGCCACGGCAGGGCGGATATGGTGGTTAAAACTTCCGATTACATATACGTCTTCGAGTTCAAGCTAAACGGCACCGCCGAAGAGGCACTGAAGCAGATAGATGAAAAAGATTATCTTATTCCGTACGTCGCAGACCACCGCAAGCTGGTAAAAATAGGGGTGGACTTCAACAAAGATACCCGTAACATAGGTCACTGGCTCGTTCAGTAAGACTTCACTTTTTTCTTTTCATGACCCGGCGGGATCAATCTCCGTAGGGGAAAACAAGCTCTCAATATCTCAATAACCAAAAGATATTGGGAGCTTGCTGCGTTTATGCGCGGCAAGCTCCCGGAACAGTAAATGAGATATGAAACAACATAATAATCAATTATTAATAAAGTGAGCTTATGACACGAAAAAAAACAATGATTCACTGCATGCATGGTTTCCTGCTTTTAGGTGGCCTGCTGCTACACTCCTGTTCCGGCGAGACGCAGCTGGACGGTGAGAGTGAGATTCCTGACGGGAAAGACCCCGCAAGACAGGAAATCTTGTTGAACATCAACAACAAGTTAGTATTGCACAAGACGGATACGCGCACCATTGCCACCGCCGGGGAGAACGCTATCTCCACGCTGGATGTCTACGTTTTCGGCTCCCCTACCGAAGACGGAACTTATACTTTCCAGGAGCGGTTCGCCTATCGTGAAAACAGCGATGACCTTCCTGCGGATGCCAAAGAACTGGTGCTGAATGCCGGAGCTACGGACAACGTTACCACCGGATTGCTCAGCCTGCACCGTGGACTGTTCGTGAAGTTCTATTGCATTGCCAATGACACGCAACCGGTGAAAGCGGATGGCGATGAAGTAGTAGCCGACGACTTCACACCCATCACCTTTACCGCCGGAAGCAGCACGATGGAGAGGGCGGGCAGCCCTACCGAAGCGGATTTTATCCAATATCACACCCGTTTGCTGGATACCAGTGTGCTGAACGTACCTCTGGCAATGGCAGGGGCACAGACTTTGCCGCTGGATTTGACGGATACTTCCATCAGCACCCGCCAGCAGGTAAACTTCAAGCTCACCCGCCTTGCCGCCCGCTTCGATGTGGTGAACAAAGCGGATGAATCCCGTTTCACTATCGAGTCCATCTCCATGCTGAATGCCCGTCGCGCGGCAGGTTACTTTCCGATAGTTGCTTGCGGAGCATATCCTGCCGCAGATACCGACCTGATGACCACTGCCGACAAACCTTTCACAGGTGACAATGCTAATATTGGTACTCAGACGGGAGCTTTCTACTGCTATCCCAGCTTGCAGGAGGATGGGGGAGCGCTTCTGCTGAAAGGCCGCTACAAGGTGAATGAAACCGAAACCAAGGAAGTGTCCTACCGGATTCCTTTCCGCCAGCAAGGCGTTGATGGACAGGAAACCTATCTGGACATTAACAACAACCACCGCTATACCATTGGCATCACTGAAGCTGATGACCTGAGGCTGGAATTTACCTTGAGAGTGGCGGACTGGACGGACGATGGCAGTATCGACGACTATGAACCGGACAACGATCCGGGAGAAATTACGGTTACTATTCCCGATGCTTATCAAGGCCGGTCAACGGCTACTTTAGATCCTGACCGTAATGTATATACCGTAAGTATGTCTCTCGACGCCGGAAGTTCTTTCGATATGACGGTGGGTTCCGCTTCTCCGGGCATCAAGATTGTGTATGCCGGTGGTCCTTCCGCACAGAGTAATAATTGGCTGACTTGTACCAAAAATGCGCCTACAGGCTTGGCTTCGGGTAGTAGCTATACATTTAAAGTGACGGACGGTTACAGTAAACTTTTTCCCCGTGCCACGGTACGCGTATACGATGTGCTTTCCGGTACGGAAAATATACTTTATGTAGATGCCGTTTCCGTTCCTCAACCGCTGACTACAACGCAGCCTGCCAAAGCTCCCAACGGTGAGAGTGATAATCCGAATACATTCGATGCTGGAAGCGCTACAGTAACGCTCTATCGCATCACGGGCAGTAGTGCGGATGTATCATTTGTGTGTCCCGATGAAATGGTGCTGGTGGGTAAACCGGGTTGGATGGATGTATCGGAGCCGGTGAAAAACGGTACGAAATACACGTATACTTTGACGCTGAATGATCGTGATGTTGTTCTTCCGAGTACCACTGCGGCAGGCACACGCGCTTCAGTGGCGGAGACAACTGACAATACCGTAGTATTTGCCAATTCTAAAAACACCTCGACTCTGAAGGTGCCCATTACCATAACATTGAAAGATGCTCCCATGACGCTTAATTTCGCCGCACTTGGAGGAAGCAATAATAGTTATACTGAACCTGCGGGAGATACTCCGGGTAAAATCACCATGAGTGTGGCGACTGGTAATACTTGTTTGGTTCCTGCCGTCTCGATGGATGGAGTAGAGGTCGTGTTCGATTTTGGCGGAAATACTGAGTGGCTGACATCTACGGTAACCACCACTGATACTTCTGCGGGATCGAAGCAGCAAAATGTTAAGTTTCAATTGGCGAATGATAAACTTGCAGGAGCTAAAGATGTGACCGTGACGCTGAAGAATAAGATTGGCGGAGTAGACCGGAAGTTTACGATTAGTCCGAATGTAGGAAGTCTGTCATTTTCGGGAAATTCCTCATGGGGAGTGGATGTTCTTAATACAGGTGCTAAAGCGATGACCTTATATAAGGTAGCCAGCGGTAATTCAGAGAAAATGAAGATAACAGTAAATTCCTGGGGTGGTAGCAAGGTAGAGAGCAGTAATACGGGTATAGTGAAAGTAAGTGGTTCTGCTGAACAGAGTGTAGATGCTGCTACCTACCAACTTGTAACTACAGGTTTTGGGACTGCAACATTAACGTTTACCAATCGTGTGGACCCGACAAAGAACGTAACTTATAATGTGACTGTAAACAGTTTTAGTGCTCCGACATTGAATAGCTCTTCCGTAACGTTGAAATCTGTTCCAAGGAATGAGGGAAGCTCTAATTTATCCGCTACTGTCACAGTAACTTCTCCCGTTGGGGGATACGAAGTTTCATCGGGTACTAATAGTTCTATTGCGAGCTACAGTATGTCTGGTAATAACTGTACTGTAAAAGCTGTAAAGGCAGGAAGTACTAGTATAACATTCCGTAATAAGCTGGATAATTCCAAGACTAAAACTTATAGTATTTCGGTTACGGGTATCTTATATGAAGGACAGGCGGTATGGAAGTATTACGGATATTATATTGCTCCCGTAAATGCAGCTAATTATGTACCATGGAGCAGTAATCTTAATAACTCTTATTGTGCTAATAAGAAAGGAGGAACGTGGCGTGTACCTTCGACAAATGAATGGCGTGCTATAATGGGCGGTTCTTCTGAACTCAATTCTGGATCATCTATATATCAAGAGTACAAAAGTAAGGGTGTATTTCAGTTTGAGTACTATTGGAGTTGTAATGATTCCGGAAATGACGCGTATCTTATGCGTATGTATACCGGAGGTGGTATGGTGATAGGTACAGAACCTAAATCTTATAATGGTTGGGTGCGCTGTATTACCCAATAGGATTTCCGTCCCGGCGGATTACAAATCCGCTTGAACAGAGAACGGAGCTTGAACGGAACAGATGAATCTTAAGCCTGAAAGGCTTGCATTATATAGCGTAGGGCAACGCCCTACGTAATATGCATCCCCATTTCTGAGCCCTGAAAGGGCGATATAAAGGTTGATGTTTAATTGCGCCCTTTCAGGGCTTGAATAGAGATATACATAATCACGTAGGGCGTTGCCCTACGCTATGTAATCTCAGGCTTTCAGCCTTATAAAATCCGCGTTCGTCCGTTTCATCCGCGTCGTCCGCGTACCTATTAATTCGTGTCCTCATTAATCTTAGAAACCAAACATATTGTTCAATTAAAAACTTTAAAAATCAATGAACGTAAAAAGTTTAATCACGCTGTTAGCCTTTGCAGGCTTTGCAGCGAGTTGCTCCAACAGCGACTTTGATGACCCCGGCACCCATCCTACCGATGGCCGCGCCGAGATTCAGATCGCTTTTAGCGGAACCGGAGAGAGCCAGGAATATACCCGTGCCATCGCCTCCGAGAGTGAGAACAAGATAGATCAGTTACACATCTATCTCTTTGCCGCCGCTGCCCAAACGGGCCCCTTCTATTACCTCGAAACATGGACCGAGGGTACGGATTATGATCCTGCAAATCCCGGCACCACCAACTTCAAGATTCAGGATGCCGGTACTTCCAAGAAAGGCATCCTCTATCCCAATGAACTCAAAGGGCTCCCCTGGATAAAGTTGCTTTGCGTGGCAAACAACGGCACGACTCCGAAGTTCTATGACGAGGCGGGCACGCAAACTCTGAACGCGCTGACGAAAGTAACGACCAATGCCGATGGAACCATCGCTGCCGCCGGCACTACCGAAGCAGAATTCAAAGCTGCCTTTACGGATGCTAACGCCGATGCTACCCTGATTGAAACCCCACTGCTGATGACCGGTGAAGGCATCACCAAAATCAGCGGCGTGTCTAAGGTAGACATCAGCCTGAAGCGCGTGATGTCCCGCTTCGATATCGTGAACGACAAGGCAAAGACGAACCTTACCATTCAGGATATCTACATGGTGCAGGGCCGTAAGAGCGCATCGCTATGGGGAGCAACCCTCACCCCGGTGGATGCCGGGGATTTGACTACCGATCCCCTGCTTGCCCAATACGCCAATGTGGACTTCGACCAGATTCCCGGTGCTAACACGGGTGAGACTGCCAGTGCCTTCTATGTCTATCCCAATCTTGCTACGGACCAGTCCTACCTCGTGATAAAGGGCACATACAAAAGCCCTGCCACCGGTAAACAGGAACCTGTGGAGTATCATGTGGACGTGGCCCGCACTCCCGATGGGGCACCAAAAGCGGAGTTCATCAAGCTCCTCGCCAACAATCGCTATAAGTTGAGAATCAGCGATGTCACCAGTTCCAATATCATGGGTACCTTCGAGGTAGTGGATTGGACCAGTGGCGGCGGAATCATAGTAAAGCCCGGCAATGATTCTCCTGTCTTTGTAGCAGCAGAAGCCTTCACCGGTGCCGATGTGCCTACCGAATTGACTGCGCTGAATACGGACGCTTCCCCCTACAACTATGAAGTGACGGGAACTGACGGCACAGGTTCTTTCACCATCGAGATAGGTGCCACCGGAAAGGTACGGGCTGAAAAGGATGCGGTGCAGACCACTACCCGTGCGGAAGCAGATAGCGAAGTTACCCCGCAGAGCTGGCTGGTGATAAGCGAACCTGCCTTTGAAGAACGGGATGGCGTGTGGTACACTAAATTTGATATCTCTTATGCGGATGCTGTAGGCGTATCTCCCGTAGCTGTACACTTCATCAACGAAGCCGCTTCTTATGATCCTGCCTTGTGGACAACGGTCAACTTCTATGGTCAGAAGAATGTGCCCGTGTTTGCGGCTGCTACAACGGGAACAGGCTCCAAGGGAAATACGGTAAACGTGGATGATGTCAAAGCACCTGCCGCAACTATCTTCAAACTGAAAAACAGTTATGTGCTGTTTGATGTGACCTGCGTGGAGGGTATCACCGTAGGTACTACGGCTGCCGGATACAAGGCGGAAGAGATTGCCGTGAATGGTTTTGTACATACGTATAAGGTATCGGTAAGCGATGAGAGTGCTGCTACTAATGGTACTATTGTCTTCCAGAATGCAGGTGATGCCACTAAAGAAACGACACTGACGCTGACTGTTGCTGAACCGAAGATGACGTTTGAAAAATCTACTGATACCAATAACGCGGCTACGTGGGATGAAGGAAGTAGTATGTTGAAAATCGACCTCGATGCTTTGGGAGATGGTACTTGCGACTTCAAAATCAATGCTCCGGCTGGAGTATCGATTGCGAGTCTGGCTTGTCCGTGGGTGAAAATCACTGAATCGAAAGAGTGGGATGCTACGGATACATTTGCTACGTATACCATCGCCAAAGCCACTTCTATTACGGGTACAGACGACGTGACGCTGAACTTTGTGAATGGGCTGACGGAAACAGGTAAGGATATCAATGCTCCGGGACTGGATGTGATATTACAGAAGCAAGCTGGTAAACCCAGACTCAGTGCGGGTACTACTGAAGCAAATTGGAGTACATTCAATAAAGGGCTGGATAAAGACTTTTCGGATGCTGCGGCTGCCACTATCACGATGTATAAAGTGGCGGACAGTCAGATCACTGTAAAGATGACTTGTGGCGAGGCGGCTGCGTTTGAGACGGTTACAGGATTGACTATTGAAAAGATGGGAGCTACGGATGAGTATACTGTTAAGGTGTCTGATGCCAGTCAATTGACTGATGCGACTACTGTGGTGACTGCCAAGAATAGCGTGGATGAAAACCGTACGGCTACACTGACGATCACTTGGAAAGATCCGGCTATCACGGTGGCATTGACGGATGCTGCATCGGGAAATGTAACGGAAAGTGCTGAGGGTGAAAGTATTGTCTATACAGTAGATGTGGACGCTATAAGCACTACACCTTTCGTCTTTACCGTAACTGCTCCGGGCGGTGCGAGTGTTGATTTTACGACGGCAATGGCAAATCAGTTCCTGGCAGCGAATGCCGGTAATGCCGGAGGTGATACGGTTGCTGCCGGAACGGCGGCGGTATATACGCTCGAATTGACTGATGGATCTAAAACGGATGACATTACGCTCGTGTTTACCAATGCTGTGACCGGTGGGGGAGATAAGACGGTGATTCTTAGAAATAAGAATAAACCTTGATACTCCTTGGTATAGCTTTGATTAAATGATAATTTTAGGCGCGGATTACGCGGATTACACGGATTTTTTGATGAATCGATGTAATAGCGCAGCCTTTAATCCGCGTAATCCGTG
>OJPD01000624.1_pt1 | contig 24432 bp, 18 predicted proteins | sample 1598371 | NCBI WGS metagenome assembly OJPD01 (sample SAMN03922478, study PRJEB24848) | human gut metagenome | isolation source: stool sample | host: Homo sapiens | place: Germany | collected 2010-11
GTTGGTCGCGCTTTCATGCTCCTTCCGCGTGCAGCTTTTTGGTGCTTCGCCTAAGTCCTTGTTTGCCCCCAACTTTCCGTGAAGAACCAAAAAAGTATCAAAACAGCCTGTGGACGAATTCCGCAGGCTGTTTTTGATTGCAATCAGAACAAGTCCAGCATGTTATCCAGATAGATTTCCTCCCGCACTTTCAGCTGGCATTCCGGCTTCGTCAGGTAGTACAGCAGAAATTCCAGCACCAGCGCGCTGCCCAACTCGCGCCCCTCAATCTTGAAGTTTTCAAAGCCCATCGGCAGATACGTCTGCTGAATATCCGCCACCCCGATAAAGCCCGGATTCTCCATCGCCTTGGAGAATCGGTAGCCGCCCGCTGCGTCCGGTGCGTGGCAGCGGTGCTCGTCACCGCCTTCGCCGAGGTTCTTCCGGCTGACGGCTTCGTAGCACGCGCGGCGGTCGCGGCAGCCGAAATAGCAGCACTCGTTGCAGAGGAACTCCACCTTGTCCTTCTGCTCCTGCGGCAGGGCATTCAGCTTCTCCAGCGCGTGATTCAGGCGGAAATCCGGCACGACATAGCGGAATTCCGCTCGTTCCAGTTCCGCCTGCAAGTCGGGAAACGATGTCAGCACTTTCGTCGTTGAGGACACGAAATACAAGTTCGGATACGTTTTCTGCAAATAGCGCAGAAGCAAATCCGAATGGAGAATCACGCCGCCATTCCCGCCGTCGTTCAGCATCCGACAGAGCGCATTGCAGCGCGCATCACGCAGATGCTCCGCGCGCAGGAGGGAGTTGCTGAACGTCAGGCGCGGCGAAATGCCGTAATCACGCATCAGCGCCAGCACATCCCGCGCGCTTGACTCCCCCGACCCGACGCGCCCGCCACCCCACAGGCAATCCGCCGGTGCGCCGTAAATCGAGCCGATGTCGCACCAATCATAGAAATATTCCGGATGGTTTCGGTAGAGCGGCAAAAATCGGCAATACAGTTCGTAAAACTCGAACAGACCGGGCAGGTGATAGTGGGCGATTGTCATGTCTGCTGCCCTTCTTCCGCCGTCAGCAGCCAGTCTTTGCCCTGCCAATGCACTTGCATCTGCACTTTCTTCCACCCCGCCGGCAGGCGCGGATGCAGCGTCGGCTGACCGTTCTCAAGCCGCAGCCCCAAGAAGCCATAGAGCAGCACCATATACGCGCCGCCCGCCGCCGCCGGATGCGTGCCGCCAATGTACACCAGCCCCGCCCACTGCTTGCCGCCGCCGACAATATCCGCCTCGGCGGATTTCAGGAACAGCGGATACGCTGCCGCCGGACGCCCGATTGCGCACGCGCACAGGGCATACATGCACGCAGACAGACTGCTGCCATGCTCGGTTCGCGGCTCATAGTAATCATAATTCGCGGCGATGATGTCCGCCGGGTACTGCCCCAGCATGTACAGCAGGGCAATCACGTCCGCCTGCTTGATGACCTGCGTCTGCGCCGCCACGCCATACGCGCCGCCCCAGTATTCGCGCGGGTCAATCAGGCGGCTGCGCACCTCCGGCACGAGCACGTTTTCCAGCTTGAAGTAGCCGTCGAACTGCTCAATCAGCCCGGTTTCCGGGTCAGGCGTTTGATGCTTCAAGTGCTTCGCGGCATCCGTAAAGTGCATCAGTTCCGCTTCGTCCGTCTCCGGCAGGTACTTCCGGCAGACCTCCACCGCGTAATTCAGCGTCATCCGCGCCATTTCGTTGGTGTAGGCGTTGTTTTTCACATGCTCGTGGTACTCGTCCGGGCCCATCACATCCAGCAAATCATAGGTGTCGCTGAGGATGCGCTTGGAAATCAGGCTCATATAGAACCTTGCGCATTCCAGCACGACGCGCGCGCCGCCGCTTTGCAGCAGCGAATCATCCCCCGTGTACTGCGCATATTTCCGCAGTCCGTACACGACAGCGGCGCTGATGTGCACCTGCGTATCGCGGAAGAACGTGCGCATCGGTCGCCCCGTGAACACGTCGGTGACATTGTAGTCCGTGCAAGCGTCCTTGCCGCCCTCGACGCTCTCCCACGCATAGAACGCGCCCGCATAGCCGTAGGATTTCGCCTTGTCCAGCGCGCCCGGCAGCGTCTGCACGCGGTATTCCAGGCAGTGCCGCGCCACCTCCGGCATACACGCCAGATAGAAATCCAGCATGAACATCTCCGTATCCCAGAAAATCGCGCCCTTATACGTCTGCCCGGACAGCCCGCGCGCCGCCACCGACAGCGCCGCCCGATGCCGCGGCGCGATGCTCATCAAGTGGTACATTGAATAATTGACCGCGAACTCCGCGCGCTCGTCGCCTTCAATCGTCACCCGCGCTTTCTGCCAGAGCGCCGCCCACGCCGCCCGCTGTTCTTCGCGCAAAGCATCATACGCCGGGGCATTTTCTGCCGCTTCCATGGCGGATGCTTCCGGTTCGTCGCCGTCGCTGGTGGTGTACACCGCTGCGACCTCATCCAGCTGCCACGGCTGACCCGCCCGAAGCGCGATTTGCGCCGTTCGAACGCCGCCGTGCGTGATTTCGCCGTCCGTGCAGCTGCACCGAAGCGCCGTGCAGACGCGCTGATGGTCATCCGTTTCGCCGGTCAGGGCGACGACGCCGTCCGATTCTGTCAGCGTCAGCGTCTCATAATGCGGGCCGTGGATGTCCCAGACGTTTTCGTCCACGCCGAACGCAATGGTGACGATGCTGTCATGTGTCGCCGTGATGGTCACGCGCTGTGCGAGCAAATGAACACGCTTCATGGCGCAGAACCGTTCCTGCCGGATGGTGATTTCGCCCGCATCCGCCTTGAACGTGCTTTCGCGGGTGAACACACCATCGGCAATATCGAGCGCGAGGCGGTGCGATGTAAGCCGATCGGCATTTTCCGGCAGCGACACGCCTTTCACGGCGACATACAGTGGGTTCGGGGCATTCAGCGGCTCTTCCCAGCCTTGCCCTTTTTGGTGGTGGATGCCCGCGAGGTTGACGGCGGTCATCTGCTGTACGCCCGCTTCGCCAATCGTCCCGCGAACGCCCATATACCCATTGCCCGTCAGGAAGCGGTTGCCGTTATCCGCGTCCTGTGCCGGGTCAAACCCCGTTCGCTCAATCACCGTATTCATCCGTGTATTCCTCCTCATGTTCAAAACTTCCCTCCATGCGGTATTCATGGAGGGAAATTCGCGGCTGCACTGCGCTTTTCCTGCTACGGATTGCAGGTTTTCGGGTGCGGAAATTTCGGTTCTATGCATTTATACTATTTCCAGATAAGAATGCGCCAAGATGCGCCGCGAATTTTTCATTCTGGCTAACGTGAATGAAACGCAGCGTAGCAGCGCTACGCTAAGTGGAATGAGCGGACGCCAGAAGGGAAAAGGCGCAAGCAGATGGCGCAGTTGAATCTGGAAATAGTATTACCCTACATACTCCAGCAAATCCGACAATTTTCCCAGATGATACGTTGCGCGCGCATCCTCCTTGGCGTCCCCCATGGCGGCGCAGGCAAACCCGCCCGCTTTGGCAGCTTCCACCCCTGCATGGGCGTCCTCCACCACCACGCACTGCTCCGGCTTCAAGCCCAGCATCTCCGCTGCCTTCAAAAACACCTCCGGATTCGGCTTCGAGTGCGTGATGCAGTTTCCATCCGCCACCGCGTCGAAAAACCCATCCAGCCCCATCCGCTCCAGAATGAACGGCGTGTTCTTGCTCGACGAGCCAATCGCCAGCTTCAAGCCGCGTGCGCGCAGGGTATCCAGCGTGCGCTTCACGTCGCCGGACAAATCAGCGGGCGACATTTGGTTCAGCAACTGCCGATAGCGCGTGTTTTTCTCCTCCGCCATCGCGTTTTTCTCATCCTGCGAGTACGCCTTGTCGCTTTTTTCGAGGATGATGTTCAAGCTGTCCATGCGGCTGACCCCGCGCAAAAGGCCGTTGCGTTCGCGGTCAAAGGGGATACCGAGCCGATCCGCGAGCGCCTTCCACGCGCGGTAGTGGTACTCGTCGGTCGAGCAGAGAACGCCATCCAAATCGAAGATAATGCCTTGATATTGCATCGTGATTTTCTCCTATCAATAAACGCAAATTTCCGCTGCCTGCGCGCCGTCGGTGCGTGATGCGGAATTCATTGTGAACACAACCTTGACAAAACTGGCTTCCACACTATCGAAATCAATGCGGATACGATTGCCCGTCGCAGGGTCGAATTGGTACTGCGCGGCGGGTGCAACTTCGGTAAAATTCTCGCCGTCCTGGCTGACGAGAACGGCGATTTCCTGAATGCGCGCCTCCCAGATGGCGGATGGATTCAGGCAGACCGCGACGGTCGAGATGGTATGCGTCTCGCCCAGCACGATGAGCATTTCCGCCGGGAATCCTTTGCTTTCCCAGTAGGTATCGGTTTTGCCGTCGTTGACGTTTCGGCTGACGTACACGTCGGTATGCGCGCCGGAAATGACTTCCTTATTGAGCGCGAAATTCTCCGTTTCGGGGAGGGCGATGTACTGGTCAGCAGGGTCAGGGAAGCACGCCGGACGCTCCGCCTTGGTCTGGTCGGGCGCGGGGACAACGGTCACGATGGTGGGAATTTCTTCTTCCGCCTGCGTCAGAAGGGGCAGGCACGCCAGCGACAGTGCGAGCATGGCGGATACGACAGAACGCATTTTCATAAGCGAAATTTCCTTTCTATAATGATGGTGGGTGTGGTGATGCGGGTGGTCGGTCGCGCCCATTTGGCGCGACAATGTGCAAGTGGGCGAAAGAGCAAGTTGGGGGGCGCGTCTGAGGACGCGCGAAATTACAACCGCTGCGCTGAAAGCGCTTCGCTGTTCAGCGCTCGTGTGGCAGAATTGCGTGCTTTTCCATTACTGGTTGCACGACAAACAGTTGGGGCGTTGCCCCAAACCCCACAAGGGACGCTGTCCCTTGACCCTGCAAGGGGCAATTGCCCCTTGACCCCTTCGCGCGATTGAGTTGGTGACACTCCCTTACTTCTTCCGCGTGTTTATCCTCTTTTGGCTTACTCTACAACTATCCCCTCACAATAATCATCATACCGCAGCTTCATCTGCTTCAAATTCGTCATCTTCTCCCCCAGAATCGTCACATTCCGCAAGGTCACATTCGTAATCCGATTCTCCTCCCCATGCCCCGACAATCTCGATGCCGGCACTTTCCCATCCAGCGTCCGCAGCACCGTCAGGCCATCAATCAGCACATCATCAATCGACCCAAACTCATCCTTGACCGTCGACCACGCCGAATTTTGCAGCGTCATCTCAATCAATTCCTTATTATTGCCGTTATCACCCTGCATGAAGGCGTTTTCGACGACGATGTTGCGGTAGACGATGGCGTGCACATACGCATCGTCGCTGTTATGGATGCTGATAACGGGCTTGTGGAAGTTGTACAGCACAGTGATGTTCTCAAACAGCACATCGCTGATTTCGGGGTCAAGCGTCCAGCCCTTGTCGGTTTCGTAGCCGATTTCCATGGACTGGGCGAGGTCCGTCCACACCTGCATGTTGCGGAAGGTGATGCCCTTGGTGGAGCCGGAGTAGTTCTTGATGACGAGGCTGTCGTCCCATGTGCGGGCGAAGCTGTTCGTCACGGTGTGGTCGGTGCAGGACTGGAAGGTGAAGCCGTCGCCATTTTGACGGCCGGAAATGACCTTGACGTTGTTGATTTCCACATGCTTGGAGGAGTAAGAATTGACGTTCCAGCAGTTGGAATTGGCGACGATAATGCCGTCGATGGTGACATCCTTTGCGTGATTGAGATCAATCGGGACGCGCGCATACGAGCCGGGCTGATTCCACGCGTCGTAGTCGCTGCCGTCGATGATGCCGCGCCCGCAGATGCGGACGTTCTTGGCGTTATTGACGGAGATGATGGAATGCAGCACCGCGCCGCCGGAGATATAGAGCGTCTGCCCGTCTTCCAGCGCGATGGCGTCCATGACCCACTCGCCGGAGGGGATATAGTAGACATTCGGGTCGTCGGGATCAGGGACGTCCGTTTCCAGCGGATTGGCGAAGATGTGCAGCGCCTTGTTGACGTTATCGTTGAAGACAACGGTGTACTGCCCCGGCTCCGTAATCATGAAGGAAACTTTGCCGTCCTTGACTTCGGGCGTAATCCCCCACGACTGCGGAATGACGGCGGCGCTCTCCACTTTGTCCGGCAGACCGGGCATTTCAACCTCGATGCGCACTTTGCCCTCGAAGTCGAAATAGGTCATAGGCGTGGTCGTCGGCTGGGTGTTGGCGTTCCAGATGTGTTCGTGGTTGACCATCACGTCATAGACGAACAGGTCGTTGCCATTCGCGGTAACCTTCGCCGTCGCGGAGGTCGTCATCGTCTTCGGGCCTTCGTAGAGGGTCAGCAGCGTCGGATTCTCTTCGGCAGTCGCGGGCATCATCCACGCGGTCAGCAGAAGCATCAGCACAAGCATCAGGATGGGGGTGGTTCTCTTCATCGTTCATGTCCTCCTTGTTCGCCGCGGCGTTTCCAGCGTGTGGAAATTGTCCGCATTTGGTTAAGCGCTAAACCTATACCATGATTATAGCAGGAAATTTGGAAATGTGCAATGTGCCTGAAGATAAAAATTTTCAGAAAAAGCCTCTTCTCCCCTCTTGACATGTGGCAAATGGTATGTTATAATCATGTCAACGATAGGTTGAGCGTTAAACCTATCCACCCGTCAACATCATAAAGGAGGTATCCCCATGAAGAAGTTCCTTGCTTTCCTGCTTTCCCTGACGATGGTGTTCGCGATGGCAGCCGTTGCGTTCGCTGAAGGCGAAACCTACCTGTGGGACAACTTTGACGACCGTGACCCGAATGCCAAGCCTGAGCTTGCGCCCAACGGCGTGCACCTCTGGTGGGACAACTGGGCGAACCTGCGCGCAAAGAATGAGGACGGCGCGTTGAAGCTCGACATGCGCCCCAAGGCGTATGACCCGGAAGACTACGACAGCGAAGACGACTACTACGCCCATGCCGCCGACTGGATGGCGAACTGGGGCGAAGCCATTGACATGTGGGGTCTGGACGGCGTCTCCTACTGCAAATACCTGACCATCCGCATCAAGGGCGCGGAAGGCGGCGAAGAGAACAAGCTGATCATGGACTGGCATCCGGAAGACGCCAAGTTCTACGCGGCGCGCTTCTCTGACCTTGTGCTGGCGGACGGCACGCACCCGGTCATCACCACCGAATGGCAGGATCTCGTCATCGACCTCGAAGCGTCCGGCTTCCCGGGCATGACCAACGCCCTGCACATCCGCGCGTTCGCCAAGTGCGTCATCTACCTGGACGAAATCACCTTCTCTGAAGCCGTTGCGCCCATCGACGCTACCAGCTCCGAAACCATTCAGGCTGGTCTGACCGCGCCGGAAACCGGCAAGCCCGGCGACCTGCCGATTAAGGACTATCTGGCTGAACTGGAATAATTCCAAAACGTTCAAAAAGGGGGGACAGTTTCGGCTGTCTCCCCCTTCTTTTACGGATTTTTTCCCAGAAACCGCTTGCGAACAACTTCAAAGACTGGTATACTTTTTATGATGCGCACGCGGACTTCGTCCGTTTTCGTTTCACGTCTGCGGACATGGTTTTCTGCGCATATTGCCATTTCTAAAACACTGCATAAAATGGAGCATCGCATGGTCACACTCAAAGACATTGCCGCCGAAGCAGGCGTAAGCATTACAACCGTTTCCAACGTGGTGCATAACCGCAAAAGCCGCGTTTCCGAAAAGAAGGTTGCAAAAATCTGGGAGATTATCGAGCGCGAACACTACGTTCCCAGCATGTCCGCGCGCTCGCTGGCGAACGACCAGTCCGCCATCATCGCCATGGTCACTTACATCACGCCGCGCACCACCGGCAGCACCGTCAGCGACCCCTTCATGAGCAGCGTCGCCGCCAGCGTCGAGCAGCGCACCCGTGAAGCCGGCTACTACCTGATGCTGCGCTCCGCCGAAAGCGTCGCCGCGCTGGAAGGGCTGATTCACAGCTGGCGGCTCTCCGGGCTGATTATGACGGGGCTGTTTCAGGATTCGTTCTTCGATGCCGTAGCAAAGCTGGGCATTCCCGTCGTCCTCATCGACAGCTATGTGGACGACCCGAACATCTGCTGCGTCGGCTTGGAGGATGAAAAAGGCGGCTACCTCGCCACGAAGCACCTGCTGGAGAACGGCCACCGCGTGATTGCGTTCGCGTCGCCGCCGATTTCCCCCGCGGGCGTTATTGAACTGCGCCTGCAGGGCTATCGCCGCGCCTTGGCGGAATACGGCGTGCCGTACGACCCGGCGCTTGTCTTTACGCAGGAAATTTCCGTGCAGGAGGGCAAGAAGCTGGGGCATCAGCTCAGCACACGTCCCGAAATCACGGGGATTTTCGCCTCGGCGGATATTCTGGCGGCGGGCATCATGTCCGGGCTGCATGAGTGCGGGGTAAGTGTGCCGCGCGATAAGTCGATTGTGGGCTTTGATGATCATTATATTTCGCAGCTGGCGATTCCGGGGCTGACGACGATTCATCAGGATTCGGAGAAGAAAGGTACTTTGGCGACGGAGATGATTTTGGCACAGCTGCGGAAGGAAGAGATTGCGCAGAAGAAGGTTATTTTGCCGGTATACCTTGTGGAAAGGGGCAGCGTGAGGAATATCAAGGGATAAGGAAAAAGAGGATAAAACCGCATCTTTCCTTCTTTGTCGATTCCGTGATGAACCAATTCGGAAATAGTATCATACAAAATCATCGGCACAGCGTCAAATGAAAACTTGGCGCTGTGCCGATGCTGTTTATACCCGAAGAGAAAGGACGTACGCATGTTCGGAAATGGCAATTAAGGTTCTTCCCGCTCAGGCACAACCGTAATGCCTTGCTTTTTCGCCCATTTTTCCGCAATGCTTCCCGCTGGCGTATGAATCGTCAGTTGCGGCACGTTTGCAAACGCATCTTCGGCTATGTATTGAACGCTGTCAGGCAGATAGATGTCTCGCAGCTGATCGCATCCAGCAAACGCGCGGCTTCCAATCGTCGTCAATCCATCCGGGCATCGCACACTTACCATCGGCGCATTTAGGAACGCCTCGCTTTCAATGATTTTCAGCATCGCCGGCAGCGCTGTCTGATACTGCACCTTCTTTGACCAGCACGCGTAGAGTACCATTCCATCTGCAGGAAGTGTCAGCGCTGACAAATCCGCCACATCGTCATTTTCTTTCAAACTCCAGCCAATGAAGTATGCGCCATCCTTCATTGGATTCGGCAGTTCAGGAAGCGGTAGCCCTGCGGAAAGCAGATAAAAGCTCACCATGTTGTCCTCTGACATCAGCACAAGCGGCGCCGGATTGCAAAATACGCCTTCTGCGTCGATTTGAGCATTCAAGGACGTATTTTCCGTCATCACTGCAAACGGCCGTTCATGCCCTGCAAATGCATTTTCTGCCACGCTTGTTACACTGCACGGCAATTGCACTTGAAGCAGCGGCGATTCTTTTCCCGCCGGAATTGCGAAGGCATACGCTCCAATGCTTGTAACGCCATCTGGCACTGTAAACTGCTGATTGTCCTTTTTGTATGGATAAGCTATCAATGTTCCATCTGCGCTATACAGGACGCCATCCTGTGCATAATAATGTGTATTCGCCGGATCAACATAAAAGCGTTCCAAATCCACTGCCGAGCGGAAAGCCGCAGGATCAATCTGCCGCATGGATGCGCCAATCTCCAAGTATCTGATTCCCTCATGGATTGCATCAGCATACATTATCTCAAACTGATCCGGAATGTGGAAGTACCGCTGGTTGTTGTTGTAAGAAATCAGTTTCGGTACCTGCCGCCAATTTCCCGTAGCTGGATCGTATTCATCCCAATCGTAATTACCATCCAGCTTATCCCAATTGACAAAATCATCCCACAGCTTGTAGGTATACCCCAAGTAAATATCCAAATTTTTCTCTGGCATAACACTTGGAAATGTAATCTGATTTGTCCATTCTGCATCACTAAACCAGCGAATACAGTCACTGTTTTTAATTCCCATGCTATAAATCCGCGGTTCAACCAGCGTATCGCCAGCTGTACGCGTCTTTACCATATCATCTCGCCCATCCGGGTAGTGAATGCGCAGCGTATAGACTGGTGCATCAATCGCAACACGCGTAGACTCCGTCACGCTCCACGTCGCTTGATTCCGTGGACAGTAAATGGTTCGTTCGCCATAGAAGTTGTCATCAGGGAAGAAAACAAACGCCTCGTCCGAAAGAACATATACGGTTTTCAAATTCGTACATCCCGTCAGCGAATCATTGCCAAAGCACCAAACTGCCCTTGGAATTGTCATTTCCGTCAGCGCCGTACAGTTCGTGAACACATAGTCATCGACTCGCAGCAGCGATTCAGGAAGTGTGATGTTTTGCAGTGATGCGCATCCATAGAATGCTTTTCCGCCAATCTGTTCCAGCTGTGTCGGCAGCTGTACATATTTTAGTGACGTACAATTCTGGAGCAATCCAATCGGCACCATTTTCAGCGATTGCGGAAGATGAACCGTCTCCAGCGAAGGATTATCTGACAGCGCATAGTCCGCAAGGCTTGCATTCTCCGGAATTACCAGCGCTTTCAGCCTTCCATTGTTGTTTATTTGGGTAATTGTTTGTATGCTGGATGGCAGCTGCAATTCTTCCAGCATCGGATTGTTACATATTGCTGTAATTGTTTTTACCCCTGACGGTAATGCGATCTTTTTCAGCATCATGTTTCCGGAAATGGACATAATCGTATCCACAGAACCCGTCAGCGTTAGATTTTCCAGCAAAGGCATTAGTGTAATCTTTATGCGTCCCACATTCAGATGAAGGTTCAGCTGATGAATGGCTGTGCCGTCAAAAGCATTCAGCAGGTATGTTTCAGATTGATTTTTCCCTTCCTGCCGATAAGGATAAACCGTCCCGCCAAACGAAAACACCTCTAGGTTTTTGCAATTTAAGAACGCACTGTTTCCAAGATACAGTTTAGAGCATTGAGAAATTGTAACTTCCTGCAATGCATAACAGTCAGCAAACGAATATTCTCCAAGATAAATTTCATTCGCTATAAGGGTAACAGAAGTCAAGTTAGGATGTTCTTTAAATACATTGTCGGGAATACGAATTGTTTCCCCTTGAATTGTAATTGTTTCGATACCTTTGCTGAATATAGCATACGTCATATCAATATTCTTACCGCTAATATTAACTTTGCGCAGATTTTCTATGTTCGCATTGCCAAATTGCAAATCACCTGACACATGCAGTTCCAACTGCTCAAGCTGCGGATTGTTGTACAAAACCGTATCAAATTTGGTGAGTGTTGACGGGAGATGTAACGTACGCAAAGACGTGCAATCTCCAAATGCCAATTTTCCAATCTGTGTTACACCTTCGGGAATCGTTATTTCCTCCAGCGAATAGCAATGTCGAAAGGCATTCTGACCAATCGTTTGTACTGTATCAGGAATTTCTATTTTCTTTAATGAGTAGCATCTATCAAAGGCACTTGACGCTATGCTTGTTACCCCTGATGGAATCGAAATTTCCTGCAGCGAATAGCACTCAGGAAAATAAGGCGAATCCACCATATTTGCAGGCAAATGCACCCATTGCAACCGATAATTTCGGCTGTTGTTTCCAGTATGCCGCATAGAGTCGGCGAACTGAATACCAATTAGCGATTTTCCGCCACATACACCGCTAGTTCCGTAAAAGCCGTCATCAAAAACAACATACTGCACAGTGGGGCCTGTGCTTGTAACACTGCCCTGATATGCTTTTGTGTAATTCTGATAATCGGGATTTCCAGGTTTAATCAATCTGCAATACAGCGTTGCACCTTGCTGCTCGGCGCCAACAATCTGGTAGGCTTCTTCTTTTTCATTCACAGACGAAATACGAGGTTTGCCAACCCGTTCAGCATATCCTTGATCATCGTCTTCCGGGAGCGTGTATCCAGGTTTTTCTGAAACAGCGTCCCACTGCGCTGTGCAATTGAGTGTTTCTTTGCCCACCACAACAGGTAAACTTTCTGAAACCAACGTACCATCCTCTTTTGTCACTCGCCAGCCGATAAAGACTCTCCCCTGCATTATAAGCGGTCGCTGCGCTTTTTCAGCGCTTAGTGTTTCATTGATTGCAAAGCGTTTCGTTGCATATAATACACCATCTTCGGAAAAGAAATTCACAGTTGTTGTCCGCCAAGTGCACTCCGACACTCTTTTGAACCCTTCAAAATGATACTCTTTATCTTCCAGTAATTGGATTCCATTTCCCGTCGTTGTAATCGAGCATTTGCCATCGCCGATAAAGGCTGGTACTTTTGCCCCGGCTTTTGGAATTAAACCGATCTTTGCTTCTGGATACACCTTCCAGTACGGTTTCACATCCGAGCAAAGTGCTGTTTGGGGAACCATTGGGTCAAAGCTTTTGCTTACACTCATGCCGATTTTTTCCACAACCGACACGCGCACAAGGTCACAGAATCCCGCGATGGGGGTTATCGTAATTCCGCCCTTGATTATAAATTCCGCCTTACCCTCCATATTGATTTCAAACGACTTTGTGCCTGCTATGCATTCATTGTTCCACTGCCCATTGGCATAAGCAAATTTGCATTTACCGCCTTGATTTTTGAATGTAATGTCCACGCTGCCATCCATTTTGAATTCCCCTGTGATCAACGTGCATACTTGCATTGCATAGGCAGTAAACCACGGGATACGAATCAGTTCTATTTCCGTCGGCTGTTTGTCATCCTCCTCCGCATCCGTTGTAAAATCTGCCTGCACATCCATGCTTGTATCAAAGTAGAAATCTTTTATTTCGAATGGCTGATAACTCCCGATTTCAAGCCGATATTCATTTACCGAAATGTTAATTGTTACGTTCACTTCAATTCCATCATCCACAAACGTACCCTTGATGACCAGCCCGCTTGCGCCATCACGCGGCACTGCTGATTCCATTACAAAATGCTCATCAAGCACTTCGATATTTGCAATGTCCGCCACCAAATCAGTCTCATGAAGTTCTATTTTTTCCGGCAGACCGTAACACTCCATGATTTCTTCATTCGTCATTGCATCGGAAATCGTTTCTTCCGCGTTCGCACAGATGATGCCTCCCATCAGCAGAAGCATGATCAGCACAATCCAAATTATCAACCAACGTCCTGCGTTTTTCATAGGAAAGCCCTCCTTCGCTCCACCATTCAAAGTCAAGGATTCCGTGCATCATGCACTGCCGTATCGCAGTTATATATGCAATTGGATGCAGTCGGTAATCAAATTGTACCATGTTTTTGCAGCTGCTGTCAAGGGTTCAACTTGCAGAAATGAGTTTTGCAGCTTTTTTGCACATCCTGCCAAATTCCAGCAGCATCATCATCCGTGAGCGCTAAGGCGCTGCCCTTTATCCCAGCGTGATGCTGACCGCGCCATCTGGGCTGACATTCAATTTCATGCACAGCAAGTATCGCTTGTAAAACACTTCCTTCTCCTTGTCCGTCATCATAATCCACGAGTTTTGCAGCGCCGTCTCCATCATCTCGCGAACGTTGAATGGTTTCGCGCTTTCTCCCGCCAGCTGCTGATTGATTTGCTCCTGAATTGCATTGATCAGCGTACTGGTTTTGATGTTGTACGACGCCGCCGTACAGAAGTCGTCAATGAAGCAGAACGGGATTTCATGCCGCGCCAAGGTGTCCATGATGGCCATGCCCGTTTTGCCCTTCTCCAGCATAACAAGGAAGCGGACGCTGTCCAGCTGGCGAATCATCGCCCAGTAGTCGCTGTCCGACGACACAAGGATGACCGCATCCACGCCGGAGGTATACACTTCGCGGCTTGTCCGCACCGCCAGCGCCATATCGCACTGCGATTTGTTCTGGTTCAGCCGCTCGACCTTAATATGTTCCAGCTCAAGGTTCGCTTTTTCATCCACCGCCGTAGAGAGCGTGCGGTCAACCAGCGTTTTCCATTGTGCCGTTGTATACTCGCTGTCAAACAGAATCACCTTGGATATTTTGCCCAGCTGCTCGGTCGGGAGGCTGCTCAGCGCCGCCGCGAGCTTCACGGCATCCGAATTTTCGCAGTCCACCGCAATCAGGCATTTTTTGCATTGCTCCAACAGCCTGCCCAGATTGCGCATCGTGTGGTTGCCCGCATCGCGCACCAGCGACAGGTTTTCAAAGCGGTCTTCGTGGCGTTCATAGAGAATCGTTACGAATTTTTCATCATTATAGAGGATATTGCCCTTGCTCTCCGGGCTTGTAGCAACGGCATCCCAGTTAATCCAGCAATGGAACGGGTAGCGGCGGGTATCGCTTTTATAGTATTCCCCTGCTTTTTTAATGCCCTCTTTCTTCGTCCCGTTCGGCATCAGGAAAATGGGTTTCACATAGTCCCACTTCACCCATTCCGGGAAAAAGCGCGCCACTTGATTGATTCGGTTGCTGATTTCACAATTGATGCTGATAATGTATTCGTCAATATCCGGCTTTGCTTTGTAAATTCTGATGCCGTCCTGTTCCAGCTGCGCCACCGCTTCTGATGGAATGAGGTTCGGCACGCTGCCAATATTGCGGAAGCTCATGCGAAATTCATTCACAATGGCTGGATAATTGCGTTCCATCGCCGTGCGAATGCGGCACAGATTGCGAATAATGCGCGCCTCTTTGTGCGCATCCAGTTCTTCGTAGCTTTTCAGCAGAAATGGCCTTGCATTTTCTTCGCCAAAGTTTTCTTTGTCGATGCCAATGAGGTACGCCATCGGCGACACCAGCGTGTACGTTGAATTCTGGAACTCATTGTAGATGATTTTTTTATCAAGCGCCGATGGCTTTTGCTGATTTTCCGGATTCTCATCGTCTATTTTAAGTGCTTGAACGAGTTTTGATAAATCAGCGAGATTATTGGAGGTGATTGTTTTACGCGCTTTCGGCTGGGTTTTCGTTTTCTTTGCCATGTGGAAGACTCCTTTTTTGTATTTTTTTGTTCATTTCCATCATACCATTTTGGCGGCAGCATTGCAAGGGCAGCAGCGCACAAATATATTCCTGCTTTGCGCATTGTTTTTCCCGGAAGTGCTTGACAAAAAGTGCTCGATAGTTTTATTTTTCTTGACAGCAGGTTATTATAGTGCTATACTATTATTAACATTAGATACACACAAATTGATTATATCGGGAGGGTTTTCTGTATGGAATACGTCACCCACCTCCGCGAGGACGGCAGCTATCAGCCGCTCAAGGAGCATTTGGAAGGCACAGCGACGCGTTCTGCGAAATTCGCCGCTTCTTTTGGATCGAGTTCTCACGCCGAAAGAACAGCCTTGCTGCACGATATCGGCAAGTACAGCCCCAACGGGCAGCGCCGCCAGCGTGACCCGGAACACACCGCCAAGGTGGACCACAGCACGGCAGGTGCGAAGGCGGCGGCAGATTTGGGCGATATGCCCGCGGCGTTTGCCATTGCGGGGCATCACGGCGGTCTGCCCGACTTGGGAACCCGTTCCAGCCTCGATGATGGCACATTGTGCGCACGGCTGAACAAAAAACTGACCGGCGGCGATGATCCCTCCGCGTGGCGCAGTGAGATTTCACTGCCAACAGGCGTTCAGCCCACACCGCCGTGGCTTCCGCGGAATGATGTGCGCCTGACTGCCATGTACATCCGGATGCTGTTCTCCTGTCTGGTGGATGCTGATTTTCTGGATACGGAGCGCGCGCTCAGCAAGGAAGAAAAGCCGCGCGGCATCGGCGATTCCATGCCCGCGCTGCTGGAAAAGCTGCAAGCGCACGTTGCCAAATGGCTGGAAGAGCCCAAGTCCGACCTCTGCGCGCTGCGCAACGAGGTGCTGCGGCGCTGCCTGCGTGGCAGCGAAGATCCGCAGGGCTTGTACAGCCTGACCGTCCCCACGGGCGGCGGCAAAACGGTTTCGTCGCTTGCCTTTGCGCTCAGCCACGCAGTGAAGCATGGGATGAAGCGCATCATCTACGTCATCCCCTACACCAGCATCATCGACCAAAACGCGAAGGTCTTTCGGGATATTCTGGGCGATGAGAACGTGGTGGAGCATCACAGTCAGGCGGACTTGCCCGATACGGATGCCGAAACGCCCGATGCCCTCCGCAAGCGCCTTGCCTGCGAAAACTGGGATGCCCCCGTCATCGTCACGACCGCCGTGCAGTTCTTTGAATCCTTCTACGCCGCCAAGCCCGGCCGCTGCCGCAAACTCCACAACGTCGCCAACAGCGTGGTGATTTTTGACGAGGCGCAAACCCTGCCGATTTCGCTGATGCGCCCCTGCGTCTCGGTAATCGACCAGCTGGTGCAGCATTACGGCGTCACCGCCGTTCTCTGTACCGCGACGCAGCCCGAATTGCTGTCCATTTTCAGCGGCTTCACCGCGGGCACCCGCATTCAAGAGCTTGTCCCCGACCCGGATGCGCTGTTCAGCAGCCTTCGCCGCGTCACCTTCCAGCAGGACGGGACGCTTTCGGACGAGGAATTAGCCGCGCGGATTCGTCAGGAAAATGCCGTGCTGTGCATCGTCAATTCCCGCAAACAGGCGCGCAGCCTGTACGAAGCCCTGCCGGAAGAGGGGCGTTTCCATCTCTCCACGCTGATGAACGCCATCGACCGTGAACGCACCATTGCCACAATTCGCGAACGCTTAGACAAGAAGCAGTGCTGCCGCGTCATCTCCACCAGCCTGATTGAAGCGGGCGTTGACGTGGATTTTCCGACCGTATACCGCGAATTAGCCGGACTGGACAGCATTCTGCAAGCCGCCGGACGTTGCAATCGCGAGGGAAAGGAAGCGGCGCAGGACAGCATCGTCCACATCTACCAGACCGAACACGCGGTTCCACCCATCATGCGCCCAAACATTGAAAGCTGCCGCACAGTGCTGCGCCTGTATGCTGAGGACATCGGCAGCCGCAAAGCCATCCACGCGTATTTTTGCGATTTGCTCTTCAAGCGCGGCGAAAATCAGCAGCGTTCACGACCCGTTTCGTCCGAAAATGATTTACTGGATACCAGCAAAACGCTGTCATCCGAAGCAAGATTTGCTTTCCGCGAAACCGCCGAGCATTTCCGCTTTATCGACACAGATACGGTAACGGTGTACATTCCGACACCTGAAAACAGCGAGGACATCAAAGCCCTGCGTGATGGGCACTATTCGCGTGAGCTTTTCCGCCGTCTGGGGCGCTGCGGCGTGAGTATCTACCGCCGCGAGTATCAGGCGTTGTGCAGCATCGGCGGCGTCACGGAAATTGCCGATGCGCACTGCGGCATTCTGAGCGACATCAAATTGTACACGCCGGAATGCGGCTTGCAGGTCAGCTGCACGAGCGGACTTGGGCTGTTCACCTGATATATGTAATGAAGAAAAGCAGAAACGGGCGGCAAGCATTGCGCTCACCGCCCGCCCCGTTAGATAATTATCTAACACAGTATTTCAACCCACAGATAGAAGCAGCGAATTACCCGCCGTTTCTATCCGACTTTGGCATTTTATCATCTTTTCGCTGACGTGTCAAACCATGCTTAATAGTCTTGCGTTTTAATTATCTAATACAGTGAAAATCAGTCCTTGACTTATGCACTATCCTGTGCTATACTGTTCTTGTCACCTGAAAGGAGGTGGAATTTTCACGATTCCCGTTCGTTCCCTACGACCTGTCACTTGCCCACATCGGCAAGTGTTGATTTTAGCAAAAGTATGAGGAGGTGAACCAATGTCCATCAAAATGGAGGTGTGGGGCGAGTACGCTTGCTTCACCCGGCCTGAAATGAAGGTTGAGCGTGTCAGCTATGACGTTCCCACGCCCAGCGCCGCCCGCGGAATGGTAGAAAGTGTATACTACCATCCAGGGCTAAAATGGCATGTGGATAAAATCTACGTCTGCAAGCCCATCCGCTTCACGAACATTCTCCGCAACGAAGTGGCATCTAAGATTTCCGTCAGAAACGTGCTGACCGAAGCCAACGGCAAGAAGCGCTCCTACATCGACCGAAACGCCGATATTCAGCAGCGCGCTACCACCATGCTGCGAAACGTGCACTACGTCATTGAAGCGCACTTCGAGATGACCGACAAAGCCAATCCGTCGGACAATCCCGGCAAGTTTCAGGACATCGTGAAGCGGCGTCTTCGCAGCGGTCAGGCATACATGCAGCCGTATCTGGGCTGCCGGGAATGCACGGCGCATTTCCGCCTTTGGGAGGGCGGCGACATTCCCACCATCGACGAAACGCGGGATTTGGGCTATATGCTTTACGACATGGAATATTCCGACCCGGAAAACATACAACCGATGTTCTTCCGGGCGCAGATGGTGCATGGCGTGATTGATTTGACAGACTGTGAGGTGGTGAAATGATTCTGCAATCGCTCGTGCGGTGCTACAATTCGCTCGCCGCACAGGGCAAATTGGAGCGTCCCGGCTGGTCATCCGTCAAGGTGCAGTGGGGCTTGCGTCTGAAAGAAAACGGCGAACTGGTATCGGTGGAGTTACTCGGTAAACCCGATGAGAAAGGCAAGCCAATCCCTGTACAGAAGCCTCTTCCCACCCCTGTCAAGCGCACCAGCGGTAAGGCAGCCTGCTTCTTGTGTGACAATGCGAAATATTTATTTGGCATCACCAACGAGCCATACGACGGCACAGGCAAAAACCCCGCCAAAGAGGCAGAAGCCTGTTTCCGCATCAGTGCCAAAAAGCATCACGAGCTGCTGGACGGTGTATCCTGCCCGATGGCGCAGGCAATTCTCCGCTTTTTTGACACTTGGCAGCCTGAAAAGGCGGCGCAGTCCCCTGCCCTGCAGGAGCATTTCGATGACCTGTGCAAGGGCGGCAATCTGCTTTTCTGCCTCATCAACGAATTGGGAACTGTTACAGAAGCGCAGAACGTGCCTGAAATTCAAGCTGCGTGGGATGCAAGCGTCTCCAATAGCTCGGAACGTTCTACCTTTGGTCGCTGTCTGGTTACAGGCACACAAGACACCATCGCCATTCTGCATCCAAGCATCAAGGGCGTTGTTGGCGCACAGTCCTCTGGCGCGTCGCTGGTTTCCTTCAACGCCTTCGCTTTTGAATCCTACGGGCGGAGTGGCAGTCAGGGTTTAAACGCCCCCGTCGGGAATCACGCCGCCTTTGCCTACGGCGAAGCGCTCAACTACATGCTTCGCGTGAAGGACTATCACAGTCTGCTGGGATCTGCCACTCTCGTTTACTGGGCAGAAACGGCGCAATCCGCTTACAGCGACTGCTTTGCCGCTCTGCTGGGGACAAACGAAGACATGACGCAGAATACGCTGGACGGCATCATGAAAGCCATCCGCCTTGGGCAGGGTCTTCAGTGGGAGAATGTTCCGCTTGATTCCCGTACACCCTTCTACATTCTGGGGCTGTCGCCGAATGCGTCCCGTCTGTCGGTTCGTTTCTTCCTGCAAGGGACGTTTGGCGATTTTGCCGCGAATTTGGCGCGTCATCAGGAGCGTTTGAACATCATTCGCCCATCCTATGACACGCGTGAAACACTTTCCGCCTATTCGCTGCTCAAGGAAACAGCGAATCCCAACAGCAGGGACAAGCTGCCGCCGTCGCATCTGGTGGGCGATTTGCTCCGCGCCATTCTTGGCGATACGCCTTACCCTGTTTCGCTGCTGACGCAAACAGAGCTGCGCATCCATGCGGAGCACAGTGTCAGCCGCGGCAAAGCGGCAATTCTCAAAGCGTGGCTGCTGAAAAACGGCAGCAATCCACAGTACAAGGAGGTCATCGACGTGCAACTCAACGAACAGACGAATTACGCACCATATGTGCTGGGTCGTCTCTTTGCGGTGCTGGAAAGCCTCCAGCAGAAGGCAAATCCCGGCATCAACGCTACCATCATGGATCGTTACTTCAACGCTGCCTGCGCAACGCCCAGCATCGTTTTCCCGACGCTGCTGAAGCTGGCGCAGAGTCACCTGAAGAAACTTGATACCGGCTATTTCATTTATTACGACAAGCAGATGACGGAACTGTGCGGGCGCTTGACTGACAGCTACCCTGCGCGCCTGAACCTGCAGGATCAGGGTATTTTCCAGCTGGGCTACTATCACCAGAAGCAGAAGTTCTTCACGAAAAAGGAGGAAAACAGCAATGTCTGATGTGATTCGCAATCGCTATGATTTCGTGGTACTGTTCGACGTGCAGAACGGCAATCCCAACGGTGACCCCGATGCCGGCAATATGCCCCGCACCGACCCGGAAACGGGTCTTGGGCTGGTGACGGACGTGTGCCTGAAGCGCAAGATTCGCGACTATGTGGCGACCGTCAAGGAGGGCGACCCGCATTACGGCATCTATATTCAGGATGGCGTTCCGCTGAATCGCTGCGACCGTGAAGGGCTGGAGGCCTGCGGCTACGGCGATATCAAGGAAGACGACCTCAAAAAGAAACTGAAGTCGAATGACCCGGAGATTGACCGCAAGCTGCGCGATTATATGTGCAGCCACTACTACGACATCCGGACGTTCGGCGCGGTGATGACGACGTTTGTCAAGGCATCGCTGAACTGCGGTCAGGTGCGCGGGCCGGTGCAGCTGGGCTTTGCCCGCAGCGTTGACCCCATTGTGCCGCAGGAAATCACCATCACCCGCGTCGCCATCACGACGGAAAAGGACGCGGAGAAGAAGGGCACCGAAATGGGGCGCAAGTACATCGTCCCCTACGGGCTGTACCGCGCGGAAGGGTTCGTATCCGCAAATCTGGCGCGCAAGACCACGGGCTTCAGCGAAGAAGACCTCGCCCTGTTGTGGGATGCCATCCTCAACATGTTTGAAAACGACCACTCCGCCGCGCGCGGCATGATGGCAGTGCGCAAGCTCATCATCTTCCGCCATGAGAAGGAACTGGGCAACGCCCCCGCGTGGAAGCTGTTTGAACGCGTGCGTGTAGCGCGCAAGGCGGATGTAACGGTTCCGCGCAGCTTTGCGGACTACGAGTGGACGGTGGATGACGCGAATCTGCCGGACGGCGTCACCTGCGAAGTGAAGGGGTGACGCAGCAGGACGCGACCCTCTCCGCCTTGCAGCATTACGCCTACTGCCGCCGCCAATGGGGATTGATTTTTCTGGAGCAGCAGTGGGCAGAAAATGCGCACACGGCGGAGGGGCAAGTGTTCCACCAAACGGCGCATCACGGCCCGGAAGCGGAATTGCGCGGCGATACGCTGATTCTGCGCGGACTGCGGCTGGAATCCGCCCGCCTGCACCTGCACGGCGTCAGCGACGTGGTGGAGTTCCACCGCAGCCCCGGCGGTGTTGCGCTGCACGGACGCGAAGGGCTGTGGCTGCCGTACCCGGTAGAATACAAAAAAGGGTCAGACAAAACGCAGGATGCCGACGAGGTGCAGCTGTGCGCACAGGCGCTCTGCTTGGAGGAGATGCTCTGCTGCGCCATCCCGGAGGGCAGCTTGTTTTATGGCGAGTCCCGCCGGCGGACGCGGGTCGCGCTGGATGAATCCCTCCGTGCGCGGACGTTGTCGCTTCTGGCGGAACTGCTGGAGAATCAGGCGCGCGGACATACGCCATCCGTTCGGGCGCACAAGGGCTGCAATGCCTGCTCGCTCAAGGATGTATGCATTCCGCGGCTCAGCCGAACTGGCAGCGTCCGCGCCTACATGCACGCCCGTATTGCGGAGGATTCGCCATGAGAAAGATGCTGAATACGCTGTTCGTGACGACGGAAGACGCCTACTTGTCGCTGGAAAACGAGAATATCGTCGTCCATGTGGGCGAGGAAAAGCGCGCGCAGTATCCCCTGCTGATGCTGGAGGGTATTCTGACTTTCTCCTACAAAGGCGCAAGTCCAGCACTCATGGGTGCTTGCGCAGAGCGCGGTATTGGGCTGACGTTTCTGACGCCGCGCGGGCGATTTTTAGCACGCGTCTGCGGCAGCGAGCGCGGCAATGTTCTGCTGCGCCGCGAGCAGTATCGGCGCGCCGACAGCCTATCCGCCAGCTGCCTGATTGCACGGAATTTCATCTTCGGCAAGGTATACAATCAGCGCTGGGTGCTGGAGCGTACCATCCGTGACCACGCCTTGCGCGTGAATGTGCAGGCACTCAAGGATGTTTCCGCTGCGTTAGATGCCAAGCTGCCGCAAATTGAATCAGCGGTTGATTTAGATGTGCTGCGCGGGCTGGAAGGCGACGCATCCGCCGATTATTTTTCGGTATTCGACGAAATGATACTGACTCAAAAGGCGGATTTCTTGCTGAACGGCCGCAATCGCCGCCCGCCGCAGGACAACATGAACGCCCTGCTTTCCTTCGCCTATGTGCTGCTCGCCAACGACTGCGCTGCCGCGCTGGAAAGCGTAGGGCTGGATGCCTACGTCGGCTTCATGCACCGCGACCGTCCGGGGCGCACGTCGCTCGCCCTTGACCTGATGGAAGAACTGCGTGCCCCGATGGCAGATCGCCTCTGCATCACGCTGGTGAACAACCGTGTGCTGCAGGACAAGCACTTCGACCGGCAGGAAAGCGGCGCCGTCTTCTTGAACGATGCCGGGCGCAAGCAGTTCTTGACCGCGTGGCAAAACCGCAAACGCGAAGAAATCACCCACCCGTTCCTGAAAGAAAAAATCATGTGGGGGCTTGTTCCCTATGTACAGGCACTGCTGCTTGCGCGCACCCTCCGCGGCGACACAGACGGTTATCCCCCATTCCTCTGGAAATAACCCGAAAGCGAGGCGTTCCCGATGCTGGTTCTAATCACCTACGATGTTTCCACCGTCGATGCAGACGGCAAACGCCGCTTGCGGCAAGTTGCCAAGCGCTGCGTCGTCCACGGTCAGCGCGTGCAGAATTCCGTATTTGAGTGCTCTTTGGATGCCGCACAGTACAAGCTGCTTCAGGCGGAACTTCGGCAGCTGATTGACCCGGAAAAGGACAGTTTGCGCTTTTACAACCTCGGCAATCACTACGAAAGCCGGATTGAGCACATTGGCGTGAAGACGAGCTACGCCCCGGAAGGGCTGCTGATGCTGTAAGGGCGCGCCGCGCGAATCGCCCGTGCGAAGCGCAAGCCTCCAGCCTTTTGCAGGGAGGTTCGCACCGGATTTTGCGGTCTTTTCGGCAAAATTACCGCATTTTCGGCTAAGCTAATTCTCAAAAGGACTGTTTTGTGGTATACTTTTTGTGCAAAGCCTATGATTCTGATCGACAGAATTGTTACTTTGCGCTGTCGCTCCCCGTGCGGGGAGCGTGGATTGAAATCATCCAGCTATCACAAAACATCCGTCGCGGACAGTCGCTCCCCGTGCGGGGAGCGTGGATTGAAATCCCTGACCGTCTGCACGTTCAGGCGGTCACGGGAGGTCGCTCCCCGTGCGGGGAGCGTGGATTGAAATTCGTCCTTATCATTAAGGCCGATGTACAGGGTTGGTCGCTCCCCGTGCGGGGAGCGTGGATTGAAATGTCATTGTCGCTGCTTGCAAGGGATTCCAGCGGGGTCGCTCCCCGTGCGGGGAGCGTGGATTGAAATCAGATCGCGCCCCACTTTGTCAGGGCTTTCTTGCGTCGCTCCCCGTGCGGGGAGCGTGGATTGAAATTTGCGACCAAGCATGACCTTCGTGCGGTAGCTGGTCGCTCCCCGTGCGGGGAGCGTGGATTGAAATGTCTACGATAGCTGGAACGCCTCCTTCCACGCGCACGTCGCTCCCCGTGCGGGGAGCGTGGATTGAAATTGCTTGGTAGAGGCAGTCAAGACCCAGTGCCCCTTGGTCGCTCCCCGTGCGGGGAGCGTGGATTGAAATAGCACAGCCCCAAGGCTGCACAGCGCGTTTATCGTCGCTCCCCGTGCGGGGAGCGTGGATTGAAATCTATTGGATTATATTCCGCCGATAGTGTTGCGGCGTCGCTCCCCGTGCGGGGAGCGTGGATTGAAATAGCTGTAATCAACCGCTCTTTTTTGTCGGTGTTGTCGCTCCCCGTGCGGGGAGCGTGGATTGAAATGCGTTCGGCGGTGTGACACGCTGCCGCGTGAGGTCGCTCCCCGTGCGGGGAGCGTGGATTGAAATGTAGCTCTGCTGCCCGTAGAAGTTAAACTGCGCGTCGCTCCCCGTGCGGGGAGCGTGGATTGAAATTGCCTCCTCTATGTAAAATCCCGATTGCATGTAGCGTCGCTCCCCGTGCGGGGAGCGTGGATTGAAATGCTATTGAAATAATATCTTGCCCATATCCAGTTTGTCGCTCCCCGTGCGGGGAGCGTGGATTGAAATTCTGCGGGTCGGTCATAATCTGCCAGTAATTGAGTCGCTCCCCGTGCGGGGAGCGTGGATTGAAATGTAGCTCTGCTGCCCGTAGAAGTTAAACTGCGC
>OJPD01000630.1_pt1 | contig 24238 bp, 29 predicted proteins | sample 1598371 | NCBI WGS metagenome assembly OJPD01 (sample SAMN03922478, study PRJEB24848) | human gut metagenome | isolation source: stool sample | host: Homo sapiens | place: Germany | collected 2010-11
TTAAAATTTCTCTCGAAAATTTTGTTTTGGGGCTTGACTTTTAATAGTTAGTCTTTCGGTCAGTCTTATCGACTCACAATTACAAAATCACTCGACCTCGATCATTTCGGTGTCAGCCTTCCGTAGGCTCAGCTCGTAGCCGCGGACGGTGACCTCCATGGGGTCGCCCAGAGGGGCCACCTTGCGGACGTAGACTTCCACGCCCTTGGTGATGCCCATGTCCATGATCCGGCGCTTCACCGGGCCTTCGCCATGGAGCTTCACGACCTTGGCGGTCTCTCCGATCTTTACTTCGCGCAATGTTTTCATCGTTGCTCTCTCCTTCTATGTAATTTCTTTTTTGATCTGCTCACACCATGATCTTCCGGGCCATTTCCTCGCTGATGGCTACGCGGGCTTCTTTCACCTTTACGATGATGTTGCCGCCCATGGCGGCCACCACAGTGGCGGTACCGCCGGCCACAAAGCCCAGATCCTCCAGATGCTTCTTCACTTCGGGAGAACCGCCCACCTTGCGGATCAGGTTCTCCGTGCCTACATCGGCCAGTGCCAACGGCATCATAACGATCCCTCCGTTTTCTTCGGTTAGTCTGGACTAACCTGTATCTGAAAAAGAATGGCTGTCACTGCCGCCCTCCGCAGGTAGTTAGTACTATCTAACTGACGCAGATAGTTTAGCTGCTCTAACCCCTTTTGTCAAGAGGTGTAAAGAAAAAAAATTACCCGCTTGCAAATTTAGTTAAACTGTGTTAACCTATCTGTATTCTGAAACGAAAAGTTGGTGAACTTATGCAGATATTACGAGCCTCTGAGGACTATCTGGAGGCCATGCTGATGATGCAGCAGGAGCACGGCTACATCCGCTCCATCGATATCGCCGACAAGCTGGGCGTCACAAAGCCCAGCGTCACCTACGCCACCAAACGGCTGCGGGAGAACGGCTATATCACCATGGACAAGGACGGTCTTATCACTCTGACGGAACGGGGCATGTCCATCGCCGCCAGCATGCTGGACCGGCACCACACCCTGACCCAGTTCCTCATGGCGTTGGGCGTCGATCAGGAGACGGCGGAGGCCGATGCGTGCAAAATGGAGCACGACATCAGCCAGACCAGCTTCGAGGCCATCTGCCGCCATGCCCGCAATCACCTGTAAACCGCATAAAAGAGGGACCTTTGCACCAATGGTGCAAAGGTCCCTCTTTTTATGTTCTCACAGCGACATCAGCACCGCGCCGCCCCGCTTCTTCAGCCACAGATACAGCACGATGCACGCCGCCAGCGTGGCTGCGGCAAAGCAGCCCATGTACAGCGCCGCGCCCAGCTGCCAGCCGACCAGCAGGTAGCCGCCGCCCAGCAGCAGCGCATAGGCCCAGCCGCCGAACAGCGCGATGGCCACACAGGCGCTCTGCTTGATGGGCGTGATCTCGCTGGTCCACGTCAAGTTGGGCATCTTCAGCCCCAGGAACAGTCCCAGCATGGCGGAGAGCGCCACAAACAGCAGGGACACCGCCGCCAGCATTACCGCCTCCGCCGCCGGCATGGAGACGGCCAGCACCGCGCACAGCAGGCACACCGCCGCCGGCACGCCGGTAAGCAGCAGCTGCATATCCAGCTTGGCCCGCAGCACCTGCCACGGCGTCACTGGCAGCGACTGGACCAGCCACAGGCTCCTGCCCTCCAGCGACACCGAGGGCGCCGTCATGTCGTTCATGGAGACCAGCATGCACACTGCCGCAGCCAGCAGCACCGGCAGCAGTCCGGCGGTGCCCGGCGTGCTGCCCAGCGCCGCCTCCACATCGCTGCCCTTCCACAACAGCATCACGCCGGCGATCGGCATCAGCAATATGCCCAGGCCGCAGTTGAGCATATAGTTGGGGCTGGCGGTGAACCGATCCAGTTCCCTGGCCAGCAGCGCCGCCGGTATGGAACGCCGGGCCGCCGTCTTTTCCCGATAGACCCGCCGTGCCGTCCGCCCCGTGGCGGTAGCCATGTGCAGGAAACTGCGGGCGATCACTGCCCACAGCACCGCGAACAGCGCCAGCACCACAACGGAGACCACCAGCATGGCCAACCCGTCTCCGGTGCCCACCTGCCCCAGCAGGTACAGTGGGTACGCCGCGCTCTTGATCTTGTCGCCGTAGGCCGCCGCATTGCCCACCAGCTCCTCCACGAAGGTCTGCGCCCTGAAAAAGAAGAAATAATAGGCGCCGATGAACACCAGAGACGCCAGCACCGTGATGAAGCTCTTATTCTTCAGCTTCAGGCTGATCTTCGCCACCACCCAGCCTAAGGCGCAGGACAGCGTCAATACGAAGATGGACAGCAGCAGAAGCAGCAGCACGCCGCCCAGAACGGCGCCCGCCGACACCGGTGTCACCACCCAGTAGACGATGACGGCCGGCAGGATCACCACGCTGCTGTACATCAGCCCCATGAGATACACGCTCAGCAGCCGGGAGGCCATCAGCGTGTTCACCGGGATGGGCATGCTCAGCAGCAGGTCGTTGTCCTTGGCCAGATACAGTCCCGAATATGTGTTGAACACGCTGCCGAACGCGCCCAGCAGCGTGGCCAGCAGGCCCATCAGCGCAAAGTACAGCCAGTCCAGACCGGCGGATACCAGCGCCCCGCACAGTCCCAGGGACAGCATCGTGAACATGCCGCCCAGAACGCCCACCATCAGTACGACGAACATAATGATGTACCCGGCCACCGCCCCCTTGGAGCGGGCCTTGTTGGTCTTTGCATTGTAGAAATAGCTGCGGAAGATCTCCGTCAGCTGCTTTTTCACCAGAATTTTCAGCATCACGCCTCATCCTCCAGCTCCAGAAAGACCTGCTCCAGCGAGTCGTCTCCCTTGACCTCCTCCATGGTGCCGGAACGGATGAGCCGTCCGCCCTTGATGATGGCCACCTTGTCGCACAGCTTCTCCGCCACCTCCAGCACATGTGTGGAGAAGAAGATGGCGCCGCCCTGGTCACACAGCTCCCGCATCATGCCCTTCAGCAGGTGGGCCGCCTTGGGATCCAGTCCCACGAAGGGTTCATCCATGATGATGAGCTTGGGCTGGTGCAGCCACGCGGCGATGATGGCCAGCTTCTGCTTCATGCCGTGGGAGTAGGCGGCGATGGGCTGGGCCAGATCGTCCGTCAGCTCAAAGCGGGCTGCGTAGTCCCGGATACGCGCCTGCCGGTCATCGGCACCGACGCCGAAAATGTCCGCGATGAAGTTCAGGTACTTGATACCGCTCATGAAGTCGTACAGGTCGGGGTTGTCGGGGATGTACGCGATCTCCCGCTTGCAGGCCAGCGGCTCCGTCTTGATGGATTTTCCGTCAATGGCGATCTCCCCGGCGTCGAACTGCAGAATCCCCACCACCGCCTTCAGAGTGGTGGTCTTGCCCGCGCCGTTATGTCCGATAAAGCCGTAGATCTCGCCGGGCCGGATGTGCAGGCTCAGGTCGTCCACGGCCTTTTTTTCGCCGTAGGTCTTTGTCAGATGCTCGATTTTCAGCATAATGTACTCTCCTGTCTGTCTCGCTCTGCGGCGCGCGATCCGCACCGAACGTTTTAAACCAAATGTTGTATAATCTTTGTTATACATCCCGCTTATTATACGCCTGCTGTTTCCGCTTGTCAACACCTCCGTGCCATTTGCCGAAAGGACGGCAAATGCGGCGCGCCCGCCGGGCGCGCCGCTTTTCTTCACTCTGCCGGGAACGTGACGCGGATCTCCGTGCCCTTCCCTACCTCGCTCTTGAGCTGGATGGTGCCGTGGTGGTACTGCACGGCGTGCTTCACGATGGACAGTCCCAATCCCGTGCCGCCGGAGGCCTTGGAGTGGCTCTTATCCACCCGGTAGAACCGCTCAAATACGCGGCTCTGGTGCTCGGGCGGGATGCCGATGCCGGTGTCCCGCACCGTCACGGCGGCGCTGGCGCCCTCCTGGGCCACCTCCACCTCCACGCGGCCGCCCTCGTTGTTGTACTTGATGGCGTTGTCGCACAGATTGAACACGATCTCATACAGCAGCCGCCGCACACCGGGGATCGTCGCCGGCTGGCCGGTGACATCCACCGTCACATGCTTGGCCTCCGCCGCGCTCCGCAGGTTTTCCGCCGCCTCACGGGCCACCGCCAGCAGCTCCACGGGCTCCGTGGGCATCGCCTCGCCCTCATCCAGCTGGGACAGCCGGATGATATCGCCGATCAGCGTCACCAGCCGCTGGGCCTCCGCCCGGATGTGTCCCACGAACCGGGGCACGTCCTCCTGCTTCACCATGCCGTTTTCCAGCAGCTCCGCGCTGCCGATGATGCCCTGCAGGGGCGTTTTCAGCTCGTGGGACACGTTGGCGGTAAACTCCCGCCGGTTCCGCTCGGCAAACGCCCGCTCCGTCACGTCGAATACCAGCAGCACCGTGCCCGCCGTGCGGCCCTCCGTCTGGATGCGGGTCACGTCGAACTGATACTCCCGTCCGTTCCGCTCGCCCCGGAACTCGCTGTGGCCCTGCTCCGCCGCCTGACGCATCGCATCGCTCATGGTCACGTCCCGGTCCACCGTCAGGAAGTCCTGCCCCACGCAGTCTTCATCTGCGTCCAGCAGCCGTCTTGCCGCCGGGTTGATGCTCAGGATGGCACCCACCTCGTCCAGCAGCACCAGTCCCTCGTTCATGCTGCCGGTGATCTGGTCGAACTCCTCCGACCGCTGCCGCAGCTCGCCTATCTGCTGGTCGATCTGACGGCGCTGATGCTCCATACGCCGCAGCAGCGGTGCCAGCTCCTCGTAGGTGTCGTTCTCCAGCGGATGCTCCAGATCCAGCCGGTTCAGCGGCTCTGTGATGCGCCGCGCCAGCCGTCCGGCCAGCACGCCCGACAGGATCAGTGCCGCCGCCAGCACCAGCAGGATGGGCTGGAGCATGTTCAGCACCAGCACCCCCGCCGTCACCCGGACGGCGGACAGCCGCAGCACCGTGCCGTCCGGCAGCAGCTTGGCATAGTACACCGTCTTTTGCAGCAGCGTGCTGCTGTACCGGCTGCTCTCGCCCTCGCCGGTGGCCAGCGCCTGCCGCACCTCCTGACGCTGGGCGTGGTTCTCCATGGTCTCCGCGTCGACCTGGGTATCATACATCACCACGCCGTCCGCCCGCAGCCATGTGATGCGGTACTGGTCGGACTGCAGCTCTGCCAGATAGTCCGTGCCGTTTTTCTCCACGCCCACGGCGGCCAAGCTCAGCTCGTCCCGCAGCTGGGACTCCTGCACCCGGCCGAAATAGCTGTACAGCACGCCCATCACCAGCGCCAGACTGGCGATGAGCACCGCCACGCCCACCAGCAGCGTGGCCCGGAAAATGCGTTTTGTCATGGTACTCATGGCTGTGCCCTCCATCGGTAGCCCACACTGCGTACCGTCTCGATATGCTCGCCGTAGACGCCCAGCTTCTGCCGCAGGGTGCGGATGTGCATGTCCACCGTCCGGCTCTCGCCGTAAAAGTCCATGCCCCACACCTGTTCCATCATCTGATCGCGGGTGAACGCCGTCCCCGGATGGGCCAGAAACAGCCGCAGCAGCTGGAACTCCTTATACGTCAGTTCCACCCGCGCACCGTCCACGGTGACGCTGTGCTCCTGCTCGTCCACCGTCAGTCCGCCGCAGCGCAGCACCTCCGTCTGCCGGGGCCTGCACCGCCGCAGCACCGCCTTGACCCGGGACACCAGTTCCATGACGCCAAAGGGCTTGGTCAGGTAGTCGTCCGCTCCCAGATCCAGCCCCAGTATCTTGTCATACTCCGCGCCCTTGGCCGTGGCCATGATGACGGGAATATCCCGCAGGGCCGCGTCGGCCTTCATCCGCCGCAGCAGCTGGATGCCGTCGATCTCCGGCAGCATCACGTCCAGCACCACCAGCTCCGGCCGGGCCTTCTCCAGCGCCGCCCAGAAAGCCGCGCCGTCGGCAAAGCCCTCCGCCTCGAAGCCGGTGGAGTTCAGTGCGTATACCTCGATGTCTCGGATGCTGGCGTCGTCCTCCACGCACCAGATCATGGGTCACTCCTCCTTGTGTACGCCTGTGACGGAAAACTCCACCCACTCGGCGATATTGGTGGCGTGATCGCCGATGCGCTCCAGATACTTGGCGATCATCAGCAGATCCAGCGCCGTGCCGCCCTCCTCCGGGTCATCGGCGATGCGCCGGATCAGCGTCTGCTTTACCTTCTCAAAGGAGTCATCCACCGTGTCGTCGGCGGCAATGACCTGCTCCGCCAGCGCCACGTCCTGCCGCACATAGGCGTCCACGCTGTCGCTGACCATGCCGATGGCGGCCTTGGCCATGCTCTCCAGCAGCGCGTGGCTCTCCGCCGGCACATCCTCCAGATACAGCACGATCTCGGCGATGTCGTCGGCCTGGTCGCCGATGCGCTCCATGTCCGTGATCATCTTCAGCGCTGCGGAGATGCGCCGCAGGTCGCCGGCCACCGGCTGCTGGTGCAGCAGCAGCCGCAGGCACAGATTCTCGATGTCCCGCTCCTTCCGGTCGATCTCCCGGTCCAGCGGCGGCACCTGCTGCGCCAGCGTCTTGTCCCCCGTGGTCAGCGCCCGGGAGGCCAGTGCGATCACCCGCTCACACAGCGCGCCCATTTCGATCAGCTCCCGGTGCAGCTGCGCCAGCTGCTCGTCAAAACGGCTCCTCATTATCCAAACCTCCCCGTGATGTAGTCCTCGGTCTTTTTCTGCGTCGGCGTGGAGAACATCTTCTCCGTATCGTCGTACTCGATCAGCTCACCCAGCAGGAAAAACGCGGTCTGGTCGGAAATACGCAGCGCCTGCTGCATGTTGTGTGTCACAATAACAATAGTGTACCTTTTTTTCAGCTCCATTGCAAGTTCTTCTATTTTCGACGTGGAGATGGGGTCCAGTGCGGAGGTTGGCTCGTCCATCAGCAGCACCCGCGGCTCCACCGCCAGCGCCCGGGCGATGCACAGCCGCTGCTGCTGGCCGCCGGACAGGCCCAGTGCGTTTTTCTTCAGTCGGTCCTTCACCTCGTCCCAGATGGCCGCCGACCGCAGGGACTGCTCCACGATCTCATCCAGCTTGGCCCGGTTGCGCACGCCATGGGTGCGGGGGCCATAGGCTACGTTGTCATAGATGCTCATGGGGAACGGGTTGGGCTTCTGGAACACCATGCCCACCTGCCGCCGCAGCTCATTGACATCCACATCCGCGGCGAAAATGTCCTTTCCGTCATAGCGCACCGTACCCTCGATGCGCACACCGGGCACCAGATCGTTCATCCGGTCCAGCGTCTTGAGGAACGTGGACTTGCCGCAGCCGGACGGCCCGATCAGGGCGGTGATGCTCTTTTCCGGGATGTCCATGCTCACATGGTGCAGCGCCTGTGTACTGCCGTACCACAGGTCCAGTCCCTCCACCGTGATAATATCGCTCATAGGCTCCTCCGTTTCTTGAAATACCGCCCCGTCAGGCTCACCGCCAGATCAATGAGCAGTGCCAGCGCCATCAGGATGGCGGCAATGGCGAAGGCCACGTCGAACTCGCCCTGCTCCTTGGCATAGACGTACAGTGCCACGGACAATGTCGCGCCGGAACCCTCCAGCGTGTTTTTCAGGCCGTTATACAGCGTGTGGGCGAAGCCGGCCGTATACAAAAGCGCCGCCGTCTCGCCCAGAATGCGGCCCACCGCCAGGATGCACCCGGTCAGCACGCCGTCCACACAGCCCGGCAGCACCACCGTCCGGATGGTGCGCCACTTCCCGGCGCCCAGGCCCAGCGCGCCCTCCCGGTAGCTCTGGGGCACGGTCTTGAGGCTCTCCTGTGTGGTGCGCATGATGGTGGGCAGGTTCATGATGACCAGCGTCATGGCGCCGGCGATCAGAGACTTCTTCATCCCCAGAAACTGGCAGAAGAACATCTGTCCCACCAGACCGTAAATGATGGACGGAATGCCCGACAGCGTCTCCGCCGTGTATTCGATGGCCGCCGCCAGCCGCCGGTTCGCGGCGTACTCCGTCAGGTACACCGCCGCGCACACGCCCACCGGCAGCACCACCACCAGTGTGGTCAGCACCATGCACACGGTGCTGATGATGTCCGGCAGGATGCCGATGGTGCCCTCCAGATAGCTGGGCTTCGTGCTCAGCAGTTCCCAGCTCAGGTGTGGAATCCCCTTGGCCAGCACATATATAATAAGGAACACGGCCAGTGCGCAGGTCAGCGCCGCGCACAGCACCATCAGTCCCCGCATCATCATGCCCCACGCCCGCCGCCGGGCGGAAAAATTCATTTTATCCATTTTTTACTTCTCCTTACTGCGCTTCAGGAAGAAATTCAGCGCCGCGTTGATGAGCATGATGCACAGAAACAGCACCAGCGCGATGGAAAACAGTGCCTGCCGCTGCAGGCCCGCCGCCGCGTAGCCCATCTCACTGGCCACGGCGGTGGTCAAAAACCGCACGCTCTGGAAAAGAGACGGCATATTCGGCACGTTGCCGGACACCATCATCACCGCCATGGCCTCGCCGATGGCGCGGCCTACGCCCAGCACCACCGCTGCGGCGATACCGCTGCGGGCGGCGGGTACGGACACCCGGAACCACGTCTCCGTGGCGGTAGCGCCCAGCGCCAGCGAGGCGTCCTCGTACTCCCGCGGCACCGCCTCCAACGCCGTCATGGCCACATTGATGATGGACGGCAGGATCATAATGGCCAGCACGATGATGGCCGCCAGCAGACCGGAGCCGTCGGGGATATGGAAGATCTTCCGGATGCCCGGCACCAGCACCAGCATGCCCACCAGGCCGTATACCACCGACGGGATGCCCGCCAGCAGACTCACCGCCGCCGACACCGCTACCTTCAGCTTCGGCGGCGCCATCTTGGCCAGGAACACGGCGGTCATGAAGCCCACCGGCACACCCAGCAGGATGGCCCCCGCCGTACCGTAAACACTGGTGAGGATGAAGGGCAGGATACCAAACTGCGGCGTAGCCGCGTTGGAGTCCCACACCGGACCGAACAGGAACTTCACCAGCCCGATCTCCCGTATGGCCGGGATACCGGAGATGATGAGATAGACCGAGATCAGCAGCACGCAGCCCACCGTCACCAGTCCCATCAGCAGGAACCAGCCGTGTATGGCGTTTTCCATAAATCGTTTTGCTTTCATGTGCGCACCTCCGCATACGGGGCAAGGCGGCGCCCGTCTCCGGACGTCGCCTGCCGCGCCTTACTTTCAGTTGGCCGCTACCGCACCGGCCTTAGCGATGATGTCCGCCGCGTCAGCGGAGGTCACATAGTCGAAGAAGGACTGTGCCGCCTCGGAGAGGGCCTTGCCCTCCACGGTCACCAGCACGAAGGGACGCTGCACCTTGTAGCTGCCGTCTTTGACGCTGGCCTCGCTGGGGGTCACGCCGTCCACGTTCAGAGCCTTCACGCTGTCCTTGATGGAGGCCAGGGAGGCATAGCCGATGGCGTCGGGGTTCTGGCTCACCGCCGTGATGACATCGCCGGTGGAGGTCAGCTCCTGACGGTACTGGCACTTGTCTTTGGTGCCGGTGATGGACTCGAAGCCGTCGCGGGTGCCGCTGGCCGCCTCGCGGCCGATGAGCACTACCTGCGCATCATTGCCGCCCACATCCTTCCAGTTGGTGATCTCGCCGGTGTACAGCTGGGCGATCTGCTCGATGCTCAGGTCGCTGACGGGGTTATCAGGATGCACGATGATGGCAATGCCGTCGTAGGCCAGCACCGTCTCCTTCAGGCCGGCCGCCTTCTCCTCGTCCTTCAGGGCGCGGGAGGAAAGGCCGATGTCGCAGGTACCCTCCTGCACGGCGGTGATGCCGGCGCCGGAGCCGGTAGGATTGTAGTTCACGGTGACATTCTTGTTGACCGCCATATAGGACTCGCTCAGTGCGCCGATGACCTTCTCCATGGAGGTGGAGCCGTCGGTGGACACCGTACCGCTGATGGCCGCCGCGCCGCCGTTGTTGTTGACGCTGTTGTCGCCGGTGTTGGTGTTGTCGTTTGCCTGATTGCCGCAGCCCGCCAGCAGCGCCAGCGACATCACCGCGGTCAGTACCAATGCCATGATCTTTTTCATAAAAGCATTACCTCGTTTCATATTTTTTGGATATCTCCTGTGTACGCTCTCATTGTAGGAAGGCTGTGTAAAGTGAAAAATCACACCTTTGTAAAATCCGTGTAAACTGCGAAAAGGCATACATAAGAGGCGTCCCCCGGCTTTACCGGGGGGACGCCTCTTATGTATGCAAAACCGCCCTCCGGCCAATGGCCGGAGGGCGGTTCAACGTATTCTGAATAACCAGAGCTTACTTGCCCATGTTCATCTGCGCGGCGACCTCAGCGGCGAAGTCCTCCTGCTTCTTCTCGATGCCCTCGCCGGTCTGGAAACGCACGGCGTCCACGAACTTCACGGAGCCACCCAGCTTCTTGGCAGCGTCGGCCACATACTTCTCCACGGAGCCCTGGAAGATGTCGCTGCGGACGAACTCCATCTGCATCAGGCAGTTCTCCTCGTAGAACTTGTTCATCTTGCCCATGACGATCTTCTCCTTGACAGCCTCGGGCTTGGAGGCCATCTTGGGATCGGTGTCCATCAGAGCCAGCGCGATCTTCTTCTCCTCGGCCAGCACCTCGTCGGTGACCTGGGACTTATCCCAGAAGCGGGGATTCAGAGCCGCGATCTGCATGGCGATGTTCTTGCCGATCTCAGTGGCGTCGATGCCGCCCTCCACGGCCAGGTTCACCAGCACGCCGATCTTGCCGCCGGCATGGACATAACCCACGCTGGTGTTCTCGGCGAAGCGGACGAAGCGGCGGATCTGCAGATTCTCACCGATGGACATGACCTTCTCGGGCATGGTCTCGGAAACGGTCAGATCGCTGCCCACATACTTGCAGTTCATCAGAGCGTCCACATCGGCGGGATCCTGCTCGGCGATGACCTTGGCAATGTCCTTCACGAAGGCCACGAACAGGTCGCTCTTGGCGCAGAAGTCGGTCTCGCAGTTGACCTCCACCACAACGCCCACACCGTTCTCGGTCAGAGCATAGGACATACCCTCGGCGGCAATGCGGCCGGCCTTCTTGGCAGCCTTGGCCAGGCCCTTCTCGCGCAGCCACTCAACAGCCTTATCCATATCGCCGTCGCACTCGACCAGCGCCTTCTTGCAGTCCATCATACCCACGCTGGTCATCTCGCGCAGGGTCTTCACATCAGCAGCAGTAAAAGCCATTTTTGTTTCCTCCTGTAAAATATTGATTGAAAAAGGGGCAGGGACACTTCCCTGCCCCGTGAGATTACGCGGTGTTATTTGGACTTACTCGGCGTCCTTGGCCTCGGCGGCCTCCTCGATCTGCTCGCCCTGGCGGCCCTCGATCATGGCGTTGGCCATCACGGAGGCGATCAGCTTGATGGCGCGGATGGCGTCATCGTTGCCGGGAATGGGGTAATCGATCTCGTCGGGATCGCAGTTGGTATCGGCAATGGCCACAACGGGAATGCCCAGACGGTGCGCCTCGGCGATGGCGTTGCGCTCCTTGCGGGTATCCACGATGAACAGGGCGCCGGGCAGCTTCTTCATTTCCTTCACGCCGCCCAGATACTTCTCCAGCTTCTCGATTTCGCCCAGGTGCTTGATGACTTCCTTCTTGGGCAGCATATCGAAGGTGCCGTCGGCCTGCATGGTCTTCAACTGGTTCAGACGGTCGATACGGGTGCGCATGGTCTTGAAGTTGGTCATCATGCCGCCCAGCCAGCGGGCGTTGACGTAGTACATACCGCAGCGGGTAGCCTCGTCCTTGATGGCCTCCTGAGCCTGCTTCTTGGTGCCCACGAACAGCAGGGACTGACCGTTCTCAGACAGCTGACGCACGAAGGCATAGGCCTCCTCCAGCTTCTTCACGGTCTTCTGCAGGTCGATGATATAGATGCCGTTGCGCTCGGTGTAGATATAGGGAGCCATCTTGGGGTTCCAGCGGCGGGTCTGATGACCGAAGTGTACACCGGCCTCCAGCAGGGCCTTCATGGATACGACGTTCTGATTTGCCATTTTTGTTGTTTCTCCTTTTGATTTTAGTTTGTACCTCCAGCTCCCTCCTCCCCCCGGCCAACCTTGCGGCACCGACCGGAAGTCCGAAGCTGTGCGGATTCACCGAAATATAATAGCACGGCTTTCTCTGTTTTGCAAGGATATTTTCCCATTTTCCACGGGAAAATTCTCACTTTTTTCGCCGCGCGTCACGCCTCCTGCCGGAAATATTCCGCGCCCGCGCCGCACAGGGGGCATTTGTAGTCCGCCGGCAGCTCATCGCCCTCGTAGACGTAGCCGCACACCTTGCACACATAGCGGTGCTTCGCCTCACCGGAGGCGTCCTCCTCCGCCTTCTCCGCCAGCACATCGGCGGCGATGGCGTCCGCCAGACGCTCCATCTGGGCCTCCTGATCCGGCCGCAGCGCCGACTTCACCGTCAGCACCGGCTCCACCTCCGACCAGCCCTGCAGCGGCGAGAGCAGCGCCTGCATCTTCCTGCCGCTCACCGGCGACCACGAGCCGTTCTCGATGAGGGCGTACCGCCGGTCTGCCAGCGCGTGGGCCGCGATGTCGTGGAGCAGCTGCTCCATGGTGACGAAGATGCCCATGTTGTAGGTGGTGGACGCAAACACCAGATGGCTGTACTGGAACGCGGCGGACACGATGTAGGATGCCGGCGTCACCGATGCGTCGAACATCTTCACCCGGATGCCCTTTTCCGCCAGACGGCAGGCCAGCACATTGGCGGCATTCTCCGTGCCGCCGTACACCGAGGCGTAGGCGATCATCACGCCCCGCACCTCCGGCTCGTACCGACTCCACAGGTCGTACTTGCCCAGAAAATAACCCAGATCTTCCCGCCACACGAAGCCGTGGAGGGGCAGCAGCATCTCGATATCCAGCGCCGCGGCCTTTTTCAGCACCGCCTGCACCTGCGGGCCGTACTTGCCCACGATATTGGTGTAGTACCGCCGCGCCTCGTCCAGATAGTCCCGGTCGAAGTCCACCTCGTCGGCAAACAGCGCCCCGTTCAGCGCGCCGAAGCAGCCGAAGGCGTCCGCCGTCAGCAGCAGCCGGTCCGTCTCGTCGTAGGTCATCATCACCTCCGGCCAGTGGACCATGGGTGCCGCCACGAAGCGCAGGGTGTGCCGCCCGGTGCACAGCGTCTCCCCCTCCCTGATGACAGCGATGCGCCCCGCCAGCTCCTGTCCGAAGAACTGCCCCACCATGGTTTTCGCCATGGCGCTGCACAGGATCTGCGCCTCCGGATAGTCCCCGGCCAGCTCGGCCAGCTCCGCCGCATGATCCGGCTCCATGTGGTGTACCACGATATAGTCCAGCTCCCGTCCCGCCAGCGCGTGGATCAGGTTCTCCCGGAACGTGCGGCGCACCGCGCTGTCCGCCGTGTCGAACAGCACCGTTTTCTCGTCCGTCAGCAGATAGCTATTGAAGCTGATGCCGTCCGGTACGCCGAACACGCCCTCAAACAGCGCCAGCCGCCGGCAGTCGGCGCCCACCCATGTATAATCGTCGTTGACCTTTCTCGTGCAGTACATCGTATCATCCTTTCCGCGGCCCACGCCGTTTTTTCCGCCCCATTATAGCAGAGCTTTCCTCATTTTTCCACTGTTTATTACCCGCGCACCGCAAAAAACACAGCGCCCCGCCGGAACGGAGCGCTGCGCGTATGTTCAGTTGGCCTTCTTGGCGATGTCGCACAGGGCGGCAAACGCCACGGCGTCGTTGATCGCCATCTCGGACAGCATCTTGCGGTTGATCTGGATGCCGGCGACCTTCAGACCGTGCATGAAGGTGGAATAGTTCATGCCCTGGGCCTTGACAGCGGCGGAGATACGGGTAATCCACAGCTGACGGAAGTCCCGCTTCTTCAGGCGGCGGCCCACATAAGCGTAGGTCAGGGACTTCATGACCTGCTCATTGGCCATCTTGAAGTGCTTGGACTTGGCGCCCCAGTAGCCCTTGGCCAGCTTCAGAGTCTTATTTCTTCTTTTACGCGCCATCATTGCGCCTTTAACACGTGCCATATTTCAATTGCCTCCTATTCTAACGATTCCGTCTCTTATTTGTAAGGGATCATCTTGCGGATGGTCGCCTCGGTGGTGCAGTCAGCATAGGTGGTGCTGCGCAGACGACGGCCACGCTTGGTGTCCTTCTTGGTCAGGATGTGGCTCTTGAACGCATGAGCTCTCTTGACCTTGCCGGATTTCGTCAGGTTGAAGCGCTTCTTTGCGCCGCTATGGGTCTTCAGTTTAGGCATAATATTACTCCTTCCAAAATGATGCTTTGGGAAAACGCGGTTACTTGCCGGCCTTGGGGGACAGGAAGATGGACATGTTCCGCCCCTCCAGCTTGGCCGCCTTATCGAGGGTCGCCACTTCGGTACACAGGTCTGCAAACTTGTTGAGAAGATCGCGGCCGATGTCGGTGTGCGCCATCTCGCGTCCGCGGAAACGGACGGATACCTTGACGCGGTTGCCGTCGGACAGGAACTTCTGAGCGTTCTTCAGCTTGGTGTTGAAGTCGCCCACATCAATGCCCGGAGACATCCGGATCTCCTTGACCTCCACGACGTGCTGGTTCTTTCTGGCTTCCTTCTCGCGCTTGCTCTGCTCGAATTTGTACTTGCCGTAGTTCATCAGCTTGCACACAGGGGGCGTCGCCTGCGGGGAGATCTTCACCAGATCCAGCCCGTGCTCCTCCGCGATGCGCAGGGCTTCTTCACCGGACACGATGCCCATCTGCTCTCCGCCTTCGCCGATCAATCGGATCTCCTTGTCGTTGATCTCGTCATTCAGTTGATGCTGTACCTTGCTAATACCGAAGCACCTCCGATCTAAAATAACAAAAACGCGAATGCTCTCCGCATCCGCGCAACAACACAAACCACCCATCCGGGCGCTCTGCTGACGCTGTTGACCTCTTTGCCTGGGGCGGGAGGTGAGGCGGATGCACCGACCTTCTTTGTTTTCTATGGTATTTTACCGCACTTCTCTCCCCTTGTCAACTATGAATTTTTATTTTTTCCCCGCATATTTCAGGCATTCCCGGTCATACTGACGCTGTACCTGCCGCTGCGGCGGCCAGTCAACAAAAAGGAGGTGCCCCACATGGAGGAGCGCAAAAACACCAAGAACGAGCAGAATACCAACGAGCAGAACACTCAGAACACCAACAAGAACGCCAAGAACACGAAGAACACCAAGAACTGCGAGTAACCCGGCACGCAGGCAGAGAGCCGCGGCAAACGCCGCGGCTCTTATTTTGCGCTCAATGGGTCACACCCAGATACTCCTCCAGCGTGATGCCCTTGTTGAAGATCTCCTGCGCCACATCCTTACCTACATAGCGGTAGTGCCACGGCTCATAGATGATGCCGGTGATGTCGCTCTTACCGTTGGGATAGCGGTGGATAAACCCGTACCGCCAGGAGTTGGCCATCAGCCACTTCTGCGTGGGGGTCTTTTCCTGCTCCTCCGTGAGATTCTGGTTGCCCATGTCCACGATGTCCACCGTCAGACCCAGCTGATGCTCGCTGGTACCCGGCACCGCGATCTCCTTGGCGGTCTCCTGTACCGCCTCGTCGTGGCTCTTGCCCGCCGCCTCCAGCTTGGCCACCTTCGCGTCGAACAGGCTCTGCTGCGTCTCCATAGACCGATAGGCCGAGCAGATCAGCGGCTCATTCCCCGCCTCGCGGCAGGCGTCCATCATGCTTTGCAGAGCGTCGTAGCACCGGCGATCCACCTGTAAGCCGTTGCTCAGATCCACCGGGTCCACCTGCCAGTCCTCCGGCAGCTGGTTCCACGGATTCACCAGCGTCAAAAGCTCGTTGTCCGCCGCCGACGGCTTGGGCGTCTCCGGCTCTTGGGGCACATCCTGCCGTGCCAGCGCCTCCGCCGCCTGTTGCTGCTGCTCCTCCTGGGCCTGTTTTTTGTCCCTGCACCCCTTCACGATGAAGATGATGCCCACGATCAGCACCACCAGGAACGCCGCCGCGATGATGCGGTTGCGCATGGCCTCCCGATAGCGCCGCTGTTTTTTCCGTTCTCTTTCGTCCATCGCTCTTTACCTCAATTTCTGCGGGTACACTCCCGCCTCGTGCAGCTTCTGCAGCTCGCCGGACACCCGTGCCCGGTCCTCGTGATACGTCATGCCGAACCACCGGTCCTGGGACTTCAGCACGGACACCGTCAGCCGGCCCTCCCGCAGCAGCTCCCCTACCATGTTGGGCAGCAGGCACTCCGCCTTGATGTTCTCCCCGGCGTCATGCCGCAGGAAATCCTCAAAATACCGCTCCATCTCGTCGAACACCGACGGCATGAAGCCCCAGAAGTTCATGGATACCACCGTGTCCGGCTCCAGCAGCACGCCGCTGTCCTCGTCGGCGATGGTGCCGTCCTCCCGCAGGCGGATCTTCAGCGTCTCATGGATGTCCGTGAGATACCCGTTCCGCGCGTGGCACACGCCGCGGGACACCGTGCCGTACTTCGTCACGGTGTTCTTCAGCAGATAACCCACCATGGTGGCCGCGCCCTGCTCCGGCAGGCGCTGCAGCTCCTCGTAGATGGTGCGGTAGGCATCCACGCCGTAGTAGTCGTCAGCGTTGATGACACAGAACGGCTCATGTACGAACTCCCGCGTACACAGCACCGCGTGGGTGGTACCGAAGGGCTTCATCCGCTCCTCCGGGATGCGGTAAAAGTCCGGCACGGAGGAGAAGTCCTGAAAAGCGTAGCACACCTCCACCGGCTCTCCCTCCGGCGTCCGCAGCCGCGCTGCCATGTCGCCGCACAGCCGCTTCATCAGCTCCAGCATGTCCGGCTTGATGATGAACACGATCTTATCGAACCCGGCGCGCACCGCGTCATAGACGCCGTATTCCATCAATATCTCCCCATTGGGGCCTACGCCGTCCGTCTGCTTGTTGCCACCGTAGCGGGAACCAAGCCCCGCCGCCATAATGACCAAAGTCGCTTTCATGCGCTTTCCTCCTATTATCCCCCTGTCGTTCCGCCCTCAAACCGGCGGCATATTTGTCAGTATAGCACAGTCTCCGCCGTGCTTCAACCGCTTTCGACCCACCGGACTCTTAAGTTTTCCCTAATTTCGCTTTTTTTCGGTCTTCCCCTCATCTTCCTCTGGATTTTTCTCCCTGTACCCCTTATAATATATGTTTGTGACTTTCCTCCGGCCCGCCCGCGGGTCGGAAATCGACTTGTTAGGAGCGAACGAACATGTCAACTTCCAAGAAGGTGATGGGCCATGTCTACGCCATCTTCACCATCCTCGTGTGGGGCAGCTGCTTCGTGCTGACCAAGGAACTGCTGAAGGCCTACACCGCCATCCAGATCATCCCCCTGCGCATGGGCCTTGCCTATCTGGCCCTGTGGGCGCTGCGTCCCAAGACTCTGAAGCTCCCGTGGAAGGATGAGCTGATGTTCATTCTCATCGGCATCACCGGCGGCAGCTTCTACTTCTACCTGCAGAACACCGCCCTGACCTACACCTACGCCGCCAACGTCAGCATCATCGTGGCGCTGTCCCCCATCCTGACGGTGATCCTGGCCCAGCTGTTCTCCCGCAGCGGCGAGCGCCTGGGCAAGTACGTCTACATCGGCGCGGTCATTGCCATCGCCGGCGTGGTACTGGTGGTGCTCAACGGGCAGATGACGTTCCACCTCAACCCGCTGGGCGACCTGATCGCGCTGGCCGCCGCCCTGATGTGGGCCGTGTACTCCATCCTCATCAAGAAGTACACCGAGCGGTACGACAATTTCCTGGTCACCCGCCGGGTCATGCTCTGGGCGTTCCTCACCGCCGTGCCCCTGATGCTGCTGACCGACGGCATGCCCGACCTGAAGCCCCTGTTCACCACGCCGACCATGCTGTTGAGCTGGCTGTTTCTGGGCGTATTCGGCAACGCCGTGTGCTTCGCCATCTGGAACATCGCCTTCAAGTATCTGGGCGTGGTGGTCACCAACAACTATCTGTACGGCACGCCCTTCGTCACGCTGGTGGTGGGTTTCCTGGTGCTGAACGAGCAGATCACCGTCATGAGCGTGGTGGGCGCGGTGCTCATCACCGCCGGCGTCATCGTGGCGCTGAAAAAACCGCAGGCATCTGCCTGAGCACTGACCGCCACGCAGTAAAAAGACCGTCCCCGCGCCGATGACCCCGGCGCGGGGACGGTCTTTTATCCTCTTATCGCTTTCCCAGACGGCTGAAGCCCCAGAACGTCAGAGGCCACACGCACCCGGCAAACAGCACGATCAGCAGGTAGCGGATGCCGCCGGCGATCTCCGCCGCCCCGCCGCACAGGGCGATGAGCGGCGCCTTCAGCCCCGCCCGGATGGCCAGCAGCAGGCCGAAGCCCACCGTCAGCTTGATGATTTGTGCCCACCATACTGCCTGCGTCTCAAAACGGATGCACTTCCGGTCCAGCACGTTGGTGACCAGCAGACCCAGCGTGGCGCCCACGAACTTCCACCCGTTGGAAAGGGCGCTGGCATAGTTGGCGGTGTCCTCCGCTGTGGTGCCGGTGTCGCCCCGCAGGTACAGATACACCACGAACGCGCCGCTGCACACCACCATGAAGCCGATGACCCACGTCAGCACCCACGGCCGCCGGTCAGCCTCCTCCATCACAGGATAGAGCGCCAGCACCAGCACGCCGCCGATTGCCAGCGACACCCCCACGTCCAGCGGGGTGTGGACACCCAGATACATCCGGCTGAAGCAGACCAGCAGCATCACCGCGATGCACACCCACCGCAGCCACGGCGCTCTGGTGTACCGCGCCGTTCCGCCGTACAGCGTCACCGCGTTCTGCGTGTGGCCGCTGGGAAACGAATACCCCGACGCCCCCTCCCGTGCGCTCTCCACAATGGTAAAGGCCGGGTCCTTGACCCACGGCCGCGGCACGGCGCACAGGATCTTCAGGAACTGGTTGATGATGGTGCCGAAAAAGCCCACCGTCATCAGATAGTAGCCCATGCGCTTGCTGATGCACCAGAACACGCCCACGGCGAACACCATGAAGCAGATCTCATCTCCCAGATACGTCACCGCCCCCAGGATCTTGTCCAGCAGCGGCGTCCGGATGGACTCCAAAGCGTATAAAAGCCCCATATTTCCCTCACTTTCCCGCCGCGTTTTCCGGCGGCAAGGTCATTTCACGGTTTATTGTACACTATTTTTCTTTTTCGTGCAACCATTGACCGCACCGGCGGTATCTGCTATACTCTCCCCAGAAAAAACACAGGAGGACACGCCCATGAAGCCTATTGAACTGCTGCAGGTCCTGCACACCGCCGAAAGGCTGAAGGACACCACCCGCCACTGCGACACCTCCGGCGGCCGCCGGGAGAGCGTGGCGGAGCACAGCTGGCGTCTGGCGCTGATGGCCTTCTTCCTCCGGGACGAGTTCCCGGAGCTGGACATGGACAAGGTGGTGCGCATGTGTCTCATCCACGACCTGGGTGAGTGCTTCACCGGCGACATCCCCTCCTTCCTGAAAACCGATGCCGACACGGCAAAGGAGGATTCCCTGCTGTCCCGCTGGGTGGACTCCCTCCCCGCCCCCTACTGCGCCGATATGGCGGCGCTGTACGCGGAAATGGACGCGCTGGAGACTCCGGAGGCCCGGCTCTACAAGGCGCTGGACAAGCTGGAGGCCGTCATCCAGCACAACGAGGCACCCATCTCCACCTGGCTCCCCCGGGAGTACGCCCTGAACCTGACCTACGCCGACGAGAACGTGGCCTTCTCCCCCTACCTCACCGCCCTGCGGGAGGCCGTCCGGGACGAGACAAAGGCCAAGATCGCCGCCCACGGCGGCATGCCCGCCGTGGATTGACCCCCGCCGTCACAAGGAGGTACTATGCTGGATCATGAAGGCTTTGACCTGTGGGCTGACTCTTACGACCGGAGCACCGCCTGTTCCGATGAATGCGGCAGCTATCCCTTCGCAGGATACAGCGCTGTCCTGCGGAATATCTTCCGCCGTGTCCTATCCCACGGTGCCGGGGACGTATTGGACATTGGCTTCGGCACCGGCGTGTTGACCGCCAGTCTTTATCAACAGGGATGCCATATCTGGGGGCAGGACTTTTCTGAAAAATGGTGTCTCTGGCGCAGGCAAAAATGCCGTCAGCCGTACTTTACTGCGGCGATTTTACGGCCGGTCTGGTCGAACCGCTGTTACAGCGTCAATATGACGCCATTATCGCTACCTACTCCCTGCACCACCTGACGGATCAGCAGAAGATTGCCTTCATCCGCAGTCTCATGCCGCTGCTGCGTAAGGGTGACTGTCTCTATATCGGAGATGTGGCCTTCCAGACCCGGGCCGACCTCGACCGCTGCAAGCTGGCCGCCGGAGACGCATGGGATACGGACGAGATATACTTCGTGTTCGATGAACTGCGTCAGTCGTTCCCCGAAATGGCGTTTTTGCCCCTCTCCCCCTGCGCCGGGGTGCTGTCTCTGCGCCGATGATACACAAAAAGCCGCTGCATCGCAGCGGCTTTTTCCTGTGCATGGCCCCTCTGGGCCGCCTATATGTCCCGTTCCATCACGATATAGCGGCCCTCGTCCACCCTCGTGAATCCGTTCTTCGTCCAGAATGCGAGGCTCTGGGGATTTCCTTTGTCCACCCCCAGCCGCAGCCGCGAGAAGCCTTGTGCCCGCAGATGGTTCGCGGCCTCCTCCACCAGCAAGGAGCCGAATCCCGTCCCCTGCCGGCCCGCGTCCACCATGAAAAAGCCAATCAGCGCCGTATCTTCTCGCGGATACCGCAGGATCAGATCCATCACCGCTGCCAGCGCGCCGCCCGCAAAATAGCCGATATAGTATTTGTCCTCCGGCGTCTTTCCCGGCGGCAGCGCCTGCATATCCTCCCGGATGCCGTCCGCTGACGGCATTGGCGGGTGATAACGGTAGTATTGGGGATTCCCGCCGCACAGTGTGAGGATCTGCGGCACATCCGCCTCCTCCAGCCGCCGCACGGTCAGCGACGCCGACAGCCGCGTAACGTCCAGCTTCATGTCAGCCGCCCCTATCACCGGTAGGGCCGCACCGGCGACTGCTCCGCCAGGTGGGCGCCGACGATCTTCTCCATCCAGACCATGTGGTACCACCGGCCGAACTTGTACCCGCACTCCCGGAATAGCCCCACCTGCCGGAATCCCAGATGCTCATGGAATGCCGCGCTGTTCCCGGTCAGGTACCGGTCCTCCCGCTCCGGATAGGCGATGCAGGCGTAGAGGTTGCAGATGCCCATTGCCCGCAGCGCCTGCTCCAGCGTCTCATAGAGCCGCCGCCCCATGCCGCACCGCCGCGCATCGCGGGCCATGTACACCGTCAGCTCGCAGCACCAGTCATAGGCCGCCCGCGGATGGAACGCCCCGGCGTAGGCATACCCCTGCACCACGCCGTCCTGCTCCGCCACCAGGTACGGATACCGCGCCATGACCCGGCGCATCCGCTCCCGGAACTCCTCCACGGAGGGCGTCTCGTACTCAAATGTGATGGCCGTCTGCCGCACATAGTAGTCGTAGATCTCCACCAGCCGTGCCGCGTCCTCCAATCTGGCGTCCCGTATCACAATACTTTCGTGCTCTGCCGTCATTTCCGGCACCTCCCCGTCATTTTGCCGTTTTCCGCGCCTTATCCTCTGCGGATGGGATGGCGTATCACCGTTTTCCATTTCTCCGGTGCCGTTTTTCTGGCGTCCGACAGATAGATCTCGTGGTGCAGCCGGTCCTCCGTGAAGTCGTTCACATAGCCGTTTTCCGTCAGGAAGCGGTCCATCTCCGCCACCGTCTCCGTTTCCCGGTCAAATGGCCCCACATGCATGCACTGCACGCACAGGCCCTCGCTGACTGACAGGAACTCCACCGCTCCGCAGTCCAGCTTTTTCTTCTCCGCGGCGGCCTGCTTCGCCCAGCGCAGCTCCTCCTCTGTCACAAAATCCGGCAGGCGGATCACCGATGTCCACCGGAATGCCGCCTTGTCCGTCATGTCAAGGCCCAGCCGCCAGAAGCCCTCCAGCGGCGGCACCACATAGTCAAAAAAGCCGTCTATCTTGTGTCCGGCCCGTCCGCTCATCTTCAGCGTATACGCCGTGGCGTACAGCATCTGTATCGCCTGCTGATAGGCACCTCCCGGTTGGTTGGGATCGCCCTGGCCCCGCACCGCCATGTAGTGCATGGTCGGGACCGTCACGATCTCCGGTCTGCCCTTCGGCATATAAAATTCCCTGTATTCTTTCTTAAAGTCGAAAGCCATGCCGCGTTCCACCCCTCATGCGTTCCGCCATCCGTGCCGCCTGCCATTTGCCGGCATCCGTAAGCCAGTGTGTGTCATCGCCCACTGTCATCGCTCTGGTGGTGCACATACATTCTCGACGGCTCCGTTTCGCCGTCGCCCTGCGCCATGCAGAAAAACTCCCAGCTGTACCGCTCATAAAAAGAGGTATGATCCGTCAGCAGATACAGCGTGTCGATCCCACGGTCGCTCATGTCGGCGCAGATCGCGCCCAGCAGCCGCCCCGCCAGCCCCCGGCCGCGCCGGTCCGGCTCTGTGTAGACGGCGCAGACGTTGGGTGTCAGATCCTTCCGGTCGTGAAAATCGTTCTCGATCACCCCGGCACCGGCCACGATCCTGCCGCTCTCCAGCACAAGATACCACTGCGGCACCGGGTTTTCGCCCCGCAGACAGGCGTCCATGCTCTCCCTGTATGCCGTCAGCGGCACGCCCCACTTTTCATGGAACCATTCCGCAGCCACATCCCGCCATTCCGGCCGGTCTGCCAGCCGCACCACGCCCACCGGTTTTGTGTCCTCCATTCCGATGCTTCCTCCTTCTGCCCGCATTTTCCGTACCTCACGCAAGCCGGTACACCGCCAGTCCGTCAGCGATCCCGCAGCAGCGGAATCCTTTCCTTTCAGTAATACGCACCGTTGCCGCCTGCTCCGGAACACATTCTATCACAATGTGCTTTCCCTCTTGCCTTGCCCTGCAGATCAGCCGGTCTGTCAGCGCCGACGCATACCCGCGCCCCCAGTATTCCGGAAACAGCACCCAGCCGATCTCCATGCTGTCCTCGTCGTATGCGTGATAGATCACATAGCCGATAAAGCTTTTGTCCTCCTCGACCGCATACACAAGAGGCTGCGCCGCCAGTCCCGCATAACGCAGAAATTCTTCCGTCTGCGCCCTGTCATAGGGCGGTTCCAGATAGCGCATCACCAGCGGATCTGACAGCAGCCGGTATAGCTCGTCAGCATCGCCGCTTCGCATTCTGCGGATCGTGATATCCATCTGTTTTCCCCCTTGCAGTCCCGTTTGGGTCATCCTAGCACATCAGGAGAAAAATCGCAAGCGCCGTCCCCCAGTGTCCCCGATCAACACACGCCCCGGAACATTTCCAGCCGGCACACGCCTCGGAGCATACCCAGCCGGTATATCAAGGAGCGCCACGAGATGCGCATCGAAATGGGGAAAAAGCTCAAGTGACCCCGCCTGTTGCCCACACCGTATTAAGGTACAAAGCACCTCTCCGGAAAAGCGATTCTTCCCGGGAAAATCCGGAACACCGAGAAAAAAAGCAAAGCCCACGACTTACGTCGTGGGCTTTGTGTTGGCGCTACCTATCTTCCCGGGCCGTCTCCAGCCAAGTATTGTCAGCAGAAGCGAGCTTAACTTCCGTGTTCGGGATGGGAACGGGTGGACCCTCGCCCTAATCAGCACCAACTTCTATTTCGCTTGTACCCTGAAAACCGAACAAAGGGAAAGATGGGAGAAGGCTAAGATTGCCTGCATGATTGTAGGTCAAGCCCTCGGGCTATTAGTACCGGTCAGCTGCATGCATTACTGCACTTCCACCTCCGGCCTATCAACCAGATCGTCTTTCTGGGCCCTTACTCCATAAAGGATGAGAGATCTCATCTTAGGGAGAGTTTCACGCTTAGATGCTTTCAGCGTTTATCTCGTCCGTACATAGCTACCCAGCTATGCCCTTGGCAGGACAACTGGTGCACCAGAGGTACGTCCATCCCGGTCCTCTCGTACTAAGGACAGCTCCCTTCAAATCTCTTACGCCCGCAACAGATAGGGACCGAACTGTCTCACGACGTTCTGAACCCAGCTCG
>OJPD01000641.1_pt1 | contig 24023 bp, 25 predicted proteins | sample 1598371 | NCBI WGS metagenome assembly OJPD01 (sample SAMN03922478, study PRJEB24848) | human gut metagenome | isolation source: stool sample | host: Homo sapiens | place: Germany | collected 2010-11
TTTTCGGACGGCACTCGAGAGCGCACACCCCAAAAGGCTCCTTTGGCAAAGGGGCTGTTTTTAGGCTGTCTCCGTGACTGCCTAACTGCAAAACCGGGCGGGGCTGTCAACGGTGGCGCGTATGCGCCGTTCATCTTGACCGTTGACTGGCTCGACTGGCTTTGCTATTTTTCTTCCCCGAATATAAATAGTTCTTCAATAGGTGTGTCAACAGCCCTTGAAATATCAATCGCTAATTTTAATGATGGGTTATACTGTGCTTTTTCCAGACGCATAATTGTTTCTCTGCGTACACCAACAATCTCAGCTAGCTGTTCTTGTGTCAAATCTTTTAGTAACCGATATTTTTTCAAATTACAAATAAAATTTGCCATGATTTATTCCTCACCACTGTCTTTACTGTCATAGCGATAAAGCAAGTATTCGGCAAGAAATGGCACTAAGCCAATAATAAGAGAGAGGGAAATCACCATGAAAAGTAGTTTTGCGTCATTAGATTGGAGCATCCAATCCCATGTACTTGCAATCAAAACGATAAACGAAACGGAAAGACCTATGCGATACGCCTGTAATTGAGCTTTTATGCGATTTTCCTTAAAACGCTCGTCCATTAAAACATTTGACATTTTGCCCTCAAAGAAAAAACCAAAGAAGCCGAAAAAACAAAAAAAGTAAAAGGGGGAAACATCACCTTGAATGGTATAAGTCCATATACCTGCAAAACCAAGAAATCCTAAAAATCCGAATAGCCCTAACTTCGGATTGACCTTTCTTGCCCGATTGTTCTTATCATTTCCGCTATACATATTCAAGCCTCCTTTAAGTGATTTATTTGTATCTTTATAGGATAATTATATCACATTTCATATTCAAGTCAATAGAGTTCATAGAAATATTACAAATGAATGTATGACAATGAAGCAGCAACATTTCTGTGTTACTGCTCCATTGCTCGGAATAGCGGTGGGGCTGGCTTTGTCTTGTTTTGTTGTGCTTCTTTATTGACCATGAGCATTAGCGGTGGTATGTACGCCGCGAGCGAAAAGCCTTGCGCCGCAAGGCTTTCTTTACACGGAGCGCCGGCCGCGCCACCGGCGCAAGCGCGACATGAATCCCTCGATCAAGTGGCATCTGCCACTTGATCGACAGCCTGTGCGGGCGCGCCGTTTGGCGCGCCCGCATTGCGTGTTCCGGGCGGAGCTGATATACTGGGGAAAACAAAAGGCAAAGGCAGGGAACAAGCACATATGCGGATTCTTGTAATTGACGGCCAGGGCGGCAAAGTCGGCGCGCAGCTTGTGAGCGGCATCCGGGAGCGGCTTCCCCAGGCGCGGATCACGGCCGTGGGCACAAACGCGATGGCAGCCTCGGCGCTGCGCAAGGCGGGAGCGGACGCTGCCGCGACGGGCGAAAACGCGGTGCTCGTCGCCTGCCGCACGGCGGATGTGATCGTCGGCCCCGTCGGGATCGTGATCGCGGACGCCATGTTTGGGGAAATCACGCCCGCGATGGCCTGCGCGGTCGGCCAGAGCCTCGCGCGCAAGGTGCTCATCCCATTTGAAAACTGCAACAACATCGTTGTGGGCGCAGAGGGCATGGGCGTTTCCGCACTGCTGAAAAAAGCGGTGGAGGCCGTCGCTTTGCTCGCGGCGGAAGAATCCCTTGCAAACTAGGCAGATGCTGTGATATAATCCCGAATGCTGGCGGTAGAAGCCGCTCTTTCATGGGCAGAAGCCCGTGCGCAACCCGTTTATACAGCAACGCGATGCCATGAAGGTATCCTTTCTTTCCGCAGGAAGGATAGCTTCATTTTTGTTTTGGGAGGATATGCTTTCATGAAGAAAAACGTTTTGCGCAGTTTGATCTATGCGGCGCTGTGCCTGGCGCTGTGCCTGTATCTGCCGTTCCTCACGGGCCAGATCCCAGAGATCGGCAGCGCGCTGAGCCCCATGCACATCCCCGTGCTGCTCTGCGGCTTCCTCTGCGGCTGGCCATATGCGCTCGTGGTGGGCCTCGCTGCGCCGTTCCTGCGTTTCGCGCTGTTCTCGATGCCCCCGCTGTTCCCGACAGGCGTGGCGATGGCCTTTGAGCTTGCGGCGTATGGCGTAATCACGAGCCTCCTTTACCGCGCCTTGCCGAAGAAAAACCGCTACCTTTATGTTTCACTCATCGGCGCGATGCTCGTGGGGCGCGTGGCCTGGGGCTGTGCGCGCTGGCTGATCGCCGGGCTCGCAGGGACGGAGTTCACGTTTCAAACGTTCCTCGCAGGTGCTTTTGTAACGGCGGTGCCCGGCATCATCTGCCACATCGTGCTGATCCCGCCGGTCGTGATGGCGCTCAAAAAGGCGAGGCTCCTCAAGGAGTAAAATGGGATGTGAAACACAGGCCGTCTGCGCGCACGCGCGTATGCGTCCACGCAAGCGAAAAGCCCGCTGCCGCAAACGCGGCAGCGGGCTTGAGGCTATCGATCAAGTGGCAGATGCCACTTGATCGAGGGATTCACGTCGCGCTTGCGCCCATGGCGCGGTCAGCGCTCCGTGTAAAGAAAGCCTTGCGGTGCAAGGCTTTTCGCTCGCACCGCACAGGTCGCTGCTCGCGATTGCAAGTCAAGGGCTGCGGCCCTTGACAATCCCGGAGAGACTTTTTCGACAAACTGAGCCCACCGCCGCGTTTGCGGCGGCGGGCTTGCTGTTTGTGGCGGGCTTTATTATGCCGCTTCGCCCGGCTTTTCATATTCCAGCACGAGCACGCGGTCGCTGCCGAGGCTTTCCGGGGTAAGCGTCGCCTCGCTCTGGCGCATGCGGTGGATCGCACAGCCCTTGAGCGAATCGAGGAACGCGGCAAGCTCGCCCAGCTCGAAGCTCAGCTGTTCCGTCTTATAATGCATGGGCACGAACACCTTCGGGTGAATCAGCTCCGCAAGCTGCTTGGCCTCCTTCGCATCGATGGTGAACACGCCGCCCACAGGCGCGAGCAGCACATCCACCTGCCCGGCCGCAGCAAGGGCCGCTTCATCCGGCAGGTGTCCAAGGTCGCCCGCATGCAGCAGGCGGATGCCGTCCATCTCCACCAAGAACATGATGTTGCGCCCGCGCTTGGCGCCGCGCTCCTTATCGTGCCAGGTGAGGATACCCGTAACGCGCACGCCCTTGACCACATGCGTGCCCGGCTCCGTGATGCGCACCGGGTCGCCCAGCGCGGCTTCAAAATAGTTATGGTCGTAATGATCGTGGCTCGCGGTCACGGCGTCTACCGCCATCGGCGCGAGCGTATACCCAGTCTTCGGCGAACAAGGGTCCATCAGGATCCGCACGCCGGCGTTGCTGGTCAACAGGAAGCAGGAATGCCCCAACCATTTCAAATTCATATTCATCTATCCTCAACTTTCTATAAAATCCGATGTTTCCGCGGCGAGCGCATAGCCCAGCAGCCGTGCGGCGCATTTGCCGACATCCCCACAAGCGGAATAGAGACGTGTGCGCACACGGAGCGGCGCCGCTTGCCCCATCGTCAGCACAGCGTGCGCGGCGCGCTCTGCGCGCGCATCGCGCTGCTTTGGCGGCAGCCCGCCCTCCGCAATGCCAAAGCACAGCCAAAGCGCATGGCGCACGGCCGGGCTGTCCGGACAGCCCGTGCTTTCCGCGCGCGCAAGCATCCGCATGCGCGCTACCGCATAAGCGAGGGGGCGCTCCGTCTCCGCCGGGAGCGGCGGCAGCGGCGTGCTCTGGATCACGCTCCGCATCAACGCCCCATAGGCGGCATCCGTTAAGGCAAAGCAGAGATGCCCGCCCCGCAGCGCGATTTCACAGAACGCAGGCGTACCGCAAAGCAGGGCCGGCGCTTCGGCCTCCGCCGCACGCGCGGCAAGGAGGCATTTCTCCGGCGCAAGGCCAAGCCGGCGCGCGAGCGCGCTCGAAAGCTCATAGCCTGCCGCGCAGGCGCGTACATCCGCCACGCGCGCCTGCGGGAATCCGGCGCGGCGGAGCAAACCGGCCGCCGCTTCCCGCGCGGCGGCATAAGCGTCGAACATGGGCGATGCACCGCCTTCCAAGCATTGCCTTTCAGTCTCCCTCCGCGTGCGAATGGGGACACGGAAGGTATTAATAGCGTATTGTATTTTGTGGCGGTTGTCAAACGCACAAATGAAAAGTTTTTGTGAAAACGCGCCGAAATTCCAAAAATTCTTCCCGTTTCCTCTGCCCACGAAAAAGGGGCGCGCCCGCGCCCCTTCCGCCTGCTGCGTTACAGTACGAGCTGACCGTCCTCCGTGTTGATGATGCGGAAGATCTGCTCCTCCTCGCCCGTTTCGGTGCTGATGTAGACGATGTATTCCTCCTCGCCGCAGGTTCCTTTGAACTCGTAGCAGAGCCGCTCCGTCTGCGGCGTGACGGGGATGAGGGCGAGCGCCCGATCCTCCACGGTGAGGTTCGTGGAAAGCATGCTCTCTGCCTCCTCCATGGAAACGGCCGGTTCCGCAAGGTCACGCTCCGTATGGCTGAACAGATAGTTGCGCGCATCCACGCCGACCACGCTGCAGGTTTCCCGGTCTACCCAGATTTTCACGAGGTCGCTGTAAAGGATTACATCCCCCTGCGTGGCTGCGAAGTTGATAAGCGCGCAGCCGCCGTAATACTGGGCGTAGGTGGCATGCATGCCCGCGTACCCGTTTTCCGCAAGGTATTGCTCCGCCGCCTGGCGGAATCGTTCCGTCTCCGCTTCCTCCGGCACGCCCTCCGCGCCGCCCGTGGCGCTCGACATCATCCAGAGCAGGTGCCCGCCCGTCTGCGTGATGGAAACATCCACCTCCCGGCCGTCGTCATACGTGCCGTGAAAATCGTAAGCAGGAATCGTCCCGTCCGAAGTGCCCTGCGGTTCGATCTCAGAAAGCCCTGCAACCTTCGCCGCGGCAGCGCGCGCCTCCTCCTCGCTGACCGGGTTGCCGGTAAGCCCCTTGGCCTCCTGCTTCTCCGTGCTTTCGGAGAAGGGCCCGTCGTAGATCAGCGTCGGGAATTCCTCGATGCCTTCCTGCTCCTGATATTGTCCGCCGCCCTCACCTTCGCTGGATGCGGCATCGGACGCTTCGGAGGCTTCCGAAGTAAAGTAGCCGTCGTTGGTGATGACCGCAACGGGGACGTCCCCCACCTCGAGGCGCTCGTTGAGCTCCGCGCCGATGCGGATGCAGGCGTTGTGCAGCTCGGCAAGCTGCGCCTGGTCCTCCTCGGTCATAGGCATGCCGCGCACCGCTTTTTTCGTGAGCCCATGAGCGTAATCCCCAAGGCGCACGACGAAGCTGTTGAGGTCCGCTGTGTCGATGTGGGACGAGGGGATTTGGGACATCAGGCTCACGCTTGCGCCGGAAAGCCGCCAGACATCGTCCAACAACAGCACATATTGCGCGGGCGACGCCGTGACGCGCAGCTTGCCGAGCGCGGTCTCCAGGTTGTTCATGTTGTCGCAAAGCTCCGTAAACGCCCGGGTGTACATCGCGGTCGTGCTGTTTTTGTATTCCTCGGCCAAGGCGGATTGCTCCGAGCCCCAGAACGCCACCCCCACAAGCGCGATTGCGAGGATCGTGGGCAGCACGATGCGTTCAAACGTATCCTTTGTTTTCTGTTTCATCGCTTCACCATCTCCTTATCCGCGGAAGAACGAATGGCTGCCGATCCGCAGCAGCACGGGCTTGGAGAGCATCCATCGGTTCGTCGTTTTCGCAGGGTTGTAATAATATAGGCACCCGTTGGTCGGATCCCATCCGTTCATGGCATCGCGCGCAGCCTTGATGGCCGTCTCGTCCGGCGAGAGGTTAATCTGCCCGTCGCTCACCACGGAAAACGCGCCGCTTTGGTAGATCACGCCGCTGATGCTGTTGGGGAATTTGCTGGATTTTACCCGGTTGAGCACCACTGCCGCAACCGCAACCTGACCCTTATACGGCTCGCCGCGCGCCTCGCCATACACCAGCCGCGCAAGCAGGTACAGGTTGCCCGAGGTGCCCGTGGAGGACGATCCGCCCGAGCTCCCGGACGAGCTGCTGCCCGAGAGCGTGAGCCCGAGCGCCTTTGCTGTCGCGCTCCCGACGATGCCATCTGCCGTGAGGCCGTTCCTGCGCTGGAAGTATTTCACGGCCGATTCGGTCTGCGTGCCGAAGACACCGTCCACCGAGCCGGTATAATAGCCCCAGCGCTTGAGCTTGGTTTGCAGCTGCCTGACCGCCTCGCCGCGCGAGCCCACGCGCAGCGCCGCCGCGAGCGCCGTGGATTGCAGCAGGGCGCAGAGCGTGAGCACCAGCACGAGCATCAGCGCAGCTTTTCGCTTATTGTGTTCCATAGCTTTCCTCCGTCTATGCTTTTCAAGAGCTTGATGAGGAGGCTGTTGGTTCTGAGCTCCTCATAGTCAATTTCCCCACCGGGGAGCTCCAATATGCACAGCGGCGGAAACATTACGCACCACCAGTTTTGCCCTGCCCCCGCGCCGAGCGAGATGCGCAGCGCCGCGTAATCGCCCGCGGGGTAGACCGCGTCCCCGTAAACGCGCCGCGGAAACGCAAAAACGCCGACTTCGAGCGCCGCACCATAGTCCATCCCGCATTCGGCAAGCGTTTGCTCCACGGTGGAAAGCAGGCCCGCACCGTCCTCCATCAGGCGCTGCCGCGCCTCCTCCGCGTTCGATACGCCCGCCATGCGCGCGCGCTCGTATTCCAAAACCGCATCCCGCACGCGGAGCTTCGCGGCCTGATCCTCTTCCGAATCGCTGTTGGCGATCACGTGCAGCCGGAACACGGACGCATACACGCTTTGCGTCTCCGAAAGGCAAGCGGCCGCGCCGCCCGCCTGCCCCGGCGGGCAAAGGAGCAGCGCAAGGGCAATTATGCAAATAGGGAGTATCCTTTTTTTCATATGATCAAATTCCGTTTCCTTTCCCAGTGGATACCGCAAGCATTGACGTTTTCCGTGATTTTTAACCGTTTTGGGCTTATAATGAATATATGGAATATGAAGCGCATGCGAAGATCAACCTTTTGCTCAACGTGCTCGGCCGGCGGCCGGACGGCTACCACGAGCTCTGCACCATCATGCACGCCATCGACCTTTGCGACACGGTCACGCTCGAACCGGCGAAGGAGGTTTCCGTCGTAGCGGACGTGCCGCTGCCCGCGCGCAGCGCTGCGCGGCGCGCGGCGGAGGCTTACCGCGCCACCGCGGGGACAGACGGCGCGCGCATCTCGATCCGCGCCCGCATCCCTTCGGAGGCCGGGTTCGGCAGTTCCTCCGCGGACGCGGCGGCTGTGCTTTCCGGTATGCAGGCGCTCTATGGCGCGCTTTCCGAAGAAGAACTGTTCGCACTTGCCGCGCGTACCGGCGCGGACGTCCCTTTCTGCCTGGCGGGTGGCTGCGCGCTTTGCGAGGGCATCGGCGAACGCCTCACGCCGCTGCCCTCAGTGCCGCTCGACCTGCTCATCGTGAAGGGCGCGCGGGGCGTGAGCACGAAAGCCCTGTTTGACGCCCTTGCGCTGCCGCTGCCCGCAGGGGACGCGGGCGCCGCAGTCGCCGCGCTGCGCGCGGGCGACCGGCGCGCGCTCGCGCAGCGCGTTTTCAACGCGCTGGCGGCGCCCGCGTCCGGGTTTGCGCCGGAGATCCCGGAATTCACCGCCCGCCTCCGCGCCCACGGAGCGCTCGCCGCCTGCATGACGGGGAGCGGCTCCGCTGTATTCGGCGTCTTTGACTCCCGCGCCGAGGCTGAGCGCGCAAAGGCCGCTTTCCCGGACGCGGCGTTCGCACAGGTATGCCGCACGCTTCCCTTTTCGCGTAAAACGTAGTATACTTCCTGTATTGTTTTGATCCCGCTGGATTTTAATCGGAAAAGAATCGAGGAAAACCGTTATGACGCATATTACGAACCATAAAACCATCCACCTCATCGGCATCGGCGGCTGCTCCATGAACGGCCTCGCCCAAATTCTGCGCGACCGGGGCTATACCGTGCAGGGCTCCGACGCAAACGTTTCCCCGTTTACAGAACGCTTACAGGAACTCGGCGTGCCGGTCACGATCGGCCATTCGGCCGGCAACCTTGGCAACGCTGATCTCGTCATCTATTCTGCGGCCATCAAGCCTACGAATGTAGAGCGCGTTGCCGCGAAAGAGCGCGGCATCCCGGAATTGGAGCGCTCCGTAGCGCTCGGCCAGTTGACCGAGGGCTACAAGGACGTTGTCGGCATCGCGGGCTGCCACGGCAAAACGACCATCACCTCCATGCTGGCCTACATCTGTGAAACCGGCAAGCCGGATGCGACCGTGCACATCGGCGGCTTCGTGGACATCCTCCACGGCGGCGTGCGCATCGGCGCACACGACATGTTCATCACCGAAGCATGTGAATACGTAGAGAGCTTCCTGACGCTGCGGCCAACCGTCGCGCTCATCAACAACATCGACGACGACCATCTGGATTATTATAAGGACATCGAGCACATCACGGAGGCGTTCCGCAAATTCCTCGCCCTCCTGCCGAAGGGCGGCGTATTCATCGGCTGTGCAGACGATCCGCGCGTGCGCAGGCTCCTCGTGGAGCACAAGGGCGCGCACATTTCCTACGGCATGGCAAACGCGGATTACACCCCCGGCAACATCGTCTATGACAATACGGGTTGCCCCGCTTTCGACCTGCTGTATGAAGGCCGGAACCTCGGGCGCATTGCCCTTTCCGTGCCCGGAGAGCACAATATCATCAATGCCATCGCCGCAGCAGCCGTGGCGCTCCACGCAGGCGCGCCCTTCCCGGCCATCGCGGAGGCGCTGCATGCGTTTGAAAACACCCGCCGCCGCTTCGAGTTCTTCGGCGAACGGGACGGTGTGCGCTATTATCACGATTATGCCCATCACCCCGCGGAGATCAACGCTACGCTTTCCGCCGCCGCGCGCGTGCCGCACCGCAAGCTCTGGTGCGTATTCCAATGCAATTCCTATACCCGCGCAAAAACGCTTTTCTGCAAGCACGTGGCCTGCTTTGCCCATGCGGATGAAGTCCTTGTGCCGGACATTTACCCCGGCCGCGAGACGGACGACGGCAGCGTCCACGCGAGGGACATGGTTGCCGGCATCAGCGCGGGCGGCACAAAGGCCGTATACCTGCCTACGTTTGAGGAGATCCGTGCCTACCTGGACGCGCACGCGCAGCCGGGCGACCTCGTCGTCACCCTTGGCTCTGGCGACGTTTACAAACAGACGCAAAAGCTGCTCTAAAACGGGCGCACCGGAGGCCTCCGCATGGTTTATCTTTCCCGCTTCACCTTTCCGGACTCGGATCGGGAATTCGATTTCTTTCTCAGCCAAAAGCGCACCTGCTACGATTCGTTTTATCCGTTCCAGGTACTTTCCCGCCGAGCGCTGTTGGAGCTGGACTTCGCGCCCATCACGATCCTTTACGGTGGGAATGGTTCAGGCAAGACGACCGCGCTCAACGTCATCGCGGAGAAGATCGGCGCAGCGCGGGATTCCGCCTTCAACAAGTCGAATTTCTTCCCGGATTACCTGGCCCTATGCCATGCGGAAGCCGAAACTCCGCCCGGCGGCTGCCGCATCATCACGAGCGACGACGTGTTCGATTACATGCTCAATCTCCGCAGCCTGAACGAGGGCATAGACCTGCGGCGGGATGCGCTCTTTCAGGAATATCTCAGTACGAAGTATTCTGAATTCCGCCTCACCTCCATCGAGGATTATGAGAAGCTCAGGCGCAACAACAACGCAAAGCGGCTCACGCAGTCGAAATTCGTGCGCAAGGAGCTGATGGACAACGTGCGGGAATATTCCAACGGGGAAAGCGCCTTCCGCTACTTCACAGAAAAGGCGGGCGAGGACGGGCTCTACCTGCTGGACGAGCCGGAGAACAGCCTTTCCCCCGCGCTCCAGGCGGAGCTCGTGCAGTTCCTGACGGATTCCGTGCGCTTCTTCGGCTGCCAGTTCGTGATCGCCACGCACTCGCCATTCGTGCTCGCGCTCAAGGGTGCAAAGATCTACGACCTTGACGCCGACCCCGTGGACGTGAAGCGCTGGACCGAGCTTGCGAACGTCCGCGCGTACCGCGACTTTTTCAAAGCGCACGAACGGGAGTTTGAACGATGAATGCGCCGATGTGTTGAGCATCCGGCCCTCGACAATCCCATAGAGATTTTCGCAGCAAACTGAAACCGCCCCGGGATTTTCCGGGGCGGTTTGATTCGCGCAATCAGGTTTGGTTTATTTGTCCATCTGCGCGGCGTAATAGTTCATCAGGCAGCCGTCGAGCAGGATCTGCTTCTCATCGGCCGTGAGGCCCTTGATGTAGAGCGTGATGTCCTCCACAGCGCCGCACTTGCGGATGACCTTCGCAGGGATGGTCTCGGTGCCGGTCTCGACCGCCTTGCGGATGCCGGGCACGAACACCATGTCGCCGTCCTCGTAATCGAATTTGGTGCCTTCCGCGAGGGTGAAGGGCAGGATGCCCCAGTTGATGCAGTTGCTGCGATACCGCTTGGTGGCGTACTCATAGCAGAAGTTGGCGTAGCCGCCGAGCACCTTCTGGCAGGAAGCCGCCTGCTCGCGCGCGGAACCGTCGCCAGGCTTGTTGGCGAAGATGGCGGAGCCGGTACTCGTGGTGTTGATGAGTTCCTCCGCATTGCCGACCTTGGCGAGCGCGTCCATCAACTCCGCAGGCTTCTCGCCCGCGATGCGCGCGTTCTCAAGCGCCTGCGCGGCCTTGCTGCGGCCCACGTATTCCGGCACGCGGCGGGAAAGGGCGAACTCCGAAAGGCGCAGCGGGTTGGAGCGGTAAGAACTCGTCTCACCGGAGGGGATCAGCTCGTCCGTGGTGGTCACAGGGTCGTTGATGACGGCCGCGAGCTTCACGAGGAGGTTCTCGTTAAGGGCGTACATCTTCGGCCAATCCGTGATGTTGGGCCCAAGGCGCAGCTCGACGGAGGGATCCGCCTTGCCGTAGCCGTTGTAAACGCGGCGCTCGTAGACGGACTTGTCGAAATGGTAATCGATCTCCGGCATGTCATAGTCCACATCCGTAGCCGCTGTGATCACGCCGTGATTGCGCGCGGTAGCCGCGATGGAGCGGGCGTCCATAAGCGCGACGGTCGCAATTTGACCCTCGCCGGGCTTGGAGCCTTCGCGGTTGGGGAAGTTGCGGGTGGTGTGGCGGAGGGAAAGGCCGTTGTTGGACGGCACGTCGCCCGCGCCAAAGCACGGGCCGCAGAAGCTGGGCTTGATGATCGCGCCCGCCTCAAGCAGCTCGGCGGAAGCGCCCACGCGGGTGAGCTCCAGGCTCACGGGGACGCTCATCGGGTACACGGAAAGGCTGAAGTAACCGTCGCCCACGTCGCCGCCCTTGAGGATGGCGGCCGATTCCATAATGTTGTCGTAGGTGCCGCCCGCGCAGCCCGCGATGACGCCTTGATCCGCCAGGATGGAGCCGTCCGGCTGCACCTTGCTGACGAGGTCGGTCTTTGCCTTGGGGAACTTCTTCGCGGCTTCCGCCTCGACTTCCGCGAGGAGCGCCTTCGCGTTCTTCTGGAACTCGTGGATGGTGTGCGCCTTGGAGGGGTGGAACGGCAGCGCGATCATGGATTCCATCTTGTCAAGCTCGATGTGGATCATGCTGTCATAGTAGGCGACCTTGCCGGGCTTGAGCGCCTTAAACGCCTCCGGGCGGCCGTATACGTCGTAATAATGCTTGACCTGGTCATCCGTCTCCCAGATGGAGGAGAGGCAGGTGGTCTCGGTGGTCATGACGTCGATGCCGTTGCGGAACTCGACGGGCAGGTTTGCAACGCCGGGGCCCACGAACTCGAGGACCTTGTTCTTCACAAAGCCGGAATCAAACGTCGCCGCAACGAGCGCAAGCGCAACGTCATGCGGGCCAACGCCCTTCTTCGGCGCGCCGGTGAGGTAAACGAGCACGACTTCGGGGGCAGGCACGTCATAGGTATTCTTGAGGAGCTGCTTCACAAGCTCGGGGCCGCCTTCGCCAACGCCCATGGTGCCGAGGGCGCCGTAGCGGGTGTGGCTGTCGGAGCCGAGGATCATGTTGCCGCAGGCCGCCAGAGCCTCGCGGGCATAGCTGTGGATGACGCTCTGGTTGGCCGGCACATAGATGCCGCCGTATTTCTTCGCAGCGGAAAGGCCGAACACATGGTCATCCTCGTTGATCGTGCCGCCGACGGCGCAGAGGCTGTTGTGGCAGTTTGTCATGGCGTAGGGAAGCGGGAACTCCTTGAGGCCGCTTGCGCGCGCGGTCTGGATGATGCCGACGTAGGTGATGTCATGCGAAACAAGGCAATCGAACCGGATGCGCATCTTCTTGGGATCGTCGGATACATCGTGCGCGCGGAGGATGGAATACGCGATGGTGTTTTCGCGCGCCGCGTCGGGGCTCACGCTCATCGGCGCGCCTTCCTGCGGCTTGCCGTCCACGAGGTACACGCCGTGGGAGGTCAACTCGATCATGGTTTTCTGCTCCTTCTAATTTTATTTATAATAAGATAATGGAAATGCCGCTTGGCGGCAAGTTCATCTTATCGCAAGGAAATTCGGATTTCAAGGGATGCGCCGGAGATATACTTGTATACATTCGCAGCAACGGAGGAAACCCCGCAAAATGTTAACAATTCTGGAACGGCATGGCGCGGTTGTTCCCCGCCGCGCCGCGTGCTATAATGGGGTTGCTATGAATTGGTGGAAAGAAAACAAACTTCAAAGGCGGCTTTACGTCTGCGTCGCCGTGCTGTTCACGGCGGTGTTCGCGTGGTATGCCCTCTCCCAGGCCGGCACCCTTGCGGGTCTTGCGGCGGCGGGGCTTTCCTGCCTGCTGTTCGCGCTCTGCGCGCTGCGCGCTCTGGACAGCGCGCTTGCGTTTTTCACCTCGGAGCCGCTTCCTTCACCGGATTCCCGGCTCGGGCGGCGCAGCCTCCGGCGGGATAAGCGGCACCCTTGGGCTCGCATCGCCCTGTTCATGCTCATCACGCGCCTGTTCCTGTTCGCCGTGGCCTATGCGTTCCACGCGGCGGGCGGCGTATACGAGGGCGGCATCTGGGATACGCTTCAGGCCTGCTGGCTCAAAAGCGATTCTCCAAGCTACCTGGGCATTGCCGAAAACTGGTATGTGACCGAGGGCGACCCGCGCTTCCACATCGTTTTCTTCCCGTTTTACCCGATCTGCATCGCGGCGCTGAACTTCCTCACGGGCAATTCGTTTGTTTCCGCGATGCTCGTTTCCTCCCTCTGCGCCATCGGCGCCGCGATCCTCGTCTACGAGCTTGCCGCGCTCGATTATGAGCGGGAAACCGCCCTGCGCGCCGTCAAGTTCCTGTTCCTGACCCCGGCGGCATTTTTCTTTGCCGCGCCGATGACGGAAAGCCTGTTCCTGCTCTGCTCTCTCGCGTGCGTTTACCTCGTGCGCAGGAAGCATTACCTTTGGGGCTGCCTGTTCGGTGCGCTTGCGGCGTTTACGCGCTCGCTCGGCGCGCTCCTGCTCGCATTCGTGTTCGTGGAATGGCTTTACGATCTGCTGCGCGCAAAGCGCACGGAAACCTTCCCTGCCGAACGCAAGACGCTCATCCGGCAGGGGCTTTGCATGCTCCTCGTACCCCTTGGCCTCGCGGGATATGTTTACATCAACTACGCGGTGACGGGCGACCCGTTCAAGTTCATGCAATACCAGCGGGAACATTGGAGCCAGGGCTTCGGCCTGTTCTTCGATACCGCTGCCTACCAGACGGAATATGCGCTCTCCACGGCTGCAGAGGGCAACCTGCGCCAGCTCTTCGGCCTCTGGCTGCCGAACCTCGTTTACTCGTTCGGCGCGCTCGGCCTCATGGCCGCCGCGGCGAAGCGGCTCCGCCCTTCCTACATGGCGTATTTCCTCGCGTATTTCGTCATCGCCATCGGCGCGACATGGCTCCTGAGCGCGCCGCGCTACCTCGCCGCCTGCTTCCCGCTGGCCCTCGCGCTCGCCGCGCTTGCGGACACGCGCAGAAAGGACACGTTCTTTACGTTTGTCTCCCTCGCCGGGCTCGTCGCTTACCTTGCGATGTACGTGAACGGGTATCCGGTGTATTGAAACTCCGGCAAGGCAGTCCCCCCCATCAGCGGCTACGCCGCAGGAATACGGCAATCCCTCCGCCACGGCTTACGCCGTACCACCGACCACAGTTCGCAATGGTCGCGCAGCGTTGTCGCAGGAGCGGCAGACTTTTTGAAACGGTTTCTTGATCCGGCAATCCCCCGGCATGCTAGCGCATGCCACCCCCTTTCAAAAAGGGGGCGTTTGGGAGTGGTGAGCTCCAACGGGTTTCGTATTCGGACGGCGCTTGAGAGCGCATAGACCAAAAGGCTCCTTTGGCAAAGGAGCTGGCAGCGCGCAGCGCTGACTGAGGATTGTTCCTGCCGCAGCGGCTAACCCGTTCGGCAGCGCATTCCCATGGCGGCCTATCCTCCTTACCCTTTTTCCGGCACGGAAAGAGGGAGATGCCGCGAAGGGACTGCACCTCTTCACCGCCGACGGCGCGTGTACAGACCAAAGGCTCCTTCGGCAAAGGAGCTGGCAGCGAAGCGGACTGAGGATTGTCGTATCCGCACAAGCGCTGGATATACGCCGCTAGGGACCGCCCGGCAAGTTTCCCCATCAACCATCCCATACTAATTGTGAAATCGATTGGAGGCATTATGAACCAGGCAAAACGCATCGTCCTTGTGATCGACATGCAAAATGATTTTATCACCGGCACACTCGGCACGCCGGAGGCGCAGGCCATCGTCCCAACCGTGGCCGCGCGCATCGAAGCGGAGCGCACGGCAGGCGCAATGCTTGTTTTTACGCGGGACACCCACGGCGGCGATTACATGCAGACCCTGGAGGGCAAGCTCCTCCCCGTGCAACATTGCGAACAGGGCGGTGAAGGCTGGGCCCTCGCGCCGGAGATCGCGCCGCTTGCGGAGGGCGCTTTGATTCTCGACAAGCCGACGTTTGGCTGCGTCGCCCTGCCGGAGCTGCTGCGCCCGCACGTGGGGCCGGATACGGAGTTCCTGCTCCTCGGCCTCTGTACGGACATCTGCGTCGTGTCGAACGCGCTCCTTTTGCGTGCTTATTTCCCGGGAAATCATATTTTTGTCGCGCCGGACTGCTGCGCGGGCGTCACGCCGGAAAGCCATGCCGCTGCGCTCACGACGATGAAGATGTGCCAGATCGAACAGGCATAAAGGAGGCTTTCATGCAAAAACCCGTATTGGCAATCCTGGCGGCGGGCATGGGCAGCCGCTATGGCGGCGGTATTAAGCAGATGGACCCCATCGATGGGGACGGCTGCTTCATCATCGACTATTCTGTCTTTGACGCGCTACGCGCGGGCTTCGATGAGGTCGTATTCATCATCAAGCACGCGATTGCGGACGATTTCCAGGCGACGGTCGGCGCGCGCGTCGCGCCGCACATGAAGGTGCGCTACGCCTATCAGGAGCTCAGCAAGATCCCCGCGGGCGTCGCGCTGCCGGAAGGCCGCATAAAGCCGCTTGGCACCACACACGCGCTGCTCTGCGCGGAGGAATCCATCGCCGGGCGGCCGTTTGCCGTCATCAACGCGGACGATTATTACGGCCCGGATGCGTTCCGGCTGCTGTATGAATTCCTTTCCGACCCTGCGCACGCTGCGGAACATCTTGCCGTGGGATACCGCCTCGAAAACACGCTGACCGACCACGGCCGCGTCAACCGCGGCGAATGTGTCGTGGAAAACGGCTACCTCGCGCGCATCAGCGAACGGCTCGGCATCGCCAAAACTCCTGAGGGCGCGGAATACCAAAACGCGGCGGGCGAGACTGTCTTCATGCCACGCGGCACCGTCGTATCCATGAACTGCTGGGGGTTCCAGCCGGCGCTGTTCCCGCTCCTGCGCGTCCGGTTTGACGCGAACCTCGCCGCCGGGCTCGCGGCGAACCCGGAAAAATATGAAGACCTGCTGCCAGACGCGGTCTGCGAAGCCATCCTTTCCGGTCAGGCGCGCGTGCGCGTTTTGCCGACGCTGGGGAGCTGGTTTGGCGTGACCTATCACGAGGATAAGCCCATGGTTATGGAAAGCATCCGCGCGCTGAAGGCGCAGGGCGTTTATGCGGAAAGGCTTTGGGGATAACATGCGCATCCGCCCCTATGAACCCTGCGACCAAGCGCGTCTGCGGGAGGTCTGCCTTGCCACGGCGACGCCGCGCGTCTATGAGGACGCAGCGCTGCGGGAATGGATTCTCCTGATGTACAACGATTATTATACGGAGCGCGAATCCGATACCTGCTTCGTTGCCGCGAACGAAGCGGACGAGGCCGTCGGCTATGTGATCTGCGCGCCGGACTATGCGCGTTACCGCCTGCGCTTCCTGCCCTACCTGCCTCGTATCTGGCACCGCTCCCACAGCGCGGCGCGCAACTGGCTGTTTCACCAGGTGGAAGGATGTTTTGCGCGCGAATATCCTGCGCATCTGCACATCGACATCTTCCCGGAATACCAGCGGCTCGGCCTTGGGCACCAGCTGATGGACGCACTCTTTGCCGCGCTCCGGGCGAAAAACGTGCGCGGCGTAATGCTCGGCTGCGGGAAGAACAACGAAAAGGGCAACGCGTTTTATGAAAAGTATGGCTTTACGCGCCTTGGGGAAGCGCGCGGCACGGTGCTCTGGGGCTTCAAGTTCTGAAACGGTCCGGCATGAGGTATGGGAGCTGTTTGGAAGACGGCTCCTTCTTTATGCGCACCGGCTATGAGCATTTCCATATGCAAAATATTTTTTAGAATGCTTTACTTTTTGTTTGAACTGGGATATGATAGTTTGGGTCTGAATAGGCCAGCCTAAAACAGGAGGACGCAGCGATGAACAAAACCTATGACGCGATTATCATCGGCGCGGGTCCAGCGGGCATTTTTACCGCGCTCGAACTGATGAAACACGATGAAACCAAGAAGGTGCTGCTGATGGACAGCGGCCGCGCAATCGCGCAGCGCAAATGCCCCGCGCGCATCACGGGCAAATGCGTGGGCTGCACCCCCTGCGCCATCATGAGCGGCTGGGCGGGCGCGGGCGCGTTTTCGGACGGCAAGCTCTCCCTTTCGCACGAGGTAGGCGGCAACATCACCAAATATATCCCCGAGGCGGAAGCGCAGGCGCTCATCGACTACGCGGATTCGGTCTACGTCGGCTTCGGCGCGCCGGACGCAGTACACGGCAAGGGCGACCCGAAGGTCGCCGAGATCGCTTATGAAGCGAGCCGCCACAACATCCACCTGGTGCGCTGCCCCGTGCGCCACATGGGCACGGAGTATTCCGCCATCGTGCTGGAAAACATGTACAAATGGCTCATGGAGCATGAGAATTTCACGTTCATGGACGCCACCACGGCGGAGCATGTGATCGTGGAAGGCGGCCGTGCAACCGGCGTGCATTACGTTTCCGGCAGCGGCGCAGGGGACGTTTACGGCGAAAACATCATCATGGCCCCCGGCCGCGGCGGCGCGCAGTGGCTGCAAAACGAGGGCAAGCGGCTCGGCCTTTCGCTTTCCAACAACGAGGTGGACATCGGCGTGCGCGTAGAGGTGCCCAACTCCATCATGGATCACCTTACGCAGCACCTTTATGAGGCGAAGCTCGTCTATTACGCGGACACGTTTGAGAACAAGGTCCGCACGTTCTGCATGAATCCGGGCGGCATCGTCAGCGAGGAGCACTATGAGGGCGGCATCGCCGTCGTCAATGGCCACAGCTACCACGATGCGAGCCTGCGCACGGAGAACACGAACTTCGCCGTGCTCGTAAGCACACATTTCACCAAGCCCTTCGACGAGCCGATCAAATACGGCAACTATATCGCGCAACTTGGCAACATGCTCACCGGCGGCGGCGTGATGGTGCAGCGCCTGGGCGACCTCCTGCTTGGCCGCAGGACGGACGCTTCCCGCCTTGCGAAATCTACCACGCGGCCGACGCTCACGACCGCCGTGCCGGGCGACCTTTCCTTCGTGCTGCCGCACCGGCATCTGATGAGCGTGATCGAAGCCCTGCGCGCGTTCGACAAGCTCGCCCCCGGCCTTTATTCCCGCAACACGCTGCTCTACGGCGTGGAGGTGAAATTCTACTCCTGCAAGCTCGAGGTAGACAATCGCTTCCGCACCGCCGTGCCCGGCCTTTATGCCATCGGCGACGGCGCGGGCATCACGCGCGGGTTGATGCAGGCGAGCGTCACGGGTGTGATCGTTGCGAGGGACATTCTCGGGCAGGGCGAGTGATAAGCGGGAACGCGCCTGTTTCCTTCGCAGTGCAGCTTTTGTGAGCGGTAGCTTGCTTTATGGAGCGCCGCCCTGGGTAAGGCAATTCCCCGTCAGCGCTTGCGCGCTGCCACCCCCTTTTGTAAAGGGGGCATTTGGGAGTGGTGAACTCCAACGCTTTTTCGTATTCGGATGGCGCATGGGAGCGCACAAACCAAAAGGCTCCTTTTTGAAAGGAGCTGTCGCCGCAGGCGACTGAGGATTGTCTTCCCCCCACAAACGCCGCTTTAAAGCGTCACAACCGCGATTATAAGGAAATGGCCCCGCCGCAAGGCGGGGCCACTCGTTTCACTCCTCTACAATCTCCGCCCGGAACACGTTGATCGTGTCCGCATCCGGGCAGCAAAAGGTCGCGGTTCCGGCAGGCTGGCCGGGGATGCTCCCGCCATAGCGGAGAATATCCACAAACGGGAATGCCACGTGCATCGCCATCGGGCAAAGCTTGCCGCGCTCCGTGTCAAAATCGAAGCTGTCGCCGGGCCGGTGGCCGCGGTGGCAGGGCGCTTCCCCTTTGCGCTCGACGAGCGTAATGCGGATCTTTGGGCGGCGCATTGCATCCCCCTCCTTTTCTCAGTCCGCAAGGATTCTTCCATCGGTCGAGAGCGTCACCACCTGCCAGGGGATGAACTTCCCGCTCCTTTGCAGCGCGTCCTTGACCGCATTCTCAATGCCGCCGCAGCAGGGCACCTCCATGCGGACGACCTTGATGTTCTTGATGCTGTTGTTGCGAAGGATCTCCGTCAGCTTCTCGCTGTAGTCCACGCTGTCGAGCTTCGGACAGCCCACGAGCGTGATGCGCCCGCGCACGAAATCCCGGTGGAACGCGGCGTAAGCGTATGCGGTGCAATCTGCCGCAACAAGCAGGCGCGCGTTTTCAAAATACGGCGCGTTTACCGGCACGAGCTTGATCTGCACCGGCCATTGCTGCAGCTCGGACGCAATGGGCGTCATTGCGCCGCACGCGTCCGGCTCCGCTGTGCCGCGCGCAATCGCCTTCGCCTGCGTGCCGGGGCAGCCGCAGGGCAAAGTCTCTTCTTCCGTTTGCATCTTCTTCTGCTTGTTCTGCAATACCGCCGCCTCGTCGTAGGCCGCGGCTTCCCGCTCCACGAAAGCGATCGCCCCCGTCGGGCAGGCGGGCAGGCAATCGCCCAGGCCGTCGCAATAATCGTCCCGCATCAGGCGCGCCTTCCCGTTTACCATGCCGATGGCCCCCTCGTGGCAAGCCGCCGCGCAGAGTCCGCAGCCGTTGCACTTCTTTTCGTCGATTTCAATGATTTTGCGGATCATGGTTCCTTCCTCCTCAGCCGCTTGACTTTCTGATAAGATCATACTATACTTTCGGAAATCATTATGTTGTTATTCCAACAAAGTGAGGAAAATATGGATGGAGAATTGATTGTAAACAGCAAATTGTTCCGCGGCATCTCGCCGGAGGAGGCCGCCTCCATACTGCACTGCCTCCAGGCGGTGGAACGCCGCTACCCCAAGGGCGCGCTCATTTGCCGCCAGGGAGAGCCGGTTCCAGCGGCAGGGCTGCTGCTTTCCGGCGAGGTACACATCGTACAGAGCGACCTTTGGGGCAACCAGAGCATGTTCTCCCGCATCGGCCCGGGAGAACTGTTCTCCGAGGCGTATGCCGCTTTGCCCGGCGCAGTTTCGCTCGTGAACGCCGTCGCCGCGCAGGAAAGCCGCGTACTGCTGCTCTCGGTCGCGCGCATCCTGCACACCTGCCCTTCCGCCTGCGCGTTCCATGCGCGGCTCATCCGCAACCTGCTTGCCTGTGCAGCGGAAAAGAATCTCCACCTTGCGGAGAAGATCACGCACACCGCGCCCAAGACCATCCGCGGCCGAGTGCTTTCGTACCTTTCGGCAGAGGCCATCCGGCAGGGGAAGCACAGCTTCCGGATCCCGTTTTCCCGCCAGCAGCTCGCGGATTACCTTTGCGTGGAGCGCAGCGCCCTTTCCGCCGAGCTCGGCAAGATGCAGCGGGACGGGCTGATCGAATTCCGGAAGGATGCGTTCACGCTGAAGGCAGAGGCCGCTCCGCTATAAAAACGAGCAATGGGCGGCCAGTAGCCGCCCACAAGCTCCATATTTTCCGGCATTTACGCCTCAGGCGAATGCTCTCCCTTCTGCGTTACCGTACCAAGGCCGGAGACGGACTGGGTGACGGTGGGGCTGCCGTAGTACTCGATGCTGCCGACGCCGGAGATCTTCGCCTCCAGCTCCTCCACGACCGTGACGCACATATCGCCTGCACCGGAGATTTTCGCCTCCAGCGCATTGCAGATGAAGTTCTCGCCCTCAATATCCCCCGCGCCGGAGATGTGGATGGCCGCAAGATCCGCCGTACCGGAGAGCGTAAAGGAACCCGCACCGGAGATCTTCGCCTCAAAATCGCTCACGGAAAGGTTTTCGACGCTGCCATCCGCTGCGCCGCTCACGTTGAGCGAAAGCGCTTCCGCGCCATCCGCGTCTATGGTCACATCATAGCCGCCGGAAAGGTCGATCTCGTCAAACCGGGCGCAGATGGTCAGCTCGAAGCGGTCGGTCTTGATCTCAAGGTGCTTGCTTGGGCCGACGCGGATTACGCCGTTGCGCACGGTAATCGCAAAGCCGTAATCGAGCAGATCCTCGCTGACCACGGCTTCGACGGAAGGCGTATCGGAATAGGCGACGTTGATCTTCACGTTCTTGGAATTGGTGAAGGACATGTTGTCGACCTCGATACGATAGACCTCCTCCGCATCCGGCGTTGCCGTGAGCGTCGTGTAATCGTCCGAAAGCGTCACATAGCGCGGCGAAACGGTGATGGTAACGCAGCCGGTCATCGCCGCCGCGCAGGCGAAGAGGAGCAGCAGCGCGAGCGCGCGCCGCAAAAACGGTTTCTTGTTCATGTTTTCCCCCTTATTCTCCATAGAAATTCGGCCGCCGCGCATAGCGGAACACATCCCCCGCGCGGGTCACGACCACATTGTCAAACCCAGCCGCGCAGTGCGCAAACACGGGTTTTCCTTCCTCATCGAAGCCCACGCAGACGCCGATATGGTTACCCTTGTTGGTAGGATATGCGTTTTGGAACACAAAATCCCCCACGCGCAGATCCTTCCAGGCGATTTCCTTCGTCCTGTCCCACTGGGTCCACGTCCCCATGCCGACCTGCTCCTCTACCTCGGCGGCGCTGAGCCCCCGCTGGATGAAGCACCAGGCGACGAACCCGGAGCAATCGAGCCCATAGGGCTTCAATGTGCCCGTGCTTTCGCTGCCCGCGCTCGTGACCTCCGTCATTTCGCCCCAGCGCGGGTCCTCACCCACGGCGCTGCTTTTGCCGCCCCAGAAGTAGTGTACCTTGCCCACAAGGCGCACAGCGTCCCGCGCCACCGCGAGGCGCGTTTCATCCGCCTCCGCTTCCTGGCCGCGCAGCAGCGCATAGTCGATCTCCTCCGCCGTAAGCGGGACGTATTCCGCGCGCTTCACCGCCTGCTCGATCGCCTGCGCGCCAAAGTACAGGCAAGCGACCGCCGCGGCCGCAAGCAGAATCATCAGGATGCGGCGCGCGCGCGGGGTGAGCCGCATCTTTTTTCTCGTAACCGGTTTCGTGTTCATACTATGTATGGTAAAGCATTTCGCCGCCCATTACAAGGCGGCGAAGATTAAAAAAAGATGAATTTGTTCTAATTTGCCTCATTCATGCCCATGTTTGTAAAGCTGGCGGTTGTCGAGCGCCCATTGCCGGTCGGAGAAGCCGCCCACCGGCACCGCCGCAAGCGCGTCGAACATTTCAAAGAGCTTGGAATCCATCACGTCAATCTGGCTCACGAGCTCCGCCTCCGGGAACATCGGCGGGCGCGGCGAGCCGAATTCCGGCACGCCGTGGTGTGCGAGCAGCATGTGCTGCAGCAGCATGGTGGTATGCTCATTGGTCATGAGTTCCGCCGCCGCGCGCTCCACCATCGCCATGCCCATGTTGATGTGGCCGAGCAGCTGCCCCTTCTGGCTGTACGCACTCGCAAGGCCGATGCCGCCCACGGTCAGCTCCTGCGTCTTGGCAACATCGTGCAGAATGATGCCCGCGTACACAAGCTCCGTGGAAAGCGAAGGATACAGCGGCTTATACACGGCGCAGACCGCCCTCGCCGCCTTGAGCATGGTCGTCGTGTGGTACAAAAGGCCGCCGCGCATGGCGTGGTGCAGCTTGAGCGCGGCCGGATAGCGCAGGATCGCCGCCTTGTTCTCGCGCAGAATGTATTGCGTCAGCATGCGCAGATCCTCGTCCTCAAAGCCCTCCGCGCATTGGTACAGCTCGTCGAACATCGCCTCCGGCGCGAAGGGCGCGCAGGGCACAAGCTCCGCCATGTCCACCGCCTCATCCGCCTTCACGTTGCGGATGCGGTCGATCTTGAGCTGCTCCTCGTCCTTCCAGAGGTTGATCGTCGCGCGCACCTTAATGACGGTGTCCGCATCGTAAGTGCCGTGCTGCTCGGGCGCATAGTCCCAGAGTTTGGCGGCGCATTCGCCGCCCGCGTCCGCAAGGACGAAATCGAGGTAGCTGCTGCCCTTGACGTTGCTCTTTTGCGCAACGCTTTTGACGATGCAGTAGCCCTCCACTTGGTTCGTTGCGGCGTTGTGAATTTTGGAAAGCAGGTTCATTCTGCCCATAGGGTTCCTCCGTAAGCATGCTGTGCGCTTGCTGGTTTGATTTTGTTGATTTTATTATTATAGCAGATGCGCGGGGCGCGCGCCAAGGAGAATTCCGGTTCTTTGGCGGCGCGCCGGCGGTCACGGCAGATCCGAAAAGAAATCCGCATATTCCACGCCGAAGATCCGGCGCAGCGTCATAAGCTCGCTGATGCGGATGCTGTACGTCCCCAGTTCAATTTGGGAATACGCGCTTCTCGATAGCGCGCATCCGCTTACCTGCATCTGCGCGACGACCTGCTCCTGCGTCAACCCGGCCGCGTTGCGGAGCCGCCGGATCGTCGCCCCGATCGAAATATCCTGCTTGATTTTCTGCGCCATAGCGTTTTCCCGTCCTTGCTATAAATTCATTGCATTTCTTCCTTTACAATAGCAGGAAAATCGAATATAATTGCAACTTATTTATTGCAAAACAGGGCGGCAATACAACAATGCATTGAGGTGTTTTATGTTGCGTGTAAAAATTCTAAGGCATCTGGAAGAAAACATAAACGTACTGCAAAAAATGGAATATCTGCTGAAGTGGGGCGGTGAATTATGCTATCAGGATCTAATGATGGACATTGGCATCGACGCTTTTCGCGGATATGAGTACTTTCTTGCCATCTTGCTGCTTATAGCAAATGATCCGGCAATCGGGCGAACAAAAGACCGATTATTTTTGCAATGGTTTCGTGAAGAAATTGAAGCAAGCGGGGCAAGTCAAGCCATTGATCGGATCACGCAAATCATGAAAGAAGATCACGGTCAACTTATGGCACAACAGAATTTAGCGCAGCGGCCCCGGTAACAAAGCCGTTCGCTGTATTCCTTATGCCAAAAGCCCCTCCGGGATCGTGAAGGGCCGCCCTCGGAGGGCGGCCCTTCACGCTGTCGATAAAGTGGAATATTCCACTTTATCGATGTTTGCACGTCGTGCTTGCGCCGATGGCGCGGCCAGCGCTCCGTGTAAAGAAAGCCTTGCGCCGCAAGGCTTTTCGCT
>OJPD01000642.1_pt1 | contig 23979 bp, 13 predicted proteins | sample 1598371 | NCBI WGS metagenome assembly OJPD01 (sample SAMN03922478, study PRJEB24848) | human gut metagenome | isolation source: stool sample | host: Homo sapiens | place: Germany | collected 2010-11
CCGGATCAAAATAATGTTCCTTGTCACTACTGCATCCGGGAGCAAATGTGTGACGGTCTATCATAGTATGCCAAAAGAAACCGGACAACTTTCTGCTGTCCTCATCTTCCGTCAGTTCATAATTACGAGCTTCAGCCAACACTTTCGGGATGAACGTGTTGGTATGTTTAGTCCCTAAATCATCACGCAGCTCCTTTAACGGATCAATCACCTCATTATGATAAAAAAATCGTGCCAGCCACCGGTAACGCTCATCTCCGGTTATCGCATACAAATTATAGAAAGACTCATTAATTCCTCCGAATTCATTCCGTATCATTTTTCGGCGTGTAACCTCATCCAGCGGTTTAAGTTTATGATAGGCCCAATCGGCCATGCGGGTAACAATCTCTAAAGCTTTCTGATTGTCACTGTAAAGATACTGATCTATCAATCCAGAAAAAAGCTTATGAAGAGTGTACCACGGCGCCCATACACTGGTGCCACGGATGTTACGATTAATCAATTCTTCAGGATAAGCACTCAAATAACCATTACCCAATGCGTTTTGCACTTCAGCCAGACCACTTACCAAACTGTCTCCTTTGTGTTTGAACAGTTCACTGCCTGTCGCCGCATACATCAGGCCGTAGGCAGAAAGCAAGTGCCCTGTGGTGTGTCCACGCAATTCACAGTCCAAGGATTCCCATCCGCCTAATTTCTTTACTGTCATGTAACCACCTTCCCGACCGGCAAACACACCCGCATTAGTACGGAAACTATGTAACAGCCTGTCCACCTCTATAGAAGCCATCCACATAGAATCACGCATCATATTTTCACGAAAACGACTCGGCAGCAAACGGACATCCTTCAAATCAAAGCTCTTGACTTGCATCGGAGCTATGGTTTCTTTTTTCAATTTTCCGGAATGCTGGCCGGGATAAACTGATTGGCCAGACAAACCACCTGAAACAACTAGCGACATAACCGCTATAAATACTTTCCTCTTCATATCATTGTATTTTTTCATTTACTATCCGATTATTGGAATCTCTATTTTATAATACGAAAAAAAGGAAGAGAGCACTCAAAATACCTCTTCCTTTTTCAGCAGTCCAACCACTTTTATTCCAAGTCATTTAAAAATTCTTCCAATGCTTCATTAAATGCTTCCGGTTGCTCCATATTCATCATGTGACCACAATCATCCAGCACTTTCAATTTTCCATTCGGAAGATAATCCAAAATCTCAGGATGATCGGAATATCTGTTTCCGGGTGACCTGCCTTCAACAATCAAAGTAGGTACCTGAGGATGATTTTCTTTCAGTTTTGCATAAGCATCCAGTCCGATTATCACCCTCACCTCCTTATGTAAAGGCTGCCATGCATCCCAGTCATCGATCATCTCCCACAGAGGCACACGCATTCTTTCTTTTCTTGTTCCGCCCGACTGCATCAGTCCTTCGAACCATTCCTTCTTCATCACATCCACTCCTTTCTTTTCCAGTGCTGCGATTTCTTCATCCCGTTTTGCCGCTTCCTCTTTTGTCATCGGCTCACTGGGTCCTTTTGATTTGCGGATATTTCCGCTGGCCAAGAAAGCGGACAACATACGGTCCGGAAAACATCCCAGCATATCCGCACCAACGAATCCCCCCAAAGACAAACCTACAATATGCGCTTTCCGTATATGCAAAGCATCCATCAAAGCAACCAGATCTTCTGCATGGGTAAATTGGAAATCTTCCGTTTGTTTGGATGAAATGCCATATCCGCGCAAATCATATCGTATAGTTCGATAATGCTTTGCAAACTTAAAGAACTGTTCATTCCACATTCTACGGTCCAAAGAGTGTCCGTGAATAAAAATAAGCGGCTCTCCCGTACCTGCTTCTTCATAATACAAAGAACCTTCCGGAACCTTCACATAACCACTTTTCACCTGTACATCGCCGGTATCTTGTGAATATAATCCGGTCAAACCGGATAATACTAATAAACAAATAAATGCCAGAATCCTCATATTCCTAGATTTACATAAAAGATACTATTTGACTTCAATTCTTTCAATATATTCATTGGTTATAAAACCACTTAAATCTTTCATTTTCTTACCATTAACCACAACGTTCTCAAAAGTCACATCCCGTACCATCCGGTCTTTGTCCAATCCTTTTATCAGTGACGGGTTCTCTCCCACCCCGTTATAAGTAATATTACGGAAAGTCACTCCATCAATGCTTTGTCCGGGTTGTTTGTCATACTTCCCGTTAAAACGGACATTGATATGAAACAGCCTCCCCTCTTGAATACTTTCCACACGAATATCCTCAAACAATATATTTTTCACCCTGTTCCTGTCGCCTGCATCTATAGCCATACATCCCTGATAAGGCACATCATCTTCATCATGTTCCAAAATATCAATATTGCGGAAAACCAGATTCTCAATAATCTCTCCTGTCGGAGAATTCGGATCACCATGACCACCTACATTGATAGGATGAGCAATATCCGCCCAAAGAATGGAATTCTGTACAGTGATATTGTCCGAACCGCCCCACCAGTTCCAACGATGATTATATAAAGCAATGCAGTCATCACTATTACGCATAAACACATTGTCTATCAATACATCGTGACAGCACATCATGTCGATGCCATCGCTCCAACCTTTACAACTGAATGATTTCAGGTTCTTGATTGTCACCCCCTCAGCACCTCCGCCAAATACGGTATAATGATCAGGATTGACCACTGTTATGCCATCTATCACTATATTTTTAGAATCAGTGATTTCAATACCACGAACAGGATGGTCCAAAATGCCACGCCCAATGATCCGTACATTCTCCACTTTATCCAGCAGCAACTTCGCTTTCACAACAGCTCCCGGTGCCAGATAAACCGTCGTATTGCCTGGTATTCTTATCTGATTGTTCGGCAGATCTTTGGGACGATGCACTCCCGGCCCGAAATACATCACTCCTTTCTCTTCTTCCGAGTAAGTCTCCGTTTCCATCGGATTGGCAAAAAGATGGAGATTATGCAGGCGGTCGCCATTAAACTCCACAGACAGATACTGAGGTTTGTCCAGCGTAAACGTAATTACATTCTTATTCTGCACATACTGCACTTTCCTGGCCTGCGGACGGATATCGACCTCATGAATCATCCCATTATTTTTTTTCACCATCACTTCTACAGGACTGCCCATATCAAACTGTACCATCGAAGCATCCTGTACCCTATCCATATCTACCTGCACATTATACTCAAACAGATCTTTCCAGTCGCCCCCCGGCACACGGACACGAACCGTATAGTCATCATTATGAGGCATACCGGTCTGCAGTCCTTCGGGATAAGTCACTAATTGAGCCTGTACGGCCACACAGCATACCATAAGACAAAAGGTCAATAAATTCTTCATATTTTGCATTTTTCTTATTAAATACGTTTGGCAAACGTTTTTCACTCAAAAATAAGATGTTATCAACCGTCAACTTACAAATTAAATCAGTCTTTCCCGAATCTGTTCCGTTCCACCTCTTTTCCTTCATAAAAAAATACGACCTCATAAGATGATTTGTCATCCGCCAAGGCTGCATCCGGAGAGAAGGCCAGATACTCTACTTCATAAGGCTGCAATGTCTTTAGAGTCATCCGTCCCAAGCTATGGCCGCCACATATCACCTCCACTTCCGCCGGTTCCGATGCAAACAATCCAAAGTTTTGTATCTCCACTTTCAATTCCCCTTTTTCCTTATCAAACACAGGACGACGGGCAGAAAGCAAAGCCGGCCGGTAATTCACATAAGGCAGGCGGGCATAACCGTAAAGCATGTTCCCATTCCTGTGTTTTCCTATCATTTTGGGAGCAAACTCATCAGAGGTAATTCCACTTCCTTCGGCATTAAAGACCACAATCAAGTCTTCCCCCGAAACCTTGGTCTTCACCGGTTTGCAACCACGCCCGAAGTTCACTTCTGTAAACGAACCGAACCGCAACGACTTTACATCCACATCCGTTTGCGGATGGAACCCCTCTTCGGCGGCAATCTTCACTTCAATGGTACGGGTAGACGGAGTGATCTCCTTTTCATTCAAAACGGACAATAGCATCCCTTTATTCAAGGGAACGCTTATGTTCTTGGAACTATGTTTGTCATTAGGAAGGTCGTTCCATTTTATCGTATCAATCACGGCAAAATTCATTTGGACGGCACGCCCCTTCTCATCCTGGAAAACCTTAGGACGCTCATATTTAAACCAACGCTCCACCGTTCCGTCTTTATGGAATGATACGCCCGGCATGTATGCTTCTCCCTGTTCCGTCACCCAATGTACTCCGTCCTTGGAACGCTGGTAGAAAGCAATCCTGCCCAACCAGTCATTTACGATCAAGTGATATTGCAAATCATCCCTCCATACCACCGGATCTTCAAACCGGCCCTCCACGTCCGGGTAAACCCGTTTGTCCGTCAACTGCTTATAGGGTGAAAGTCCGTCTTTGCTGATCCAGACACCTCCACCGCGGCATACCATCAGATAAGAGCCATCCTGACGACGGGCAAAAGTCAGATTAGAGAGGCCTTCTATGATTTTACGGTCACGCGGGTCAAAACTGAACTTTCCATACGTCCAAACCTTGTCATCCACCCTGTCCGCTATATAATAACCATCAATAACATAGACCACGATACGGCCGTCCGACAGACGGAACGCTTCCGGATTATGTCCTTTTCCAATGGAATTCCGTATTTTAAAAGGTCCCGTGAGCCGGTCACTTACCGCATGAAAAACGGTAGAGTTTGACCAGAACATGTGACCTTTCGGAGAGTTCTCGGGCCAGCCACACACAAACAGATGATATTTGCCTTCCGTATCCTGCAATATATTTCCTCCCCAGAAAGAAACTCCGGGAAGCTCAATGCCATTATCCACATAACGGTTCAGCACACTGTCAGTTCCCCATATCCCCTTGGCCTGGATGCCGTCAGGCATCGGAAGGAAACGGTCCATAAAACGTGCACCCTTTACCAGATGTTGCCATTCGGCAGGACGTTCACGCTCGGTTATCTGTGCATGTACAGGAGCAAACAAAAAACTCGCAGCCATTAAAAAGAAGAGCTTTTTCATCGTATCATTATTTTACACGTTAACAAATCGTTTATTTATATGCTCAAAAATAAAAAGATTAAGCTGATATAAGTACCAGCCAGCTTAACAAAAAGCACGCAAACCTTTGCGTAAAATAAACTTCCACCAAATTCTTCGCCTTACCCGCTCATTCAATAACCACGCCTGATACTTTTACCGTGCCTTTCTCATAAACTACAGGAGTTACCTTTCCATTCACGACAACCGCTTTCGGACGTTTCTCGCTTCTGAATCCAGCATTCATCTTCGGTTGACCATCCATCCACAATTTCATCCGCCCGTTTTCCTCCTTTTGAATCACAAAAAGCTTAGCCAAAGAAGAAAAGAAAGAAACATCTCCTCGTCTTAAAGCGCTTCTATGACAAATAAAGCGCTCTTTTGAATCGGCCGGTTCCATACCAGCCTCATAAGTGACTGCAAACATATAAGCGTCCGTAAACCATCCGTCCGCTTCAATCCATGAATTGCTATGCATCAATCGCCCGTCGGCCAATTGATTGATATAGAGATCTGTTATTTTTCCCTTATAACGAATACGAAGTCCTATCCAATCTTTGCCTTCCCGTCTTTCCATATAAGAAAGATCTTTCTGGTCCGGCGTTTCTTTCAAGATGATGGCGGTCAGCCCTTTCACCCGATCCACTTTTGCCGGCAAATGAAATGAATAATACGTTTCTATTCCTTTTAAATCCTCCGTTGGAGCTTCTACTTCTTCCCAATATAAATCTTCGGGGTAATCATGTACAAAATCGGATTTCGCCAACAAACGGGGATATAGCGGACGGACAACAACTGAAGAATTCCCATTTGTTATATTCAGATCAATTCCACGTTTTTCCGCCTCTCCTCCCGGATGCCAAAGCCATTCAAAATGTCCCACATCATGAGTTTTCAAATCATCAATCATATAAATCACATCATCTATCCACAGGAAATGACGGAAATTACGACTAAACTGGTCTGAATACGGGCCGGTTCCATTGGCCAATACATATTTTACATTATCCGCATCGAGCAAATAATGTAAATACCCTCTCAGCATTGAACCATGATATTGTTGTTCACGTGACTGTCCTTTGCCATTGAAAAGCACGACATTGTGTGCCTCGCTTTGAAAAAAATAATTACGGTAACTAGGATTAGGATACCAGCAGTTTCCCGCATCTTTTATAATATCCACTCCTTTATGAAAGATGATGAACGAGTTGGCGTCCGCATGAGAATGATTCCATGTATGCCCCGATTTAACGGCCAGCATGGTAGCATCCTTCTCCCAGGAAGTACGCATCGTAGCCCACCCAAAATCTGCAAAAAGTTGTGATTTCTTTATTTCAGGCAACTGCGGCGCTTTGCTTAGATCGGGCGTATAGAGAAATCCCATCGGACGGTCGATAAAATAACCGTCACGGTGTTGCCCCTGTTCCACCTGATTCATATACCAAAGCATATTATCATTCCTGATTCCCATCGCATAGAGCAGCATCAAGGTACTTTCGGCAGTCACATTCTTATGGCTGTCACCAAAATTCATATTATATAGTATACCTGTACGCGGATAGCAGACATGCACAAAGAAATCGGACAATTTATTCAGTTGCGGAATTTGAACCGGCTTTTGTCCGGGATGGGTGTTTATCCATGCCAAACGAAACTGTAATGCTTCCTGAATCCCGAAATTGGCATAATTGAGGCTTTCATACATCCCTCCGTCGGCATCAAAGCTTTTCGGCTTCTGCTGCAAGACATCTCCGGCAAAGTCAAACCATTGGGGAAGAGCCTCATATACCACCTCCGCTCCTTGCTTTGCCTCCGGCAATTCGTTTTGTAAACTCAAGGCCAGTATGCCGCCCATGCAGGCACAAGAAGTCCACCAGTTATGTCCCATCGAATTCAACGAATGAATACGTGCCGGCTCCAGCACCCAGTCCCCCAGACACGGGTCAAGGGCCAACCGTTTCAATCCTTCCGCTATTTCTTTCCTCTCGGAACTTGAAAGGTCATTATAAACAGCATCATAGGCTATGGCAGAAAGGTAAGCTTTATGTGCCAGTCCCAAATCCGCTCTCCAGACAGGGATACGCGCCAGCATTTCTTCACTGCCCCACGTATCCTCCTTAATGACATCCAATAAAATCTCTTTCAATTTGTCAGCGTATTTTTTTTCATCTGTCATCAAATAAGCCAAAGCCAGGTAATCCGCCTTGCTTAGATTCTTTTTCTGTAACTGTTCATCTGCCGTCTTCTTTATAGAAGCCCATGCCTCAGCCATCTTTAAATCATTTACAATCCGTTGTTTCACCTGCTGAATGCGCTCCGGAGTATAAAGCAAAGCAGGGTGTTTTATCTTTTGCGCCTGTACAAAAGCAAAGCATAAAAAAATCAATAGACATACATATATCCGTTTCATATTTCTGTTGGTTTAATTATTGTTTAACGACATAGAAAATCACTTTCCGCTTTTCCTCAACCGTCTGTCTACATCCGCCGTCCTGACATTATCCAAAAGTACACCGGCGGAAGAAATGTCGTTGACTTGTATCCGGTCAAGCGACAAGTTCCCTACATTAACGGCAATTACCGGTATCCTGGGATCAGGCTTTTCCGATTGAAAGGTGGCATTGTCCACAGCTATACTTCTCACATTTCTGATAAACAGTCCATAACTCGGCAGATTCCCCCATACAGTAGGTTGCGGATAACCTTTCTCATCCTCTTTCACCTCCCGATGGGAAGACCAATATTGGTTCCGAAATACATTTCCGGCAGTATCATGCCGTTTCCCTTGCATATCATTCGCCGTACGGCAATTTCCTGCTACAAGCCCGCCTTTATTTAGAAAGCGAACATTGCTCAAATAAATATTCTCTATCTCACCACCGGGAATCCCCGTTATGGAAGAACAAAAATTACCGGTATCATAAGCGGTTACATTACTAATCTGTATATTTCTCATTTTTCCTATTGGAGGAACCGGAGCCTCATCTATATATTTCCGGCCTCTATTCGCCAAACGGACATACAAAGGACATTCCGTACCCTCAATTACGATATTGTCAATAGACACGCCATCCATTATTCCACCATCCACCACCTCCAAAGAAATAGCCGTAATACCGCTTGGAGTAGATTTTATAATGCGGTCCCCTTTATTGCAACTCGGTTTAACAATACAATTAGAAATGACAATATTCTTATATCCTCCGGTCGATTCGGTGCCACATTTTATAGCATTGGCAAAGCTGCTGACAATACAATTATTAATAACGACATCTTCACAAGGAGCCAGCCCCGTACTTTTCAACACGATTCCGTCATCGTCCGAATCGATGACACTATCAGACAAGATAAACCTGCGACAACCGTCAATATCTATACCGTCATTATTACCATTACAATGGTTGAAAACATGGATATGCTCTACAATAACATCTTCACAATCCAGATAATGTTGATTCCACAAGGCTGAATTCCTCATACTGATACCTGAGATACGTACCCCTTTACATGAAATAAAAAGGATATTGCGCGGCCTGCCGTCGGCATCACCCGGTACTCCGCCCACACGCCCTTTTCTGCCCTTTCCTCTCCCATCAATTACACCTTTGCCCGTAACGGCTATATTCCTAGCCCCCACCGCATAAATCAACGCCGACCATCCGCCTGCATCTTTCAAAGAGCGGTAAGCTGCTCTCGGCTGAATAGGAAAATCAGCATAATCCTCACCGGCATAAAGGCAGGCACCGTTATCCAAATGAAGTTCTACATTATCTTTCAGAAAAATAGTACCTGTCTTAAATTTACCCGGAGGAATAACCACTCTTCCGCCACCCTGCCTGTAACAGCTTTCAATCGCTTCATTGATAGCTTTCGTATGCACCATCATAGTATCACGGGTGGCTCCGAAATCCAGAATATTAAATTCTCCCGTCCTCCCGTGCTCCTTCGTTTGAGCAAAAACATGGATGACAGAAAGACATAGATAAAGACAAGTCATCAGCTTCTTTTTCATGGTATTTACTGAATTATGATAATAACAAATCGCAACTTCTCCCTTTATATCATTCAATACGAAAGAGAAGAAATAAAGACTCAACGCGGAGCTGACTATTTCGTTATAAAAAAACTGCGTTCCACCGGTTCAGCCGTCTGTACCTGTCCGGCAATCCCGTACTGCCAGGCTACAACGGTGACTTTCACCGGAAATTTACTGCGGGGAGGAATTTTCGTAAAGACCAGCCTGTTATCCTGTAATTCCGCAGGGCCTTCCTTTACATAATAATATACGGGCAATCCACAATCAGAAACAGCTTCAAGAGAAACTGATTCCACTCCTTCCCTCACATCTTCTATCCCCGGAAAAAGTATATATTGGCGTTTTCCCTCTGTATTCCGATAAGGAATACGAATATTGAATTGTTGTACCGCACTCTTATATCTACTGTCACCCTCATTAGCGGCCAACAGCCAGATATCTCCGGTACGCTTCGGATTATCCATTCCCATTCTATAAAAACGCACGGTAAAAGTAGTATCATTCACCTTTGCCACCGGACCGCAAATACGAGTAACTTCAATTCCGCCATGAGCATGTTCCTTTACCAGTGAGGAGCGCAAAGAGTCCGTATACACCCCCTTTACGTGAAAAGTCAGGCCATCGGCTTCCGGCCGGAAAGCGGCAATCACTCCGGCATGTTGTCCGGCATCATATTTAACCAACCGGCCTCTCTGCATAAATCCAAGATATTGCATCTGCTTACCTTTATATTTTGCATAGCGGGCTTCGGTCAGTCCGGCCATTTCTTTATCAAAATACCAAAATGCATCGTGCTTATCTCCTTTATAGTCCCGATAAGGAGCCGCCTTAGCCCTGTCCTTCTGCTCCGGACGCCAACGCTCGGCCAACCACCCTTCTTCCGGATTCAGTTTTTTCAAACGGACAGGCTCATTCAAAGAAGGATGTCCGGACAAACGGTATTCCAACGCTTTTCGCAGAAACAAAGCAATATAATCAGCAGTCTGCCCGGCCACATCAAAATGTCCACGTCCCGTATCACACAAAAATGAAATACAACTTTCGGGATACATCATCCGAAACGCCAAAGCAGGGTTCACCCGCGCCTCCCACCATTCATATTCTCCTTCAATCATCAATCCCGGAATACCATCTATATTACGTGTCCTACCCCACTCCAGATTCTCCCCGCCATAGCCACACAGGTTGGTACGGGGAGCATCTCCATGCAAAGAAATGACAGCCAATGTCCGTTCAGGATTCCAAGCGGCAAAATTCCACGGATAAGTGGCCATTGCCGAATGACCGACAGGAACTACAGGTATATGTTCCAACTCAGAATAGCCGCTGACTTCCGCCAGGTCATTCATCATCCGATTGAAAATCTCTTGCGTTCCCTTTGTCACATCCCATTGCTGGTCGATTCCGGGAGTGATCCATACCAGTCCGATTCCCATCCGGGACAATGCTTCCCGGAAACGCGGCATCTCGAACAGGGTTTCCTCACTCATATTGTGCTTTCCTACCATTACGGCACGCAACTGATGGCAATCGGAAGGTATCCACAGGAAGGCAGTCGGTTCTTTGCCGGTTTCGGAAGAGATGAATCCTTTCAGCTGTACGGACCATTGCCATTCTTGGGCAGTAGCAAACAAAGCACTGCACAATAACAATAAAGCAAATACTAATTTCCTCATCAAGCTATATGTTTAAATGAATATTTTCTTTTTAATACGCTCCACTCACGATATTCACTCAACACCTCATTCATTAAAATAAAAATCCACAGATACCTCATGAGGATACCTGTGGATTTATTTAACCAAACATGGGATTACAACTGACTAACCTCTTCGAATGTCAATCCTGTAATTTCCATAATATCCTCTATAGAGAGCCCTTTTTCTTTCATCCTCCGGGCATTGCGAACGACACCTTCCTTAATGCCTTCTTCGCGACCTTCCATACGCCCTTCTATCTTTCCTTCCAACTTGGCAGAATCAAGAACATCATTCTGAATCATTAAAGCGCTGAGATGTTCATCGTAAGCATGACGTTCCTGAGGGGTCATTGAATAATATTTCAATTTTTCACGTGCCTCCCCCAATCCGGGAGCTGTCGTGTCAGGACGGATAATACCCGTCTTCAAATATTCTATCCATTCCTCAAGGGGAGTCATGGCCACCTTATTAAACTCATTCACACGGATAAGGAAATACTCAGGATAAATTTCGGAAGGCATACGAGGCACAATAGCATCCTTCTCCCGGGTACTGACCTGCAGGAAATCTCCCGTATGCACCCCTTTAAATATATTCTGCCCATGATAAAGATAATCAGTTCCATAACCGATATCGAAATAAAGGATACTGATGGAATATATCTTTTTAACTTTATAATAAGTTTCACCCAATGAGATATGCTCCGTAATGGCCTTGGCTACTCCATACAGGATACGCTCCAAATAATACAGTTCACGGGTATTTTGGATCTCGATGATAACAATCTCATTTTTACTATTAAGAGCCTTGATATCAACCCGGTTGAACTTATCCTCTTCCGTTTGCTGATTACCCTCGCTTTCCAGAATCTCCACTATATGGATATCATCACCTATCATCACCTATCAGCACCGTAAGGAACCCTTCGAGCACACCAAAATTGGCTTTATGACGCAACAGGCGTTTGACTGCCCAATCAAAACGGATATATCTATCTTGTAATTCCATAAGAATATAATTTATTCATTTTCAATGGACAAAGATACGAAAAAGGATTGCTCTTAAAGAATTATTCCACTTAAATAATTACCCTTATTTTTTATTTCACAAATACTGCATTCTCCATATGCTCTTCCACAAAGATACCTGCCCAATCCGGAATCTTATACCATTGGGGCCCTTTGGGCATATCATGCCGACATCACCTTACCGTTTATCATCAGGTTCTCGAAACGAATACTCTTTATCTTCCTCATTCTTGAGAGGAACAAAGGAGCCTGTCTGATGGAACTCCTTATTTCCCCATGTGAAACAAGGAGTTCCCCCGGGAAAAACAAGTTGTTTCTGATGGTGAAATCAACTGTTCCACACGTTGGAACACCCTGTTAAGCATATAGGTTATCTGCATGAAATAGTTCGTCGAGAGAACTACTTCATCCGTTTCTATGTGACAGAGAAGGGTGACACTTTTTTTATCTGTCACAGTATTCATCACAGATTTAACACGCTGTATAACAAGGCATTGAAAAGTCATATGACAGTGTGACAGATATTTTTCAAAAAACATACAGTAAGAAAACAGTCGCTATACTACCGAACTCACTGCTACCTCATGCCATTTATAATAATTTTCTTTAGACAATGTTGTAGGTCTTTTTAGCTGAGTTGTTTAAATCTTCTTGAAACTCTTGCTTGAGACTGACCTTTTTTATTTTGTAAATACAATACTGCCCACGTGTTCCCCAACAAAGAAACGCGCCATGTCTGATGTTTTATACCATGCAGGCTTGCCGGCCATATCATCCGATATAACTTTACCGTTTATCTTCAGATTCTCAAAACGAATATTCTTCACCATCCGTTCCTTGTCATAGCCAACAATATGTGAGAGTTCGGCATGATCGCCATTATAGGTAATATCTTTAAAAAGCACATTCTCAATGCCCCTGCCCGGAGCCTTGCAATACTTCTTGTTATAAAATATACGCAGATTCACCAATTGTCCTTGCCTGAAATTCTCGATACGGATATTCTCAAACCGCACATTCCGGACCAGATTATTATCACCTGCATTGATAGCCAGGCAGCCTTGATAATCCACCTGCATTTCCCGATGATCCAAAATATCAATGTTCCGGTAAGTCAGATTCTCCATCACTTCATTTCTTTCCACATCTCCATGCAACCCGATAAAAATAGGATGCGCCACATCTGCCCACAGGGTAGAATTCTGCATTGTTACATTACGGCATCCGCCATGAAACCCCATACGTGTAGCATACACGGTAGTGCAATCATCGGAGTTACGGCAAAATACTCCGTCAAACAAGACGTTGTTGCTGGCAAACACATTCATACCGTCCCCCCACCCGTATGAACTGATGGCCTTTACATTGCGGATTGTCACACTGTCCGAACCTCCAGTGGGACATTGGGTTGTGATGAGACCTTCCACATATATATTTCGTGAATTAATAATGCTGATACCTGCCCCACGACCTTCGGGATGCACCTCACCCCGTCCCAGAATTTTCACATCACGGGCATTGACCGCACGGATACATCCACGCACAATGGCCCCACCTGCCACATAGACAGTCTTTCCCGAAGGAACATTGAGTGTATCGCCGGGTAACTGATGTATTCCCGGAGCGAAATAAATCAGATTCTTGTCTTTCAATTTCTTCGGGCGGTTTTCATCTATCGGATTCGCAAAAAGATGAAGATTATGGAAGATGTCTCCATTTACTTCAATGGACAAGTTACGCGGACGGTCTAGTGTAAAAGTTATCGTACTGCCGCTGGTCCTCGGAGTGATACCATACGACAACGGACGCACCCTGCCACTCTTTACTTCTCCTTTATTATAGGTGACGGAAACTTCCACCTGCCCGGAAAAGTCAAAATATCCCATTGAGGCCAGTTCAACATGATGCTTCGTCTGGCGTACTTCATCTACTTTCACCGGATAAGTGACTACTTCTTTCCATCCACCGCCCGATTGCCTCACCCGAACTGTAAAATCGTCTTTCAACTCCACCCCGTCACCGGGAACCGTGTAAGTTATCAACTGGTTTTGCGCATAAAGGATACAGGTCATCATCCATAAAAGACCTATCAAGCATAATGTTCTCATTCTTTCCATTTGTAAAGTTTATTATTGGTTTTATAGAATATACGTTCGATAACTATCAATCACTCAAATCGCCTACCGGCAATTCTAATATACTGCAATTTCATTATAAATTAGGGCGTGAAATAATCTTTTACCTAAAGAATATTCTTATTTCACACCCTATCTGCTATAAATCAGTCTATTGATTTTCGATTTATCCTTCAGTTTTTATTACCAACCGGGATTCTGCGTTAATTGCGGATTCAAACGTATCTGCTGACGAGGAATAGGATCTAAATAATCTCTTTGTGTATAAAGCAAATTACCAGCCAAAGTTGCTATAGAACGTCCATAGTCAGGGTCGTTAGGATCAGAGCCCTCATAAAGCCCATAAAGCAAAGGATACTTTTCCGGATAATAACAAGGTTCACCGAAGTAAGTGGCATCATTGGCTTTCTCTGTTTCGTATGCTGTCCTCAAAACATGTCGGCCCAGTTTACGGCCAGTCAGGTTGATATGCGCAATACCCCAACGTTTCAAATCGTCCATACGAAAGCCTTCACCAAAAAGTTCACATGCACGCTCTCTACGTATTTCATCCAACATATTCATTTTTTTACAAATAGTTTTTCCTGTAGCATGATCCCAATAACCAGCATCCCAAACATTGGCAATCAACGCATTGGTCAAAGGAGCCACTCCGGCACGGGCACGATTTTTATTAATAGAAAAATTAAGATCTTCATCTGAAATGTTTCCATTATTCAATTCACAAGTAGCTTCGGCATAAATGCAATGTACTTCTGCCAAACGGATCAACGGGAAATCTGCAGATTCTGTATTATCCGGACGATTCGCTCCTTCAATCAGATATTTACGGCTGCTATATCCCCCCATTGTACTATTATTTCTGATTGTGGGATGGAACACTGCACAAGAACTGCTATATACGGGATCAGTAGGATCATAATGATCATTGTCCTTCGGAAACACAGGAGTAGGATACGGTTGATTAGCATCCGTACGCTGACGTCCATCTTCAGTACGGCTACTATAAGATACACGGTCAGGCAAGAAAGTACAGCCGACAAAACGATAATCACGATTACGATATTCACCTATAAATGTAGCATATCCCTCGAATTCTGGATTATTCTGCGCATCAGACATACTACCTGTATAACTGATACGAATAGGAAGTCCGTTGCGACAAAGGAAAGATTCACCAAACTGGGCACTCATACCCGTTGCTGCGCCTACCATGACTGAATGCGATAAATTAATACCACCGCGGTTCAGATCGTAGTCATATTTTTTGTAAAAAATAAATTCTTTATTTGTACTTTTTCCCGCACTTTTGAAATTAGGAATATTCCCACCTTTATCATCAATATTAAACAAATAGTAATAACTCAAAGAGTCACATTCTGTCCACAACTTATAAGTTCCACTTTCAGCTTCTTCTATCACCTCTTTTGACATCTGCTTTGCTTCTGTCAGCATATCGGTTATAGAAGGATATCCTTCTGGCTTAGCAGTGCCTGCCCCTTGTGAAGTACCATCACCATCTAAATCATAATTGATAGCAGGAACATACTTTTCCCACGTAGCCTCATAAAGCAATACTCTGGCCAAAAAAGACTTGGCAGCTTCCTTGCTTACTTTTCCTTTGCTTCCTTCCGGGATTTCTGTCTCTTTAGGTAAGTGCTTTACAGCCTCTCTTAAATCGGACATAATAAAGGCTGCCACTTCATACCGACTGTTTCGAGGGGCCTGTAACACTCCGTCACTGACAGTCAACACATGGTCTGAAATAGGCACACCACCAAAATGTTGCAACAAATAAAAATGCTGCCATGCACGAAAAAAATAAGCAGTACCCACTGACTGGGCAATATCGCTTTGGCTTCCATCATAGGCTTCTGCCTTTTCCAACAAGATATTGCAAGTACGGATATGGGAATAAGGCTTGTCCCAACTCCAATTTTCTTCCGGTGCAGAACCACCTCCATTGCTTCCTAGTCCACTGATATCCGTCCCCCGGTCCATTATATCATCGTAAGACGGCTTATCATCCAGATTTTTCCATCCAATTACATTATATAAAGCATTGGCAGCCTGTTCAAAATGTTCAGGAGTCTTAAACACAATAGCCTCTGTTCCCTGAGACAACGGTTCTTTATCAAGAAAATCACTGCATGCTGTCAATGCCATCACTACAGCCGATACAAGAAAAAATTTATTTATTATGGTTTTCATACGTTTATATTTTAACAGATTATTAGAATGTAACATCTACTCCGAATGTCAGCAGTCTGCTGAACGGGAATGTATTATTTGAATTTTCACCATATTCCGGATCATATCCATCCTTTACTTTTGTCCATTCCCAAAGGTCATCACCGGAGAAGTAAACTCTCAGTTTGCTGAGTCCGGCTTTTGAAATCCACTTTTGAGGCAATGAATACCCTACTACCAAAGATTTCAAACGGACGTACCGATTATTCTGAACACTGACATCTTTGTTATTATAGTTCCACTTATTAAAATCCTGATCACGTGAAGCGATAGTATATTCTGCATCCCGATTATTCTCACTCCACATTTTCCCTGCGAAGTTTTTATTTTGCAGAACATAATTTGTTGTCCATGGAGCAGCCAAATATCCATTTCTTAACAATACTTGTTTACCTACTCCCTGGAAGAAAGCCGAGAAGTCGATTCCTTTCCATTCCAACCCCAATTTAAAGCCAAATGTCAAACGAGGGGCCATATCTCCTGCATAGTAAAGGTCATCCTTCGTGATAGCACCGTCGCCATTCAAATCGACTACTTTGCGAGCACCCGGACGAAGTGTATTGGTAGCCGCCTCCTGAGGTGCAGGAAGAATATTATTAGCTTTCGGTCCTGAATGATCCGCATTCCAATAGTACTTTTCATAATATGCAGCCACTTCATCCGCATTTTGGAAAATTCCATCAGTCTGGTATACATACAATGCTTGTCTTGGCATTCCTATCAAGCGATTTTCATTCTTACCCTCATTGGGTACATTTTCATTATTAGCTAATTCAAGCACTTTTGACCATGCATCCGAAAGAGATCCTCCAATACTATATTTCACCTGACCTATTTGATCATCCCAATTCAAAGCCAATTCCCAACCACGGGCACGAAACTTACCATTGTTGCTTTTAGGAGCAGCCGCACCTAAAATAGAAGGATATTGTACATCAATAAACATTCCGTTATTGGTCTTGATAAAATAATCAAATGAACCTCTCAAACGGTTACTGAGAAAGGCAAAATCCACTCCCACATCGTGACTGTCGATAGTTTCCCATGTACGGTCCGCAGATCTCATACCGTCTACCCACAATGAAGTATGCGTACCGGGATTTATACCAAAAATAGTCGTACCAGTTTTGATAGTAGCAAACCTTTCGTAATTATCAATACCTTCCACACTACCCGTTCTACCATAATTATAACGCAGCTTCAGATCACTCAACCATGAAACATCTTTTAAAAAGTCTTCATTTGAAAGTCTCCAAAAACCAGAAATAGAGTAAAAATTCTTCCAACGTTGTTCTTTCGCTAACTTAGAAGACCCATCCCGACGTCCCAATATCTCTATTGAGTATTTATCAGCATAAGTATAATTTAAACGTCCTAAATAAGAAACCAATCCCCAAGAATTCTGTCCACCGTATGCCTCATTATTATTTCCATTTACCCATACATCCAAATCTGTTAATCCGGACCCCGGATAAACAGCACCGGATTTACGAACCGCACCTACCTTTTTATATGTTTCTTGTTCGGCAGTCATACCCAACATGGCAGAAACGCTATGTACATCAGCGAAAGTACGGTTATAATTAGCAAAAGCACCTAAAGTAATGTTTTCCCATTTTTCTATTTCTTCTTTCAATTGTCCGGGACCTTGCTTATTACCAGTCTGTGTACCTACCCAATCATAATATTGTACTTTATTCTTCACTTCCTGCATATTTCTCTGTACAGTTTTATAAGCTCCCGAAGCTGAAATAGAAAGTCCTTTTACCCATTTAGAAAAATCATAAGTCGCTTTGGCACTTCCTCTGAAGGTTGTCAATGAATTTTTCTTTCCCCCCCCTTGAGTCAACCCGCCAATAGGATTCCGGTTACCACTGAATGTATCATAAGCCTGACCATTTTGATTATACACAGTCCAAAACCAGGGGTCAAAATATCCAGCTCCCACATCAGTAGTTGGAGTTATAATATCACGTTTGTCATACGACATGTTTGTTTCAAATTTCAAAGCATCTGTCGCTTGATAATCAGCATTTAAACGAGCACTATATTTTTTTTCTCCATCATTAGCAACTTTCAATTGTGAATTATTATCCGCATATCCCAAAGATGCCCGATAACTGAATTTTTCATCTGCTCCCGAAATACTAATCGAATGCTTTTGGGAAGTTGCCTGACCATAAAGATAATCCATCATATACACATTTGGATCCCAACGTTCTACCTTATCGCCATTTTGTAATGTCAAGACTTTACCTGCACGAAGGGCATTAAAAAGTGTTTCTCCCTTATATACTGTTGGTGCACCAGTAGCCGGATCAATATCTGATTGATCCAGAGTTGGACCTCCAAAAGAATTAAATATCCACCAATTCACAGCTTTATGAATTTCATCAGCAGTAGTCAAATTAGGATTTAAAGCGGCAGCATCGTTATATTGAGCTTCATAAAACATATCCAACCATTCCTGATTATTTGTGATAGGGGGCTGAATACCATTAATTGTACGACTAACTGAACCACTATATGATATTTGAGCCTTTCCTTTCTTACCACGCTTTGTTGTCACCAGTACAACTCCTGAGGCTGAACGGGCACCATAAATCGCTGCTGAAGCATCCTTCAGAACTGAAATATTCTCAATATCACTTGCATCCATGGCATTTAACTCATCCAATGAACCAGTTATACCATCAATGATAACTAATGGAGAAGATTTTCCGTTGACAGAAATATCACCACGTATTTTCATCTCTGCTCCCTCACTACCCGGACGAGTAGAAGTGCGTGTAATTGTCAATCCCGGAACTTCACCTTGCAAAGCGACTGTAGCATTAGCAATACCCTTATTTTTAAAAGCCTCATCCCCCTTGATCTGACTAATAGAACTAGTTAAAGAAGCTTTCTTTTGGGCACCGTAACCAACCACTACTACTTCATCCAGTACCTCGGTATCCTCTTTCACAACAACCTTAATGCTCGTTTTCCCTGATATATTTACTTCCTGAGCCTTGTATCCGATATAAGAAATAACCAATATGCCTTTTTCCGGGACATTATTCAATATAAAGTTACCATCAAAATCGGTAATTGTACCATTAGTCGTACCTTTTACTTGTACCGTGGCACCAATAACAGGTTCTCCGGCAGCATCCACTACTTGACCTTTCACTGTACCAGCCTGCATAACAGACTGTAACTCATTCACCTCTGCAAATACAGCCTGCGGACTACCTGCCAACAAGGCAGAAGCCATCACCGTAGAAAACAAGATTCTTCTCGATGAAAATTTAAAGAATTCGTTTTTCATAAACTTGAAATTTAATATTAACAGTTTTATTGTTGTTTTCTTATTATATACACTGTTTGATAAACTCGCGCACCTCATGCCGCCCTATCCTTAAATGGTTTTCAACGGTACGATGCGAAAGATTTAATTCCTCTGAAATATCTGAAATAGATTTGTCTTCAAAACGACTCATTGCATAAATAGTACGACGCTGTGGAGGAAGCAAAGACAATCTATATTTCTCACATGCTTCCAAGTCATCAGCCACCACACGAGCCTCAGTCTCATTTGTATAAGTTACCGCATGCTCATATAAATAAGAAGTCACTTCCTGCCTCTTATAATAACGACGTAAATAGTCAGTCACCAAATTACGGGCAATGGTAAAAATGAAATACTTAATAGTTTCTGCACAGAGCATCCGATCGTAATCCATCAGCCGTACATACACATCTTGTGCCAAGTCTTCTGCCTCTTCTTTATGACCTATCTTATAATAAAGATACAGATAGACCGAATGATGATAATTCGCATAAGAGTCTTTTATTAATTGAATAGATTTCATGGATATGTTTTTCATGTCTTCAGCTTTTTGGGTTACATTTACGAATGCAAATATAGAAGGTAGAAGAACAAGAAAAGCACTTTTCCGGTTCCAATAAATCTCATATCATTACCCTAGACAAAAAACAGTTTAAGCTGCTAATTTATAGCAGCTTAAGGATTTGAGACTATCAGTATCATATAATAATTTGATACTCTCAACAAGAAATAGCGAGGTTATTCATTGTTTTTCCCAATACTTCGGATGTACTCATTGGGAGTGATATTTGTCGCTTTTTTGAAATATCGGAAGAAAGAAGCCCGTGAACTGAATCCGCACAACTCTGCCAAAGCACTCAAAGTGTATTTAGCATATTCATCTTTCTCCACCAAGCGCTTGAATTCAGCTATACGATAATCATTAATATAATCATAATAATTACGGTTTAAATACTGATTAAACAAATAGGACAAAGTATGAGATGAGGTTCCGATAGAGGCGGCCAAATCGGCAATCTTCAAATTAGGATTGGTATAAGGCTTTTCTTTATGCATAACAATCTCCAATTTATCCGCCAACCGTTTACATTCTTCCACACTTATCTTATTTGTCTTATACTTTTCTTCCGCTACAACATTGGTTTCCTCAACCGGTTGTATTTCCTTTTCTATAACCTTAGCAGGACCAGGCATTGGTTCTTCCCTTTCGTCCTCTCCCTCTTTCTTCTTTGACAAAAGAATAGCAATACCTCCGGTCACCACTGCTATCACGATAAACACTATGCTCCATATACTGATAGAAGAAGCGATTTTAACCGTCATCTGAGTTTCCGACTCTGGATTCCCCGTCCGCCTTACTTTAAAAGTATAGGTACCGGACGGCAAATCATAATAAGTCATATCCGAACGACCTGTCACAGCTATCCATCCGGCATCCTCACCCTCCAACTGATATTCATATGACATAAAGGCAGGTGCCGTATAACTGAAATCGGAAAAGTAAAAGGTAACATTCTTTTGAGAAGACTCCAATGAAATTTCACTCTTGCCGCCATCTCTCACAACAGATTGCACTACAGATTTTCCATTTACACATACATCTGTTATGGCAACCGGATAGGGAATGGATTTCTTCTGATTCATCCGCACTGCATCCAAATACAGAAGCCCTTTGGAGTTTCCAAACCAAATGCCATTCTCATCACGCACCGGCGGACAAAGAGTAAATATGGAACTGGGAATGCCATCGACAAAATTATAAGGAATAAAACAGTCTTTCTTATCATACCGGAACAAACCATTGTTAGTTCCCAGCCATAACCACTTTTCACGATCCTCCACAACAAACATACCATCATTCCCATCCAGAGGAGTCCCCGGCTGCAAACGTCTGAAAGTAGTCATTGATAAATCAGAGATAAAAAGCGAGCCTTTGTCCGGAAAAAAATAAAGATCATGGTCGGAATCTTCGTAGATCACTCTTACTTTTTCCTTATGAATAAATCCTTCAGGAAACACATCGGTTTTTAATGTCCGGACGGAAGGGTCCCAAATACACATTCCATTCTCCGTACATATCCATCCTTTATGGGTGGAATCAAAATAAATTTCATATACATTCCCTTCCGGCAACTTAGAGTTGGCACTGGTATAATGAGCTATCTGTCTGCCATTTTTATAGCAGAATATTCCTAAAGATGTTCCTATCCACAAATTACTTTCATTATCCTGCTTGATACAGAAAATATGTCCTTTACTGAAAGGCATTCCTCCATCGGGGGCAAAATCTCTGAGTGTCAAAGTTACAGGATTGAAAACATACATTCCCCCACCGTATGTACCTATATAATACTCATTCTGATAATACAGACAACTGAAAATCATATTTGAGCGTAACTGTGGAACCTTGAAACTTTTATAACGATGATTTTCTTCGTCAATATAAAAAAGTCCGTCACGAGATCCGATCAGCTTTTCCTTCCCCTCGATGGCAAGTGCACGTACCGGCATATCTCCGGAATCAAAAAAAGGAGCATACGTATAAGTGGAGAACAACCCGCTCTGATATAATGTGTAATCCAATCCCAGCTGATAGAATCCTACCCATATCAATCCTTCCTTATCAACCAAAACAGAATAAACGGAATTAGAACGCAAAGTCTCATCCTTCCCTGTTTCATGACGCATGGAACGAACAACTTTCTTTTTATCCGTTGATACAAAATGAACTCCGTTACCATCCGTCCCTACATACAAAAGGCTTTTGCCATCACCGGACAAAGAAGAAATGACATTACAACCTACATCAACAAAACGGGCAAATTCTTTAGTTTGTGTATCAAAACTGATGATTCCCTGTCCCATCGTTCCCAAATAAAGCATACTCCCTATCCGGGCTATATTCTTAAAGGAACAAACATGTTTCTCTTCCACCACATTATGATAAGCCACTATTTTTCCATCTGAGAGTTGTAAGGAATAAAGACCATTCTCCGTAGCCATCCAAAGTATTCCATCTTCCCCCAAATTCAAACCACCAATCGAATTCGCCGCCGACAACATATTAGGATCTATCATAATTTGGTTCAGGCTCCCTTCTTTATAAATGAAAAGTCCTCTTTCTGTTCCGATATAAAGTATTCCTTTCCCATCATGTAAAAGAGAGCGCACAGCATATCCTATCGTTTCACGAGCAATGGGTTCCAAACTGTTTTTCGCTCTACTGACACGCCATAGTCCACTGCCATTCCCCATCCACAATTCATTGCCAGGCATTTCGGCAATGGCATTCACCCGTTTCAATTTTTCATCTGAGCCCGGAATAAGATAATGCTTGAAATGAATCCCGTCAAAACATTCCAGTGAATTACCGGTTCCCAACCATACATAACCCAAAGAGTCTTTATAAATGGCATTTACTACCAAATCTGATAATCCCTCAGTTACAGACAAGCCACGAAAAGCATAGGAACGAGAAAAAACGGGTAAAGACAAGAATATAAGAAACAATATAAATATAAATCTTAAAATGTTTTTCATTACATTGTGCATATTTGGAACCTCGTGTTTATCAAATAATGCAAATATAGTGAAAAGGGAATATATTTTCCCTATCAAAAAAAGAAAAAATCATCATCCACTTCTTATTTGCTGTATGAAAAAGAAAGGATGATGATTTAAAAAGATTACTTTATAAAAGAAAGTTTATATCAAAGTTTGCGTAAATCATGTCCGGGCAACAAATTATATTCTTTTCCATTCATCCTGACTTTACAAGGTGTAGAAGCTGCATATTTCCAAACGCCCTCTTTATACACCAACATCACATCTGTTACTGTCAATGAACTTATTTCAACATGTGGAGTTTTCAATAGTGTACCTCCTCCCAAAAAGAAAATACAATCATCGCCTTGTTTATTTCCCCACAATGCATAAGCTGCTTGTACAGTCATTTCTCCACTTTTACACAAATGGCCTGCATCATCCGAAGAAATAATCCGGTCCACACGCCCCTCTTTTTGTTGGATACAAATTCCGACATGACTTCCAGCCACACCACTTTCCACTTCTGGAAAAGTAACGGAGGAAATACATCCCGGCTCCTTTACCGAAGAAGGTTCATAAACAGCTACAAACGGACGATTCCAAGCTTCACCTTGTTGGCGGGCTACAAAAGTCAACGTAGGTTGCTCTTTGATAGCATAAGGCATATCCGGAATCCGGCTCAATCCTTCAGTCATCGGGCTCAAAGCCGAGAAGACTTTACGTTCAGGAGCACCTTTCATCCACATATTCATACTGATATTATCCTCATCCGGCATCTGTATAGTAAACGTTGTTTTAATATCTTTGGA
>OJPD01000648.1_pt1 | contig 23880 bp, 19 predicted proteins | sample 1598371 | NCBI WGS metagenome assembly OJPD01 (sample SAMN03922478, study PRJEB24848) | human gut metagenome | isolation source: stool sample | host: Homo sapiens | place: Germany | collected 2010-11
TCTACACACTGCATATCGTCGGCAGCGTCAGATGTGTATAAGAGACAGGCTCTACGGTTCGTACCACAACATCGAAAACATCACCTCGGAAGACGAGGCGCGCGAAAAGTACACCATCGTCGGCACGGCCTGCGAATCGACCGACGTATTCGACGAAAACGTCACGCTTCGCAAGACCCGCCGCGGCGATCTGCTGACCCTCAAGTCGGCCGGGGCCTACGGCATGTCGATGGCGTCGCGCTACAACCTCCACGACCTTCCGGGCGCGGTTTACAGCGACGAAATCCGGTAGACGGGCCGTCTGTAACCCGAACCGCCGAACGCTCCCGAACCGAACCGGACGTCAATCCGCCGAATTCGCATTATGTGGCTGACCCTCGCCTTCACCTCCGCCGCGCTGCTGGGCTTTTACGATGCGGCCAAGAAGCAATCCCTCACGGGGAATGCGGTGCTTCCGGTGCTGCTGCTCAACACCCTCTTCTCGGCGCTTTTCCTGCTGCCGATGATCGTCTCGGCCGAGTGCGGCTTCGGGTGGTTCGACGGCACGATACTGGCCGCCTCTTCGGGCACGCTCCGGGCGCACGGACTGGTGCTGCTTAAAGCGGTCATCGTCCTCACTTCGTGGATTTTCGGCTATTTCGCCATGAAGCACCTGCCGATTACCATCGTCGGTCCGATCAATGCCACGCGCCCCGTCATGGTGCTTGTCGGCGCCATGCTCATCTTCGGCGAGCGGCTCAACGCCTGCCAGTGGACCGGCGTCGTGCTGACCCTCCTCTCGCTCTTCCTGCTGAGCCGTTCGAGCCGCCGCGAAGGGGTCGATTTCCGTCACAACGTCTGGATACTCTGTATCGCGGTGGCGGCTCTGGCCGCCGTCGTAAGCGGACTGTACGACAAATATATCATGGCGCGCCTCGACCCGGTCTTCGTGCAGGGCTGGTGCAACCTCTATCTGTTCGGCCTGATGTCGGTCGTCGTCGGCATCCTCTGGTGGCCGCGCCGCCGTACGACCACCCCGTTCCACTGGACTTGGGCCATTCCGCTGATCTCGTTCTTCCTCGTGCTGGCCGATTTCGCCTATTTCTACGCCCTGCACCAGCCCGACGCCATGGTCTCCGTCGTGTCGATGGTCCGCCGCAGTTCGGTCGTCGTCTCTTTCTTGTGTGGCGCCGTGCTGTTCCGCGAGCACAACCTCCGCTCCAAAGCCTTCGATCTGGCCTTTATCCTCGTCGGCATGTTCTTCCTCTGGCTGGGGTCGAGGTAATGACGACCGTGTCGAAGCGCGGGATTTGCATGCACACCCTTCCGTTTGGATGCAGACCGGCTTCCGGTCCCGAAACCGCCGGTGTCAAAATAAAAAGACAACCCATTGCGGGCTGTCTTTTTTTATTTGCGGTATCGTCGGTCCCGGTCATATCAGCTGCTCCAGCCGGCTGACCGTCTTTGCGATTTCCGCATCCCCCGGCGCATAGTCTTTCAGCGCTCCCGCCAGATACTGTTCGTAGGCGTAGAGGTCGATCACGCCGTTGCCTGAGAGGTTGAACAGAATCGTCTTGGGCGTCCCCTCCTCTTTGGCCTGCATGGCTTCGCGGATGGCCGCGGCGATGGCGTGCGTCGATTCCGGCGCCGGGATGATGCCCTCGGTCTTGGCGAAGAGAATGCCTGCGGCGAGGGTCTCGGTCTGCGGCAGCGACTGCGCTTCGACGAGTCCGTCTTTGAGGAGCTGGCTGACGATCGACCCCGCGCCGTGGTAACGCAGTCCGCCCGCGTGGATGTCCGACGGCTGGAAATCGTGCCCCAGCGTATACATCGGCAGCAGGGGCGTGAATCCCGCCACGTCGCCGAAGTCGTACTGGAAACTGCCGCGCGTGAGTTTCGGGCAGCTCGACGGCTCGACCGCCACGATCCGGATTTTTTTGCCTTCCGTGAGGTTCTTGCGCAGGAACGGGAATCCCAGTCCCGCGAAGTTGCTGCCGCCGCCGAAGCATCCGATCACCACGTCAGGCTCGGCGTCGGCCATCTCCATCTGCGCCACGGCTTCCTGTCCGATCACGGTCTGATGCAGGATGACGTGGTTCAGCACGCTTCCCAGACAGTACCGCGTATCTTCGGGGTGTTGCAGCGCCACTTCGACCGCCTCCGAAATGGCCAGTCCGAGGCTTCCCGAACAGTTCGGGTCGCGTTCAAGCGCCGCACGGCCCGATGCCGTGAGCGTGCTGGGCGATGCGATGCACTCGGCGCCCCAAGTGTTCATCATCAGCCGCCGGTAGGGTTTCTGCTCGTAGCTGACCTTGACCATGTAAACCTGCAGGTCTATGCCGAAATGCTTGGCCGCGAATGCGATCGCTGCGCCCCACTGCCCCGCGCCCGTCTCGGTGGTCAGGCGGCGGATGCCCTGCTTGTAGTTGTAGTAGGCCTGCGGCACGGCGGTGTTGGGTTTGTGCGATCCGGCCGGCGAGACGCTCTCGTTCTTGAAATAGATTTTCGCGGGCGTGCCGAGCGCCTTCTCCAGCCCCGTAGCCCGCACGAGCGGCGTGGGTCTCCATATTTTGTAAATCTCCTGCACCTCTTCGGGAATGTCGATGAACCGCTCCGCGGACATCTCCTGATCGATCAGCTCTTCGGCGAAAATGGCGCTCATCTGCTCTTTGGTTACGGGCTGCTTGGTCGCGGGATGCAGCGGGGGCAGCGGTTTGTTGGGCATGTCGGCCACGATGTTGTACCATTGCGTGGGCATCTGATTCTCGGTCAGGCAGAATTTTTTCGTTTTCATACTCTTTTTTATTTTTCCGTTTGTTTTGTGAAAGTGCAAAAGAAAAAGCCCGCTGTTTACTCTCTCGTAAACAACGGGCTTGTGGCTGGTATCAGGTTTCAACTATACACGCACGGAGCCGCACTCATTGTCCACGAGAGTCAACGAGCGCCACCACCAAGCCTGTATGTTGAAATTGCGAATCATATTCTTTTCGGCAAATATAGCGGGTCCGATCCTTAAATCCAAATTTTTCGGCGGATATTTTCGATACCTACATATATGGCGTCCTCCCCTTTTCCGTGCCCGTCCGTCGAAAAGCCGGTCGGAAGCGCCGGCGCGATTTAGTGCGCCAATCTCGACGAGATTAACAATTTTTATGTATCTTTGTTCGATTTTAGCATGCCGTTCCGGACGCTGTGACGGCGGCACTCCCCGCCAAGGCGGGGATTCCGGGGCGGCCGGACCTGCAAATGCGGCCTTCCGCCGCGGGGAAGGCGGTCCGGCATGTTGAACTGCAAGAGGAACATTAAAGCTTTTAATTATGAATATTTCGTATAACTGGCTTAAACGCTATCTCGACACCGATCTTCCGGCCGAAGAAATCGCACGGATACTGACCGACATCGGACTCGAAGTCGAGGGTTTCGAGAAGATCGAGACCGTAAAGGGCGGGCTTCACGGCGTCGTGGTCGGCGAGGTGCTGACCTGCACGGACCATCCCGATTCGGACCACCTGCACCTCACGACGGTCGATGTCGGCGCCGGTGATCCCCTGCAGATCGTCTGCGGCGCGCCCAACTGCCGGGCCGGGCTGAAGGTGCTCTGCGCCACGGTCGGCACGGTGCTCTACCCCGGCGGCGGCGACGAGGAATTCAAGATCAAACGCAGCAAGATCCGCGGCGTGGAGTCGCTCGGCATGCTTTGCGCCGAGGACGAACTGGGCATCGGGGCCTCGCACGACGGCATTATGGAACTTCCGGCCGACGCCCGCGTCGGCATGACGGCCAAAGAATACCTCGGCATCGAGGACGACTACCTGATCGAGGTGGGACTCACCCCCAACCGCGTCGACGCCGCGTCGCATATCGGCGTGGCGCGTGATCTGGCGGCTTACCTCAGGAGTCAGGGCCTGAACGCCGAAGTGAAGATGCCCGACGTCTCGGCCTTCGCTCCCGACAACCATGACCTGCCGGTGACCGTCCGCGTCGAGAACCACGAAGCGGCCCCCCGTTATGCGGGCGTGACGGTGAAGAACTGCAAGATAGGCCCTTCGCCTGAGTGGATGCAGAACTGCCTGCGCGCCGCGGGCATCAATCCCAAGAACAATCTGGTCGATATCACCAACTTCGTGCTCTTCGAGCTGGGGCAGCCCCTGCACGCGTTCGACGCGGCGAAGATCGAAGGCCGCGAAGTCGTGGTCCGCACCTGCGCCGAAGGCACGCCTTTCGTGACGTTGGACGGCGTGGAGCGAAAACTGACGGCCGACGATCTGATGATCTGCTCGGCCGAGCGTCCGATGTGCATCGCCGGAGTCTTCGGCGGACTGGATTCGGGCATCGGCGACACGACGACCGACGTATTTATCGAGAGCGCCTATTTCAATCCCGTGTGGGTGCGCAAGACGGCCAAGCGTTTCGGCCTGAACACCGATTCGTCGTTCCGCTTCGAGCGCGGCGTCGATCCCAACATGCAGGTCTATGCCGCCAAGCGCGCCGCTCTGCTGATGAAAGAGCTGGCCGGGGGCGAGATTTCGAGCGACATTACCGACATCTATCCCAATCCTGTCGAAGACTTCAAATTCGACATCTCCTTCGCCCGCATCGACTCGCTGATCGGCAAGAAGATTCCCGAAGATACGGTCCGCACGATCCTCGCCGCGCTGGAAGTGAAGATTCTCGCCGAGAAAGAGGGTGTGCTGAGCGTCGCCGTGCCGCCCTACCGCGTGGACGTGCAGCGCGAAGCCGACCTCGTCGAGGATATTCTCCGCATCTATGGCTACAACAATGTCGAGATTCCCTCGCGCGTCCGCTCGACGCTCTCCTATGCGCCGAAGCCCGACCGCAGCAAGCTGATGAATCTCGCTGCCGATTTCCTGACCTCCAACGGCTTCACCGAGATCATGTCCAACTCGCTGACCAAGGCGGCCTACTACGAGGGGCTGGAATCCTACAAGCCCGAAAACTGCGTGCGCATCCTCAATCCGCTGAGCGCCGACCTGAACGTGATGCGCCAGACGCTGCTGTTCAACATGCTCGAAGCCGTGCAGCTCAACGCCAACCGCAAGAACGGCGACCTGAAACTCTACGAGTTCGGCAACTGCTATTTCTACGATGAGTCGAAACGCTCGGAGGAGAACCGCCTCGCGGCCTACTCCGAGGAGTACCGTCTGGCGATCGCCGTGACGGGCGTGGCCGAGCCTGCGTCGTGGAACGCCCGGCCGCAGGCCGCGTCGTTCTTCACGCTGCGCGCCGTGGCCGAGAAACTTCTGCGCCGCTTCGGCATCGATATCTATGCGCTCCGGACCGAGACGCTGCAAAACGACCTCTTCGGCGAGGCGCTCTCGATGTCGCTTGGCGGCAAGGAGCTGCTGCAGATCGGCACGGTAAGTGCTAAAATCCGCCGCCGGCTCGATGTCAAGCAGGATGTTTACTATCTGGAGATGAATTTCGACGCGCTCGTGAAATCGACTCGCAAGCATAAGATCGCGGCCGAGGAGCTTTCGAAGTTCCCCGAAGTGAAACGCGACTTGGCTCTTCTGATCGACAAGCAGGTGACTTTCTCGGCGCTGCGCGACGTGGCGTTCGCCACTGAGCGCAAACTGCTCAAGAGCGTTTCGCTGTTCGACGTCTACGAGGGCGACAAACTTCCCGAAGGCAAGAAATCCTACGCCCTGAGCTTCATCCTCGAAGACAAGACCCGCACGCTCGACGAGAAGACGATCGAAAAGGCGATGAAGAACCTCACCGCGCAGTTCGAACAGCGGTGCGGAGCTCAGGTCCGCGGTTGATCCCAATCCGAATGCCGCTCGTCGCATCTCGGTGCGGGCACACGCCCGCCACGGTCATGCCGACGAGCTTATTGACCATAATCGAAGCCGCCTGTACGTTACGAACAGGCGGCTTTTTTACCGAAACCATGCAACGAACCTCCCGAACGCTCTGCCTGACCACGCTGCTTTTTGCAGCCGGCGCCGCGCTGTTCTTTACCAACGCGGCGGTGATTCCGTACAAGGTCGCTTATCCGGTCCTGCTGCTGTCGCTGTCGCTCTTTTATCTCCGGCTGAAACCGCTGATTCCGGTCGGCGCGGCGCTCTTGTTGTCGGCCGTCGGCGATGCGGCGGGCGCCGGAGGGATGTTCATTCCGCAGATGCTGTTTTTCGCTTTGGCGCACGGAGCCTACATGTGCTACTTCTTGCCGCAGGCGCAACTTGCGCCCCGGCCTTTTGTCTGGCCGGTGCTGACGGCCCTGCTGCTGTTTCTGTTCGTCTGCATCGTTCCCCGCGCCGCCGATCCGGCCGAACGCGCGGGCGTCGCCGTCTACGGACTCGTCGTCGCGGGCATGCTGTACAGCGCGCTTCAGTACCGCGGAGCGTATGCCGCATGGTTCCGCCTTGCGGCCCTGTTGTTTGTCTTTTCCGACTCCGTGATCGCATGGGGACGCTTCGTCGCGCCCGTTCCCTGCCGGACCTATGTCGTGATGATTACCTATTATGCCGCGCAATACCTCTTCTACCTCTTTGCCGTCAGAGCGGCGACTCTTTCCGACTCTCCGCATTGATGCGGCCGTTGAAATGCCGAGCGGTATTGTAGTGCGATATTGTCATCGCTTATTTAGGCCGGAGGCACACTGTTCGCGTTAGTTGTCTCCGCCAAGGCGGCTCCTTCCGTGTCATAGTCGCTTTTTCGCTCCGTCTTACAGTACCGGCTTTATCTGCGGCGGCTGGATCGTGACGTAGGGCGTGCCGTTGTCGTCGCAGGTCGAGACGATGCGTACGGCTTTCACCGGCCGGCCGGGCTTTAAAGTTATACTGCCCTTTTCCAGATCGCCCGCGCGTTCGTATGTCGTGCCGTCGTACGACACCTCTGCATAACCGGTGGTTATAATGGTTTTGGGCAGCTGGCGGTTTCCCGTCTGCAAAAACATTTCGCGGCACTTCACCGGCTGTTCATAGGTGTAGAGTATCCAGTCCTGCTGACGGCAGGCGCGGCGCGTGCGCGCAAGTCCCTTGTAGGCCGAGGCGTTCGTGTAGGGGAACTGCGTGCTTTCGCCCATCGAGGTGGTGATCGTCACGGCGGGCGCAAGGGTCCTGTAGTAGGATTTGTCGGCCACGTAGGGACTGCGTCCCGTCTTGTAGCGCGTCAGGAAGCGGTAGAGATGCGGTTTTTCGGTTTTGACGGGGCCGGTGTACCGATGCTCTTCGGGCGAATCGCCTTCGAGGTAGAAGATTTCCGAGCCGTCGTCCGCCACGACGGTGAAGGCGCCCTCCTTGTAGCTTACCTTGGGCGGGAAAAGCCGGAAGCGGATGCCCATGGCCGCCATGCGGTCGTAATGGTCGGTCAGCTCCCTGTAATAGGCGTCCCAGCCCTCGCAGTTGCCGCGCCAAGCTATGCGGGCGAGCGCGCAGATGCGCGGAAAACACATGTAGTCCAAATAGTCGGGCTTTTCGGGCTCGTGCGAAACGTAGGCTTCGCTGAAGAACGTCCCCTGCAGGCCGACGACGTTGCGCATCTGTTCATCGCTGAAGCCCTTTTCGGTGAAGTCGAATCCGAAGGCCTTTTTAGCGTCGAAGACCGCCGCCCAGTCGTGCCCCTCCTCCTGCGGCGTCTGCCGCATGTCGAAATAGAAGTATTCGCCCGGCATCACCACGGTCTTGTAGCCTTTCGCCGTGGCGTCGAGACACGCCTTGACGCTCTGCCAGCCGTATACGAGACATTCGCGCGAGAGGCCGCCCGTGGTCACGGCTTCGTTCCACACGCCGGGACGCTTGCCGTTGGCCGCGAGAATCGCCGCCATGCGCTCCATGAAGAGGTCTTCCAATCGGTGCGGATCGGTCATGCCCCGCCGGCTCATCAGCGCCTGACAGTCGGGGCAGCGGTTCCACTGGGTCATGTCCACCTCGTCGCCGCCGACGTGTATGTACTCCGAGGGAAACAGCGCGCATAACTCGCCGAGAATGTCGGCCAGCAGCGCGTAATTCTCTTCGCGGGCCACGCACCACGCCGAACGGTAGTCGTAACCGTTGGTCGAAACCGTGTCGGGCGGATAGTTGCAGCGTATTTCGGGATGCACCGACGCGATGTTGCGGCTGTGCCCCGGCAGGTCGATTTCGGGGATGATCTCGATGTTGCGCGCCGCCGCATAGCGGATCAGGCCGCGCATCTCGTCCTGCGTGTAATACCCGCCGTACTTCTCGTCCCATTTGCCGTAGACCGGACGCACGGGCGAATCGCCGCCGCGGAAGCCGCCGATTTCGGTCAGTTCGGGGTGCGATCTGATTTCGATACGCCACCCTTCGTCGTCTGAAAGATGAAGGTGCAATTTGTTGATCCCGTGATAGGAAAGCAGGTCTATATAACGTTTCACTCCAGCTGCGTCGATCCACGTGCGGGCCACGTCCAGCATCATGCCGCGGTACGGGAAGCGCGGCGCGTCCTCGACCTTCGTGCAGGCGATCTCGACCGGAAGCGGACAGTTCTTGGCGTATATTTCGGCGGGCAGCAGCCGGAACAGGGCCTGCACGCCGTTGAATACGCCGCCGTACGAACCGCCCGCGATTTCGATCCGCTGCGGGAGCACCGTCAGGCGGAAGGCTTCGCCGCCCAGCGTCGGATCGGTCGAAAGCACGATCGCGTCGTCGGCCGACATACTGTCGCTGGCCGTCTCGACGTTGATATATTCGCGCAGGTAGGCGGCCAGCGGCGCCAGCGGCGTTTCGTAACAGAGCATCGTCCGGGAGCTGATGCGGCAGGCGCCCTCGTAGAAGGCCTGACGGGCCGGCGACGGCTGGGCGTATGTCGAGAGGCAGGTGCAGAACACCCCCGCAAGGGGCAGCAGGTATCGCAGTTTCATGGCGGTACGGAATTTTGTTTCGGACAAAGTTACTTTTTTTCCGCCGAATTGCTACCTTTGCTGAAAATAAATTCCGGCATGGACGGGCGCGCTCAGGCAGATCGGCCGACTCCGCTTCCCGAACAGCCATTGCCGTAAACTGTAACTGAGCATGGAAGATAAACGACTGGAGGCTACGGCCCGTTTGCTCGAAGTGATGAACACGCTGCGCCGCGAGTGTCCGTGGGACCGCGAGCAGACTTTCGATTCGCTGCGGAGCAATACCATCGAGGAGACGTACGAGCTGGCCGACGCCATCACCGACCACAATATGGAGGGCATCAAGGAGGAGCTGGGCGACCTGCTGCTGCATGTGGTGTTCTACTCCAAGCTGGGCGAGGAGGCGGGAGCCTTCGATTTCGGCGAGGTCGCCGATGCCCTGTGCGACAAGCTGATATACCGTCATCCGCATGTCTACGGCGATATTCACGCCAATACGCCCGACGCGGTCAAGGAGAACTGGGAAGCCCTGAAACTCCGCAAGAAAAACCGCAAGAGCGGCACGCTGGGCGGCGTACCCCGCTCGCTTCCGGCCATGGTCAAGGCTTTCCGCGTGGGCGAGAAAGCCGCCGCGACGGGTTTCGACTGGCAGCGGCGCGAGGATGTGTGGGACAAGGTGAAGGAGGAGATCGCGGAGGTCGAAGCCGAGATGCGTTCGGAAGCCCCCGGCAGCCGGGAGAAGCTCGAAGGCGAATTCGGCGACCTGTTCTTCGCGCTGGTCAATGCGTCGCGGCTCTACGGCATCGACCCCGAATCGGCGTTGGAACGTACGAACAAGAAGTTCATCCGCCGCTTCAATTACATGGAGGAAAAGGCTGCCGCCGAAGGACATACGCTCCACGAGCTTCCGCTCGAAAAGATGGAGGAGTACTGGCAGGAGGCCAAACACGAAGAGACATTCAATAGCATGTGTCCGCACTAATGCCAAGTCCCCTCCGAGGAGGGGATTTAGGGGAGGGTCAGACCTGAAAACACGGCTTTGCCGTGAATGTCCGCCCTCGGACACGCGGAGACGATACAAAAGCGAAGTGACATTTAATAGCATATAAACTTATGGCTTTGATTAAAAAGGTGCGGGGACATACGCCCGCAATCGGTGAAAATACCTTTCTGGCCGAGACGGCCGTCATTCTGGGCGATGTGACCATCGGCCGCGACTGTTCGATCTGGTACAACGCCGTATTGCGCGGCGACGTGAACAAAATCGTCATCGGCGACCGCACGAATATTCAGGACGGCGTGGTGCTGCACACGCTTTACGACGGCTCGCCGCATCCGTCGCAGACCATTATCGGCAGCGACGTGTCGGTGGGCCACAACGCCGTCATCCACGGTGCGCGCATCGGCGACAACTGCCTGATCGGCATGGGCGCTACCCTGCTGGACAACGCCGTGGTTCCGTCGGGCTGCATCATCGCGGCCAACGCGCTGGTGCTCTCCAACGCCCAGCTGGAACCCAATTCGGTGTATGCGGGCGTGCCGGCCAAGAAGGTCAAGGAGGTGACGCCCCAGCAGCGCGAGGAGATCATCCGCCGCACGGCCCGCGACTACATGCTCTATGCGTCGTGGTTCAAAGAGGAGGAGTAAACGGCGGATGGGGCTGCAACCGAAATATTCCGACCTGATTCTCAACCTGCTGGTGGCGCTGGCCGTCAGTCTGGTCGTCAATTTCTCCTACGTGCTGCTGCTGATCGTCGATCAGAAGAGCGACGGACAGCAGCGTCCGGCCAAGGCGAGCGTCATTGCGCGCGGCGAGGAGGGAACGCTGCGGATAAGTCCCGACGGCCACGGCTACATCGTCTACGAGAACGGCGACAGCGTCTATGTGATGATGCAGCGCATCTACCGGATGAACCTGAAGGACGGCGACCGTCTGGTGGCGAATCTGGCCGCGCCGCGCCGTCACGGGGCGCATCCGGTGATGACCGAACTGCGCATGCGCAACGGCGAGGAGTTCGATTACAGCACGCTTTTCAACCGGCCTTCGAAAACGACGGAACTCGCGCTGCAGCTCTTCTATTATCTGGTCGTTTCGTTCATCATGCTTTCGATCCTCACCTCCGTCCGCCGCAGGTACACGCCGGGCCGCTTCGTGCGCCACTGCATATGGTGCGTGCTGGCCGCCGCCGCGCTGTATATGGTCGCGCCGGTCACGGAGTGGCGTTCGGGACGCATCATGCTGAACTGCATGGGCGACCATATTTTCGACTACATGCTGCTGCTGAAGTGTTCGTTCGCCGTGGCGGTGTCGATGCTCTACGGCTGGGTCTACGTGCTCAATTCGAAGCAGCAGGCCGTCGTCATGGAGAACGAGCGGCTCAAGAACGAGAACCTCACGACCCGCTACAACATGCTCGTGGGACAGATCAACCCCCACTTCTTCTTCAATTCGCTCAATTCGCTGGCGATGCTCGTGCGCGAGAAGCACGACGAGAAGGCGCTGACCTACATCGACCAGCTCTCCTATACGTTCCGCTACATCATCCAGAACGGACAGAGTACGCTGATGACGCTCGACGAGGAGCTGAAATTCGTCGAGGCGTACAGCTATCTCTTCAAGATACGCTATGCCGACAAGCTCTTCTTCGACATCGACATCGAGGAGAAGTACCGCACGTGGACGCTTCCGGCGCTCTCGCTGCAGCCGCTGATCGGCAATGCCGTCAAGCACAATACCATAACCCGCAGCAAGCCGTTCCACATTTCGATCCGCACCGAGAACGGCTGGCTGGTGGTCTCCAATCCCAAGGTGCCGAAGCTCGAACCCGAACCTTCGACCGGCATCGGACTGGAGAACCTGCGCAACCGCTGGCACCTGATAACCGGCCGCGACATCGAAATCATCGACACCGACAAGGAGTTCGTCGTGCGGATGCCGCTGCATAACCCCCTTGCAGGATGAAAGCACTGATCATAGAGGACGAAACCGCCGCCGCGCTGAACCTGAAAGCCATTCTGAAACAGGCGGCTCCCGACATCCGTGTCGTCGATACGCTCGAAAGCGTCGAGGAGAGCGTCGATTGGCTGCGCGCCAACCCCCAGCCCGACCTGCTGTTCATGGACATCCATCTGGCCGACGGCGATTCGTTCCGCATATTCGACGCCGTGGAGGTCACGGCGCCGGTGATCTTCACGACAGCCTACGACCGCTATGCGCTGGAGGCCTTCAAGGTGAACAGCATCGACTACCTGCTCAAGCCGCTCAATGCGGCCGACGTGCAGCGGGCGCTCGACAAGCTCATGCGGCTGTCCAAGGGCGAGCGCAGCGATTACGGTTCGCGCGTGCGCACGCTGGCCGCGGCGCGCCGCGAGCAGACCTTTCTGGTGCATGTCCGTGACAAGATCATTCCGCTCAAACGCGAGGATATCGCATTCTGCTATACCTGCAACGAGAAGGTGACGGCCTATACCTTCGCCGGGGCGTCCTATCCGCTCGACAAGACGCTCGAAGCGCTGCAGGCCGTCCTGCCCGAAGCCGATTTCTTCCGCGCCAACCGCCAGTTCATCGTGGCGCGCCGCGCCGTGAAGGAGATTTCCGTGTGGTTCGGCAGCCGTCTTTCGCTGAGTCTCGTGCTCGAAACTCCTGAGCGCATCGTCATTTCCAAGGCCCGCGTCCCCGAATTCAAGGCGTGGCTCATGTCCGTTCAACCCGCCGAATAGGCGTTTGACCCTGAGCTTCGGGCGTTTGACCCGCATTGCCGTTCCGTTTTTCCGGTTTGGCCTTACCTTTGCATCGTAAGGGGACCGAAACGGGTCCGATTGACGGATTGAATTAACCATTGATATTTGAGATTATGAAAAAGAGAATTTTTGCAGTCGCCGCGGCTTTGTGCCTGCTGGCCGGAACGGGCGCTTTTGCGCAGGATTCGAAGAAGGCTCCGATGATGAAGGAGCGGCCGACGGCCGAGCAGATGGCCCAGCGCAGGACCGAACGCATGACCGAGAAGCTGAACCTCAGCGAAAAGCAGTCGAAGCAGCTCTATGAGGTCAACCTGCAGGATATAAAGGAGATGCAGGCGCAGGCCGAGCAGATGCGCGCATACCGCAAGGCGCAGGCCGAGAAGATGAAAGGCATCCTCACGCCCGAACAGTTCGAGCAGTGGAAGCAGATGCAAGGCCCGCGCCACGGCATGAACCGCGGTCCCCGGATGAAGGACGGCCGGGGCGACAAGGCCGCCGTGCGTGAAGGCCGCAAGTGCGCCCCCTGCGCGGGGGACAGGAAATGCGACGGACCGCGCTCCGGAAAGGAGAAAAAGTGAGGTTAGGAACATCGACCGGTTTGTTGCAGTCGGGGCGTCGGTTGTCGGCTGACGCCCTTTTTTTGTCGATTCACCCCGCATCGGAGGGCCGTCTGCGAGAAAAAAGCTATCTTCGCATGCGCAAAATCAGAAAGTACACAGAACATTAAGATGAAACGGCTACTACTCTCAACCCTATTCCTGCTTTTCGCCGTGGCCGCATTCGCCCAAAAGGGTGCGGTCAGCGGAACGGTGCTCGACGCCGACACCGGCGAAAGCGTCGCCGGAGCCGTGCTGGAGGTCGCTCCGGTCGGGACTCCGGATCAGAAACAGTATTTCACTTCCGGCTATAAAGGCGCCGTGGCGATTCCCTCGCTGCCCTACGGCGAATACAGACTCACCGTCTCCTTCCTCGGTTACAACAATTACGAAACCACCTTCCGGGTGGCGGCCGGCAAACAGAACATCGGCAGGATCGAACTCAAGCCCGGCGTGCAGATCGAAACGGTCGTCAAGGAGGCCAAGGCGCTGCGCACCTCGCAGAAGGGCGATACGGTAAGTTACAACGCCGGCGCCTTCAAGGTCACCAATGACGCCGACGTCGAGGGGCTGCTGAAGAAGATGCCCGGCATCACCGTGTCGGACGGTACGGTCGAGGCGCAGGGCGAGCAGATCAAGAAGGTTTTCGTCGACGGCAAGGAGTTCTTCGGCGAGGACGTGACGACGGCCATCAAGTCGCTTCCGGCGCAGGCCGTGGACCGTGTGGAGGTCTATAACAAGCTGAGCGACGCGGCCGAATTTTCGGGCATGGACGACGGCGAGGGCTACAAGGCCCTCAACATCGTTACGCACGCCAACATGCGTCAGGGGCAGTTCGGCAAGCTCTATGCCGGTTACGGTTACGACGCCGACACCAAGACCGAAGCCAAGAACAAATACGTCGTGGGCGGCAACGCCAATATCTTCAGCGGCAGCAGCCGCGTGTCGGTCATCGGCCTGTTCAACAACATCAACCAGCAGAACTTCTCGTTCGAGGATATTCTGGGCGTTTCGGGCGGTTCGGGGCGCGGACGCCGCGGCGGCGTGGGCCAGTATATGGTGCGCCCCCAAAGCGGTGTGGCGTCGGTGAACGCCATCGGCGTAAACTACTCCGATACATGGGGCAAGCGCGATCAGGTGTCGTTTCAGGGCAGCTATTTCTTCAACAACACCGACACGAGAAACCGTTCGACGATCGACAAATGGTACGAGTCGCCGATGCCCGTGGATACGCTCTCGACGCGCGGCTACTCGGATACCGAGTCGTATAACCACCGCTTCAACGCCCGTCTGGAGTGGAAAATCTCCGACAACCAGAATCTGATGGTCCGTCCGAGCTTCAGCTACCAGTCGAACGACCCGCTGAGCACGACGCAGGGCTGGCAGTTCGGTGAAAGCGGTTACAGCCGCACCGAGAACCGCAGCGACGCCCTGCGCCACGGTTACAACGTGCGGACGAACGCCGTTTACCGCGCCAAACTGGGCAAGGACGGCCGTACGATCACCGTCGACGGCGACGTGAACTACTCGGACAATACCAACAACTCGAACTCCTTCTCGAACGTGCTGCCGCTCTCGGACCTCCGGCCCGACGGCGTCGACGCGCCGTGGGGATGGGACACGACGGGCTACACGCGCCTGCGCTACCTGCGCAACCTCGCGCCGTCGAGCAGCTACCGCCTGCGCGGACAATTCACCTACACGGAACCCGTCGCCAAATATGCGCAGGTAAGCCTTCAGTACCGCATTTCGTACGATTATCAGGAGCGCGACAAGAAGTCGTATATCACCGGCGCGGATTATTCGATCGCGGGACTGACGCCCGACGGAGCGCTTTCGAACTCCTACCGGAGCAACTACCTGACGCAGAGCGCAGGTCCCGGCTTCCGCTATTCGAAGGAGCGCAATACGTTCATCGCCAATGTCTTTTACCAGCGTTCGTCGCTCGACGGGCAGATCGTGCGGGACGATGCCGACAAGATCAGGCATTCGTACAACAACGTGACCTATTTCATGATGGGACAGTTGAACATCAACCGCGAGAATTCGCTGCGGCTCTACGTATCGTCCTATACCGACAACCCGTCGATCACCGACCTGCAGAACGTGGCCGACGTATCGGACGCCCAGAATATCACCAAAGGTAATCCCGATCTGAATCCGACCTACAGCCACCGCGTCAATTTCCACTACATCAATTCCAACGTCGAGAAGGGCCGGACCTTCATGTGGATGTTCTCGATGCAGAACACCTCCGACTACAATGCGACGCACGTGGTGTCGAATCCCGGCACGATCACGTTGGGCGGCGTGCAGTACAAGCCCAACTACTACTCCACGCCCGTCAATCTCGACGGCTACTGGAGCCTGCGGACGCACCTGAGCTACGGTTTTCCGATCGGCTTCCTGAAGAGCAACTTCAACGTTATGGCGGGCGTCAGCTACTCGCTTACGCCGAGCATGCTGGGCGGAGAGGTGGACGCCGACGGATTCATCACGGGCGGCAAGCGCAATGACACGAGCAATATCGGCTACGACTTCAACACGGTGCTGGGCAGCAATATTTCCGAAAACGTGGACTTCACGCTCTCGTGGAACGGCACCTACAACGAAGCGACCAACTCGCTGGGCGAGTCAGGTTCCAAAAACCGCTACTTCAACCACCGGGCGCAGGGCAACATGAAGTTCGTCTTCCCGCTGGGCTTCACCTTTACGGGCAGTGTGGCTTACACGCAGTATATCGGTTTCACGAACGATTACGACGATTCGTACCTGCTCTGCAACGCATGGATCGGCAAGAAGATATTCAAGAGCAAGCGCGGCGAGATCATGTTCGGCGTGAACGACCTGCTCAACCGCAACAAGGCTTTCGCCCGCACGACAGGTTCGGGATGGACGCAGAATGCGACCAACAGCGTGATCGGCCGTTATTACATGGTGCAGTTCACCTACAACCTGCGCCGCTTCGGCAAGAAGGGTTCGAAGAACATCTCCGATTACGACGGGGCTGTGCAGTCGGGACCCCGCCGCATGGGACCCGGCGGTCCGGGCGGGCCGCCTCCGGGTATCTTCCACGGTCCGCGGTAACCGGTGCGGTTCGGACAAAAAAGACGTCAGGCATTGCGCCTGACGTCTTTTTTGTCATTATGCCGGAAGCCTGCTTCCGCTTCGTTCTTGTGCCGGTGTGCTGGGCCGATGGCCGTCCGGCTTTTTGCGGACGGGACGGGGCGGTTCCTGCGGATGCTTGGGCGCCACCGTCACTTTTCCGGTTCGGAGGTGTGCGGCGCCGGGATGTCGTCCTTGTCCGCGCGGTTGAGCACCAAGTGGATGCCGATGCAGGCCAGACCGCCGTATACGAGGGCCAGAATGCAGAGCATCCTGATTTCGGGCAGCACTTCGGAGAGCGACGCTCCCATGCTCTGGATGCGGATAAAGGCGTTTACGCCGTGGCTGCTGGGGAATATCTGCCCCAAGTTGAACAGCCAGTCGGGAATGCCTTCGCGGGGATAGGAGACGCCGCTGAGCATCAGCAGCGGAATCGAGGTCCACAACAACAGCAGCAGCGAATTCTCTCGGTAGCGGAAGAGCGTCGAAATGGCGATTCCCAGCGCGATGCAGGCCGCCATGTACGCCAGCATGAAGACCACGATTGTGCCCGTCGCGCCGTTCATCGGATAGTGGAACAGCTTGTAATGCAGACCGAGGATGTAGAACGTCGTCACGGAATAGATCATGCCATAGACCAGCGCTTTGCCCAGTACGATCGGGAGCGTGGACATCCGCTTGCGGTCGGGCGGGCAGAGTTTGCGGTACAGCCCGAATTCGCGCCATGTGCCGCCGATCATGCCGATGCCGATGAGCATCGTCTGCTGGATGATGACCATGATGATCGCGGGCATGACGAACGTGCCGTAGCCCAGATAGGGGTTGAACAGGTTGTGGGACTGGTAGATGACCGGCTGGGTCGTGGCCTGCGCCTGCGGGAGGTTGGCTCCCTTGGCGATCAGACGCTGGAATTCGACCATCGCGCCCGTGGCGCCGATCGAAGTCACGACCTCCTGAAACACCTGCCGGTACATGAGGAAGTAGCTGGCGTCGGCGTAGATCGCGACATTGGCCTGCAGGCCGCCGAGCAGTTTCTCCTCGTAATCCGACGGGATGTAGACCACGCCGTAGATCTTGCGTTTGAAGAAGAGATCCTTGGCCTCCTCCATGCTCGTCGGATTGTAGGCCACATAGGTGTTCGGCCCGGCGTTGAAGGTCTCGATCAGGCTGCGGCTGGTCGGCGTGCGGCATTCGTCCACCACCCCGATCGGCACGTTGCGGAGCACCTGCGCCCCGTAAGCCATCGAGTAGACGGTGGCGTAGATGATCAGCGCGAGAACGAGGATCAGGACCACGCCCGCATCGGTGAAGATCGTGCGGAACTCGTTGCGCATGACCGACAGCATCTGCTGCCAATAAGAGGTCATCTGATGTGTGAAACGGCTCATGCTATAACCTCCCCCAGTATTTTTCCTCCGTGCAGATGGTCCGCAGGCGCGGCAGGCACAGAAGCGGTAAGACAATGAACAGCGACATGTAGCACATGTCGGGCAGCGAGCAGACGACCGGGGCGCCCCGCAGCATCTGATCGACGAAGATGTCGGTGTAGTAGGTGAACGGGAAGAGCCTGCTCAGGTACTGCATGGCGGGCCACATGGCCATGATCGGGAACGTGAGTCCCGAAAAGGTGAAGGCCAGCACCGAATATCCGCCGCCGATCGAGAGCGAAAGGCGCAGGTTCGACAGCAGCGAGACGATGAAGACCGCGATGGCCTGATAGCTCATCACGAAGAGCAGCGTGCTCAGCAGGATAACCGTCAGACTGCCGTTCAGGGGCACGCCGACGACCTTGAAGATGATCAGGAACATGACCAGCGACATGAGGAACATCACCACCGTCACGGGCAGGACCTTGCCCAGCAGTGCGGCCGATACCGAGCCGTTGCCCGTCTCGATCCATTCGCGCGCCGTACCCTTCTTAAGCTCCGTGCCGATGGTGAAGACCGTCACCATGACGATGAAGATCAGGAGCATCATGGGCATAAAGCTCGGCGAGAGGTAATAGCCGTAATTGATATAGGGATTGAACAATACGTGCTTGTTGAACCGCACGGGCATCAGCTGCGCCATGGCCTGCAGCTCGGTGAGTCCCTGTTTGGTGAGCAGCTGGATCTGGATGCCGCCCGAAAAGGTCGTCACGGCGGTCTGGATGTCTTTCGACAGCAGGCCGTTCACCGTGATGTTCGTTCCCGATATGTAGGTCTCGATATGCGTCTGGCTGTTGCTCAGGATGTTTTTCTCGAAGAACGCCGGAATCTGCACGATCGCCATGATCTTGCCTTCGCGCATCAGCCGTTCGCCTTCGTCCATGTCCTGAATGCCGTACGACACCATTGCCGTCGCCGTGTCGTCGATCATCTGCGTGACCTTGCGCGAGAGCGAGGTGTGGTCCTGATCCAGCACTGCGATCGGAATGTCGCGCGCCACGCCCTTGTTGAACAGCAGGGCGAAGAACGCGAACGACACGACGGGCAGCACGAGCATCAGCACGAAATACATCGGCTGGTGCGCGAGGCGCGTCAGTTCCCGCCGCAGAACGGCATAGGTATTACGCAGGAAATTCAGCATCGCACTCTCCTACTTCCCGATCAGGTCCCAATCCACGAGTACGCTCATTCCCGGACGCATGTTTTCGATATGCGTCGTGGGCTTGGCTTTGACGGCGAAGGTGCGGATGTCGAAGCCGCCCTGCGTGCGGGTCGCCGACCACGTCGCGAAGTCGGCCTGCACGGCAATATAGGTCACCTCGAACTCCACGTCATACCCCAGCGCCGGCACGTAGCCGCTCATGCGGGTGCCGACCCGAATCGCGGGGAGCAGGGTCTCCTTGATATTGAAAGTCACCCACATGTCGCTCATGTCGAGGATCGCCACCACGGGATAGCCGCTGCCTACCAGCTCGCCCTGCTCGGCGATGATGGTCGAGACCTCGCCCGTTACGGGCGAATAGACCATGGCGTCGCTGATGTAGGATTCGACTTCGCTGACGGCTCCTTCGGCCTGACGGACACGGGCCGCGGCGGCCTCCTTGTCCTCCTTGCGGGCGCCGTCCATGGCCAGATTGTACTGCGCTTTGGCGGCCAGCGCCGTGGCTTCCATGGCCTTGTAGTTGGCCGACGCTTCGTCCATCTTCTGTTCGGGGACTACGCCCTGCTCGTAGAGGTTTTTCACGCGCTCGTAGGTTTTGCGCGCCAGTTCCAGCCCGGCCTGCGCCTTCTCCCACATGTTCATGGCCGCTTCGATCTGCTGGATGCGGGCGCCGGCTATGGCGGCCTGATCCAACGCCGCGGCCGCGCTCTTGACCGCTTCGGCCTGCTGGAGCTTGGCTTCCAGTTCGGGCGTCGAGAGCGTGTAGAGCAGCTGCCCCTTCTCCACACGGTCGCCCTGCTCGACTTTCATGTCGTCGATGCGGCCCGGCACTTTCGACGAGGCCTTGTAGGTCGTGCACTCCACCGTGCCCTGAATCAGCGTCGGGGTCGATCTGCGGAGATACCAGCTGATCAGTACGACCGACACGATGATGACCACGGCGGCCGCGATGATTCCAATGATGTTGCTGCGTTTCATATTTTTCGGATTTTATTTTTTATCGAACAGAACGGGCCGTGCGTCGCTGCGGCGCGCATAGGCCGGGAATTCGTCGCTGATGCCTGCGGTTTCGAGCAGCTGCGCCAGCAGCAGGTCGAAATTGTAGGCCGCCTGCAGACGTTCGGTGCGCACTCCCGCGAGGTTCAGCTCGGCGTCGATCAGGTCCGACGACGAGCTCATGCCTTCGAGGAAGGCGGCGTTTTTCATGCGGAGGTACTCCTCGGCGAAGTTCAGCGACGCGTCGATCGAGGTCATCTGGTTGCGGTAGTTCATCATCTGGTTGTAGAGTTTCTCGACCAGCACCGAAATATCCTTGCCGGCCTTGTTCTGCAGGGCGCCGACGCGGCGTGCGGTCTGTTTGGCCGCCGAATATTTGTATTCGCGGTTCAGGCCGTCGAAGATCTTGATATTGACCCCCACGCCCACGGCCCAGCGGGGCACGATGCCCGAAACCTGATAGTTGTAGAACGAGCCGCCGCCGATGGCCGCCACCTGCGGCAGGAAGTCGGCGCGCTGGACGCGGACGCCCTCCTCGGCCAGCTGGCGTTTGAGCGAAACCTGATTGAGCAGCGGGTTGCGGTCCTGCGCCAGATCCTGATAGTAAGCCAGATCCTCGACCTTGTCGATCATGAACATCGACGTCACGGGCTGCCATGCGTTTTCGCGTCCCAGCGTGTTGGAGAGTGCGCTGGCGATGGTTTCGGCCTGCAGCTTGGCGTTGGCCAGCTCGCGCTCGGCCTCGGCCATCTTGAATTCGACGTAGAGCCGTTCGCTCTGGGCGATCATGCCGTTCTTTTCGAGGGCTATGGCGTCTTCGAGGTGGCGGCGCACGCCGTCCACGACCTGCCGGCGCACCTCGACGACCTGCATGGCGAGCGCAAGGCCGAAGTAACGCTCCACCAGCTCGGAGATGAGGGCGTTGCGCGTCTGGTTGCCCTGCTCTGCGGCGGTGCGTTCGTTGATGCGTGCGGCGCGGTTGGCGGCGTTGATCTTACCGCCCAGCCAGATCGGCATGGTTACCCCGCCACCCACGAACCCCAGACTCCGGTCCTGCAGCGTGAGGAACCAGTCGGCGTTCAGCAGCGGGTTGAGCAGGCCGTTGATCGAAGGGATCGCTTCGGGCGGTATCAGCCCGCTTCCCAGCAGCTGTCCCGCGAGGTTCTTGGCGGGACCCTTCATCTCGTTGAAGTCGAATCCGATGTCCTTGCCCAGATAGGCATAGGCGCCCGTGACGTTGATTTGGGGCATGCGCAGGCCGATGGCCGCGCGGCGCTCCTGCATCGCGGCCTTCTCCTCGAACTCGGCTGCCTTCATCGCGGGATTTTCCGTGAGGGTGACGGCGATCGCCTCGTCGAGCGAAAGCGTCTGCTTGACCTCCTGCGCCGACAGCGGGACGACGGTTGCGAATGCCGCCGCAAAAGCTATTCCGACTGCTGTTTTCATATTCATCGATACGTTTAAAACACAAATATATAAGTTATCCCGATATGTTGCGCGATTTTCCGGTAAAAGAGGCCAATTTTAGGCCCTTATGGACATAAATTGCGCCGGTTTCAGCGCTTCAGGTGGGCGTTGGCTTCCCACACTCCCCCGGCCAGTCCGGGATAGACCCGTACGTCGACGCCCGCTTCGCGCAGGGTGAGCGCACCGCGGCAGCAGACGAAGCAGCCGGGTTCGTAGAGCGCGAAGACGGCGCGGGCGAATCCGTATTTCAGCAGGAGCTGCGTGCAGCTCTCCGGTTCGCTGGCCCGCTGCGAGCAGGGTTCCATCGAGGAGTACATGGCGGCTCCGCGGAGCGCCGCTCCGGCCGCCAGCGCCTTGGCGATGGCTTCCTGCTCGGCGTGGTGCGTCGGCGAGGTTTCGTGCGTGTGCCCTGCAAAGATCCGGCCGTCGGCCGCGACCACGACCGCGCCGACGCAATAGGACGTGGCGCTGGGGGTGCATTTGCGGCCTTCGTCCACGGCCTGCTTCAGGAAACGCAGGTCTGCGGCGGAGGTGTCGGGATGCAGCGTGTAGGTCGTGACCTCCATGCCGCCCAAGTTTTCGCGGGTCTGCGGAGTGCCCTGCGGCGGTGTGAAGCGGAATTCCGCGCCGCCCGCCGCGCCGAGCCGCAGTTGCGGGTTGACGGCCAGCCGCAGGGTGTCGGCCATGCCTTCGCCGAGGAACATGCGGAGGACCGCCGCCCCGCCCTCGACCATCAGCCGTTCGACGCCCCGCTTCTCCAGCTGGGTGACGATCAGCTTCGCCGTAATTGGTCCTTCGGTTGATATAACCGTTGCAATGTTCTGTAAACTATCTATTTCGTGCGGAGAAAACACATAGCGTTCGGCTTCGCCTTCGGTGAAGAAACGCAGTCCGGGCGAAAGTTCGCCCGTGCCGGTGAGCGTGGCTTTGGCGATGTCGGGCGGCAATCCCTGCTCCCTGCGGCGGGCGCGGACCTCTTCGTCGCGCACGAGCAGCGACGGGTCGTCGCGCCGCAGTGTTTCGGCGCCGACCAGAATGGCGTCGTGTGCGGCGCGCAGACGGTAGACCTCCGCCCAGTCTTCGGGCGTCGAGATAATCAGCCTCCGGGGGCTGTTGTCGTCCAGAAAGCCGTCGGCCGTAACCGCGGCGGAAAGTGTTATCCGCATCTTTTCAGCGTTATGAGTGTGATTTCGGGCCATGCGCCCAGACGCATCGGGAATGCGACGTATCCCGTGCCGTCGTTGATATAGAGTGTGCGGCCTTTTTCGTCGTAGCGGCCGCTCCACCGCGTGTAGATCAGCTGCGCCGGGGAGAAGGCGTGTCCGAAAAGGCGTATTTTCAGCTGCATGCTGTGTACGTGGCCCGAAAGGGTCAGGTCTCCGTATCCCTCTCCGGCGATTTGGTCCCAGAGCTGGGGAATGTGCACGGCGGTGATGTTGTAGAGCGAGTCGGGGACGCCGCGGTAGGCGGCGTTCAGGTTCGCGGGTGGCAGGTCGGGAGCGTGGCGCAGGTGCCGCAGTGCGGGGTCGAACGAAAGGCCCGTCAGCGAGATGCTGTCGCCGCCGCGCCGCAGGTAGACGGTCGTGTCCTCCAGCACGCGCCACCCCATTTCCCGCTGGCGTGCGACGACCTCGGCCAGACTCGCTTGGGCGGGATGCGCGATGCTGTCCTTGATGTATACTCCGGCGTCGTGGTTGCCCGTGACCGACACGACTCCGTACGGTGCGCGCAGGCCGCCCAGCAGGCGCATGGCGCGGGCGTCCAGTTCCGAACCGCGGATATTGACCAGATCGCCGCAGAAGACGACGAGGTCGGGATGCAGGCTGTTGATGCTGTCCGCGATGCGGCTCAGCTCCGCTTCGGGGCAGACGAGCGTGCCGAGGTGGACGTCCGAGAACTGGACGATGCGGAAACCGTCGAATCCCGCGGGAATCCGTTCGGAGCAGACTTCGGTGCGGCTGACGCGGATTTGCGTCCTTCCCCGCGTGGAGCCCCAAATCAGGAGCGCGGCCACGCAGATTCCGGCGGCGATGCCGGCGCGCGGCAGGCCGACGAGCCGGAAGAAATAGCAGGCGATGCGCGGCAGGACGGTGATCATCCATACCCAGAACGCCCACATGGCGAAGAGCATGAATCCCGTGGTGTTGTCGCGGCTCAGGGCGTCGGTCAGGGCGATGACCGGCGGCAGGGCGGCTGTGTCCACTGCCACGGATGTAAATGGAAAATTTGCCGTGGATCAGTGGGCAAGGGAGCAAGGTTTTTTCCTTGACGGGAAAGAGGCGGCAAAGTGTATTTCGGCGGCCCTACTGAGCGGTAAACCAGTGGGACTGAAAAGTGATTTTCCTATACAAGGGGAGTTGCCGGATGGGGTGATGGAGGGGGCAGCGGAGTTGGGGTTTGCCATCACGCTGGACGATGCAGCCGCGCCCTTTCCTATGACGCTGAGACTGATCCCAAGGGTGTTGAATCTGGGGATCGGATGCCGCCGCGGCGTGACGGCGGAGGCCATCGCCGGAGCGGTGGGGGAGGTGTTGCGTGCTCACCGGCTTTCATCGAAGGCGGTCAGGCAGGTATGTACCATTG
>OJPD01000663.1_pt1 | contig 23383 bp, 21 predicted proteins | sample 1598371 | NCBI WGS metagenome assembly OJPD01 (sample SAMN03922478, study PRJEB24848) | human gut metagenome | isolation source: stool sample | host: Homo sapiens | place: Germany | collected 2010-11
AAGGAGTTTTGTCTATGAGTTATATCGACGTAACGGGCAAGACTGAGGACGAGGCCATCCGCAAGGGCCTTGAGCAGCTGGGCATGGACCGCGACGACGTGTCCGTGGAGATCCTGGAGCGCGCCAAAAGCGGCTTTCTGGGCATCGGCAGCAATCCCGCCCGCGTCCGCCTGACATACGGCCCGGAGGAGGCTCCCGTGGCCGAGCCCGCCCCCGTTGTCAAGCCCGTTGTTCAGAAGCCCGCGGAGGAGAAGAAGCCCGAAAAGCCCGCCGCGCCCAAGGCTGCGGACAAGCCCCAGCGCAGCGAGAGCGCCCAGCGCGGCGACCGTGCGCCCCGTCCCCAGCGGACGGAGAAGCCCCAGCGCGCCCCGCGTCCCGAGAAGAAGGACATCCCCGCCATCGACCTGCCCCTGTGCGAGGACGAGAACGCCCAGCGCATAGTGGCCTTTGTCTCCGGCCTGCTGGAGCACATGGACAGCGCCGCCCAGGTGAAGGTCTATGAGGTGGAGAAGGGCCGCTACAAGGTGATCCTGGAGGGCGAGAAGCTGGGTCAGCTCATCGGCCGCCGGGGCGAGACCCTGGATGCCATCCAGCAGCTGACCAACTACGCCGTCAACACCGGCAGCGACAAGCGCATCCGCATCCAGATGGACGCGGAGAACTACCGCGCCAAGCGCGAGCAGAGTCTGGAGAGCCTTGCCAACAAGGTGGCCGCCAAGGTGGCCAAGTACCGCCGCAGCGTGACGCTGGAGCCCATGAACGCCTACGAGCGCCATGTGATCCACGCCGCCCTGCAGGACGTGAAGGGCGTCACCACCTACTCCATCGGCACGGAGCCCAACCGCCGCGTGGTGGTGGCCTACGACCGCGAGGGCAAGTAAGCCCGTCTTTTCCGGCAAACAAAAACGGCAGTCCGTCAGGACTGCCGTTTTTCCTTTGCCCGGGAGCATTTCTGCTTTTCAAATGTCCCGGTTTGTGGTACACTGTCTCACAGAAAATGCCGGAGAGGAGGGGGTCAGCGCCGTGTTCAGCCGCGCCTATGTGGAGATCACCAACGTGTGTGATCTGGCCTGTGCCTTCTGCCCCGGCACCGGCCGGGAAAAGGGCTTCATGACCCCGGAGCGCTTTGCCCTGCTGGCCGGAAAGCTCCGGCCCCATACGGACTATCTCTACCTCCATGTCATGGGGGAGCCGCTGCTGCACCCGCAGCTGGCGGACATCCTCCGCATCTGCGGGGAGCTGGGGTTCAGGGTGTGCCTCACCACCAACGGCACGCATCTGGCGCAGCGCCTGCCGCTGCTGCGGGACTGCCCCGCCCTCCACAAGGTCAGCGTCTCCCTCCACTCCTTCGAGGGCAACGGCCGCAGTGCCGGGCTGGAGGATTACGTCACCCAGGCGGCGGACAGCTGCCTTGCGCTGGCGGCGGGCGGCGTCATCTGCGCCCTGCGGCTGTGGAACGCAGGCGGCGCGGACGCGGAGAACAGCCGTATCATGCAGATACTGGAACGCATCATGAACAGGGATATCGCGGCCCTGCCCGCAGACCGCAAAGGCAACCGGCGGCTGGCGGAGAATCTCTATCTGGAGCCGGGGGAGAAATTTGACTGGCCCCATCCGGAGAGCGGGGGCCGCGGCACCCAGTTCTGCTACGGCCTGCGCCGGCAGATCGCCGTGCTGTGGGACGGCACAGTGGTGCCCTGCTGTCTGGACAGCGAGGGCCGTCTGGCGCTGGGGAACCTTTTTTCCCAGGAACTGGAGGACATACTGGCCGCGCCCCGGGCGCAGGCCATCCGCCGGGGCTTCGACGCCCGGCGGCCGTCCGAGGAGCTGTGCCGCCGCTGCGGCTACGCCGCGCGCTTCAACAGGTGAACCATGGAACTGACCAATTTACAGAAACTGCCCGCGCCGCTTCTGGCGTGGTACGATGAGAACCGCCGGGTGCTGCCGTGGCGGGAGCAGGTGTCCCCCTACCGTACATGGGTGTCGGAGATCATGCTCCAGCAGACCCGCGTGCAGGCGGTGCTCCCCTACTTCCAGCGGTTTATGGAGGCCGCGCCGGACGTGGCGGCGCTGGCCGCCCTGCCGGAGCAGCAGCTGATGCGGCTGTGGCAGGGGCTGGGGTATTACAGCCGCGCCCGGAATCTGAAAAAAGCCGCCCAGACCATCATGGAGGACTGCGGCGGCGTGTTCCCCGACAGTTACGACGGCCTGCGGCGGCTGGCGGGCATCGGCGACTATACGGCGGGGGCCATCTTGTCCATCGCCTTCGGGCAGGCCGTGCCCGCCGTGGACGGCAACGTGCTGCGGGTAGCGGCGCGGCTCACCGGCGACAGCGGCAATGTTCTGGATCCAAAGGTGCGGGCCGCCTTCCGGCAGGCCATGGCGGACACCATGCCCCATGACCGGCCCGGCGACTTCAACCAGGCGCTGATGGATCTGGGGGCGGCGGTGTGTCTGCCCGGCGGAAAGCCCCTGTGTGACCGGTGCCCCGCCGCGGTGTTCTGCGCGGCCCGGCAGCAGGGGTTGCAGGATTCCCTGCCGGTGCGGGAGAAGAAAAAGGAAAAACGGGAGGTACACCTCACCGTGTTCGTCCTGGAGCGGGAGGACGGCACCGCCGCCCTGCGGCAGCGGCCGGACACCGGCCTGCTGGCGGGCCTGTGGGAGTATCCCCACGCGGAGGGCGAGCTGGACGAGACAGCTGCCGCCGCCCAACTGGCATCGTGGGGCGTGACGGCGCTGCGGTGGGACAGGACCCTCCGCGCGAAGCACGAGTTCACCCACCTGCGCTGGCGGATGACCGGCTATGTGCTGACGGTGACCGGGCCGGGGCAGCCGGACTGGCTGTGGGCCGACGCGGCGGCCTGGCGACAGCGGGCCATCCCCTCGGCGTTTCAGGCATTTACAGCGGCGCTGGAGAACGGCGCCGCAGGCGAGTAACGAGAGAAAAGGAGACAGACACGATGGCACAGCTTTACTTCAAATACGGCGCCATGGGCTCCAGCAAGACGGCCAACGCCCTGATGGCCCGCTTCAACTACGAGGAGCGGGGACAGGAGACGCTGCTGGTGAAGCCCCGGCTGGATACCCGGGACGGCGACCACATGGTGTACTCCCGCATCGGCCTGAAGCACCCCTGCATCTACTTTGACGAGATGCGGGACATGTCCGACAGCGCACTGCAGGGCTACGCCTGCATCATCATCGACGAGGCCCAGTTCCTCACCAAGGAGGAGGTCTACTATCTGGTGCATCTGGTGGACGACTGCGGCATCCCCGTCATCTGCTACGGTCTGCGGGCGGACTTCCGGGGCGAGCTGTTCGAGGGCAGCTATCACCTGCTGGTGCTGGCGGACAAGCTGGAGGAGGTCAAGACCATCTGCTGGTGCGGCAAGAAGGCGGCGTTCAACGCCCGCTTCGACGCGGCCGGTCATGTGGTGAAGGAGGGCGCCCAGGTGGTGCTGGGCGCCAACGACAAGTATATCGGCCTGTGCCGCCGCCACTGGATCGCCGGCGACCTCGGCCCGGACTTCGATATCCACGCCCTATGATCTGCCGCCTCTGTCCCCGTGACTGCGGCGCGGAGCGCACCGCCGCCGGGGGAAACGGCTTCTGCGCCATGCCCGCGGGCATCCGGGTGGCCCGTGCCGCCCTCCACCACTGGGAGGAGCCGCCCATCTCCGGCACCAACGGCTCCGGCGCCGTGTTCTTCGCCGGCTGCACCCTGCGCTGCTGCTACTGCCAGAACCACGCCATCTCGGCGGAGGGCTTCGGCAGGGATGTGACGCCCCAGCGGCTCCGCGCCATCTTTGAGGAGCTGATCGCCCAGGGCGCCCACAACATCGACCTCATCACCGCCACCCACTTCCTGCCGTGGATCCTGCCTGCGCTGACGCCCAGACTGCCCGTGCCTCTGGTGTACAACTGCGGCGGCTACGAGCGGGTGGAGACGCTGCGGCAGCTGGAGGGGCTTGTGGACATCTGGCTCCCCGACCTGAAGTACGCCGACGCCGCACCGGCGGCGGAGCTGTCCGCCGCCCCGGACTATTTCCCCGTGGCCGCAGACGCCATTCTGGAGATGTTCCGCCAGACCGGGCCGTATATCATGGAGAACGGCCTCCTGCGCCGCGGCGTGGTCATCCGCCATCTGGTGCTCCCCGGCTATCCGGACAACACCCGCCGCGTCATCGACTGGGTGGCCCGCACCTTCCGGCCCGGCGACGTTCTGTTCTCCCTCATGAGCCAGTACACCCCCCAGCCCGGCGCGCAGGGCCGTCTGGCCCGCCGCGTCACCCGCGCCGAGTACCGCGCCGCCGCCGACTACATGCACAACTGCGGCATCACCGACGGCTTTACCCAGGAGCGGACGGCAGCGAGGGAGGAATATACGCCGCCCTTTGACCTGACCGGCGTGTGAACGGCGTCTCTTTCGCCCATACGTCGCTGCGGTGTCTCGCCATGCAGACAGCATGGCGTCGCCCATACGTCATCCCGGAGCGGCCGGTCATGCGTGCCCTTTGGGCTGTTTGGGTCGTATGGTACATTTGGGAGAAGAAAGTGCCATAGTTTCAGAAAAATATGCCATTTTTTCGTATAAATAGACGTACTTGAGACAACTTTGTGTTGCTATTTGCGCCACTGTGTGGTATGCTTACAGCAGAACAAAAAAGGCCGTCCCGGACGGCGGAAAACCAATTTGAGCATTGCAGGAGGTAACCACATGAGCTATCCCACCACCGGCCAGGAGGTCTATGTCAGCCTGAATCTGTCCAACACCATGCTCACCGGCATCGGCAAGGGCACCATCACCCGCGAGGAGGTCTCCGCCTCCTACCTCAAGCGCCTGTTTGCCGAGCACGGCGTCATCGTCTCCGCCAAGCCGGAGCAGCGCCGCCTGCTGGAGATCGTCAACGAGCGCTACGATCTGGAGCTGAACATCCCCGAGACGCTGAAGCTGTTCCAGCTCAGCGAGGAGCACCGCCGTCTGGTGGTGGTGGAGGTCACGGGCCTGCGCCGCAAGAACGGCTCCCTGCTGCCGGAGTACTCCGAGGAGGAGTTCAACGAGGCCACGTTCGCCTTCGTGAAGTACTACGTCCAGGGCACCCACTACGATACGCTGGTGGAGGAAAACAAGAAGCTGAAGTTCGAGCTGGAGCAGGAGCTGGAGTGGCGCAACCGCGTGGACAACTGAGCCTGATACATACAAAAGAGGGAGACGCAGAGCGTCTCCCTCTTTTCATATGGTCTGCACCAGCCACAGCACCAGACCGTACACCACGCTGGCGGCGGTGCCGAACACAATGACCGGCCCGGCCACGGTGAACATCTTCACGGCGGTGCCGGTGATAAGGCCCTCCGCCTTGAAATCCACGGCGGGGGACACCACGGCGTTGGCAAAGCCGGTAATGGGCACCAGCGTACCGGCTCCCGCCCAGCGGGCCAGCTTGTGGTACACGCCCAGCCCCGTGGCCAGCGCCGACAGGAACACCAGCGTCACGGAGGTGGCGGTGCCGGCGTCAGCGGTATCCAGCCCCAGTGTGCCGTACCAGTGGGACAGCAGCTGCCCCACCACGCAGATGGCGCCGCCCACCAGAAAGGCCAGCGCCGTGTCCCGGACGATGGGGGACGGCGGCGCCATGCGCTTGACCAGCGCCTGATACTCCTCGGGAGTCATGGCAGTCACTTCCTTTCGCCCATAGTGTGCGCCGGAGCGCGGCATTTCATGCGGGGTTGTCAAAAACGGGAAACGCGGGTATAATCGTACAGGGTACCATCGCTTGACAAGCGTGTTTGCCCTTGTTAACCGATGGTAAAAACAAGGAAAGGCGGGTGAGCCTATGACGGACCCGGCACATCCCTTCGGACGGAAGGCCATACAGCTGGCGGTCATCGACCCGGTGAGCTGCACCGGCTGCGGCTGGTGCGCCATGTTCTGTCCCATGAAGTGCATTTTCCAGCGGGAGGACGGCATCTACGAGGTGGACGCGGCCCAGTGCATCGGCTGCCGCGGCTGCAAGGTCAACTGCTTTTACGGCGCGGTGACCATCCTGCCGCCTCAGGTGCGGCCATGAGGCGGCCCGGGGAAAAGCCCGCGCTGGGGCTGTATATCCACATCCCGTTCTGCAGGGCCAAATGCGCCTACTGCGATTTTTACTCGCTGGCCCACAGCGAGGAGAAGATGGACGCCTACACGGCGGCGCTGCTCCGCCATCTGGAGGAGGTGGCGCCCCGCGCCGCCGGGATGCAGGTGGACACGGTGTATTTCGGCGGCGGCACCCCCAGCTATCTGGGAGCGTCCCGGCTGATCCGCCTTTTGCAGACGGTGCAGCGGCGGTACGACGTGGCCAGAAACGCGGAGATCACGCTGGAGGCCAATCCCGACAGCGCCGGGGACTGGCGGGTGCTGCGCACCCTGCGGCGTGCCGGGTTCAACCGGCTGTCCCTGGGGGTGCAGTCCACCGACGACGCGCTGCTGCGGCGCATCGGGCGGATACATACCTGTGAGCAGGTGCAGCAGGCGGTGACGGCGGCCCGGAGGGCGAAGCTCACCAACCTGAGTCTCGACCTGATCTACGGCCTGCCTGGCCAGACCATGGAGGACTGGCAGCGCACGCTGGCGGACGCCGTGGCGCTGGGACCGGAGCACCTGTCCTGCTACGGGCTGAAGCTGGAGGAGGGCACGCCCCTGTGGCAGCAGCGGCAGACGCTGACGCTGCCGGACGACGACGCCCAGGCGGACATGTACCTCTACACCGTGGCGGCGCTGGAGGAGGCGGGGTATCAGCAGTACGAGATCTCCAATTTCGCCAAGCCGGGACGGGCGTCCCGCCACAACCTGAAATACTGGAACATGGAGGAGTACGCCGGTTTCGGGCCGGGGGCGCACTCCGATTTCGGCGGCGTCCGGTACGGCTATGTGCGGGACCTTGACCGGTACATCGCGGGCCAGCTGCTGCTGGCGGAGTCGGAAAACGGCGAGACGCTGGCACGGGACTACGAGTATGTGATGCTGTCGCTGCGGACGGCGGCGGGCATCGACCGGCGGACGTTCGAGAACCGCTACCGCCAGCGGTTCGACCCCATGGAGAAGCTGTTCGTGCAGTACGGGGAGGCGGGGCTGGCGGCCCGGACGGAGGGCGGCTGGCGCCTGACGTCCCGGGGTTTTCTGGTGTCCAACAGCATCATCGTGGCGCTGCAGGAGGCGCTGGGCCGGCAGAAGGCGGCCCGGCTGGCCGCGGCGGCGGAGGGCGACCTGCGCATCGTGTGACGGCGATATGCGAAAATGAAAGCGGGAGAGCTTGCTCTCCCGCTTTTTCGCTTTACGGCTTCTTGATTCGTTCGGTACGCGAACTTTTTTGACAAAAACAGGGGCATATTGTAACGGTTTCGTGAATTATCCGGCACTGCTCTTGCGGAAAAAGCGGCGGCGTGGTACACTATGCCATTATGGGAATTTCGGGGCATGTGCCCAAAAGGAGCGGGACTATGGCGAAATTCAGCGTAAAAAAGCCGCTGACGGTGTTTGTGGTGGTACTGGCCGTGGTGGTGCTGGGCGTGGTGGCGTATCTGAAGATGACCCCCGACCTGCTGCCCAACATGGACTTCCCCTATGTGGTCATTGTCACCACCGATCCCGGCGCCAGTCCCGAGTCGGTGGAGGAGGAGATCACCCGGCCCATGGAGCAGTCCATGGCCACGCTGGACCAGATCAAGACCGTTACCTCCACTAGCCAGAACAGCGTGTCCATGGTGATGCTGGAGTTTGAGGACGGCGTGAACATGGACACCATCAGTGTGGACATCCAGCAGAAGATCTCCGTGCTGCAGGGCCAGTGGGACGACATGGTGGGCGCGCCCTATGTGCTGAAGATCAACCCGTCCATGATCCCGGTGATGGTGGCCGCCGTGTCCCAGGAGGGCAAGGATGTCTACGCCCTCAGCGACCTGGTGACGGACGAGCTTACCGGCAAGCTGGAGGGCGTCACCGGCGTGGCCAGCGTCGCGGTGTCCGGTGCCCTGACCCGGGAGGCCCACGTCATTCTGGATCAGGAGAAGATGGACGCCCTGTCCGCCACGCTGGCGGACGCGGTGAAGGAGCAGCTGAAAAAGGCGGAGGGCCAGCTGTACGACGCGCAGAAGCAGGTGTCCGACGGCGAAAAGGCACTGTCCGAGGCCAAGCGCGCCGCCGCCGACGGCGTGGCCGGCGCTGTCGGGGACGCCGTGGATGAGGTGTATGACCGCCTGAAGGATGTCTACGGCGTGCTGGAGGACACGGACATCGACGGCATCGCCGGCGGCATCATCACCGACCCGGACGGCACGCTGAAGGAGCTGCAGACGGATCTGGAGACGCTGCAGGAGAGCTTCCGCCGGCTGATGAAGGAGCTGGAGAGCGGCCGTCTGCGGGCCGAGGTGGAGGGCGATGTGTCCGACCTGCTGGTGCAGCTGATGGACGGCATCACCCAGATGACCGGCGCGGAGCTGCAGCTCAGCGAGGCCAGGACACAGATCGAAAGCGGCCTCAAGCAGATACAGGAGGCCTATAAAAAGGTAGACGAGCAGACGGATCTGGGCGGTCTGCTGTCCATCTCCACGGTCAGCGGCCTGCTGACGGCCCAGAACTTCTCCATGCCCGCCGGGTACATAGACGACGACAGCGGCATCAGCTACATGGTGTCCGTGGGACAGAAATTTGAAAGCAGCGGCGAGCTGGAGGACATGGTGCTCTTTGACCTGGGGCTGGAGGGCGTGGCGCCCATCACCCTGGGGGACGTGGCCACGGTGGTGGTAACGGACAACGGCGGCGAGCTGTACACCAAGCTCAACGGCGAGAACGGCATCCTGCTGTCCTTCACCAAGCAGTCCAACTACGCCACGGCGGAGGTGTCCAACAACATCACCGCCCGGTTCGAGACACTGGAGGCCCAGTACGAGGGGCTGACCTTCGTGCCCCTGATGGATCAGGGCGACTATATCTACCTCATCGTGGAGACCATCCTCTCCTCCCTGCTGTGGGGCGCGGTGTTCTCTGTGGTGGTGCTGTTCCTGTTCCTGCGTGACTGGCGGCCCACCCTCATCACCCTGATCTCCATCCCCGTCAGCGTCATCTTCGCGGTGGTGCTGATGTACTTCACCGGCGTGACCATCAACATGATCTCCCTCAGCGGTCTGGCGGTATCCGTGGGCATGCTGGTGGATAACTCGGTGGTGGTCATCGAGAATATCTACCGCCTGCGGGCCAAGGGCGCCACCATCATCCAGGCGGCGGTGTCCGGTGCGGGACAGGTGCTGGGTGCAGTGACGGCCTCCACCCTCACCACGGTGTGCGTGTTTGCGCCCATCGTGTTCGTGGAGGGTCTGACCCGCCAGCTGTTCACCGATCTGGCGCTGACCATCACCTATTCCCTGCTGGCCAGCCTGCTGGTGTCGCTGACGCTGGTGCCCGCCATGGCGGCGGGCATGCTGCGGCGGGACTTCGTGCCCAAGCCCGGCCTGCTGGATAAGCTCTACCCCGCCTACCGGAAGGCCATCGCCTGGTCGCTGGACCACAAGGCGGGCGTGCTGCTGCTGTCCCTGACGCTGCTGGTGACCACCGCGTGGGGCGCGGTGAGCCGGGGCTTCACCTTCATGCCGGAGATCGACATGAACAACCTGTCCGTCACCGTCACCATGCCGGAGGGCACCACCCGCGATGAGGCGGTGGCTCTGGCGGATCAGGTGATGGAGCGGATCATGTCCGTGGACGACATCGACGCCGCCGGCTTCATGATGGGCAGCGGCACCATGGGCGGTCTGAGCATGACCAGCGGCGACAACGGCGACTACGACGTTACCGGCTACCTCACCATGCCGGAGGGCACCTTCGGCTCCGACGCGGGGCGTGAGATCGAGGCGCTGTGCGCCGACCTGCCCTGCGAAGTGACTACCGCCGGCGTTATGAGCGGTATGATGAGCTACATGACCGGCAGCGGCGTCTCGCTGCAGGTCTACGGCGATGATATGGAGGATCTGCAGACCGCCGCCCGGACACTGGGCCAGCGCATCGGCCAGGTGGAGGGCATTGAGGACGTCTCCGACGGTCTGGAGGACGCGGCCCCCGCCCTGCAGGTGGTGGTGGACCGGAACAAGGCCATGACACGGGGCATCACTGTGGCCCAGATCTACATGCAGGTGTCCGCGGCGCTGCAGGACACCACCACCGTGGCGGAGGTCACGCTGGACGGCGAGCGCATGGAGATGATGGTGGACGCGGCGGCGGACAGCCGGCTGACCCGGGAGAAGCTGCTGGCGCTGACCATCACGCCGGACAGCTCCATGTCCGCGTCCATGAGCAGCGGCGCGTCCGACTCCGGCCTGAGCCAGCTCACCGGCGAGGACAGCGGGGACGAGGATACCTCCTTCCCACTGGGCGATGTGGCGGAGGTCCGGGAGACGGTGTCCCTCAACAGCATCCAGCGTGACCAGCAGCGGCGGTGCATCACCGTGACGGCGGCCATCGCCGACGGCTATAACGTGACGAAGGTCACGTCGGCGGTGCAGCAGGCCGTGGCGCCGCTGGCTCTGCCGGAGGGCGTCACCGTGGAGTTCAACGGCGAGAATGAGCAGATCATGGACGCCATGGGACAGGTGATGCTGATGCTGCTGCTGGGCGTGGTGCTGGTGTACCTCATCATGGTGGCCCAGTTCCAGTCCCTGAAGTCCCCGTTCATCGTGATGTTCACCATCCCGCTGGCCTTTACCGGCGGCTTCATGGCTCTGCTGATCTCCGGCATCGAGGTGTCGGTCATCAGCCTCATCGGCTTCGTGATGCTGGTGGGCATCATCGTCAACAACGGCATCGTGCTGGTGGACTACATCAACCAGCAGCGTCTGGCCGGCATGGCGCGGCGGGAGGCCATCATCGACGCCGGTGTTACCCGTCTGCGGCCCATTCTGATGACCAGCCTCACCACCATCCTGGGCCTGATCGTCACGGCGCTGGCGAAAAACGCCGGTACGGCCCTGATCCAGCCCATCGCGCTGGTGTGCATCGGCGGACTGCTGTACGCCACACTGATGACGCTGTTCGTGGTGCCGTGCATGTACGACATCCTCAGCAAAAAGGAGCTGCGGCAGGTCAGCGAGGACGAGCTGAAGCTGCTGGATATGTGATCTTTACAGGGAGGGGAACATTTCCCCTCCCTGTTCCGTCTCATAGGGTAAAAGGAGGGCGAGAGCATGAAACGAGCTTTTGTGTGCCTGTTGGCGCTGTGCGCCGTGCTGCTGACGGCCTGCGGCCACCCCGCCGCCACCCTGCCGCTGGAGGGCGGCGAGCCGGTGGTCAGTCCCGCGCCGGAGCCGATGGAGATCACCGGCCAGCTGGCGGAGTACACCGGCGGCCATGTGGACGCGGCGCTGACCATCCCCGACGGCTGGACGTGGGAGACGGTGGAGGAGGACGGACAGGCCGGACTTCGGTTCCGGAAAACGGAGGATGACGCCGTCGGCTTCCGGCTGACCTGCTGGACGGAGGGCTACGGCATCTGCGGCACCGGCGTCACCACGGAGGAGCTGACGCTGTCCGGCGGGCAGCAGGTGTGGCAGTACACTGAGGGCGGGGACGACACCGTCTGGGTGAACATCGCCTTTCAGGACACGCCGGGCAGCTATGTCTGCATGCCCGATGCCGGCGGCGTCATGGATAAGGCCGCGTGGGACGGCTGCCGGGATGAGGTGCTGGCCATTCTGGGCACGGCCCGGATCGGGCGGGGCATCCTCACGGAGCAGGAGGCCATTGACCTGGCTGCGGCGCAGTACGACGGCGCCTACGACACGGTGTGGGGGCGGTACAATGTGGAGACAGGCTGCTGGGCGGTGACATTCTCCAAAGGCGCCATGGGCGGCGGCAGCGCCGTGATCCGTTATGTCGGTCCGGACGGCACGGTTTCCGATCAGGAGGCGCAAATGTGCATTGAAGGCCCGATGGAGGATGCCGGTTCTGCGAACTGATGGTTGCAAAACCGGAAAAGTATGCTATAATAGCCGCATAGAGCGAGGTGAAGATGATGAAAAAGCTGTTCTGCCTGCTGACGCTGCTGTGCTGCATGGTCATGAGCGTGTCCGTTGCCTGCGCCAGTCCCCTCACCGGCGACACCAGCAACATGGGTCTGTGGATCGCCATGGTGGTGGTGGCCGTGGTGCTTCTGGTGGTGCTGGTCATCATGGGCGGCAAGAAAAAGAAGAAATAAATGATATGCAAAAAAGGACTCCCGCAGCACAGGCTGCGGGAGTCCTTTTTTGCGCGGCGCACCGCCGGGAGCAAAGCAAAACGGGCATCCTTCCGGATACCCGTTGAGTTTGGTCATTAGCCAATGTTGTTCAGCTTCAGCGTCAGCGCGCTCTTCTTGTGAGCCGCGTTGTTCTTGTGCAGCAGACCCTTGGCAGCAGCCTTGTCGATCGCCTTGACTGCGACTTTGTAAGTGCCCTCGGCCTCGGTGCGATTGCCTTCAACGGCAGCAGCCTCGAACTTCTTGATAGCAGTCTTCAGTGCGGACTTATTGGCTTTGTTGCGAGCATTTCTCGCCTCTGCCACCAGAACACGCTTCTTAGCAGACTTGATATTCGGCAAACCAAACACCTCCCCGACATCAGATTTTTCCGCGCGGAAAAGATAACTTCCACGCAGGATGATATTTTAGCATCATTGCTCGGAAAATGCAAGACTTTTTTGCAATTTTGACTCGGGTTTTCGCATAAATCTATTTCGGGCGGTCATGCTAACCGTAAGCCACAATATTTTGTGTTCAGAAGGGAGCGTTTGCCACAAAAATGACCGTACCTCGTACCGATCTGGCGCTGGAGGCCGCCGATGATCTGGCCGCCCGCATCAAAAAATTTTCTCCGCCGGAGGGCATCCGGCGGCTGGAGAGCCTGCAGGAGGGCTACGCCGTCACCGACATCCGCATCACCGGGGATGCCGGGGCGCAGGCGCTGGGCAAGCCGTTGGGGCGCTATATCACCGTGGATCTCCGCCCCTATTTTGACCGTCAGCGCACATTTTTCCACCGGGCGGTCTGGTGCATCGCCCACCAGCTGCGCTCGCTGCTGCCCGATGCCGGGCCGCGCTCCCAGATCCTGGTGGTGGGGCTGGGCAACCGCGCCATGACGCCGGATGCCGTAGGCCCCATCGCCGTGGAGAACCTGCTGGTGACGCGGCACATGGTGCGCGCCCTGCCCCGGCAGTTCCGGAGCTTCACCCCCGTCTCCGCCCTGTGCACCGGCGTGCTGGCCCGGACGGGTCTGGAGACGCTGGAGCTGATCCAGGGCGCGGCGTCCCACATCCGCCCCACCGCCGTCATCGCCATCGACGCGCTGGCCGCCCGGAGCCGGGACCGGCTGTGCGCTACGGTGCAGCTCAGCGACACGGGACTGACTCCCGGTTCCGGCGTAGGCAACCACCGTCGGGCGGTGGACCGTGCCGCGCTGGGAGTGCCGGTCATCGCCGTGGGCGTGCCCACGGTCATCGACGGGGCCACCCTGTGCGCCGACCTGCTGGCGGAGGCGGGCTGTCCGCAGCAGGCCCTGTCCGGCCGGGGAGCGGCGCTGTTCGTCACGCCGCAGGACATCGACCAGCGGGTCACGGAGCTGGGCCGCATGGTGGGCTACGGCATCACCCTGGCCCTCCAGCGCAGTCTGACGCTGGAGGATGTCACCGGTCTGCTGGGATAAGCACTTGCAAAACCCGCCCTTCCGCGCTACAATGGCACCAGAAAAAGGAAGGGAGGCTCCCCTCAATGGATTTTAACCCGCAGTTACAGTTAGCCGGCCTGCTGGAGTGGATGGACGCCCAGCTCAAGGCCTGTCACGGCCGCACCGCCGTCATCGGCATCTCCGGCGGCAAGGACAGCTCCACCGTGGCGGCGCTGGCCGCAGCCGCCTATGGCCGGGAGCATGTGTTCGGCGTCCTGATGCCCGACGGCGTCCAGCCGGACATCGACTATTCGCAGGCGCTGGTGGAGCACCTGCAGATCCCCCACTGCACCATCAATATCCACGACGCGGTGCAGGGCGTGCTGAAGGAGATGGAGCATGCGGGTCTGACGCCCAGCCGCCAGACCACCGTGAACCTGCCAAGCCGTATCCGCATGTCCACACTTTACGCCGTGGCCCAGTCGCTGGACGGCGGCGTGGTCATCAACACCAGCAACCTGTCGGAGGACTGGGTGGGCTACTGCACCATCTACGGCGACAGCGCCGGCGCCTTCTCCCCGCTGGGCATGTACACCACGGAGGAGGTCATCGCCCTGGGCCGCCAGCTGGGCCTGCCGGAGCGGTTTCTCATCAAGCCGCCCTCCGATGGCCTTACCGGCCTGACGGACGAGGACAATCTGGGCTTCACCTACCACGCGGTGAACGAGTATGTCCGCCGCGGCACGGCAGACCCCGCCATCAAGGAGCAGATCGATGCGAAGCACCGGGCCAGCCGCTTCAAGTTCCAGACCATCCCCGTGTACCACAACGGCCTGCCCATGGCGCTGGAGGAGGAAACGGACTACTACAAATAAGCGAAAACAGGCAGAAGGCCCGCGGTGTCCCGCGGGCCTTCTTTGCGCCCTGCCGGGACGCGGCTCTGCCCCGCCCGCACAGGGTATTCCCCGCCCCCGCGCGGAACATGCAAGCAGCACGCAAAAGGAGACGGACGCAGAAGCGTCCGTCTCCTTTGCCCTGTTTTTCAGTACGCCAGCTTCTCCGCCAGATATGCCTTCAGCTCGCTGATGGGGACGCGCACCTGCTCCATGGTGTCGCGCTCGCGGACGGTGACGCAGTTGTCGCCGGCCTTCTCCGCATCGCCCACGGTGTCGAAGTCCACGGTGATGCAGTACGGGGTGCCCACCTCGTCCTCGCGGCGGTAGCGCTTGCCGATGGAGCCGGTCTCGTCGAAGTCGATCATCCACTCCTTGCTCAGCTCGGCGTAGACCTCCCGGGCCTTGTCGCTGAGCTTCTTGCTCAGGGGCAGCACCGCCGCCTTGTAGGGCGCCAGCGCCGGGTGCAGGTGCAGCACCACGCGGACATCGTTCTTCTCCGCGTCCACGACCTCCTCGTCGTAGGCGTCCACCAGCACGGCCAGCACGCTGCGCTCCACGCCCAGAGACGGCTCCACTACATAGGGGATGTAGCGCTCGTTGGTCTCCGGGTCGAAGTAGGTCAGGTCCTTGCCGGACACGGTCTGGTGCTGGGTCAGGTCATAGTCGGTGCGGTCCGCCACGCCCCACAGCTCGCCCCAGCCGAAGGGGAACAGGAACTCAAAGTCCGTGGTGGCCTTGGAGTAGAAGCACAGCTCCTCGGGATCGTGGTCCCGCAGCCGCAGGTTCTCGTCCTTCAGGCCGATGCCCAGCAGCCAGTTGTGGCAGAAGGTGCGCCAGTAGTTGAACCACTCCAGATCGGTGCCGGGCTTGCAGAAGAATTCCAGCTCCATCTGCTCGAACTCCCGGACGCGGAAGATGAAGTTACCCGGGGTGATCTCGTTGCGGAAGGACTTACCGATCTGGCACACGCCGAAGGGCAGCTTGCGGCGGGTGGTGCGCTGGGTGTTGACGAAGTTGGTGAAGATGCCCTGCGCCGTCTCAGGCCGCAGGTACACGGTGTTCTTGGCATCCTCGGTGACACCCTGGAACGTCTTGAACATCAGGTTGAACTGCCGGATGTCGGTGAAGTTATGCTTGCCGCAGGTAGGGCAGGGGATGTTCTTTTCCTCGATGAAGTCCTTCATCTCCTGCTGGGAGAAGGCGTCGATGGGCTTGGGCAGCTCTACGCCGTTCTGGCCGCACCAGTCCTCGATGAGCTTGTCGGCGCGGAAACGCTCCTTGCACTCCTTGCAGTCCATCAGGGGATCGGAGAAGCCGGCCAGATGGCCGCTGGCCACCCAGGTCTGGGGATTCATGAGGATGGCGGCGTCCTGTCCCACGTTGTAGGGGTTCTCCTGCACGAACTTCTTCCACCACGCCTTTTTGATGTTGTTCTTCAGCTCCACGCCCAGGGGGCCGTAGTCCCAGGTGTTGGCCAGGCCGCCGTAGATCTCGGAGCCTGCGAAGATGATGCCGCGGTTTTTGCACAGCGCCACGATCTTGTCCATGGTCTTTTCGGTGTTTTTCATGTGCTCGTCTCCTTTTATGTGAATATTATTGGTCTGCATGGTCAAGCCGCCTCCGGCGGCGTTACCTGCACGGTCACGACTCCCGCATACCAGTCTGTCTGATCCGTGGACACACCGTACCACCACATTGTCCCGCCGTCCGGCAGGTGGTACAGAATGGCATAGAATTCTCTTGGGTGCAGCGCCATGGGATAGTTGCTCTCCGGCAGCTGATCCCCGGTGGTCTGCCACGCGGAAAAGGCGTCGTATCCGCCCTCCACGCGCCAGAACTCGCGGCTGGCGTATTTGCTCCACTCGGAGATGTCCTCCTCGCCGAAGTAGGCGGCTTCGTATGCTTCACCGGCGATGGTCAGTGTGTCCGTGCGGAGCGGCTCCAGCTCCGGCTTTTCTTCCCGCGCCAGATTGGCACAGGTCAGCGTCACCTTGCTGCCGTAGTGCGCCGCAATTTGAGCCGCCATGGAGGGTACGGTACCGGTCTGATGATCCATCCCGTTGGGGTCGGCGTGGGCGCCGCCGCAGAAGGCCACCACGCTGACGCCGCCCAGTGCGTCAAAGGCGGTGCAGAAATTGGCCGCCAAGGCGTACTCCCGCTGCACGTCGGACTCATCGTCTGCACCGCGCCGATAGTACATGACGCCCTGCTTGATGCTCCGCTCCACCTCGCGGTACGCATCGGTGTCGGTCTTTCCCTCGTCCTCCAGAAGCTGGCGCGCCTTTTCGCCGGAGGTGGCATACTGATGCTCTATATCAAAGCCGTGGAATATCGTGTCCGGACACGTCTCCTTAATCTGATGGTAAAAATCCGCCACCACCTCCGCATGGAACAGCGTCCCCTCGCAGGCGCCGTACACCATATCCCAATAGGCATCGTCCTCCGCCGCCATCCAGCGGTTCAGCAGCAGCGTGGAGCCTGCGCCCATCTCTATGAACAGGTGACGCATCCCCTGACCGTAGCAGGTCTGCCACAGCGCCAGCTCCTTATCCAGGCAGGCGGCGTTGGCGTGCTCCTCTCCGTAAATGAATATCTCCCCTGTGGGCGCACCCGTTTCCGCCGGTGCGCCGCAGGCCGTCAGTCCCAGCAGTGCCGCCAGCAGCAGCGCTGATATCCTCTTTTTCATAGACTGCTCTCCTTCATCGCAGCAAAAAACGCCCTGATGCCATTGCTGGCATCAGGGCGAACTAAGCATTAGTCCGTGGTTCCACCTGAATTTGGATCGCTCCACACTCTCGTGCCGGTAACGGAGGCTCCGGCGGGCATTTCCTCCCGCAGCTCCGGGCAGCCACGCCCTTCATCGCCTGTAACGGGAAAAGGATAGCATCTTTTGGCCAGCCCGTCAAGGACTTTTTTCACCGTTCCGGGGCTTTTACAGGTAGTTCAGCGGGTTGAGGAACGTACCGTTGAGCTGGATACGGAAGTCGCAGTGGTTGCCGCTGGATATGCCGGTGGAGCCCATGCGGGCGATCTGCTGTCCCTTGTGGACGTGCTCGCCCACGGACACCAGCAGCGAGCTGTTGTGGCCGTAGTAGGTGACATACCCGTTGCCGTGGTCGATCTTCACCAGATAGCCGTAGCCGCCCTGCCAGCCAGAGTAGATAACGGTGCCGCCGTCGGAGGCGTAGATGGGCGTGCCGTAGCCGTTGGCGATGTCGATGGCCTCGTGATAGGTGCTGGCGCCGCGGATACCGGTGTTGCGCGCGCCGAAGTAGGACGTGATGATGCCGTTGCAGGGCCAGCCGAAGCTGCCGGTGGGATACCACGACGGACGCTCCTTGGTGCCCCGCAGGGACAGCTGCGTCACAGGCTGGGACAGCGTGACGCTGGCCACGATCTCCCGCTCCGTCTCCGTACCGTTGATATAGGTGACGTTGGCGGTGATATCCGCCTTGCCGTAGACGCCGGGGGACGTGACCTTGTACTCGCCCTGATACATGGAGGCGTCGTCGGTGTACTCCACGGGGTAGGGCACATCCTGCACATAGCGCTGTCGCTCCACGTTCACCACCGTCAGGTAGGGCACGGCGTTGCTGATGGTCAGCACGTCGCCTGTCCGCAGGATCTTGGGGTCGTAGCCGGGGTTCATCTTCATCAGGGCGTCCACCGACAGGCCGTATTCATCGGCAATGCTGTAATAGCTGTCGCCGCTCTTGACGGTGTAGGTGACCTCGCCCTCCTTCGTCTCGTTGAGGATCTCGGCGATGTAGCCCAGATTCATGACGTAGGACTTGTCCACATACTCCTGCCGGATCTCCACGTCCTCCACGAAGTAGGCGTCCACCGTGTCCTCCGTCTGGTAGCCCAGCTTCAGCTGGGCCAGGATGTCGTCCAGCGCGTCGGGGAACGTGGTGGCCACCACCTTCTCCCCATCCACATACAAAACGTAGGCGTACTCCACCAGCCCCAGCTCGTCGGTCAGCTCGTTGCGCAGATCCTCCTCCGACGCCACCTCCTTGCGCAGGAACACGCCTGTCTCGGTCTGCAGCAGGGACTGATCCACCTTGTAGCTGCCGTCGTGCAGCGTCTCGCGGGTGATGCCCTCCACCTCGGACACCGCCAGCTCCACCGCGTGGGCGGAGGGGACGACGCCCAGATCCTTGCCGTCGTAGACGGCACGGGCGCCCACGGTGTACAGGGACAGCACCGTGGCGGCGGCGGCCAGGCTCAGGGCCACGGCCAGGAAGGCCGCCGGGTGCAGCTTCATCTGCTCGAAATGACTGCGCCGGCGGTCGCCGGCACGGATGAGCCGCTTGCGGCGGCGCGTCACCCGCTCCCGCAGGTTGGCGCCCAGCCGGGGCAGGCTGTTCCAGAAGAACAGGAACAGCTGGGCCGCGCCGTGCTCCGATTCGGGGAAACGGCTGCCGCGGCTCTCGTCCACCAGATGCCGTGCGCCGCCCCGTACCCGTCCGAACCACGCGGCGATGCGCTTGATGCCCGCCTGCAGGTTCAGGGTAAACAGGTCGGCGTGCTCCTCGCGGTACACCCGCCAGCTCTTGAGATTGTCGATCCACAGCTGCCACAGGGTGGACAGCGTCATAGGCTCCCGGTTGGGGTCCCGGGATGTATTCTTTTGTTCTTTGTTCTGTTCCAGTTGCTGTTTCATAAGGGGTCTCACCTAAAAGTTACAAATTCGTTACAAATGGTATCATACATTGTTTCCGGCTTTGCGTCAAGAAGAAAATTGTAAACATTCCGGAATATGCCCGGAAAAATGCGGGAAAGCACCCCGTTTGGGGTGCTTTCCGCGTATGTAGAGGGTCAATCTTTTTCATCCAGCAGCGCGATGAGGGCGGCGATGGCCCCCTCCCGGCAGTCCGGCAGCGTCCGGACACAGGGCAGCGCCCGCACCTCCGGCAGGGCGTTGGCCGGGGCGAAGGCCATACCAGCCCACGTCAGCATGGAGATATCATTGGCGTGGTCGCCCACGCAGGCCACGTTGGCCTGGGGAATGTGCAGCAGTTCCGCCAGACGGCGCACCATGCCGCCCTTGTTGGCGCCCTTGGCCGTCAACTCCACCAGCGACTCACTGCTGGCCACGATCTCGTAGTCACCGTACCAGCTCTGCGCCCGGAGGTAGGCCGTCAGCGCCGCCTGGTCCGCCGGCTCCGTGGAAAACAGCGCCTTGCTGATGGGGGACGGCACCTGCTCCATGCTGTCCACGATCACCGTGGGCGAGTGGGTCACATGGAGGTGCCGCCGGGTCACATCGTTGGGCTGGAGGGCGTGGATGTCGTTGTTGTCGTGGTACAGCTCCACCGCCGCAAAGGGCAGCTCCCGGATGGTCTGGGCGATGTGGGCCCGTGCCGTCTCCGGCAGAAACGCCTCGCAGAGATACCGCCCGGCGGAGAAATCGTAGATGGCCGCGCCGTTGAACAGGACGGTGGGGCCGTTCATGGGCACGCCGCCGGCCACGGCCTCGAAGGCGGGCTTGGCCCGGCCCGTGGCCACGGAGAAAATGCCGCCCTCCGCCATGAAATAGCGGATGGCCGCCTGGTTGGCGTCGGACACCGGGGGCATGGGCCGGCACAGCCGCAGGGCCTCCTCGGTGTAGGTCAGTGTGTTGTCATAGTCGCTGGCCAGCAGCAGACCGGTAAATTTTCCCATGGTGCGTCACGCCTCCGTGTTCTGACCGGGATTGCCGCCGCTGCCGCCTCTGCGGCGTCCGCCCCGGTGGCGGGAGCGCTTCTTCTGCTCGCCGCTGCCGCTCTGGGCGCTCTGCCCCTCCTGCTGGGGCTTGGGAGCGCGGGGCGCGGCCTGCTGCGGCGCATTGCCGCCCGCGTTGCTGCCCGCACTGCCGCTGCCGCCCCGGCGTCCCCGGCGGCGGCTGCCCTGCCGGGGCTTGTCCCCTGCGGCGGGCTTGTCCGCCTTCATCGGCTTCTCGCCGCGCTTCTCCGGTGCGGCGCCCTCGGCCTTTTTGCGGCCGCGGCCGCCCCGGCTGCGGCGGCGCTTCTCCCCCTCGTCGGCCTTGACGGCGGGAGTGGGCGTAAAGTCACTGATGAAGCTGACGGGGGGCATATCGTCCTCTTTTTCCGGCTCCACATAGCGCTCGGGCCGCTGGTCGGGGATGGTGATGCCGTCCCGGCTGCCCTTGCCGTTGCGCAGGACGCACACCTCGCAGTTGTGGTAGCAGCGGGCGTTCTCGGGCCGGTCATCCAGCCGGACGTTCACCGTCTCCCGCAGCAGGTTCACGTCGCTGACGTTGCCGGGGCCGTCCGGCGTCAGCACGAAGGAGTCGTTCTTGGGCATGCGCTTGATGGCATCCTCGTAGGCGTCCTGCTCGTACTTCAGGCAGCACATCAGCCGCCCGCAGGTACCGGAGATCTTGGTGGGGTTCAGGGACAGGTTCTGGGTCTTGGCCATCTTGATGGATACCGGCAGGAACTCGTCCATGAACTGGGCGCAGCAGAAGGGTCTGCCGCAGATGCCCAGACCGCCCAGCATCTTGGCCTCGTCCCGGACGCCGATCTGCCGCAGCTCGATGCGGGCGCGGAACACGCCGGCCAGATCCTTCACCAGCTCCCGGAAGTCCACCCGCCCGTCGGCGGTGAAGAAGAACAGGATCTTGGAGCCGTCGAAGCTGCACTCCACCCGCACCAGCTTCATCTCCAGCTTGTGCTGGGCGATCTTCTTCTGGCAGATGTCGAAGGCCTCCTTCTCCCGGCCGCGGTTGTAGGCGGCGGTATGGCGGTCGTTGTCGGTGGCGATGCGCAGCACCGCCCGCAGGGGCTGCACCACCTGCTCGTCGGGCACCTGATGGTTGCCCTCGCTGCACTGGGCAAATTCCGGGCCCTGCGCCGTCTCCACGATGATGTCCTGTCCGGCCTCCACCGTCAGGTCCTTCGGGTCAAAATAATAGGTCTTGCAGCCGCTGCGAAAGCGGACGGAAACCACAGTCGTCATAGAAGCTCCTCCCATTCCACGGCGAGGGCGCCAAGAACATGGCCCGCGCCGACATTGTATGCACATTCGCCGCTGTATTTCTCCAGCAGCACCGTCAGGCCGTACAGACGGCGGCGGTCCAGCCCGTCGGCCAGTGCCTGCGCCGTCTCGCCGCAGGCGGGATCCGGCGTCTCCTTGCCCATCTGCAGCAGCAGGGCCTCCGCCGCGGCGCACCACGCGCCCCGCAGCACGTCCCGCAGCTCCTCCCGCTTCAGCCGACGGTTCTCCAGCGACACCAGATACGCCGTCACCGGCAGCAGCCTGCCCTTTGCAAAGGCCCGGCACAGCTGCTCTGCCTCCGGCGGCAGGGCGTCCGGCGCCGGAGCGTCGCACTTCAGCAGCACGCAGCGGGAGCGCACCGTCTCCAGCAGCGCAGCGGGGCTGTCGGCGCAGAAGATGAACGCCGCGTAGGACGGCCCCTCCTCCACGATCTTCAGCAGCACGTTCTGGTCCCGCTCGTTGAGCTGGCGGCTGTCGGCGATGATGTACACCTTCCGCGCCGCCTCGTTGGGCTGGATGTACACGTCCTGCCGCAGGGCGCGGACCGCGTCCACCGTCAGTTCCCGGTGCTCCGTGTCCCGGATCACCGCAACATCGGGGTGGATGCCCTCCAGCACCTTCCGGCAGTGGCGGCACCGCAGGCAGGGCCTGTCGGTCCCCTCGCAGACGTGGGCGGCGGCAATGAACCGCGCCGCGTCCGTCAGGTCGCCGTCTCCGGAGAGCACGATGGCGTGGCTCAGCCGTCCCTGCTCCGCCGCACGGCGGACCGTGCGCTCCAGTGTGCTGTTTTCCGGCAGAAGCTGGGCCATGGCGCTCCCCTTTCCTCCGCAGGGCCTGACACCCCACTTTCATAATGCATTAGTATAACACACAAAAAGCGGGACAGGCAAGTTTTATTCTACGGATATGGGGGAAAATGTTTCCTGTAACAGCGTTTCCCGACAAGGACTGAAACCTATTGCAAAAAAACAGAAAAATTTGGGAATAGACTTGCTTTTGGAGGGAAATATGACTATAATAAGAAACGTTCTCATCGTTTGGTACAACTATATTGATAGATGGAGGGACTACCATGAGCAAGAAGTATTGTTACCTGTTCACCGAAGGCAACGCGAAGATGCGTGAGCTGCTGGGCGGTAAGGGCGCCAACCTGGCCGAGATGACCAACATCGGCCTGCCCGTTCCCCAGGGCTTTACCATCACCACCGAGGCCTGCACCCAGTATTATGAGGACGGCCGTCAGATCAATGACGAGATCATGGCCGAGATCATGGAGTATATCGAGAAGATGGAGAAGATCACCGGCAAGAAGTTCGGCGATCACGAGAATCCCCTGCTGGTCTCCGTCCGCTCCGGCGCCCGCGCCTCCATGCCCGGCATGATGGACACCATCCTGAACCTGGGCCTGAACGAGGACGTGGTGGACGTGATCGCCAAGAAGTCCAACAACCCCCGCTGGGCCTGGGACTGCTACCGCCGCTTTATCCAGATGTATTCCGACGTGGTCATGGAGGTCGGCAAGAAGTACTTTGAGCAGCTGATCGACGCCATGAAGGCCAAGAAGGGCGTGACCCAGGACGTGGAGCTGGACGCCGCTGACCTGAAGGAGCTGGCCATGCAGTTCAAGGCCGAGTACAAGGCCAAGATCGGTCAGGACTTCCCCTCTGACCCCAAGGAGCAGCTGGTGGGCGCCATCAAGGCCGTGTTCCGTTCCTGGGACAACCCCCGCGCCAACGTGTACCGCCGCGACAACGACATCCCCTACTCCTGGGGCACCGCCGTCAACGTCCAGTCCATGGCCTTCGGCAACATGGGCGACG
>OJPD01000664.1_pt1 | contig 23363 bp, 23 predicted proteins | sample 1598371 | NCBI WGS metagenome assembly OJPD01 (sample SAMN03922478, study PRJEB24848) | human gut metagenome | isolation source: stool sample | host: Homo sapiens | place: Germany | collected 2010-11
CCTCGACACCCGGAACCACAATCCGGTGCTCTAACCAACTGAGCTACACCCACCACATATACATCCGTCTGGGATCGTGCTGACACCCCGCCGGGGGAAAAATGGCACGCCAGAAGGGACTCGAACCCCTGGCCTACTGCTTAGAAGGCAGTTGCTCTATCCAACTGAGCTACTGGCGCATACTGTCAAGTTGGAGCGGGTGACGGGAATCGAACCCGCATCCCCAGCTTGGAAGGCTGGTGCCCTGGCCATTGTGCTACACCCGCGTACGCCCTCCGCTCAAATCGTCAGCTCGATTATATTAGCACATCCCACCCGTATCTGTCAAGAATAAAATCGAAAATCTGAAAAATACTACCAGCAAACCAAACAGGAGGTATCCAGCATGTCCGACATGTTTTGTTTCCAGTGCCAGCAGACCGCCGGCAACAAGGGCTGCGTCCGTACCGGCGTATGCGGCAAGCAGCCAGACACCGCCAATTTGCAGGATGAACTGCTTTGCGAGCTGATCCGTCTGGCGGAGGCCGCAGAGCAGCGGGGCGAGCACAGCCGCGAGGCATCCCGCCTGCTGATGGACGGGCTTTTCACCACGCTGACCAACGTGAACTTCGACAATGCCGCCATCCGCCGCTTCACCGACCGCGTCATAGTGGAGCGTCAGCGTCTGGGCGGCGGTGGATCGCCGGTAACGGCGCTTTGGAAGGGCGAGACGGACATCGTCTCTCTGCGCTCCACGCTGCTGTTCGGCATGAAGGGCATGGCCGCCTACGCCCACCACGCCCTGAACCTGGGCTATGAGGACGAGACAGTGACGGATTGGTTCTACAAGGGACTGTGCGCTGTCAACAAAGAGCATTCCGTGGAGGAATGGCTGGCCCTCATCATGTCGTTCGGGCAAGTGAATTTCCGGTGCATGGCCCTGCTGGACAGCGCCAATACCGGTACCTTCGGCGACCCGGTGCCCACCCGGGTGAACACGGACATCAAAAAAGGGCCGTTTATCGTGGTGTCCGGCCATGATCTGGAGGATCTGCACCAGCTTCTGGAGCAGACAAAGGGTAAAGGTATCAACATTTACACCCACTGTGAGATGCTGCCCGCCCACGGTTACCCTAAGCTGAAGGCCTACCCGCATCTGGCGGGCAACTTCGGCACGGCGTGGCAGAGCCAGCAGACGGAATTTGACGCCATTCCCGCGCCTGTTCTGTTCACCACCAACTGCCTGATGCCGCCCCGCCCCAGCTACGCTGACCGGGTGTACACCACCTCCGTGGTGGGTTACGACGGTCTGACCCACATCGCCGCCGATGAAAACGGCCGCAAGGATTTCTCCCCCCTCATCCAACAGGCGTTGGCGCTGGGCGGCTACGACCACGACCACAGCATGAGCGGCATCAACGGCGGCCACATGCTGACCACCGGCTTCGGCCACGCGGCGGTGCTGTCCCACGCGGAGGCTATCATCGCCGCCGTGAAAAGCGGCGCCGTGAAGCACATCTTCCTTGTAGGCGGCTGCGACGGCGCCCATCCCGGCCGCAACTACTACACGGAATTTGTGAAGCAGACGCCCATGGACTCGCTGGTACTGACGCTGGCCTGCGGCAAGTACCGCTTCAACGACCTGGATCTGGGCGAGATCGGCGGCCTGCCCCGCATTCTGGACATGGGTCAGTGCAACGACGCTTACAGCGCCGTCACCGTGGCGCTGGCACTGGCGGAGGCCTTCGGCTGCACCGTCAACGACCTGCCGCTGACGCTGGTGCTGTCGTGGTACGAGCAGAAGGCGGTGTGCATCCTGCTGAGTCTGCTGGCGCTGGGCGTGAAGAACATGTACCTCGGCCCCACCCTGCCGGCGTTCCTGTCGGAGTCCGTGGTGAAAATTCTGGTGGATACCTACGGGCTCCAGCCCACCACCGCGCCGGAGCAGGATCTGGACGCCATTCTCCATCGGGGATAAAGGAAAAGAGACGGCTCTCGCCGTCTCTTTTTTATACCTGACCGCTCCGCAGGTAGCGGTAATCCATGCGCAGGATGTTGCGGATCAGCGGTATGCTGAGCACTGTGTCGGCGGCGATCCAGGCCATCGGGTCAGCGGCGCACAGCGCGTAAAACGCCAGCGGAGGCGCCGCGGCGCTGACCGTGCCGCCTGCCACGGCAGCGGGCAGCAGCAGGCACACCGAGATGCGGGCCACCAGCTCCGCCCCGCCGGCGCCCAGCACGAAGGGCGACCGCCCGATGCCCTGCACGCAGTTGCGGATGAGGAAGATGCCGCCCAGGAACGGATACATGGCAAAGTCCACATAGAGGTATGTATTGCCGAAGCGCACCGTTTCCTCCGTCACCTTGTCGGCGCTGAGGAACACATGGAGGTACAGGTCATTGACCGTCAGCAGCAATCCGATACCCGCCGCGCACAGCACCATGATACCCATGACCGCCATACCCTGCAGCGTGCCCTTTCTGATACGGTCATACCGACCCGCCCCCAGATTCTGAGCGGTAAAGCTGGTCATGGCCGTGCCCAGCGCGTTCATGGGCGTCACCACCAGGTTTGACAGCTTGTTGGCCGCGCCGAAGCCATTCTGCGCGGCGCTGGACACCATGCGACCGTCCAGCATGTCGAACTGCACCACCACGCTCTGCATGACGATGATGCCGATGGCCAGCACGGAGAACTGCAGACCCAGCGGGATGCCCCGGCTCACATGGCGGCGCACATCATACATGGTGATGTGCCAGTCCTCCCGTCTCAGGCGGATATCCGGATAGCGGGCAAAGGCGTAGCAGAAGCAGGCCACGGTGCTGATGAGCTGGGCGGCCACAGTGGCGGCGGCCGCGCCCGCCACGCCCCAGCGGAATTTCAGGATGAACAGCAGGTCCAGTCCCACGTTCAGCAGGGTGGAGAACAGCAGGAACACCAGTGGTGTCACGGAATCGCCCATGCTCCGCAGGAACGAGCAGATAAAATTGTAAAACAGCTGGGCGCCGATGCCCACGAAGATGATGAAGCAGTAGGTATAGGCGGCGCGGTAGACCTCCGGGTCCTCCGGCGTCACGTTGATCCACGCCAGCATGGGGTCCAGCAGTGCCAGTGCCAGCGCCGTCAGCACCACCGTCAGAGCGGCGGACAGCACGATCTGTGTGGCAAGGCTGCGGCGGACGCCGGCGTTGTTCTGCGCGCCCACATGGCAGGAAGTCACCACGCAGAAGCCGGCGCTGACACCGAAGGCGAACTGCAGAAAGATGAACACCAGCGAGGCCGTATCGTTGACGCCGGCCACCTCCTGCGCCGTCAGGGTCTGACCCACGATGGCGGCATCGCTGATGGAATAGACCTGCTGGAGCAGGTAGGACAGGATCACCGGCAGCGAGAACACCAGAATGGTTTTCCAGCACGTCCCCTGCGTCAGATCCAGCGGATGGAAAAGCTGGATATTTGTCTTTTTTGCGGACATAAGGGGCACCTCCCCATAGTTTTCTTTCCAGAATGCGTATATTATCCCCGAAAAACGAAAATGTCAATGTGCAGAATGCACGATACCGCCGGACCATCCCCCCTACCCGCTTGTGCGAAATTCGTGTTTGTTGTATAATACTTTATATTTTCCCCGCGCGGAGGAGGACACACATGAACGGCAGGACTTCCCGGACACGGAAAAACACGGCGGTGGTCGTCATACTGGCCTGCGCCGTGGTGCTGGCCGCCTTTGCCTGTCTGCTGGTGGGTTCGTCCCGCATGACCGTGGGCGAGTGCCTGTCCGCCCTGCTGGGCCGCACCGGCGGTACGGCGGCACGGATCATCTGGAGCATCCGCATCCCCCGTCTGCTGGCGGCGCTCATCGCCGGAGCGGGGCTGTCCGTTTCGGGTCTCATCATGCAGACCACGCTGGGCAACGCCATGGCCTCCCCGTCCACGCTGGGCGTGTCCAACGCGGCGGTGTTCGGCGCCAACCTGTCCATCATCGCCTTCTCCGGCGGCTTTCTCTCCACCGGCAACAATCTGGCCAACTACGGCGTGGGCGTCAGTCCCTTTGCCACATCGCTGCTGGCCTTCCTGTTCGCCGCCGCGTCCATCCTGCTGATCCTGGGACTGTGCCGCCTGCGGGCGTTCTCCCCCAATGTGGTGGTGCTGGCCGGCATCGCCATCGGCGCCATGTGGACGGCGGCCACCACGATCCTGCAGTTCTACGCCACGGACGTGGGATTGTCAGCGGCGGTGATCTGGAGCTTCGGCGATCTGGGCCGGGCCACCTACCGCACGGACTGGATCATGCTGGCCGTGGTGGCGGCCGGTACGGCGTTCTTCCTCCTGCTGTCATGGCGCTACAACGCACTGCTCAGCGGCGGCGACACCGCCGGGACACTGGGCGTCAACGTGGCGCTGCTGCGCTTTGTCTCTCTGCTGACCGCCTCCGTCATGACGGCGGTGTGCGTGTCGTTCCTGGGTGTCATCGGCTTTGTGGGCATCATCTGCCCCCACACCGTCAAGCGCCTGCTGGGGCAGGATCACCGCTGGTCCATCCCCGCCTCCGCCCTCAGCGGCAGTCTCCTGCTGCTGCTGGCGGACGTGCTGTCCCGCAGTCTGGGCAGCGGCTCGGCGCTGCCGGTGGGTGCCATCACCTCCCTGTTGGGCGCACCGTTTTTCCTGACCATCATTTTTGCCCGAAAGGAGTCTGCCGCATGCTGACCGTGGAGCATCTGACCTATCGCTATGGCCGCCGCAGCGAACCGGTGCTGCGGGGCGTAGATCTGACGCTGCAAAGCGGCGAGATCGGCATTCTGCTGGGCCGCAACGGCTCCGGCAAGACCACGCTGTTCAAAAACCTGCTGGGCATCTGCACCCCCGACGGCGGCTCCATCCGCTTTGACGGGCAGGAGCTGACGGCCCAGTCCCGTCGGCGCAGGGCACAGTGCATCGCCTATGTGCCCCAGGACATCCGGTTCGGGGATCTGACGGTATTTGACTCCGTGCTGCTGGGCCGCCTGTCCCGCTTCGGCCTGCAGGCCGGTCCGGCGGACCGCGCTGCCGCGGCGCAGGTTCTCTCCGACATGGGGCTTGCCCCGCTGGCGGACCGCCTTGTAACGGAGCTGTCCGGCGGCGAACGGCAGAAGGTGGCCATCGCCCGGGCGCTGGTACAGGAGCCGCGGCTGCTGGTGCTGGACGAGCCTACCGGCAATCTGGACGTGTCCAACGAGCACCTGATGCTGCGGGAGGCAAAAAAAGCGGCCCAGGAGCGGCATATCGCCGTCCTGAGCTCGCTGCACGACCTGAACCAGGCGCTGGCCTTCGGAGATCGCTTCTTCTTTTTGAAGGACGGCGTTATCCGCTACGCCGTCACCCGCGACGCTGTCACAGAGGATATGCTCCGGGATGTGTTCGGCCCGGAGCTGCGTCTGGCGGAGGTGGACGGCGAAAAGGTCGTCCTGCACCGCCGCGCCGGCTGACAGCTCACACCCGGCGCCACAGCATGCGGTTGTCCGCGAACTCCGCCGTCACCCGGCCCGTCTCCTTCAGCCACGTCAGATAGGAGCGCACCGTGCCGCCCACCAGCGCGTACTGCTCAAAGGTCATGGTCATACCGTACCGGTCGAACAGGGCCTTCAGCAGCTCCTCAAAGGCCAGCGGCTGCGCGCACAGCTCCGTGATACAGTCCCCGATCTCCCGCACCGTCTCCATATTGTACCGGGCCAGCGGCGCGATGTCCTCCGTCACCTCTGCGTGGGCGGGGACAAACGCCTTGGCCTCCATTTTTTCCACCGTCTCCAGTGTGACCAGATACGCCGCCACATCGTAGATGTAGCCGATGCGGTACTTTTCCAGCGTCTCCCGGCTGGACAGGCAATCCGCCAGATACACCACGCCGTCCGCCGTGCGGAAGCCCACCATGTCCATGCAGTGGCCGGGCAGCGGCAGCAGCTCCATCCCCTGCGGCAGCACCTCCGCCGTCAGGTACGACGCATCGCTCTCCTGCGCCATGAGGAATTTGTGCCGCAGCTCTTTGGGGGGACAGCCGCCGTACAGCAAAGACGGCTCCAGCACCGTATGGCGGGTAAACGCGCACTCCGCACCGGGCGCGTACACACGGCAGTTCGTCTGGCTCTGGAGGTACCGGTTCCCGCCGATGTGGTCGGCATGGGAGTGGGTGTTGTAGATGGCCGTCAGGCGCCAGCCGTTTTTGTCCAGGATCTGCCGGGCCTTACGGCCCGCGTCCTTGTCGCTGCCGCTGTCGATGAGGCACACGTCCGTGTCATTCAGCCGCACAAGGCCGATCTTGGCGGGACTCTGCACATAATAGCTGCTGCCGGATACCTGTATCAGTTCATACATCGCAAGACCCTCCTGCCGTGTTTTTTGTCATTATACGGCATTTTTCCGGGACACGCAAGCAAAACCGCACGTAAAAGCAGCGGCTCCGCCAAGCGGAGCCGCTGCTTTTACGTATGTCTTTTCGGATATCCGGCCTGCGTCACGCCTTCTTCTTATACCCGCAGTCGCAGTACGGCCCGCCGGAGGCCAGCGTGTACCGGCGCACGAAATCCGTGGCGCCGCCGGCCTCGCTCATGGTGTAGTCCAGATGACACAGCGCCGGCGTCAGGTCGTACAGTCCCAGCTTCTTCATCAGCTCGCAGATGCCGCAGCGGGTGAACCGTCCTTCGTACCCGCTGCCGTCCGGGTACTGGATAAAGTCCATGTTCCACGAATACGGGTTGCAGTCGGCGGCGCGCAGGGCGGTGGTGGCCTTCATCCCGGCAATATCACCTTCGGTGAATTTCTTCTTTCCGCTCTTGCGGCAGAACCATTCCATCGGCTTTGTCATCATGGCCGCGGCGTAGTAGCCCGTCAGGCGCTCCACATCCGGGCGCTCCGGCATGGACAGGATAAACGCCCCCAGCATGGCGCAGTTGACAATGTTCATCTTGAAGCGGTCGGCCTTTTCAAATTCCGGCAGCTCGTCGATGATCGCCCTGTACCGGGGCTTGGCCTTCCGGGCGACCTCCCCTGCCGTTTCCGGGTCATAGCCAAGTACGGCGGTCAGCTGACGGCGGAACGAGCCGCCGAACAGCGCCCACATTCCCCACGGCATTCCAGCATACTGCATGTTCCTCTCTCCTTTCGGCTCTCTTTAACTCTGTCACGGCCGCAGCATCGGCAGTTCCGGCAGCGTATCCCGTTCCATGACCGACCGCAGCAGCACCGCAAAGCCCTGTGGGTCGCGGATCTGGTACTGCATGTGGTCATAGCCCTCAAACACCGGAAAATGGCCCTGTGGGTACGCCTTCCGTACCGCGTCCCGGTACTTGTAGTGCTCCTCGCTGCTGCCGAACGCGAAATAGATGCGTCTTTGCAGATCCTCCGGCAGCGGCGGAAACGGCTCGTCCTCCAGACTGTCCGCCAGCTGGCGGCGCAGGCTGCCATACCGCAGCGCCCTGCCCGCCGCGATGAAATAGGGCTTGATGGCATCGTCATCGCACCACATGATCTTCTTCAGCGTGCCGCCCTTCGACCAGTACAGGCTCTTGATGGCCAGATACAGAAACGGCGTCATGATCCGCCGCGTCCCCTTTCCGATCTGCGCGAACTGTCCGCCGTCGAAATAGACGTGCGACACAGGCAGCGCTGTCTGCGTCAGAAATACCAGTGCCAGATCCGCGCCGATGGAGGAGGCCGTCACCAGCGCAAGGCGCTGCACGCCCTGTCCGCGCAGAAATTCCTCCACCTGCCGCACCTCGTCCGCCTTGCTGATATACGTCTGCCCCGGACAGTACACAGTGGAGGTGGGCAGAATGCAGAAGTATCCGTCCCGCAGGTATCGCGCCACCGGTTCGCTGCTTGCCCCCGTCACGCCCATGGCGTGGAAGAACAGCACGGCGGGCGCCTGCCTGTCGCCCAGTGTCTCAAATAACATGGTATCGCCTCGATCTCAGTGTATGAAAATCATCATGATGGCCGACAGCACCGCCGCGATGACCACCATGCCCACCGTGCCGAACAGCCACTTTTTCTCTCTGTCCTTCCCGGTGATGTACGGCTTCAGATCCTCCGTGCCCGGAATGGTCCACGCTTTGGTGTGGCCCACCCAGTAATCGTCAATGAGGAATCGGTCGATGAGGTTCATGACGGACAGCATCACCAGCATCTGCCAGAAGCCAGCCAGAAAGCCCCGTGCGCCGTTGACCGCATAGGCGCAGAGGAGCACATAGGCGAGATAACCGGGGACACAGATCACCTTGAAAAGCAGGGCGTTCCGCTTGATACGCTCATGGGTGGTCAGTCCCAGCCTGACACACCGGCCCTGCACCTCCGGGCTGTAAAGATGCACCATCCCCACGGCGCCCTTCCGGATGCCCACGGCGCAGACCAGCACCAGCAGGACGCCCAGGCCCAGGCCCTCCAGCACCGTTTTCAGGATCAGCTCTTTCATTGCAGATACCTCCCGGCCTCCCGTTCCAGCTGGCACCAAACCGGATACGCCCCGCCGTTTTCGTCAAAGAATCGCTTCAGGTCCCGGTCCAGCGCGCTCATCTCATCCACCGCGTTCATGGCGTGGTCGGACGCGCAGATCTTTCCCAGACTCGTGGCGCACATGAGCTTGAAAAAGCGCAGGCAGGTCCTGCGATACGCAGCACTCTCAAAATCCGCGTCCGATGCCGGCAGGATGGCGTGTCCGGCATTCCGGATGGCGCGGTAGCCCTCGATATTGGCATCGATGAGGCGGCTGAGATAAGCCGTGTCGCCCTTGAGCTTCTTCAGGTCGCCGTCGGCCTTGTAGCAGGCAAAGGCTACCGGCAGCACGAACGCCGCGTGGCACAGGAGATAGTCCTCCATGTTCGGCTCGTAGGTCACCTTGTATTTCGTGCCGCCGAAGATCTGCCCGATCAGCGTCTCATTGGAGGGTGCACCCGCCAGCTGCCCGATGGTGATCTTTTTCAGGTCGACGGACGCCACCCGGTCACGCTCCCGGTGTCCCGCCGAGGAGGCAAAGGCAAACAGCACGTTTTTCTCCGGCAGTGAAGCGGCCAGCGCACCCGCACGCACGTTGTTGCCCACAAAGACGATGTTCCTTGTCCCGTTGGCCCGCAGCGTGTCCAGAATGGCGTCCAGCTGCGTGTAGCGCAGGACAACGAAGATGACATCGTACACATCCTCCGGCTTCAGTTCCGTCACCACCGGGACGCGGTTCACCGACACGCGGGGCGAAAACTTATCCTTGATGCGCAGGCCGTTTCGCTGAATCTCCTCCGCCCAGCTGCCTCGCGCCAGCAGCGTCACGTCCTTCCCGGCGCGGAACAGGTCCCGTGCCAGGTTGCAGCCCAGCACGCCCGCACCGAATACCAGAATTTTCATCGCAAAATCTCCTGTCCTTGAAATTTTTCTATTTGTTCCGCCTGTACCCCGCCTCGTCCCGGTATTCGGGATGCTCCCTGAGGTACGGGTCCCTGTCGCCGCAGATGGTATAGTCGCATCTGCAGCCGTCCACACAGGTGGATGTGCGGACGAGCCTTGCGTGGAGCAGTTCCATGGACGCATAGTCCACATTGCAGAGCGCCGGCATGATCTCCTCCAGCCCGTGCTTCTTTGCAAATTCCGCCGCCGGGCACGCCGTAAATTCATAATAGATGGGCTTGTCCGCATCAAATGGCGCAACGTTCATTTCGTAGTCGTGCCATTGGTCACAGCCTTTTTTCGCCCGTATAAACGCTTTGTGCATCAGCTTTCTGAAAAACGGCTTGTTGCAGTCCGCAAAGCCGGACAGCCTGCGGAAAGCGGGCAGGATCAGATCTTCCTCCATCTCCTCGATTTTCCGGAAGGATGTGACCTCTCTGCACACGACGTAATAGCTCATGATGGCAATGCAGTCATATGTGCCGCCGGCACCGTTGTGGAAGTTCCTCCGGCCGCCCAGATCGGTACGCCAGTCGGAGAGGAACACCTCATACTGCCGCTGTACCCGCTCCCACACGGCCTCCCGCTGCGCCGCGGGATAGTGCAGGGCGATCTTCGCCTGTATCTGCTTTTTGCAGGGCCGGGAGTACAGCACATGGCAGCTCCGGTCGATCTTCAGCTCGCTGTCCTTCATACCTGCTCCTTTTCCAAAATGCTTCATCGCCCCACGCCCTTCAGACAGCCGCTCCTGGCGTTCTCCTCCGTGTCGTCGGACTCGTCATAGGCATCGTAGGGTGCGGACGGGTCGTGGACGCGCTTTCCGAACGGCGAGCAGAGCTGCTCCCTGTGGGCAAAGGCAAAATCAAGGTTATCCGTCCAGCCGGTGTGGCCGGTGATGAACAGAGGATGCAGTCCCCGGCTGCGCAGTTTCCTCTCCAGCGCCGCCAGCGACTTTACCGCCAGCCTGTTGTCCTCCGCCAGCGCGGAGATGAAGCTGTAACCGCCGTCCGCGCCGAACCAGATGGTATCGCCGGTAAAGAGATACCTGCCGTCGATGAGATATACCATGTGGCCCCATGTGTGGCCGGGGACAAGAAAGCACTCAATCCGGATGCCGTCGATGTCGAACACCTGCCCGTCGCGGAGCAGCACCTTCTCGTTGCAGATCGTCACCTGAGGCAGCTTGTACAGGTGATAAATGACCCTGCGGCGCACCTCCCCGGTGAGATAGCGGTTCTCATCCTCACCGATGTACAGCTTCGCGTTTTTGAACAGGCCGGGGCTGTCGGCCTCCACCGCGCCCACATGGTCGGTGTCCTGGTGGGTGATGAGAATATGCCGGATGGACTGCGGGTCGATGCCCAGCCAGCCCATCTTCTCCGCCAGCCGGTCGTAGTTGTAGCCCGCGTCGATCATGATGGTGGTATCTCCCTTGCGATAGAAGAAGATGTTGGCCACCCACTCCCGCACACAGGCCACGTTTTCGTCGATCCAGCCGGTGTTCAGGGGCTTGAAGATCTCCTTGCCCCGGTACATCCGGCTCATTTCCTTTTTCTGAAACTCCGTTGCTTTTCTGGACATATTTTCCGCCTCCTCATGCCCGCTCCAGCACGATGATCTTATTGGAGATGTTCCGCACGGCGGGCAGCTTATCCAACACCTTGTAAATGGGTACGAACGCCGCCATACCCTCCGTCAGGCTGTGCTCCTCCACCAGCCGGAAATCCGGCAGCAGCGCCGCCAGCGCCGCGCCGTTCTTCACGCCCCATGTGAACCGGGCGTGGCTGGCATCGATGGACTTCTCCCTGAACCGCTTCACCACCATGGGATTCATGGTCTCCACCAGCACGGCGGCCTGTCGGAACCGTCTGGCAATGACCTGGAAGATGCGCTGCACGTCCTCCTGACACAGGTACATCGTCAGCCCCTCGATGATGATCAGCGCCGGGCCGTCCTGCTCCCGGACGGCGCCGCCCCAGTCGTCCATGGCGGACATGGCGATCTGCGAGACCGCGCCGCCCGCCGGCAGCAGCTTTTCCCGCACCGCCATGGTATCCGGCAGATCCAGATCGTACCAGTGGGCGTAGCCGCTCATCCGATAGCACCGGGTGTCCAGCCCGCAGGCGATGTTGACCACCACTGCGCCGGGATGCGCCGCCAGCCACCTCTCCGTCAGTCCGTCCAGCACGATGGTGCGGGCGATGACACCGCTGCGCATGGGCGCGTCCTTTTCCGCAAGGGAGAAATCATAGTCCAGCTTCCCTATCAATTCTTCCGCCCTGGGGTCACGGATGGCGCCGCGCCCTCCGCTCTCCCGCGCTCTGGCGTAGACCGTCTGCAGCATGGTCTCCGGTACGCCGGATAGCGTGATCTTTTCCTGCATGTCCGTATTCCTCCCTCTGTTGTTAAAGCCGTTTAACCGACGCCCTCAAAAAAGCGGTTAGAGCCTACTAACCATTCCGTTTCGGAAAAGCCGCATTTCTGCGGCTTTTCCGGGCATATTTCCTATTCGAGTGGGATTGTATCACCGTTTTCTCTTTTTTGCAAGACAGAATTTCCTTTTTTCCGCCATAGTTTCTCTCATTTATCCCCGCCGCGCTTTCACCGGTAAAAGCCGATGACGAAATCCAGAAACTGCCGGGTCTGCCGGTTCACCGGCGCCCCCCTGCGGCAGGCGGCGTACAGCGCCCGCCGTGCCCCGCCGCCCGGCAGCTCGAATGTCAGCAGCCGCCCGGCATCCCGGGCATCCTCCGCCGCCTTCTCCGAGATGATGGACACGCCCAGCCCGCCGGCCACCAGATTCTTGATGGACTCCTGATCGTTGAGCCGCGCCGTCACCGTCAGCTGGCTCTCCTCCACCCCCATCTGCTGGAGGTAGCCGGAAATGCACTTCTTGCTGCCGCTGCCCTTCTCCCGCAGGAGGATCGGTTCCCGGCAGATGTCCTCCATGGTGACGCCCCGCGCCGTCAGGTCGCGGAAATGGTCGTTCACCGGCGTGATGAGCACCATGTGATCCTCATAGAACGGCGTCAGCTCCAGCGCCTCCTCGTGGATGCGGGCACCGATAAGCCCCACATCGAACGCACCGGTGAGCAGGCCCTCCACAATGCCCTCGCTGTCGCTCTGGAACACATGGAACTGAGGGGCCGGGTGTTCCCGCCGGAACGCCGGCAGGATCTGGGGCAGAATGTACGCCGACGGAATGGTGGACGCGCCGATGCGGATGACCTGCTCATCCTCATCGCTCCAGCTGCGCAGCAGGTCATCCCGCAGGTGTACGATGCCGCAGGCGCAGGCATACAGCTCCTGCCCGCGGGACGTCACCTCAATGGACTTGGTGGTGCGGACGATGAGCCGGGAGCCGAACTCCTCCTCCAGCTGGCGGATGTGGGTGCTCACCGTGGGCTGGGAGAGGTACAGCTTCTCCGCCGCCTTGGTAAAGCTGCGGTACTGCACCACGGCGCAGAAGGATTGCAGCTGCTTCAGTTCCATACGTCCCTCCCGCTCAGCTCCCGCAGCGCCGCCAGCGCCGCGTCCACATGCGCCTCCGTGTTCCACGGGCCGAAGGAGAACCGCACCGTCCCGGTGGGATAGGTGCCCAGCGTCTTATGGGCGTTGGGCGCGCAGTGCAGCCCCACGCGGGTCAGCACGCCGTACTCCCGGCCCAGTGCGTCCGCCAGAAAGGCAGGGTCGATGCCCTCGCACGCCGCCGACACCACGGCGGCGCGTCCCTCCGTGCCGTCCCGGCCCACGACCCTCAGACGCGGGATGTCCCGCAGCCCCTCCAGAAACCGGGCCGTCAGCGCCAACTCATGGCAGCGGATGCCGTCGATGCCCTCCTGCTCCAGCCATGTCAGCGCCGCGTGCAGCCCCATGATGCCCGGCAGGTTCAGCGTCCCCGCCTCGAAACGGTCGGGCATGAACGCCGGCACCTCCTCCAGATGGCTGACGCTGCCGGTGCCGCCGGACAGCAGCGGCTCCATGCGCTTTGCCAGCTCCGGTCGGAGGATAAAGCCGCCGATGCCCTGAGGCCCCAGCAGCCCCTTGTGGCCGGTGAATGCCAGCGCGTCGATGTGCATGGCCGCCATGTCGACGGGAAATGCCCCCGCCGTCTGGGCGGTGTCCAGTATGAACAGCAACCCGTGGGCATGGCAGAACGCCCCCACCTCCGCCGCAGGCAGCAGCGTGCCGCACACGTTGCTGCCGTGGAGCATCACCACCGCCCTCGTCTCCGGCCGCAGCAGCTTTTCCAGTTCCTCCGTGTACAGGCTGCCGTCGGATGCGCAGGGCACGCGGTCAAAGGTCACGCCCTGCGCCGCCAGCTGGGTCAGGGGCCGCATGACGGCGTTGTGCTCCATGGCGGACACCAGCACATGGTCGCCGCTGTGCAGCAGCCCCTTCAGCAGCACGTTCAGGCTCTCGGTGATGTTCTTGGTGAACACCACATTGCGGCAGTCCGGGCCGTGAAACAGGCGGGTCAGCCGCTGCCGGGTGTCCAGCACCAGCTCCTCCGCCCGATAGGCCTCGTCATAGCCGCCGCGGCTGACGTTGCAGCCGCAGTTCTTCACATAGTCGTACATGGCCTCCGCCACACCCGGCGCCTTGGGAAAGCTGGTGCTGGCGTTGTCCAGATAGATGCGTTCCACGGGTATCCCTCCCTTTTTCCCCACCTTACCATACATTTATTTGAAAATCAAATAGTTTTAGTGGAATCATCAATAATTGCTATTAGACTTTTCCCCCTGCCCGGTGGTACGATAAGGCTACATTATATAAAAGAGGAGAACGTCACACATGAATGTCAAACGTGAAAGATGGCAGATCGTCATCGCCGGTCTTATCATCGGCGTCATTGCCGCTCTGCTGGTCTACTTCGGCAACCCCTCCAACATGGGCTTCTGCATCGCCTGCTTCCTGCGGGATACCGCCGGCGGTCTGGGCCTGCACCGTGCCGCCGCCGTGCAGTACATCCGGCCCGAGATCATCGGTCTGGTGCTGGGCAGCTTTATCGTGGCCCTGTGCCGCAAGGAGTTCTCCGCCAAGGGCGGCAGCGCACCTGTCACCCGCTTTGTGCTGGGCTTCTTCGTGATGATCGGCTGCCTGATGTTCCTGGGCTGCCCGTTCCGCATGATCCTGCGTCTGGCCGGCGGCGACCTCAACGCTCTGCTGGGCCTGCTGGGCTTCGTCATCGGCATCCTGGCCGGCGTGTTCTTCCTGAAGCGCGGCTACTCCCTGAAGCGCACCTATGCCCAGACCAAGCTGGACGGCGTTCTGTTCCCCGCCATTCAGGTCGTCGTGTTCATCCTGCTGGTGGCAGCGCCCGCCTTCATCTTCTTCACGGAAGCCGGCGGCGGCCCCGGTGCCAAGCACGCGCCCATCCTCATCAGTCTGGCCGCCGGTCTTATCGTGGGCGGTCTGGCCCAGCGCACCCGCCTGTGCATGGTGGGCGGCATCCGTGATGTGGTGCTGTTCCGCGAGCCCAAGCTGCTCATGGGCTTCGGCGCCATTCTTGTCAGCGCACTGGTCTGCAACCTGATCCTCAACGGCGTGAGCGACGCCACATTCTTCCATCTGGGCTTCGCCGATCAGCCCGTGGCCCACACCGATGGTCTGTGGAACTGCCTGGGCATGGTGCTGACAGGCTTCGGCTGCGTGCTGCTGGGCGGCTGCCCCCTGCGCCAGCTGGTGCTGTCCGGCGAGGGCAACGCCGACAGCGCCGTGACGGTGCTGGGTCTCATCGTGGGCGCTGCCTTTGCCCACAACTTCGGTCTGGCCTCCAGCGCCGCCGGCCCCACCGGTGCCGGTAAGATCGCTGTGGTCATCGGCCTTGTGGCGGTGGCTCTCATCGGCTGCCTGAACACCTTCAAGAAGAAAGCGTAAGGAGGAACGAACTATGAAAACCATCGACGCACGCGGCCTTTCCTGCCCCGAGCCTGTGGTGCTGCTGCGCAGCGCCATGTCCACCGGTGAGGATAGCTATCAGATCATCGTGGACAACCACGCCTCCCGGGAGAATACCACCCGCTACGCCCAGCACATGGGATACAAGGTCACCACCGCCGAAAACGGCGGCGAGTGGACGCTGACTTTTACAAAATGACCTATTTTGCCACGTTCTTTTCCCACTTCGGCGCCACCCGCTACAAGCAGCTGTGCGACGGGGCCGGCATTTCCTGCCGGGTCATGCCCGTGCCCCGGGACCTCAGCAGCAGCTGCGGCACCTGTGTCCGCTGCCAGGAGCGCTGGCTCCGTCCGGAGGGCGAGGCCGCCCAGGACGTGGAGCAGGTGGCCGCGTGGGACGGCACAGGCTACACCACGGTATACCACATCGACGAAACGGAGGGCTGACCATGGAAACGGAGGTCAAACTGACCAAACTGGCGTCCTGCGCCGGCTGCGGCGCCAAGGTGGGCGCCGGTACACTGGTTCACCTGCTGGAGGGCTTCCGCACCCACAGCGACCCCCGGCTGCTGGTGGGCTACGACCGTTCTGACGATGCCAGCGTCTACTATCTGGACGAGAACACAGCGCTGGTGCAGACCACCGATTTCTTTCCCCCCATCGTGGACGATCCCTTCCTGTACGGGCAGATCGCCGCGGCCAACGCCATCAGCGACGTGTACGCCATGGGCGGTGAGCCGAAGCTGGCGCTGAACATCCTGTGCCTGCCGGAGTCCATGACCCAGGACATGGTGCAGGAGCTGCTGCGGGGCGGCTATGACAAAGCCTACGAAGCCGGTGCCATCATCACCGGCGGCCACACCATCCACGGCGCGGAGCCGATCTACGGTCTGGCTGTGTCCGGCTTCGTCCATCCCCGGAGGATCCTGACCAACAGCGGCGCAAAGCCCGGCGATGTGCTGCTGCTGACGAAGCCGCTGGGCGTGGGCGTCCTGACCACCGCCGCCAAGGCGGGGCTGGTGGACGACGCGGTGATGCAGCGCATCTACCGCCAGATGGCCACGCTGAACAAGGCGGCCCGGGATATCATGGTCAAATACCGCGTCCACAGCTGTACCGACGTGACGGGCTTCGCCCTGCTGGGCCACAGCTTCGAGATGGCACAGGGCAGCGGCTGCACCGTCCACCTCCGGGCGGCGGATGTGCCCTATCACCCGGAGGCGTGGGAGCTGGCGGACATGGGCTTTCTTCCCGCCGGCGCCTACCGCAACCGGGAATACGCTGAGTCCGGTGTTGCCGTCCGGGACGGCATCTCCCGCACCATGCAGGATCTGCTGTACGACCCTCAGACCAGCGGCGGGCTGCTGATGGCCGTGGCGGCGGAGGACGCGGACGCCTGCCTGCGGGAACTGCGGGATACCATCCCCGCCGCTGCCGCCGTGGGCTATGTCACGGAGAAGCAGGCCAACTGGATCATACTGGAATAAGCAAGGGAGACGGATGCAGCCGCGTCCGTCTCCTTTTTCTTCATGTGCGCCGGTATTCCTTGGGCAGCTGCCCGAACTGCTCCTTGAACGCCGCCGTGAACTTGCTCTGGCTCTCGTAGCCCACCTGTCCGGCGATCTCCGCCACGCTGAGCTCCGTCTCCCGCAGCAGCGACGCCGCCTTTTCCATGCGGTGCTCCTTCATGTGGGCCGCCAGCGAGTTGCCGTAGACCTCCTTGAACACGGTCTTCAGCGTGGTGGGGTTGATGAGGTACTGGTGCGCCAGCTCCTCGATGGTCACCCGCTGCTCCATATGCTCCGTCAGGTGGTCGTGGATCTCCCGGATGATCTTCACCTGCTCTGCCTCCTCCCGCCACTGGGGGCAGGCCACGTCCATCACCTGCTCGATCATCTCGTGGAGCAGGCGGCTCTGCGGCCCGTCGGCGGCGCGGTAGTACACCTCCCGCCCGTCCCGGCGGCTGTCCAGCAGGCCGCTGTCTTTCAGCACCCGCAGGTGGTGGGACACGGCGGGACTGGACATCTCCACCATGTCCGCGATGTTCACCACGCACTCCTCGCAGTGGCACAGCAGCCAGAAAATACGGATGCGGCTGGGGTCGCCCAGCTGCCGGAAAATGTCCGCGATGCGCTGGAAGTGTCCCTCGTCGCGGAGCAGCTCCCGCATGGCCGCGGTGTGGTTCTGCTCCTCCCCATGATCGTGGGGCAGTCCGGTATGCTCCATGTCCCGTCCTCCTTTTCGCCCGTTCGGAAATGGTTTTCGCCGCTTTGGGCATCTTCGCGCCGACACCATTGACTTTTACCTCTGCCCGCATTATACTACGGCCATGATGATTAAACAAGTACTTAATCTTTTATGTACGCGAAAGGAGCTTGTCCCATGAAAAAGACCTATGCCATCGAAGTCGACTGTGCCAACTGTGCCAACCTGATGGAGGAAGCTGCCAAAAAGACCGAGGGCGTTGCCTCCGCCGTTGTGAATTTCATGACTCAGAAGATGATCGTGGAGTTCGCCGAGGGCGCCGATCCCAAGAAGGTCATGAAGGACGTGCTGAAGGCCTGCAAGAAGGTAGAGCCTGACTGCGAGATCGAGCTTTGATCCTCCCATGGCGCGGGCGTCCCGTTTGCACGGCAGGCGGGGCGCCTCGCTTACGCTTTCCCCCATTTCACTGTGAAAGGAGCGCAGACCCATGACAAAGAAGCAGAAAAAAATGCTGATCCGTATCCTCATCGCGGCAGTCATGCTGGTGGCCCTGCACTTTATCCCCGTTACCGGCGGGCTGCGGCTGGCGCTGTACCTGGTGACCTACATCGTCATCGGCTACGACATTATGAAGAAGGCCGGACAGGGCATCCTGAACGGACGGGTATTCGACGAAAACTTCCTGATGGCCGTGGCCACCATCGGCGCCTTTGCTCTGGCCATCTACGAAAAGAGCGGCGACTACAACGAGGCCATCGCCGTCATGCTGTTCTACCAGATCGGTGAGCTGTTCCAGAGCTACGCCGTGGGCAAGAGCCGCAAGAACATCAGCGCCCTGATGGACATCCGCCCCGACTATGCCAACATCGAGCAGGACGGTCAGCTGGTGCAGGTGGATCCCGATGAGGTGGCCATCGGCACCGTCATCGTGGTGCAGCCCGGCGAGAAGGTGCCCATCGACGGCGTTATCACGGAGGGCACCTCCACCCTGAACACCAGCGCCCTTACCGGCGAGAGTCTGCCCCGGGACGCCCGGGAGGGCGACGAGATCATCAGCGGCTGCATCAACATGACCGGCCTGCTGAAGATCCGCACCACCAAGGCCTTCGGGGAGTCCACCGTGTCCAAGATTTTGGAGCTGGTGGAGAACTCCAGCTCCCGCAAGTCCCGCTCCGAGGACTTTATCGCCAAGTTTGCCCGCATCTACACCCCCGCCGTGTGCTACAGCGCCCTGGCGCTGGCGGTGCTGCCGCCGGTGATCCGGCTGGCGGGCGGCATGGACGGCCAGTGGGAGCAGTGGATCTACCGTGCCCTGACATTCCTCGTCACCAGCTGTCCCTGCGCGCTGGTGGTCAGCATCCCCCTGAGCTTCTTCGCCGGCATCGGCGGCGCCAGCAAGGAGGGCGTGCTCATCAAGGGCTCCAACTATCTGGAAACGCTGTCCCAGGTAAAGTGTGTGGTGTTTGACAAGACCGGCACCCTGACCCGCGGCGTGTTCGAGGTCACCGCCGTCCACCACAACGAGATGGACGAGGCCAAGCTGTTGGAGTATGCGGCGCTGGCTGAATGCGCCTCCTCCCACCCCATCAGCAAGAGCCTGCAGCAGGCCTACGGCAAGCCTATCGACCGCAGCCGTGTCACGGATGTACAGGAGCTCAGCGGCCATGGCGTCACCGCAAGGGTGGACGGTGTATCCGTCGCTGCCGGCAACAGCAAGCTCATGGAGCAGTTGGGTATCCCCTACCACGACTGTCACAGCGTGGGCACCATCATCCACATGGCCGTGGACGGTCACTACGCCGGCCACATCGTCATCTCCGACGTGGTGAAGCCCCACGCCAAGGAGGCCATTGCCGCCCTGCACAGGGCCGGCGTGGACAGGACCGTCATGCTCACCGGCGACGCCAAAAAGGTGGCGGAGTCCGTGGCGGCGGAGCTGGGCGTGGACGAGGTGCACAGCGACCTGCTGCCCGCCGACAAGGTCAGCAAGGTGGAGGAGCTGCTGGGCCGCCAGCACGGCAAGCTGGCCTTCGTGGGCGATGGCATCAATGACGCCCCCGTGCTGAGCCGTGCTGACATCGGCATCGCCATGGGCGCCATGGGCAGCGACGCCGCCATCGAGGCCGCCGACATCGTGCTGATGGACGACGAGCCGCTGCAGATCGCCAAGGCCATCAAGATCTCCCGCAAGTGCATCGGCATCGTGTACCAGAACATCGTGTTCGCGCTGGTGGTGAAATTTGTGTGTCTGGCGCTGGTAGCTGTGGGCGTGGCCGACATGTGGGCCGCCATCTTCGCCGACGTGGGCGTCATGGTGCTGGCGGTGCTCAACGCCATCCGCGCCCTGCGGGTCCATAACCTGTAAGGCACACAGCATATTGTATAAAGAGGAGACATCCCTGCGGATGTCTCCTCTTTATATACAGGCGCGCACCTCACCGTCCCGGCGCATACAATGGGGTGCGGGACAATGCCCCGCAGACTCGACACAGGAGGTCATTTCATGGCAACATTCACAAACCAGGCCACCCTGACCTACAGCGGCGGCACCACCAATTCCAACATCACCACCGGCCAGCTGCTGGAGGTGCTGACCGCCTCCAAGACGGCGGTGGTGCCCACCTACCGCACCGGGCGGCCGATCACCTATCTCATCACCCTCATCAATTCCGGCGCGGCAGCCCTGACCGGGCTTACCGTCACCGATGATCTGGGCGGCTATGCCTTCAACGGCAATACCGTCTATCCGCTGGTCTATACCGCCGGCTCCGTGCGGTACTATCAGGACGGCGTGCTGCAGACGGCTCCCGCCGTCACGGCAGGCCCGCCGCTGACCATCACCGGTATCTCCGTCCCCGCCGGGGGCAGCACCGTCATCGCCTACGAGGCGGAGCCGACTGCCTTCGCCCCTCTGGGCGCGGAGGACAGCGTGGTGAACACCGTCACCGTGACCGGCGGCGGTCTGCCCGATGCCGTTACCGCCACGGAGACGGTGGCCCCCGTGACCGGACCGGTGCTGAACATCAGCAAGGCTCTGTCCCCCACGGAGGTGGCCGCCAACGGGCAGGTGACCTACACCTTCGTCATCCAGAACAGCGGCAACACGGTGGCCAGCGCCGCGGACAGCCTGGTGGTCACAGATGTGTTCTCCCCCATCCTCCGGGATCTGACCGTGACGCTGGACGGCACGGCGCTGACCGCCCCGGCACAGTACACCTATGATGCTGCCACCGGGCGGTTCGCCACTGTGGCCGGCGTCATCACCGTGCCCGCCGCCAGCTTCACCCAGGACACCGCTACCGGCGCCTACACCGTGACACCCGGCACCGCCACCCTCACCGTTACCGGCACCCTCTGATCCCACGCCGCGCGTCCTGTGACACAAAAACACCCGCATGCTGACGCATGCGGGTGTTTTTTCGGTCGAACTCAGCCGGATAGACGCAGGCAAAACCGTATATTTCCCTGTGTCAGGCGGCCTTTTATGGCGCTGTTTTTCCGTTTTTATCAGCCTACCATCCCGATAGGCGGCGACAATTTTCAGTATATACAGTTTCTTTGTGAAAATCAACTGAAAATTTACATAAACTTAACACCTAAAAATTGTAGACTTTTGCCCCTTGAAAGTTGAAAAGTCGAGGTATATAGTATGGGACGTAATTTAGACGGCACGGTAACGTTTTCGTTACATGAAAAATGCAACTTTTTCCTGTCGTTTCTTTCACGGTTTTAATTGCGAAAGCCCGTAAAGAAGCCGCTGTGAGCCGCTAAGAACTTAACGTGAGAGGAGGCCGCCGCATGACCCGCGAGGAAGCCGTTGACCGGCTGTGTACCATTTATCAGAGTCAATTTGATATCACCCGCTGCCAGGAGGAGCAGCAGCCTTTGGCTGCTACCATGGACTTCTACGCCACATCGGAAAAGTATGTCCTCTCCAAAAAGGCAAAGCTCTGGGAGGCCAAGAGCTTTGAGTATGTGTACCTGTTCAGCGTTCCCCATTTGACCAAGGAGATCTACGATGCCTGCGAAAAGCTGGCCTACGAACAGGGCATGGCCCGCATTCAGCCCGGCCCCACCCATATGTACACCTACATCACCACGCTGTTCGTGTGTGACAGCTGTGATGAGGAGGCGCGGAAAGCGCTGAAGCGCTGCAAGCTCTACAAGAGTTTCCGCATGTCCTATTGGGGCTGGATGGATTTTCATACCGCTCTGGCGGTGCTGCCGGAAAACTCCGTGTGCACCAACCGCAGCGGACACAGTGCAGCACAGGTCCTGAATCAGGGTCTGTTTCATAAGCAAATGAAAAAATTGTTCAGAAAGGAGAGAGCTTTATGAATGCTGCTTTGTTCCTGATCATCGGCTGTGCCGTTCTGGTCGTAGGCTATATTTTCTACGGCGGTTGGCTGGCCAAGAAGTGGGGTGTGGATAACTCCCGTCCTACTCCTGCTCATACCATGGAAGACGGCAAGGACTACTGCCCCGCCAAGGCTCCCGTGCTGATGGGCCATCACTTCTCCTCCATCGCCGGTGCCGGCCCCATCAACGGCCCCATTCAGGCCGCTGTGTTCGGCTGGGTGCCCGTGATGCTGTGGGTCCTGATCGGCGGCATCTTCTTCGGCGGCGTCCATGACTTCGGCGCTCTGTTTGCCTCCATCCGCCACAAGGGCGAGTCCATCGGTGAGGTCATCGGTGACGCCATCGGCGCCAAGGCCAAGAAGCTGTTCATCGTCTTCGCTTACCTGACCCTGATCCTGGTGGTCGCGGCCTTCGCCTCCATCGTGGCCAACACCTTCAAGGCTACCTACACTGCTGACGGTCTCGTGGATCTGGAGGCTTCTGCTGCCAACGCTTCCACCGCCATCATCTCCATCATGTTCATCCTGATGGCCATTTTCTTCGGCTTCTTCGTATACCGCCGCAACGCCCCTCTGGGCATCTCCACCATCATCGGTATCGTTGGTATCGTGGCCTGCATGATCATCGGCCTGAACTGGCACCCCATCTATCTGAGCTACACCGTGTGGATGGTCATCGTCGGCCTGTACATCGGCGTTGCCTCCGTCACCCCCGTGTGGATCCTGCTCCAGCCCCGTGACTACCTGAGCTCCTTCCTGCTGTACGGCATGATGATCCTGGCTGTCGTGGGTATCATCGGCGCACACCCCATTGTGGACATGCCCGCTTTCACCGGCTTCTATGACACGCTGGCTCCCTCCGGCACGTCTCTGGGCTACATGTTCCCCGCTCTGTTCGTGACCATCGCCTGCGGCGCTGTGTCCGGCTTCCACTCTCTGGTTGGTTCCGGCACCACCTCCAAGCAGCTGGATCAGGAAAAGGACGCCAAGCCCATCGCTTACGGCGGCATGCTGATCGAGTGCGCTTTGGCTCTGATTTCCGTCTGCGCTGTTGGTTACATCTGGGCCTCCTATGCTGACGGCACCACCACCACGCCTACCGTGGTGTTCGCCACCGGCCTGGCCTCCATGTTCTCCAAGGTCTTTGGCCCCGGCTGCTACAACGCCGTGTACTCCATGCTGATCCTGGCCGTGTCCGCCTTCTGCCTGACCTCCGTGGATACCGCCACCCGTCTGGCCCGTTACATGTTTGCTGAGTTCTTCGTGGAGCCCGGCCAGACCCGTGAGGATCTGACTGGCTGGAAGAAGGTCATCACCAATCCCTATGTGGCTACCGCCATCACCGTGGTGGCCGGCGTGGCTCTGGGCCTGACCGGCTATGCCAAGATCTGGGCTCTGTTCGGCGCTGCCAACCAGCTGCTGGCTGCTCTGGGTCTGCTGGCTGTGTGCTGCTGGCTGGGCAAGATCGGCCGCAACAACAAGATGTTCTACTTCCCCATGTTCTTCATGCTGGT
>OJPD01000675.1_pt1 | contig 23254 bp, 19 predicted proteins | sample 1598371 | NCBI WGS metagenome assembly OJPD01 (sample SAMN03922478, study PRJEB24848) | human gut metagenome | isolation source: stool sample | host: Homo sapiens | place: Germany | collected 2010-11
CGAGATTGCCTCTTGTCTCGTGGGCTCGGAGATGTGTATAAGAGACAGCCATAGGCGCACCCTGTCCCAGCGCATAGGAAATGGCGGCCCCGGCCTTACCTGCGGCGATATAGCTGAACGCCGTACCCAGACACCAGACCGCGCCGCCCAGCAGCCCGACCAAATGGGTGCGGGCCGAGCCTTTGAAATAGGCGTCGTAACCGACCGGCGTACCGACGAAGGGCCGTTTCATGACGAGCGTGTTGAAAACGAAGTTACTCAGCAGAACGCCCACCGAGAAGATGAAGATCGCCGAATAGGGCGTCAGCATGCCGGGGGTGGGGGATTCGAAGTTGTCGAGGTCCATCGCCGCGGCCACGAAGCGGTAGAAAAACGACATCAGGACGCCGGCCAGCACCGCCAGCAGAATGCCTTTGCGGTTTTGCGCCGAGGAACCCGGCTCCTTCCGGACCCGTCCCGAAGCGATTCCGTTGCAGACGATGGCGATGACGATCAGCGCCACGCCGAGGAACAGAATGACGGGGTCGCCCTTCGGCGCTCCCAAGTAATTGATGACCACGCCCAGCACCAACGCCAGACCCACGCCCAGCGGAAAGGCGACGGCCAGTCCGGCCAGCGACACGGAGGCGGAAAGCAGGATGTTCGAGGCGTTGAAGATGACGCCGCCGAGCAGTACGCTGCCGAGGGCTTTGGGCGCAGCCTGCGCGAGATCTTCGAGGAAGGGACGCCCTTCGCTGCCGATGCTGCCCAGCGTAAAACAGAGGATCAGCGAAAAAAGGAGCATGCCGACGACATAGTCCCAGTAGAAGAGTTCATAACGCCATGTCCTGCCTGCCAGTTTCTGGGTGTTGCCCCACGAGCCCCAGCACAACATCGTGACAATGCAGAGTATCACGGCCGTCGCATAATCGTTTACTACAAACATATTCGAAGTTTTAAAGGGTTGTCATTCGGTCGGCGGATCGGCCGTTATTCGCAAAACGGGCGTCGTCCACTTCGCGGCGCGTCGGAATCGAGCTTTGCGCCCCGATGCGGGTCACCGAGAGGGCGGCGGCGTGGGTGGCGAAGCGCGCGGCGTCCAAGAGCGGCAAGCCTTCCGCCAGCGCCACGGTCAGCGCCCCGTTGAAAACGTCGCCCGCCGCGGTCGTATCGACCGCCGAAACACGGCATGCGGGCACCACGGCGCAGGTATCGGCATTTTTCACGAGCGCGCCGCGCGAACCGCAGGTGACGATCACGTTCTTCACCCCCTTGTTCAACAGCGTCTCCGCTGCGGCTGCCGCATCCGTCCCGTTCAGTACGGGACGTCCCGTAAGCAGGGCGCACTCCGACTCGTTGGGCGTAAGGAGGTAGACGTATTTCAGGTACTTTTCGTCGATCTGCGCCGCAGGCGCCGGATTGAGAATCACCCTCACGCCCAATTCGGCGGCGGTCTGTATCGCGTATTCCACGGTTTCGAGCGGTATTTCGAGCTGGATCAGCAGATAGCCGGCCTTCGCCAGTTCGGGCCGGACGTCGTCGATATCCTTTCTGGAAAGCCGCGCATTCGCACCGGGAGCCACGACGATGCAGTTTTCGGCCGAATTATCGACCGTGATGAGCGCCACACCCGTAGGGGCCTGCGAATCGCGGACGACATGCGAAGTATCCATCTTTTCCGCGGTGTAGCGGGCCATCAGTTCATCTCCGAAAAGGTCGGTCCCGATACGCGCCACGAAAAGGGCGTCGCCGCCCAGCCGCGCGACGGCGACGGCCTGATTGGCGCCTTTGCCGCCGGAAACGATCCGGAATTCGCCGCCGAGAACGGTCTCGCCGGGTGACGGAATCCGGTCGGCCCGGACGATCAGGTCGGTATTGGCGCTGCCGACAATCACAATTTTTTCCATAGGTTATAATTTCAGATTATCAATATCAAGTGTTGCGCAATCGTTTGTGCAATCACATATGCAAGTATAAAGACAATAAAAGAAAATTGCAAGCTTTTTTATGGTATTTTTTCATATGCCTATCATTATTTTCTTGCCGCATCCGAAAAAATGGCTACTTTTGTTCGGAACAAAAACCGGGCAACAATACGCACCGGCCTATTCGGGCAGGCGGGACAGCCGGACGGAGAGCCGGTTGAAGAGCAGGTCGGGAAACAGGTCGGAGAGCGGGTTAAAAAGCAGACCGAGGACAGACCGGGGAGCAGACCGGCAACGGGGCCGGCAGCCATACGGGTTCCGGCAGCCATAAAATAATATAACAGAACGCCGCATGAAAGAGACGCTGGTCACCATATCCAAACGGACCGGATTCGCCATATCGACCGTTTCGCGGGTGCTGAACGGACAGGCGGAAAAATACCGCATCAGCCGGAAAACCGTCGAGCTGATCCTCGCCGAAGCCAGACGGTGCGACTACACGCCGAGCCTGCTGGCGAAAGGACTGCGCATGAAGCGCACCAATACGCTGGGCTTACTGATTCCGCAGGTGTCGAACCCCTATTTCGCCGACATCGCCAGCGCCATCATCCGAGAAGCCCGCAGCCACGGATATACGGTAATGGTGGTCGATACCATGGAGAACGAAGAAAACGAGCAGGAGGGCATCCGGACGATGCTTTCGCGCCGGGTGGACGGCATCGTGGCCGTTCCGTGCGGCCGGACGCCCGACCACCTCGAAAAGGTGGACCGCTCGGTGCCCGTCATGCTGGTGGACCGCAGTTTCGAGCGAACCTCGCTGCCGTACGTCTGCACCGACAACTACCGCGGAGGCGTGGAGGCGACCCGGATTCTGCTGCAGAGCGGACACCGCAGAATCGCCTGCATACAGGGAGTTCCCCATTCGATGCCGAACCGCCGGCGCGTGCAGGGTTATCTCGACGCGCTCCGACAAGCGGGACTGCAGGAGGAAGCCATCATAACCGGCGACGCATTCTCGCTGGAGAACGGCTACCGGCAGACCAAGCTCGCCGTGGCAGGTCCCGACCGTCCCACGGCGATATTCGCCCTGAGCAATACGATCCTGCTCGGCGCGGTCAAAGCCATCCGCGAATCGGGTTTGCGGATCCCCGAAGATATTTCCGTGGTGTCGTTCGACGACAATCCCTATCTGGATTTTCTGGTTCCGGCCATAACCCGTATCGGCCAACCCGTCGAAGAGATCGGGAAAACGGCTGTCAGGCTGCTGCTGGAGAGCATCCGGGAGGAGGTACGCTGCCGGACGCAGTTGCAACTGCCGCCTGAAAGGATCGTCCGCGACTCGGTCGCAAACCCGCGTACCGCAAAGTAACGTCCGCTCCGGACATACCCCCGCCGCAGTCACAAGACAAGCGCCGGCATCCAAGTCCGGTCGAACGCGCACGACACGTCCTCCGCGGCGATCCTGCACCCTGACATGACAGACAAAAAAGCCCGGACGTCCGGTCCGGGCTTTTTTAGATAAAATCCGATTACTTTTTGTTCTGAATCGCGTCCACGGCGTCGATCACCGCGCCGCGGAAACCTTTGCGTTCGAGTTCGGCGACGCCGACGATCGTCGTGCCGCCGGGCGAACAAACCGCATCCTTCATCGCGCCGGGATGCTGTCCCGTCGCCAGCTGCAATTTGCCCGTGCCGACGACCATCTGGCTGACCATGCGGTAGGCATCGGCGCGTGCGATGCCGTGTTTGACGGCGGCGTCGGCGAGCGCTTCGATGAACATCGCCACGAACGCGGGACCGCAGCCGCAGATCGTCCCGGCAAGTCCCAGCAGGGGAGTATCGACCTGCATCACCAGCCCGACGTGCGAAAACAGCCGCTCCGTCTCTTTCCACTCGGCATCGGAGAGCGAGTGGAGGCGTTCGCAGACAACGATTCCCTCGCCGACGGCGACCGGCGTGTTGGGAACCGTACTGAGATGGTGCGTTCCGGGCGCAAGTATGGTTTCGTACTTTCCGAACGTCATGCCGGCAGCCACCGAAACGACGATTTTCCCGGCCAGCAGCTCCTTCACAGGCGACAAAACCGCTTCGACCTGATGGGGTTTCACGGCTACGATCACCATGTCGGCGAACTCCGCGACACGGGCGGCATCGTCGAAAGCCAGAAAGCCTTTCGGCTCCGTATTGCGCCGCAGTTTGGCCCGGTCGCGGGCGCAGGCGCCGATCTGGCAGGGCTTCAACGCCCCCGTCGCGGCAAACCCTTCGGCAAGAGCCTGCGCCATATTTCCGAATCCGATAAATCCTACCTTCATAATACGATTCATTTTTCAAATTTAGGCTTCATTCCGGCTGTCCGCCGTTTATAATCCCGCTCCTGCGCACCTCCGGGGATTTACGCAGCCGGAACGGACGGCTTCTCCGTTTACTTCGCGTAGTCCCTCTCCCCGAAAATCAGCGACCCGACGCGCACCATGTTCGAACCGCACTCGACGGCGAAGGGGTAGTCGTGCGACATGCCCATCGACAACACGTTGAACCGCGCCCCGAAATAGGGCTGCAACAGGTCGAAACAGCGTTTCAGCTCCGTGAAATCGCGGCGGATAACCGCCCCGTCGTCAGTATTGGTCGCAATGCCCATCACGCCGCGGACGCAGACATCGGGCATCCGGGCGAAGGGCGCCGTGCCGACATACCGCATAAGCTCCCCGATCTCCCAGCCCGACTTGGTCTCTTCGTCGGCGACATGTATCTCCAGCAGAATCTCGATCGTGCGGCCGCATTTGGCGGCCTCGCGCTGGATAGCTTCGGCCAGACGCGCGCTGTCCACCGAATGGATCAGCGAGACGAACGGCGCAATATATTTGATCTTGTTGGTCTGCAGGTGGCCGATCATGTGCCACTCGATATCTTGGGGCAGCGCCTCGTATTTTTCGCGCAGCTCCTGCGGACGGCTCTCGCCGAAGACGCGGTGTCCCGCGTCGTAGGCTTCGCGTATCGCCTCCACGGGGTGGGTCTTCGACACGGCGACCAGCGTGACGTCTTCGGGCAGCGTGCTGCGCACGAACGATAATTGACATGCTATAGACATAGTAAGCTTGATTTCGATGCGTAAAAATACGCAAAATTCGTACAAGACGGAACAAGCCCGGAAAAATTCCGGGCCTGCATGCCGTTATTTTACCGCAGGATCAGCGCACCAGCACGATTTCCGTACAGTAAACGGTCCCGGAAAAGATGTCGAGCGACTTCGCCGCACGGTCGTAGACCTGCACCCGGCTTCCGCCGTCGCCCAAGTCGCAGAGCATGTAAATACGATCCTGAATATCGCTGTCGGGGAAGGTCACGGCCGTTACCGAGCGTACGGCGGCCGGCACTGCCGCCAGCACCTCTCCGAAGGTCATCGCCGCGGGATCGTACAGCCGGAGTTCCGTCGCGCCGTCCTTCACCACGGCATAGCCGCAGCAGACGGAGTGTTTCGGTCCGGCGGCATCGGACGCGGATTCCACGATCCAGAAGGGGATCATCCCGTCGGCATAGACCGGATCGCCGAGCCGCGCTTCGGTGCCTGCCGAACGCCTGCCGAACACCATCGGCGTATAGCATCCCTCGGCGTTGTTCACGGAGAGCATCACGTAGCCGTCGCTGTTCATCACGAAGGGACTGCCGGTCAGCATTTCGGCGCCGATACCCTCCGGCATCCGCCACGAAGGCGGCACGACGACGCTGGTGCGGGTTTCGGTCATGCCCAGAATGATGCAGTAATTGTCTTCGCACAACAAGTAGGCGGCTTCCGAATTGGGCAGCACGCCGGTCGTCACGACACGGTCGCCGCCGGAATTTCTGAAATAGCGCATCGTCAGGTCGTAGAAGGCGGCCGACCGTTTTCCGCCGTCGAGCGAGAGTCCGAAGATGCAGTTCGAACCGGGGCGGTTCACCGGATGGATGAAGTGGCTGCCGGGGAACCGTTCGGTACGGACGATTTCGCCCGTTTGCATATCGAATTCGCTGATTGCGACCTCGCCCGTATCGTCATTGCGAACCCCGTAGAGCGTATACGACGCAGGCGGCGTGCCGTCGGAAACGGAGATCCTGCCGAGCGGCATGGCTCTGCCGCGGCGGAAAAGCTTCACCTCGGCCGTACCCGCAGGATAGCCGCCGGGAGCGAGGAACGTGATGCTCGACTCGGTGCGGGAGGTCACTACGCCCCAGACGCCGTCGGCGTAGCCTTCGCTGATCGCCGCGTTGGTCAGGGGCCACGCGATGCGCAGCATGATGTCGTCGCCGGCTTCGAATCCTTTGGCCGAAACGGTCACCTCGTCGCCGGGGGCGAACGTCCGCGCCTCGGAGGGCATCACCACGTCGGTTACGAAAGGGATTCCTTCGCCGTCGTCCGAACTGCATGCGCAGAGGAAAGTTCCGAGCAGCAGCAAAAGCAGGTATTTCTTCATCGTCGTCAGTCTGTTGTCATCCTCCGGCACCGGGGGAGGGGCCGGAATACGACCGGTTCGCATTCGACGTAAAGATAAGGTTTAACGCCCTTATATCCAAATAAAATCGCGCTTTTCACCCGTGCGGCGTTTTGCCGTTTAGGATTTGTTTCGTACATTTGGAATCAAAACCTTAGAAATCTATGAAAAAACTCCGCTATTGCCTTGCTGCAACGGCCGTATTCGCCTACGGCGCGGCAGCGGCCTGCACCAATTTCATCGTCACCAAGGGCGCCTCGACCGACGGTTCGGCCATGGTCTCCTACGCCGCCGACTCGCACGCGCTGTACGGCGCACTGTACCACACACCCGGCGGAAGCCACAAGGCCGGCACCATGATGCCCGTCTACGAGTGGGACACGGGACGCTATCTGACCGACATTCCCCAGCTGCGCGAGACCTACTCGACGGTGGGCAACATGAACGAACATTCGCTCATCATCGGCGAGACGACATACGGCGGCCGGCCGGAACTGGCCGACTCGACCGGACTGATCGACTACGGTTCGCTGATCTACATCACGCTCCAGCGTGCGAAGACGGCCCGCGAGGCCATCGCCACGATCGCCGAGCTGGCCAACACCTACGGCTATGCGTCGAGCGGCGAATCGTTCTCGATCGTCGACCGCGACGAAGCGTGGATCATGGAGCTGATCGGCAAGGGCTACAAGGCCGACGGCAAGAGCGGCAACGCCAACAAGGGCATCGTATGGGTCGCACGCCGCATTCCCGACGGATATGTTTCGGCGCACGCCAATCAGGCGCGCATCACGACCTTCCCGAAGAACGACCCCGAAAACTGCCTTTACGCGCCCGACGTCGTTTCGTTCGCCCGCGAAATGGGGTATTACGACGGTCCCGATGCGGATTTCAGCTTCTGTGACGCATATGCGCCGCTCGACTTCGGCGCCCTGCGCGCCTGCGAAGCCCGCGTGTGGGCCTTCTTCCGCACGGTGGCCGACGATATGGACCGATACGCGGATTATGCGATGGGCCACAACGCCGCGAACCGCATGCCCCTGTGGGTCATGCCCCGCGAAAAAGTGTCGCCCAAAACGGTCTTCGACTGCATGCGCGACCATTACGAGGGAACCCCGATGGACATGACCGCCGACATCGGCGCGGGCGGCAGCGCATGTCCTTACCGCTGGCGTCCGATGGAGTTCGAGGTGGACGGCGTGAGCTATGTCAACGAACGCGCGACGGCTACGCAGCAGACCGGATTCTGGTTCGTGGCGCAGGCCCGGCCGTGGAATCCCGCCGACATGGGCATCCTCTGGTTCGGCGTGGACGACGCGGCGACTTCGTGCCTGACGCCGATCTACTGCTCGGCGCAGGAGGTTCCCGCATGCCTGAGCGAGCAGAACGGCTCGATGCTCGAATATTCGCCCACGGCGGCGTTCTGGCTCTTCAACCGGGTCACCAACTTCGCCTACATGCGTTACGACATGATTTCGGCCGACATCCGCAAAGTCGTGGACAAGTGGGAGAACGGCATGCTGGAAACCGTACGCGAGGTGGACGCCGAAGCGCTGTCGCTCTCGCCCAAAGCGCGCGGCAAGTTCCTCACGGCGTTCAGCACGGCGACGGCGCAGCAGTTGTTCGACCGTTGGTCTAAGCTGGACAAATACCTGCTGGTGAAATATATGGACGGCAACGTCAAGAGCGAGAAAGCCGACGTGCTGACCTTCCTCGACGGCGACGGCGGACCGGCGCACTTCGTGGACAACGGCAACGGCAGGAACATTCCCGACAAGATCCAGTTCCCCGGTTACAACGAGAAATGGAAGCGCGCCGTGGCGAAGGACAACGGAGAAATCCTCCGGGTCGTAAAATAATGCGGCAAAGCCCCTTCCGGCAAATCCCATCCCGACGGGCCGGACCGAGAGGGGAACGGTAACGGACAACAAACATTCAACCGAATTATGAAATACGATATTATCGTCGTGGGAAGCGGACCGGGCGGCTACGTCGCCGCCATACGCGCTTCGCAGCTGGGCCGCAAAGTGGCGCTCGTGGAGCGGGCCGAAGCCGGGGGCGTGTGCCTCAACTGGGGCTGCATCCCGACCAAGGCGCTGCTGAAAAGCGCGCAGGTTTACACCTACTGCAAATCGGCCGCACATTACGGACTCGACCTCACGGGCGAAGTGAAGCCCGATCTGGAAAAAATCGTGGCCCGCTCGCGCGGCGTGGCCGAGACCATGAGCAAAGGCGTGGCCTTCCTGCTGGGCAAGAACAACATCGACCTCATACCGGGATTCGGACGGCTCACGGCCCCCGGAAAGCTCGACGTGGACGGCACGGAGTACGAAGCCGACCACATCGTTCTGGCCACGGGAGCGCGCCCGCGCGAAATGGCGTTCATGCCCATCGACGGCGAGCGCGTCATCTCGTCGCGTCAGGCCCTGACGCTTGCGAAACTGCCCGAAACGATGATCGTCCTGGGTTCGGGCGCCATCGGCAGCGAGTTCGCGTGGTTCTATGCGGCGCTGGGGGTCAAAGTCACCGTCGTGGAGTACATGCCCCGCATGATGCCGCTGGAGGACGAGGAGGTATCGAAGACCATGGAGCGCGCATTCCGCAAACTGCGCGCTGCGGTGCTGACATCGACGACCGTAAAGTCGGTCCGCGTCAATGCGGAAGGCCGCTGCGAGGTGGAGATCGAGGGCAAGAAGGGCGCTGAAACCCTGACGGCCGACATCGTGCTTTCGGCCGTGGGCATCAAATCCAACATCGAAAATATCGGTCTCGAAGAGCTGGGCGTCGCCGTCGAGCGGGACAAGGTAGTCGTAGACCAGTTCTACCGCACCAACGTTCCGGGCGTTTACGCTATCGGCGACATCGTGGGCGGCCCCGCGCTGGCGCACGTCGCCTCGGCGGAGGGAATCTGTTGCGTGGAGGCCATATGCGGCCTGAACCCGGCACCGGTGGACTATTCGACCATTCCGTCGTGCGTCTTCACCTCGCCCGAAGTGGCGTCGGTCGGCATGACCGAGCAGCAGGCGCAGGAGCGGGGCATCGCCTACAAGACGGGACGTTTCCCCTTCACGGCGTCGGGCAAAGCCACGGCGGCAGGCGACCGCGACGGCTTCGTGAAACTCCTCTTCGGCGAGGACGATACGCTGCTGGGCGCCCACATGGTCGGCATGAACGTAACGGAGATGATCGCCGAGCCGACGCTGGCACGGATGCTGGGCGCGACGAGCCACCGGATAGCCCGCACGATCCATGCCCACCCGACGATGAACGAGGGCGTCATGGAAGCGGCCGAAGCGGCTATGGGCGCAGCAATCCATCTGTAAGGCCGAATATCGCGCCGAAAAAGAACCGCCCCTTTCCTGCCGAAAGGGGCGGTTTTCGTATCCGCGGCGGCCGGCCTCGCCTTAAAGCGCAACCACGAGACACATCCCCGGCCCGGAACAAAAAAAGAGTCCCGTTTCCGAGACTCTCCGCAGTTTATTTGAACCACTCTTCCAGATGGTCGCGGCCGTAGAAATAATAAACCGCAAGCCCCAGCCAGCTGGTCAGCAGTACCACGATCGCGGCAATGACTTTGCCGGCGGTAGAAATGTTTTTCTTGAAGATGTCCATGACGCACCAGATTGCGCAGGCGACACCGATCAGCCAAATGATAGTTCCGATCATAATTTTAAAGTATTAGAGTTTAGTAAAACATTTTTCGTTCGAATACGCCGGGCGGGTAGACCACGTCGCTCAGAAACAACCCCTGCGCCGGAGCGCCGCCGCTCGACCGCGAAAGGTCGCGGCTCCCGACTATCTCGCGGAAGCCGTCGAGCGTATAGCGCCCGCGTCCCACATCGACCAGCGTCCCGACCAGCGACCGGACCATGTTGCGCAGAAAACGGTCGGCGCGGATCGTGAAGCAAAGCACGCCACGCTCGTCGGCCGTCCATGCGGCGTGCATGATGCGGCAGATATTGGTCTTGTTGTTCGAATTGAGCTTGGCGAACGAGGTGAAGTCGTCGTATTCCAACAGCGAAGCCGCCGCCTCGTTCATCCGTTCCATGTCCAGCGGCACGTAATACTGCCACGTCGCATCCCGCGTAAAGGGATTCTTGCGCGGTTCGATATAGTAACGGTATTCGCGTTCGCGGGCCGCGAAACGCGCGTGCGCATCCGCTCCGACGGGCGTCATGCTCCCGACGGCGATATCGCCCGGAAGCAGGAAATTCAGTTTGTAGACGACCTGCGCCGGATCGGGCACCGGTTCCTCACAGTCGAAATGCGCCACGTAATAGGAAGCGTTGACGCCCGTATCGGTGCGGCCCGCCCCCGTCACCTCGATTTTTTCGCGCAGCAGGGTAGTGAGCGCCCGCTCCAGCGTCTGCTGCACCGACGGCATGTCGGGCTGGCGCTGCCAGCCGCAGTAGGCGGCTCCGTTGTACCGAAGTTCGAGAAAATAACGCATGGCGATCAATGAGGTTTCCGCAAAATTACAAAAAATTTTCTAACGCCGCGGCCTGATATTCAGTTTTACGGGACGGATCATGTTTTCGGGTTTCAGCACCTCGTCCAGCTCCTCGCGGCTCAGGATGCCGTGTTCGAGTACCAGCTCGTAAACGCCGCGCCCGGTTTCCAGCGCCTCCTTGGCGATTTTCGTCGAATTCTTGTACCCGATGATCGGATTGAGCGCCGTCACCACGCCGATACTGTTATGCACGTACTGCAGGCACCTCTCCTCGTTGGCCGTGATGCCCTCGACACAGCGGATGCGCAGCGTGTCGAAGCCGTTGACAAGCAGTTCGGCGGACTCGAAACAGCACTGGGCCATCACCGGCTCCATGGCGTTGAGCTCCATCTGCGCCGCTTCGTCGGCCATCGTCACGCAGAGTTCGTTGCCGATGACCTTGAAGGCGATCTGGTTCATCACTTCGGGAATCACCGGATTGACCTTGCCGGGCATGATCGACGAACCGGGCTGACGGGCCGGCAGGTTGAATTCGCCCAGCCCGCAGCGGGGTCCCGAAGAGAGCAGACGCAGGTCGTTGCAGATTTTGTTCATCTTCGAGGCGATGCGCTTCATGGCCGAAGAGTAGCCGACCATGCAGACCGTGTCCGAAGTGGCCCCCACGAGATCCTCGGCCTGTTTCACGTCCCAGCCCGTAATCTCCCGGATGGCGGCCGTACAGCGCTCGGCATAGCCCGGTTCGGCGCAGATGCCCGTACCGATGGCCGTGGCGCCCATGTTGATAGACAGAAACTCCGAAGCCGCATGGTCGAGATTCTCGACTTCGCCCTGCAGGACGCTCGCAAAGCCGTGGAAAGTCTGGCCGAGGGTCATCGGCACGGCGTCCTGCAGCTGCGTGCGGCCCATCTTGAGCACGTGGGCGAACTCTTCGCCCTTGCGGGCAAAGGAGGCGATCAGCTCCATGAGGTGTTTGCGCAGTTCGAGGTGCGTGGCATAAAGTCCGAGGTGGATCGCCGAAGGGTAGGCGTCGTTGGTAGACTGCGAGCAGTTGACATGGTCGTTGGGCGAGCAGTACTGGTATTCGCCGCGGGCGTGCCCCATGATCTCCAGCGCACGGTTGGCGATCACCTCGTTGGCGTTCATGTTGGTGGTGGTGCCCGCACCGCCCTGAATCATGTCCACGGGGAAGAATTCGTGGAATTTGCCCTCCATGATTTCACGGCAGGCCTGCGAAATGGCGTTGAAAAGCTCGTCCGAAAGCAGCCCCATGTCGTGATTGGCGACGGCGGCGCCCAGTTTCACGATCGCCAGCCCCCGGATAAAGAGGGGATACTCGCACAACCGGAACTTGCTGATCGGGAAATTCTCCAGCCCGCGCATGGTCTGCACGCCGTACAATACGTTTTCCGGCACCTCAACACACCCAAGCAGGTCGCACTCGGTGCGTGTCTTTTTCTGTTCTTTTTCCATGTATCGTTTACATAAAAGTTATTTATCGAATCGGCAGTTGCCGATTCTTCGTTATATCCAAACCCGATGCCCATTTTTCAGGCCCGCCTATTTCGCGGCTCGATGCCGCAAGCCGGACCGTACCGTCGATATCGTTCACTACGCCCTCGGCATGCAGCGTATAGTCGGCACCGTCGTCAGCCGTATAAAATTCAAACACGGCACGTCCTTCCGGCGATATCTTCACGGCGGGATTCCAGTAGAGAGTCGTCCGCAGGTCCCGCTCCGGAGCGTTGCGCTGTTTCGGCGTCTCGTATTTCGGGGAATAGAATTCAGCCGGTTTCTGATAGCCGAGCGGCATCAAGACCTGCATATGAAGCCGGTCGAGATTTTCCCGTTTCTCGTTCAGAAGTTCGGAGCCGTTTTTGGTAGTAATGGCTATAACGCCGGAACCTTTCGCCCGCATGCCGAATAAAGTCGAATTGACCGGAGGAATGATATCGATTCTTTTTATCATATCAATCGGTATAAAAGAGGGTATCGTTTCAATACTTAAAGGTGCCGATGCCATTGTCGGATCTATCGTCAACGGTTCATACGGCTCCCAGATTATTCCGTCTATCACATATGTCGCACTTCTCCCAAAAACAAATATTTCATCTCCTTTCGGAGTGGTTCTGACACTCACGCCATGCTTGCTTCGTAATGCCTCCATAAGATTCCCGTAATGCTCCTGCTCGATCTTTTTATAATCGACCGAACTGCTCGCCAGCACCTCATACGGGGATTCGATCCTTTTCCGCGGCGTACCCGAAATAACTACCTCTTCGATCAGGATATGTTTCAGACTGTCGGTAAACTGTGACAGGTTGTCGTTATAGTTCCGCATACGTGCAGTCCAGTCTGGGACCGGCAGGAGGTTATCGGAACCGGAATAATCCTCCTCGTCGACGATAAGTTCAGCGTCGGCCCTGCCGTCCGGCCCTTCGGCCTGCAGCACATAGAGCGTACTGTCGGGATAATCGAATCCGTTCAGCACGAAACGGCCCGCAGCGTCCACCTCGGAAACCGCAAAATGCCCGAACTGCGGAATCAGGGCCGAAACCCGGTAGTCCTTGAAATTCCGTTTGCGGAAGATGCCGGTCTTGCGGATGCGCCCCGAAATCTCCTGACCTATTTCCAGCGGTTCCGACGGTTCGGCATATTCGCCCAACAGGACCGCGGGAATATCATACCGCCGCCAGCCCTGCGTAAGCATCAGGGCATCGGCCGCCTGCCGGCGGGCAGGCTCCCGCTCATCGAAGTAAAAAGCCGGATCTTCGACATAACCCCTCAACTCGGATTCCAGCAAAAGGCTTATCCTGCGTCACCGTAACCTGTGGCTGCCGGTCTTCGTCGTAACAGAACAGCAGGCGTTCGCTCAGCGGACGATTTTCACGATCCAGCAGCAGAAATTGCAGCACGCCATCCGGGAAGTCGTTGCGCATAAAGGTTAGGTGTTCCTTCGAAGCGCCCCAATCCTTATAGTAGCACAGTTCGCCCCGGCAATGGACAAGCAGAGCCAGCGGACCGGGATCGTATCCGCGGGGAACAGCGACCTGCACGGAAAAACGTTCGGAAGCCGGAAATATCTGCAGGACACAAACGTCCCTCCGGGCCGCAGGCAGCCGAAACCGCTTGGTAACCCCCTGAGGGTTGGTGCATTCGGCATAATAAATCCCGGCATGCTGCGGGGTGAAAGAGACTTTCCCCATTCCGGCATGCAGGCTTTCGGCCGCAGCTGTTTCCCGACCTTCCGCATCGACGATCCGGCACGAAACAAACGTCGAATTGCCGTCGGGTTTCAATGCTTTGAATCCCAGCGTACACGGAACGCCTTCGACCAGATAACCTCCTTCGGGGAAAAACGAGACATCGAAATCCCGTTCGGCATTCCGCTTCGATGCCTGACGCTCGTAACGGCGGCCGTACGCCGAGACATGCACGGGCGCACGGAAAAAATAATCGGGTCCCGCATTGCGCATAAAAGCGGTATAGGCCGTCAGGGTGTAATCACCGCTTTTGGCGGTCATGGGCAGCGGCAGATAACCTGCATAGACGCCCTCCCGCTCCCGAATCCGTATCCGCAAAGGAGCGGAAGGCGACTCGTCGAAGGCGGGCTTTTCCATGCTCCGGAGTTCGACATAGACGTATTTGCTCAGCGCCGTCCGGGCATGCGAAGAGGCATCGACCACATGGGCACGAAGCCAAATCGTATCTCCGGCCATGTAATACGGTTTATCGGTATGCACATACACCTTTTCCTGTGGAAAGACCTCGGTTTGGGCGGACAAATTATGAACGGCCCGCTCCTCGTTTCGGGAAACAGGCTGAGCCGCAATACTGCCGACAGACAGCAACGGGACCGACAGGAAAAAAAGGAGGTGCAGGTTCATAATTTCTATTTTTATAGTGTGGGCAAGCAAACGCAACGCAGGAACTATCAGGAAAGTTAATAAATATTTCCCGAACAGAAAAATATTTTCCCGTTCTTCGTCCGTTCAGCGTCCATTGGAAAGACAAACGCGCCTGCGGCGGCGGTTGAAAAATTTGGCAGTGCGGCCGGGTTGTATTATCTTTGTACGAATTTGCACGACAATAAAGACGGAAAGCATGAAAGCAGCTATCATAGGTTACGGCAAAATGGGCCGCGAGATCGAAAAAATACTCATCGAACGCGGTCACGACGTGACGCTCGTGATCGACACCGACAACGCCGCGGACCTCAACGCCGCGAATCTCGCCGGAGTGGACGTGGCGCTGGAATTCACCATGCCCTCGACGGCCTACGCCAATATCCGCACCTGCATCGAAAACGCGACTCCCGTGGTGAGCGGCACCACGGGCTGGACCGACCGCTTGGGCGAGTTGCAGCAATTGTGCCGCGAGAAGGGCGGGGCGCTGTTTTATGCATCGAATTACTGTCTGGGCGTAAACCTGATGTTCCGGCTCAACCGTCAGCTGGCGGCGATGATCGACCGCGTCGGCGGCTATGACGCGAAGATCGAAGAGGTACACCACACCCAGAAAAAGGACGCTCCGAGCGGCACGGCCATCACGCTGGCCGAAGGCGTCATCTCGGAGCTACACGACAAAACCGCGTGGGTGAACTACGCGCCGGGGATCGAACACGCGACGAACCGGATCGAAACTCCGGCGGACGCCGCCGCGGACCAGCTCGAAATCCGCTCCGTGCGCGAAGGCATGGTTCCGGGCATACACACCGTGACCTACGAATCGGCAGACGATATTCTGGAACTGAAACATACGATTAAGAACCGCCGTACGTTAGCAATGGGGGCTGTCATAGCCGCCGAGTTCTTATGCGGCAGGCAGGGCGTCTACTCGATGGACGACCTGCTGAAATAAATTTACGAATATGGGAAAAATCAAGGCATTCTTCCGCAACAAATGGGTCGGCTTCGCGCTCGCCTCGCTGCTTTACACGCTCTGGTTCGTCGTATGGACCGGCAATCTCTGGATGCTGCTGGGGCTGGCGGTGATCTTCGACCTCTACATCACGAAGTTCTTCTACCGCTACGTCTGGTGCCACAACGCGCGTATGTGCCAGCAGAGCAAGGTCTACAAGACCGTATACGAATGGGTAAACGCCATCATCTTCGCCACGGTCGTGGCTTCGCTGGTGCATATCTTCGTCTTCCAGATGTACGTCATCCCGACCTCGTCGATGGAAAAGTCGCTGCTGATCGGCGACTATCTCTATGTGAGCAAGGTGACTTACGGACCGCAGATGCCCAACACGCCGCTGTCGTTCCCGTTCGTGCATCACACGATGCCCTTCTCGCAGACCAAAAAATCGTTCTCCGAAGCCGTCAAGTGGCCGTACCACCGGCTCAAGGGGTTGCGCAAAATCAAACGCAACGACGTGGTGGTCTTCAACTTCCCGGCGGGCGACACCGTCCTTCTGGAGAATCAGAACGCCACCTATTACGACGTGCTGCGCAGCTACGAGGATTCGTTCGGCAAAGAGGAGGGACGCAAGCGTCTGGCCGAAAAATACACCATCATCAGCCGCCCCGTGGACAAACGGGAGAATTACATCAAACGCTGCGTGGCCGTTCCGGGCGACTCGCTCGAAATACGCAACGGGCAGGTGTGGGTGAACGGTGCGCCGCAGGAGGGGATTCCGGGCATCCAGTACCAGTACGCCGTACAGGTGTCGTCGCCCCTTTCGCAGTACGCCATCGAGAATCTCGGCATTACGGAGTACCGGGGCAACGGCTCGGTATACGACATGTTCCTGACCGAAGAGGCCGCCGGGAAAATCGAAGCCCTGAACAACGTGATCTCCGTCCGCCGCTACATCTTCTCCCCCAATACGGAGGTGTTCCCGCAGTGGAAGGAGCCGCACTGGAGTCAGGACAACTACGGACCGATCTGGGTGCCCAAGAAAGGCGCGACGGTGGAGCTGACCGCCGAGAACCTGCCGCTGTTCCGCCGCATCATCGAGACATACGAGGGCCATTCGCTCGAAGAGCGCGACGGCAAAATATTCATCGACGGAGCGGAGGCTGACAGCTACACGTTCGGCATGGATTATTACTGGATGATGGGCGACAACCGCCACAATTCGGCCGACTCGCGGTTCTGGGGCTTCGTTCCCGAAGACCATATCGTCGGCAAGGCTTCGTTCGTCTGGCTGTCGCTCGACGCGAACAAATCGTTCCCGGCGAACATCCGCTGGAACCGTCTGTTTACAAAGGTGCGGTAGGGTGGAACCGGAGGACAGCTATCTGACCATTGCGGCGCCCGCCGAGGCGTCGTCGAGGGAGCGGAGCAGCAAGTTCCTCGCCTATGCCTACCCCGTGCAGCAGGAGGAGCAGATACGCGAAATCCTCGACGGACTGCGCAAGAAATACTACGACGCGACGCACCATTGCTACGCATGGCGGCTGGGGCCGGGAGGCGCCGCATTCCGGGCCAACGACGACGGAGAACCGTCGGGAACGGCCGGGAAGCCGATTCTGGGACAGCTGCTTTCGAACAACCTGACGGACTGCCTGATCGTCGTGGTCCGCTACTTCGGCGGCACGAAACTGGGGGTTCCGGGGCTGATCGCCGCATACAGGGAATCGGCGGCGGAGGCGATCGCGGCGGCCCGAATCGTCGAACGCACCGTAGACCGCACGATCCGCGTCGATTTCCCCTACATCGCCATGAACGACATCATGCGCGTCATCAAGGAGCAGCAGCCTAAAATCGCATCGCAGGAGTTCGACAACCTCTGCACGATGGTGCTCACCATCCGCGAAAGCCGCGCCGGGGAGCTGACCGAAAAACTGAAAAAAGCCGGAGGAAGTATCGCCGGCGAGGACATTTGAGAATCGAAAGTTAAAAATCGAAAACCGGAAATGCGGTCCGCCGCATTCCGCGGTTTCAGCGATACGAAATGACACACGAAAAATCCATCTATATCAAAGGCGCGCGGGTCCACAACCTCAAGAACATCGAGGTCGAGATTCCGCACGACAAACTGGTCGTCGTAACGGGCCTTTCGGGTTCGGGAAAATCGACGCTGGCCTTCGACACCATCTTCGCCGAGGGACAGCGCCGCTACGTCGAGAGCCTTTCGGCCTATGCCCGGCAGTTTCTGGGCAAAATCAACAAACCTGACGTGGACATCATCACGGGCATCGCGCCGGCCATCGCCATCGAACAGAAGGTCAATACGCGCAACCCCCGTTCGACGGTGGGCACGACGACCGAGATATACGACTACCTGAAACTGCTGTTCGCCCGCATCGGACACACCTTTTCGCCCGTATCGGGACAGGAGGTGCGCTGCTACAGCGTGGACGACGTGGCGACATACATTCAGGAACTGGGCGAGGGGAGCCGCGCCGTCATCGCCGCGCCGCTCGTGCTGGCCGAAGGGCAGGGAATCATCGAAAAACTGACGCTGCTGCTCTCCGACGGCCTGATGAGAGTCTACACCGACGGTCAGACGCGCCTGATCGAGGAGATACTCCCCTCGATCGACGAAACGACCGGAGCCGCGGATATTCAGGTCGTGATCGACCGCATGCGCATCGCGCCGGACGACGACACGCAAACCCGCATCCGCGACTCCGTGGCGCGCGCCTTCTCCTACGGCGACGGCATCTGCACCGTCATCTCGGACAAGGGCGCGGCCGAATTCTCGTCGCGCTTCGAGGCGGACGGCATCGAATTCGAACATCCGTCGGAACACCTTTTCAGCTTCAACAACCCGCTGGGGGCATGTCCCCGCTGCGAGGGATACGGCAAGGTGATCGGCATCGACGAGGATCTGGTGATTCCCGACAAGGGCAAGACCATCTACGAGGACGCCATCGCCTGCTGGCGGGGCGAGACCATGCGCAAATGGAAGGAAAAGCTGGTGGAGAACGCCTATAAGTTCGATTTCCCGATCCATACGCCGTTTCACGAGCTGACGCAGGAGCAGAAACGGCTGTTGTGGCGCGGCAACCAATATTTCCACGGTCTGGACGAGTTCTTCGCCTACATCGACTCGGAGCGGCGGAAAATCCAGTTCCGCGTGATGAAGGCGCGCTATACGGGCAAGACGACCTGTCCCGAATGCGGGGGCAGCCGCCTGCGCAAAGAGGCGCTTTACGTCCGCATCGGCGGCCGGAACATCGCCGACCTCGTGGTGATGCCGGTGGACGAGCTGATCGTATTCTTCAACGGACTGCAGCTCGACGAACACGACACGAAAACCGCGGCCCGCATCCTGATCGAAATCCGCAGCCGCCTGCAATACCTCGCCGACGTGGGACTGGGCTATCTGACGCTCGACCGGCTTTCATCGACCCTGTCGGGCGGCGAGAGCCAGCGCATCAACCTCTCGACCTCGCTGGGCAGCAACCTCACCGGCTCGCTCTACATCCTCGACGAACCCTCGATCGGCCTGCATCCGCGCGACACGAACCGGCTTATCAAGGTGCTCAGGCAACTGCGCGATCTGGGCAACACGGTGATCGTCGTCGAGCACGAGGAAGAGGTGATCCGCGCCGCCGACTACATCGTGGACATAGGTCCCAAGGCGGGTTACAACGGCGGCGAAGTGGTTTTCAGCGGTACGCTGCCGCAGCTTCTGAAAAACAAAAAAAGCCTGACGGCGGATTACCTGACGGGCCGCCGCGCGATCGCCCCGCCCGCCGCGGAACGCGGATGGAGCAGTTCGATCGTCATAAAAGGCGCCCGCGAGAACAACCTGCGCAATATCGACGTGCGGATTCCGCTGGGCGTGATGACCTGCATCACGGGAGTCAGCGGCAGCGGCAAATCGTCGCTGGCCAAGGGAATACTCTATCCGGCGCTGCGGCGCATGCTCTTCGACACGGGCGTCAAGCCCGGCGACTTCGACGGCATCGTCGGCGACGTGCAGCTGCTCAAATCGGTCGAGATGATCGACCAGAACCCCATCGGCAAGTCGTCGCGTTCGAATCCCGTGACCTACATCAAGGCCTACGACGAAATCCGGCGGCTGTTCGCCGACCAGCCCTACGCCCAGCATACGGGGCTGGGGGCTTCGGCATTCTCGTTCAACATCGCGGGCGGCCGCTGCGAGGAGTGTCAGGGCGAAGGGGTCATCAAGGTCTCGATGCAGTTCATGGCCGACGTCGAACTGGTCTGCGAGGCCTGCGGGGGCAAACGCTTCCGCGACGAGATACTCGAAGTCAAATACCGCGGCAAGTCGATCTACGACGTGCTGGAGATGACCGTGGACGACGCGATCGCGTTCTTCGGCGAGGAGAAGAAGGATTCGACCTGCAAACGGATCGTCGAGCGGCTCAAACCGCTGCAGGACGTGGGGTTGGGCTACATCAAGCTGGGCCAGTCCTCTTCGACCCTGTCGGGCGGCGAGAGCCAGCGCGTGAAGCTGGCGTCGTTCCTGACCAAGGACAGCGCGCAGGGCGGCGTGATGTTCATCTTCGACGAACCGACGACGGGACTTCATTTCCACGACATCAACAAGCTGCTGGCGGCATTCAACGCGCTGATCGAACGGGGACACACGATCGTCATCGTGGAACACAACATGGACGTCATCAAATGCGCCGACTGGGTCGTGGATCTCGGTCCCGAAGCGGGTACGGGCGGCGGCGGAGTCGTATTCGAAGGCACTCCGCGCGCATTGGAACAGTGCCCGAAGAGCTATACGGGCAAATTTCTCAGCCTGCGCACGAAATTATAATCATGGAATTCTTCACATACAGATTACCCAACGGCATCCGGGGCATCCACCGTCAGGTGAAAAGCAACGTGGCGCACTGCGCGCTGGTCGTCAATGCCGGAAGCCGCGACGAACACCCCGACCAGTACGGGCTGGCGCATTTTACGGAACACGCCTTCTTCAAGGGCACCCGGCGCCGCCGCGCATGGCAGGTGAACTGCCGGCTGGAAAACCTCGGCGGCGAACTGAACGCCTTCACGACCAAGGAGGACACGACCATTCACGCCACGACCCTGCGGGGCGACTTCCCGAAGGCCGTCGAGCTGATCGCCGACATCGCCTTCCGCTCGACGTTCCCCGACCGGGAGCTGGAGCGCGAAAAGGAGGTGATCGTCGACGAGATCAACACCTACAAGGATTCGCCCGCCGACCTGATATACGACACGTTCGAAGAGATGCTGTTCGCCGGCTCGGAGCTGGGCCACAACATTCTGGGCCGCAAAGCCGCGCTCATGCGCTACGACGGCGACGCGATCCGCGCCTTCACCGGCCGCACGCACACGACCGACCAGATGGTCTTCTCTTCGATTGGCAACTTCTCGGCCAAGACGGCCGAGACCGTCGCAGCGCGCTATTTCGCGCAGCAGGCGGCCACGACGCGCGGATTCGTCCGGGCCGCGACCGCACCCCGGCCGCCGTTCGAGAAGACCGTGGTGAAGCATACCCACCAGACCCACTGCATCATCGGCGGCCGCGCGTACGGCATCGGCGAAGAGAAACGCCTGCCGCTGGCCCTCGTGACCAATATTTTGGGCGGGCCGTGCGCCAATTCGCTGCTGAACGTCGTGGTGCGCGAGAAAAACGGACTGTCGTACAACATCGAAGCCAGCTACACGCCCTACAGCGACACGGGGATCGTGGCCATCTACTTCAGTTCGGAAAACGGCAACACGGCGCAGTGCATCGACCTGATTGAAGGGGAGCTGCGCAAACTGCGCACCACGCCGCTGACGGGCCGCCAACTGTCGATGGCCAAGAAACAGTTCATCGCCCAGCTCGCCATTTCGAGCGAGAGCAACGAGGGCTACATGCTCGGCGCCGGAAAAAGTTTCCTGACGCACGACGACGTGGACACGATGGAACAGGTCTACGCCAAGGTGCGTTCGCTGACCGCCGTGCAGCTGACCGAAGTCGCCGAAGAGGTATTCTCCGGCATGTCGAGACTGATTTATAAATAAGGTTATGGAAAAAGAGATCGTATTCGTCCTGCTCGACGAATTTGCAGACTGGGAGGCGGCGTTCCTCGCCCCGGCCCTTTGTTCGGGTGTCATGCCGGGCCGTCCGGGTTCGTACGCCGCAAAATACATGTCTCCCGACGGAGAGTCCGTCCGGTCGATCGGCGGATTGCGCGCAACGCCCGATTACGACGCTTCGACGCTGCCGGAAAGTTGCGCCGGGCTGATTCTGGTCGGCGGCATGCAGTGGGAGTCGGCCGCCGCCCGGCGGATCGCGCCGCTCGCAGGCGAAGCGCTGAAGCGCGGGATTCTCGTCGGCGCCATCTGCAACGCGGTTGCGTTCATGGCCGCCAACGGCCTGCTGAACGGGGTGCGGCATACGGGCAACACGGTCGAGATGCTGAAACAGTGGGGCGGGGCGAACTACACGGGCGAAGCGCTCTACGAGGAGCGGCAGGCCGTGCGCGACGGCAACGTCGTGACGGCAAACGGCACGGGATATCTCGAATTCACCCGCGAATGCCTGCTCGTGCTCAAGGCCGACACGCCCGACCGGATCGAGGCATCGTACAAGTTCAACAAATACGGATTCTGCAGGCAGTAATGGACGCGCTCGAACAATATATCCGCGACCACACCTCGCCCGAAGAGGAGTTGCTGCACGAACTGGACCGCGAGACCAACCTGCGGGTCATACAGCCCCGCATGCTGTCGGGCCATATTCAGGGCCGCCTGCTGGAAATGCTCGTGCGGATGCTACGCCCGCGGCGGGTGCTCGAAATCGGGACTTTCACGGGTTACTCGGCCCTCTGCATGGCCGCAGGGCTGGAAGGGGAGGCCGAACTGCATACCGTCGAGGTGGAGGACGAGCTGGAGGAGCTGGCGCAGTCGTTCTTCGACCGCAGCGCGCACGGCTCCCGCATCCGGCTCCACATCGGTTCGGCGCTGGATATAGCTCCCGCACTGGGCGGTGTGTTCGACCTCGTATTCATCGACGGCGACAAGCGCGAATACCCGGACTACTACCGGATGCTGATGGGCGACGACGACGGCTGTCCGCTGGTGCGCAGCGGCTCGGTGCTGATCGCCGACAACATCCTTTGGTCGGGAAAAGTCGTGCAGCCCGTCGCGCATAACGACCGCCACACGCAGGCGCTGGTGGAGTTCAACCGCATGGTCCGGGAAGATCCGCGCGTCGAGAACGTGATCGTACCGCTGCGGGACGGCCTGAACCTGATTCGGATAAAGTAAGCCGGGGACAACTGATTGGGATATTGAAAAATGACATTTCCCCCTTTCTCCGAACGAGGGAAAGCCGATTTTTCGTACCTTTCGGAAAAATCAACGGACAAATGGAACTAAGCGAATTACAGCGGCGGGTCGATGCGTGGATCAAAGAGTACGGAGTGCGCTATTTCAACGAACTGACCAATATGGCGGTGCTCACCGAAGAAGTGGGGGAGCTGGCCCGCATCATGGCCCGCAAATACGGCGACCAGTCGTTCCTGTCTCTTATACACATCTCCGAGCCC
>OJPD01000683.1_pt1 | contig 23081 bp, 23 predicted proteins | sample 1598371 | NCBI WGS metagenome assembly OJPD01 (sample SAMN03922478, study PRJEB24848) | human gut metagenome | isolation source: stool sample | host: Homo sapiens | place: Germany | collected 2010-11
CTACTTGCTATCGTTTACCTACCTTTGTAACAAACACAAACTCATTATTGATATATGAAACACAACATTTTATGGGGCATTATCTTGCTTGTAGCAAGTTTGTCATTTACGGTGAAGGCGCAAAAGGTTGTCCAAGGCCAGTTCTCAGTCAAGGGAATCTTATTAGATTCTTTGTCTAATGAAGGGGAACCGTATTCTACAATCCGTATTTCATTGAAGAATAATCCTGCAAAGCCGGTGAAATTGGCCGTGACAGGAGCGGACGGCAGGTTTGACGAACGGCTTGCCGTGCCGGGGACTTATCTCATTCATTTTACTTCTGTAGGAAAGTCTCCTGTACAGAAGGAATTCTCGATATCGACCAATCGTAAGAATGTTGATTTGGGTAAGATCCTGATAGCAGAAGCGACTGAAATGTTGAAAGGAGTGGAGGTGGTAGCGCAGAAACCTTTGGTAAAGGCAGAAATAGACAAAGTGACGTATAGTATAGAGGATGATCTGGATTCTAAAACCAATACGACTCTTGAAATGCTCCGTAAAGTTCCGCTGGTGACTGTAGATGGAGAGGATAAAATTCAAGTAAACGGTAGCAGTAAGTTTAAAGTGCATGTTAATGGCAAGCCGAATAACATGATGAGCAATAATCCTACCGAGGTATTGCGGAGTATGCCGGCCAATTCCATTAAATCTATAGAGGTTATCACCGAGCCTGGGGCTAAATATGACGCGGAAGGGGTGGCGGGCATCTTGAATATTATCACTATAGGAGCTGGAATGGAAGGATATACGGTGACATTGAATGGTGGTGCAAGCAATACGCGTGTGTATGGTGGCGGTTATGGTACGGTTCAGTCGGGCAAGTTCACTGTTACCGGTAATTATTCTTATAACTACCAGGGATCTCAAAAGGGATTTGAAGATTCATATCGTGAGGATTTCACATCTCAGGAAAATAAATTTTTGGAGTCGCATCGAAGAAGCAAGAGCTATGGCAATTTTCAATTTGGCAGTCTGGAAGGAAGTTATGAGATTGACACTTTGAATCTGATCAGTTTTTCTATGAATCTGATGACTGGCAATTTTACGAATAAGAGGATTGGAAATACACAGATGACTAATTATGCCGGTAATCCGGTTTACGGTTACGGTTCTTTAGGAAATAATGAATCGGGCTTTGGCGAAGTGGGGGGCAATATGGATTATCAGCATTCGTTCAAAAAGAAAGGGGAACTTCTTACTTTTTCTTATCGTTTTAGCCATTCACCCAATAACAGTGAGGCGAATACGGATTATGAGGATACGTTGAATGTTCCTTATCTTTTGCAAAACCAATATTTTAAAAATGATGCCAGCACACAAGAGCATACGGCTCAATTGGACTATACCAATCCGATAAATTCGATACACAGCATTGAAACTGGTATAAAGTATATTTTTCGTAGAAGTAAAAGTGATGGTAAATATTATCTGGCCGATAAAACCGGAGAATATAAGTATGATCAGGATATGAGCACGCAATATGATCATAAGCAGGATATTCTGGCTGCTTATTTGGGCTATCAGATGAAGTAAAAAAAACTCGGTGGAAAGGCGGGAATTCGCTATGAGCATACATTTATGGATGCGGATTATAAAAATAAGGATGAGAAGTTTGATGCTCAGTTTGATGATTTGGTTCCATCCTTGATGTTCTCTTACCAATTGGCTCCTACTCAAAGTTTGAGGGCATCTTATAATATGCGTATCAGTCGGCCGGGTATTTGGTTTTTGAATCCGTTTACTGACACCAGCAACCCCACTGCGATCAGTTACGGTAATCCTGATTTGGAAAGTGAAAAGGCCCATTCGCTTAGTGTTACTTTCGGTAGTTTCTCGCAGAAATTTAATGTAAATGTCAGTGCTAATTATTCTTTTGTCAATAATGGTATAGAGCAATACTCTTTTATAAAAGATGGTGTGATGAATTCTACCTATGATAATATAGGAAAAAGTAAGAATATTAATTTGTCTTTGTTCCTGAACTGGAATATGTCTCCTAAAACCCGCTTTAATATCAATGGACGGGGAGCTTATGTGGATTATAGAAGTTCAGGGCTTGATTTAAAGAATCATGGCTGGGAAGGAAATCTCTTCGGAAGCTTTCAGCAGACTCTGCCTTGGGACCTGCGTCTGAGTCTGAATGGAGGGGGTGGTACTCCGCATATCTCTTTGCAAGGTAAAAGTTCCTCTTTCTATTATTATGCGATAGGGTTCAGTCGTTCTTTCTTGAAGGAAAAGAGGCTGACTATTTCTCTTAACTCGTCCAATTTATTTAATAAATATATTACTTTTAAGAATAATATCAATACTTCTACTTTCTGCTCTTCTACTTCTACCAGAATTCCGATGCGTTATTATGGATTTAATATTAGTTGGCGCTTTGGGGAGTTGAAGGCTCAGGTAAAAAAAGCAGCGCGAAGCATTAATAATGATGATTTGAAAAGTGGAGGAGGTAATGCTGGGACCGGTGGAGGGATACCGGCTAATTAAAAGTTAAAACGAAACCACCTGTTAACTGTTAATTTAGGGGGTAAAAACTGTTATTTGATAGTTTATACCCCCTTTGTTGTTAGTTTTTCTGTCGTGACTTTTATAAGAAGTCGTTAATATTGCAACAGAAAACAAAAACAGAAAATAACAACTTAAAAATAGATTAATATGAAGACAGTCGACTTTACACAGCATTTACTAAGTATACAAACCGAATTATTTCGCTTTGCATTTAAATTGACAGCTGACAGAGAAGAGGCTAATGATTTGTTGCAGGAAACTTCACTTAAAGCTTTGGACAACGAAGAGAAGTTTACTCCAGATACGAATTTTAAAGGATGGATGTACACCATCATGCGTAATATATTTATAAATAATTATCGTAAAACAGTGCGTGATCAGACTTTCGTCGATCAGACGGATAACTTGTTCCATTTGAATCTTCCACAGGAATCAGGATTCGATTCTACAGAAGGTGCTTATGATTTGAAAGAGATACATCGTATCGTGAATGCGTTGCCTAAAGATTACCGCGTGCCGTTTGCTATGTATGTATCAGGATTTAAATATAGGGAAATTGCCGAGAAACTGGGACTTCCGTTGGGAACAGTGAAAAGCCGTATCTTTTTCACTCGTCAGAGGTTGCAGAATGATCTGAAAGATTTCCGTTAAGTTGACTCTCTATCTTTATTATATAACTTTGACTTTTATCATCACGCCGACTGTTCGCGAAGAATCGTCGGCGTTTCTTTTTAGGATTTACGCCATATAAGGGGGCGAAGTAAGTAATATCCTATTAAGGCAGCTAGTCCAACTCCAATGCTGTTTGCCAGAAAATCCAGCCAGTCACCGCTGCGGGTATCTGTGCAATAAGCTTGCATCAGTTCGATACACCCGCTCATAGCTACAGGAGCTATGATGCCTCCCCATATTACATGATTCCAATTGACAGTCTTATGATTCCTCAGATATTCTATCCATAAAATGAGACAGAGTCCCCCATACATGCATATATGCACTACTTTGTCTATGTAGGGGATTTCTTCCATATCTGTTTTGGGAGGAGTGAAAAAGGAAAGATAAAAGATGATAGCTACAATGATCAAGGATACCGGATATTTTCTAAAATAATATAGCATACTTTAATTTTTTTGTGATTCATCGCAAAAGTACGATTAATTTTATACTTTTGCAGGCTAATTAGTGTTGATTTATAATAATTTGATAGTTTTTTATGCAAAAAAGCGAAAGAGTAAATTTCGGAAGTAAGATTGGGGCTGTTCTGGCGGCGGCAGGTTCGGCTGTAGGACTTGGTAATATATGGAGGTTTCCCTATGAGACGGGAAATCATGGAGGTGCGGCATTTATTTTGGTATACTTGGCGTGTGTTCTTATGTTGGGAATGCCTATTATGATTGCCGAATTCACAGTAGGTCGTCATTCAAAAGCAAGTACGGGACGTGCTTATAAGGTTTTGGCTCCCGGAACTCATTGGAAGTGGTTGGGATATTTGGGAGTTTTGGCCGGTTTTCTTATTCTAGGATATTATTCGGTAGTGGCAGGATGGACTTTGGAGTATATATTGGAAGCGGGAGTTAATGGTTTTGCAGATAAGAAGCCGGAAGATTTTGTGGTTGCTTTCCAGAGTTTTTCGAAGGATCCTGTTCGTCCACTTATTTGGCTGGTCATCTTTTTATTGGTTACCCATTTTGTTATAGTAAAGGGAGTGAAAGATGGAATAGAAAAATCTTCGAAGGTGCTGATGCCTGTTTTGTTTATACTGATAGTAGTTTTGGTAGGGTGTTCATTGTCGCTTCCCAATGCGGAAAAAGGTTTGGAGTTTCTGCTGAAGCCTGATTTTAGTAAAGTGAACGGAGATGTTTTCTTAGGGGCTATGGGGCAGGCGTTCTTTTCCTTAAGTTTGGGAATGGGATGTCTTTCAACCTATGCTTCTTATTTTGGGAAAGAAACCAAACTGGGAAATACGGCTCTGAGTGTCGGTGTGATTGATACTTTTGTGGCTGTCTTAGCCGGATTGATTATTTTTCCGGCAGCCTTTTCTGTAGGTATCCAGCCGGATGCGGGACCATCATTAATTTTTATTACATTGCCTAATGTTTTTCAACAAGCTTTTAGCGGTGTGCCGATATTAGCTTATATTTTCTCGGTGATGTTCTATGTCTTGCTGGCTTTGGCTGCATTGACTTCTACTATTTCTTTACATGAAGTGGTGACGGCTTTTCTGCACGAGGAATTCAATTTAACTCGTGGCCGTGCTGCTAGATTGGTCACCTTCGGGTGTATTATAATTGGGGTCATTTCTTCCTTGTCATTGGGGGTTATGCAGAAATATACGCTGTTTGATAAGGGATTCTTTGACTTGCTTGATTTTGTCACTGCAAAAATAATGCTTCCTTTGGGTGGTTTGCTGGTATGTATTTTTGTAGGATGGTATTTGAAACGTTCCGTTTCTTATGAGGAATTGACCAATGGAGGAAAGCTGAAAGCAGGTCTTTTCAATCTGTATATCTTTTTGTTGAGATACGTGGCACCTGTGGCTATCATTTTGATTTTTATCAATGAATTAGGGCTAATTTAGAATTGTAATGTGGAAAAACTTTTTCTATTTCTCGAAAAGCGAACGCAGAGCTATACTTTTTTTGTTGACTTTGCTTTTCATATTTATGTGTATATGGGTTCTTTTTCCAGTAAAGGAAGAGTCTTTGGAACAGGATCAAGAGGGAATAGAAGAAATAAAAAACTTTCTGGCCGGAGTACATGAAATGGAGGAGAAGGAATCTCTGCAATATTCCTATGATAAGCCTAAGAGAATAGAGGTGGTATTGGCTGCCTTTGATCCAAATTCAGCTGATTCCATCGAATTTTTGCAATGTGGATTGCCTCCTTTTATTGCACATACTATTTTGCAATACCGGAGAGCCGGCGGTAAATTCAGGACAGCGGATGATTTTTCTCGTGTTTATGGCTTGTCGTCCGAGAAATTTAATATCTTAAAACCCTATATCCAGATTTCAGAGGCTTTTCGGCGGAAACAGGATACATTGCACTTTATCAAAAAGGTGGAGAAAGATACGTTGGCAGCTTATAAATATCCGGAAGGAACTTTAGTCGATTTGAGTGAAGCGGACACTACCGAGTTGAAAAAGATTCCGGGAATAGGCAGTGGCATTGCACGCATGATTGTGGCTTACCGGAAACGTTTGGGAGGTTTTTATGACACGGTTCAGTTAAAGGAAGTGAACTATGTAGATGAGGATATGTTGAAGTGGTTTAAACTCGGAAATACACCAATTCATCGGATAAATGCCAATAAGGCTGGGCTTGACAAACTTCGCTCTCATCCTTATATGAATTTTTATCAGGCAAAGGTGATTATAGAATATAGGAGGAAAAAGGGAAAATTAAAAAGTCTTTCCCAGTTATCCTTGTATGAGGAATTCACTGAGAAAGACTTGGAACGTTTGTCGCACTATCTTGCTTTCGATTAATTGTTGGGATAACCAGCAGCTTCTGCTATTTTTACCGGAATTTCGGTATTGTCGATGCGGCCTTGGAATAGTTGGGCGCCGGCTCCGATAGCGAATACGGGGACATAACCTCCTGAGTGCCCTCCACTGGTCCAACCTACTAGAGCGATGTCATCCAGAATTCTCTTGGCCTCAGCTGCCAAAGGTTCGTCTTGTTGATATTCACTTTGGATTAAATCTATCTCTTTACCGCTAAATGATTCATCATATACTTTCTTCAGGGATGCTTCTTGCTTTTCATTCAGTTGAATACTATCCCAAAATCCGAAATTATCCTTCAATGATTGCTTGATAACTTCCCAAGGTACTTGATTCTTGTATTTTTTTCTTAATTCGTTTACAATTTTGGTATATCCGCTTTCACTTACTTTTTGTGATTTTAAAGCTTGTAGGTTCAAAGTATACGGACCTTTTCCTAAAACGATTCCTCCGGTTTCGTGGTCGGCTGTTACTACAATCAGGGTTTCATCAGGATGTTGTTCGTAGAATTCGTAAGCAACTTTTATGGCATTATCCATATCCATCACTTCGTGGAATGCAGTAGCGGCGTCGTTGCTGTGGCAAGCCCAGTCTATTTTACCTCCTTCAACCATAAGGAAAAACCCTTTTGATAGATCTTTAGATAGGAAATTGATTCCGGCACGGGTGATTTCAGTTAAAGTCATATCGCCTTTTTTTCGATCGATAGCATAGGGGATAGCACTATTGTCTGTTGCTGTCGCAGGTTGTAAGAGAATCAGTTTATCCGATTTTTTTGCTTTTTTCTGATAGTCTTTGTAGCCACGGGCTATGGTATATCCGGCTTTGTCCACTAGTGTATACAAACTTTCTGAATTTGAACCGGCGGCTTTTTTGTTGGTGGGATCTAAAAAGTCTGATCCTGCATAGAAATCGAAGTTGGCATCAATCAAATCCAGACCTACGTTGTAATAGCTGCTTCTTTGTCCTTGGTGTGCGTAAAAAGCAGCCGGTGTGGCATGGTCTACGCTGACACTGGTACTGATACCTACACGGCAACCTTTTTCTTTTGCCCAAGAAGCAATACTGTTAACTTTGGTTTCCAGATCCTTTTTCACACCTAATGCGCCATTTTTTGTTTTGTTTCCCGTAGCAAGTGCTGTTCCTGCAGCGGCTGAATCTGTCACTCCGTTGGTTGCCGAGAAAGTAGTGGCTATGGTTGCATAAGGAAATTGGGTGAATAATAACGGAGTCACACCAATTTTGCCTTCCAACTCCCCACGATACATCTCTGTTCCTAAAACTTGGTTAACACCCATTCCATCTCCGATGAAATAAAATACATACTTTGCTTGCTGTGCCTGTACAAAAAGAATGGACAGGAATACAAATACGGTAATAAATGATAGTTTTTTCATATTAATTGAGTTAATGACATTTTTCTTTTTTTAGTCTAGCAAATATAGGGAAAAAAGACTTTTTATCGGTATTTCTTTTTTGAATAATTGAGATTTAATGACCAAATACTTTTTTTGCAATAAGTTTGTAAATGAAATGTTCTTGAGGTGTAATATAAAAAATCTGTTTGGGAGTAGGGAAATCCGTTTTTTGTACTATGTATCTGTTTGCTTTCGACATGAATATTGCATACAGATAATTGCTTTAATATTAGTGATTATTAATTATAAATCTTATATTTGTCTAATCTAGAGTCAGTAAGGTAAAGTATGGGAGAATTTATAAACGTATTAGTGTCAAAAGGGAAAAGCAATTTGATACCGGAAAAAGACAACCTGTATGGACAGTTTGTCGGTGAATGGGATTTTGAATGGGTTGATAACCAAGGTACAACAGGCGAAAGACATGTTCAGGGAGAGTGGATATTCGCTTGGGTACTGGAAGGGACTGCAATTCAAGATGTGTTTATTTGTCCTTCGCGTAAGGCGCGGATTAAAGATTATCAACCGGATGCAGCTTATGCGACTACGGTACGTATGTATAATCCTAATACAGAAGCATGGGATATTTTATATACGGAATTAGGAGGGGCTACACAACTGGAAGGAAAAAGAGAAGGAAACAGGATTGTTCAGACGGAAATTAATGAGAAGAATATACAGTGGGTGTTTTCGGAAATTACAGCGACCTCATTCCGTTGGCAACGTATGGTAAAGTGTCCGGATGATACTTGGGAAACTGAAGCTGAACTTTTTGCAGTTCGTCGATGATTAAGATTTATATGCATATTATATAAGTTTGAGATATTGCAGTCTAAAATAGACTTGTTGTAGTAGAAGCTCAGAGGTGATTTGACGAGTTTATAAAAAAAGAATGTGTGAATGATAAACAATCTCAGAACCGTTTTCTTGCATTTGGCGGAGAAACTGTATTCAAACTAAATCCTGCCAGCTATACGCAGGAAAAGATGTGGGGCAGGTATATGGAATCTTTGCGTAAGAATCTTTCTGCTTATACTCTTGATGATGCTCCCGAAGATGTTCGGGAACTCTACAAAGATGAATTCATCCAGCTTTATGCTTCAAGTATAAGGTGTTTTTTTAATATGCATCAAATTGGGATTTATATCGGGAAGGAGTAGTTTTGCTCCAAGACTTAATCAAATATGGAGGCAGGTCAGAAGTGGAGAAAGTTATAATCGAGCTGAAAGCTCGTATACCTCGTCATCCAGTCTATATTGCCGTATTTTGTGTTTTGTGAGAAAATAAAAAATCCTGATTTCCGAAATCAGGATTTTACTGTCTTTTTTTCTTCAAGGTGGTGCCACCAGGAATCGAATATTTAAATTCAAAATCCTAAATTACAGCACTTTAATATCTTTGGAAAAATCCCCGAACCACTGAATCAGCCATATGCCAAATTCACTAATTTTCGATAGATTCTCGTTAATCATCTTTTGACTTTACAAAGGTAAGTGTTCGGTTCTATTCCTCCAAATATTTATATGATTATTTAGGGGGAGTACAAGCTGTTTTATAAAGTTTATCTTTTGATTATTAGTAATTTAAGAAATGTCATTCAAATGCTAATACTTTGTTTCTTTCCAATATTTCCATAATGTCTTGTTCCTTATACAGAATTTTTCCTCCTATTTTGTAATAGGGCAATTTGCCATTCATTCTATATTCAATGAGTGTTCTTTTGGTTATTTTGAGAACTTTAGATAACTCCTGTTCTGTAATATAGCGGTTCCCGTCCAATATAGGTCTGTAGATTAAAGAGTTTGCATCCAACATTTTGGATATACTTTCCATGACTTCAATAAATCTTTTAACCTCATTACTATCCTTATTCAATACCATCTGTCCCATTTCCATTATTAGTATGTGTTTTGAGGTTCTTCTTCATATAGTTTAGAATATCTTCTTTATTATAATATACTTTTCTGTCTATACGACTGAAAGGGATTAGTCCTTTCTGCCTTAGAGACAATAGTTTTCTGTCTGATATATTCATAAGAATACATACATCCTGATTATCCAACCATTCATTCAGTTCAGATTTGGAAGAGTTCAGTCCTTTCAGTTGTTTTTCTATTTTGAACAATATGTTGTTCATTTCTATAAATGCGCCGGCTTCTATGTTCACTATCTCCATAATCATTAGTTTAAGTGGTTGGTGCAAAAATAGAATAGAAGGTTGTGGAACACAAGAGACTATCATCAAAGTGCATTATATTACATCAGATGTCATGCGAAGCCACCGGACTATGCAGATCGGAGAGAGCTGAAATCCCTGTCTTATTTCGGAATTTGATAAGCAGATTATGTTTTGTTATTTGGGAAGGTGGATTTTCACAGTATTTATGAGGTCATATATGGAATATAAGGATAGCCGCCTTTGATTTACGGCTATGCGTCACGTCGGTCGCAGTTAATCCCTGTAATCTTTCCATTAATACTAATCCGTTTGCCGCCGCATTCTTTTTCAGGTGAATTTTCATGGCGATAGCCATAAAGAAAATTCTCCTGAAAAAAGGAACAAATGCGGCTGGCAAATCAGGATTGGGATTTATCTTTGATGGAAGGGAATACTTGAATAACGCTTATTTATTATTGAGAAATTTATTATAGTATAACACTGCTGTCCAGTTAAAATAGATTTTTTTACTAAAACTATTGATATATAGTTGATTATACGATTTTTTTGAAATAGAATGGGCCTGATTTTGCAATTTAGCACTCAAAAATAAATGGCTGCAATATGCTAAGATAAATACGTTTTTCTCAACAGACCGTTTTTTCTGAATAGAACTCAGCTCAATAACTATGTTTACAAGTATGATGATAACTGCTATGTGAAGCATTTCACTTGCTAGAATCAAATGCTCGTGATGATTTTTGGATAACTGAGTAACCGTGAGGCCTATGGGGCTTGATAGTAAATTTCGAGGTTCATAGAGCTAAGCAATATCATCTTGGGTTAGGTCGTAAACCAATAGCCAAGACAACTCTTGCTACAGCCAACCAAAACCATGATTACAGAATTTTCGAAGACTTTGTATTATATATGATGAAAGAAGCTTGCGAGAAACGAACAATTAATATATTTGATATTTTCGGAAAGAAATATGCGTTTGATTCAACAACGATTCCGTTATGCCTTATAACATTCTCATGGACAAAGTTCAGAAGTAAGAATGGAGGAGTGAAAGCTTATGTTTTATATGACATTGAAGAACAAGTTCTTGACTTCTATACTGTAGCTGTCACATCGAAACACGATTCCACAGCAATGATTTCAATCCATTATGAACCGAATGCTTATTCTATATTTAATAGGGTTTATGATTCCTTTAAAGAACTCTATAGGATACATCTTACAGACTCTTTCTTTGTTGTCAAAGACAAGACGAACTTAAAGTATAAGACAGACAAATAGAAGCGAAGAATGCTAAAGAATATAATGACAGAAGCGAAAGTGAAACTGACCAGATATCTCTCTGGGAAGAAATATCCGGAGTTATTTTGACTCGTCCGGATATTACGATGAAGAAGATGACTGTGAGTTTATCTTTCTGACGAATGCGAAGCAACTTTCTGCATTGGATGGCGCCAATCTCTATAAGAAAAAGATAGTTGATTGAGTTGTTCTTCAAATGGCTCAAGCAATATCTTAGGAAAAAAGAATTTCTGGGACACAACGGAGAACGCTGTTCGAATACAAACCAGCGTAGCAATTATCGCATACTGTCTTGTGGCTATTATCCAGTATGGCATGAAGTTGAAGTGCTTGACCTATGAAGTCTTGCAAATTCTCAGTATGCCATTGACATACAAAACTCACTTGCGAGACCTGTTCTACAAAACTAATTTCAATGATGTCAAAAATCTATATGATTCCCTGATTCCGAGAATATTTGGTAAACTCTTTAACTTGTCCTATTTTAACTGGACACCAATATTTTGATGTATTAACTTTTTATAATGATAGTTAGAGCTATTTTTTACTTATTATACGAATGTTGAATGGTGTGAATATATTGAATATATGTAGATATTATAAGATGTTTGTTGCGTTTGGTAGTTATTATAGTTATTGACATGTAAAAAACATAATAATAGTATGAATATAGTTTGTAGTCTAGATATTATTACGTATCCTTAAAAGATGTTTTACAATTTTTAATATTAGGTTTATAAAAATAGAAGTATATTATGTCTTTCCCTAAGTTAGATAAAATAGCCCTTATTTTGCTTGTCTATTGTCAAAAAACAGGAAAAATGCTTGGTATTCGTAGCAAACAAATTTCTACGAATAATTAGGTTCAAACATGGGCTTTTAAAATGGATGAAAATATCATGCAAAACGAAAAGCTCATTGCAAAAAAAATAAATGGTCATATAGCTTTTGCTCCAGAATATAATGGATGTCCATATTGTGGCTCAAGAGGTTGGTTTGAATGCAATAAATGCCATAATATTATTTGTTGTGATGATTCTCCTACAGCGACTTGTCCAAAATGTGGAAATAAAATAGAATCTTTTGTTGAAGGCTCTACATGGAATTTAGACGGTGGAGAACATTAATGTTTAACTAAAAATTTAATATTATGTCAGATCTTGAAATAGGACAAAAGATAGAATTGTCTGATGGTTCTTTTGTAAAGGTAGTAAAGAAACTTGGTGAGGGTGGTCAGGGTGCTGTGTATTCTGTAAAAAGTAATTCAGGAGAAACATATGCTTTGAAGTGGTATATTTCTCAGGATATTATAAATAATCAGGATTTCTATAGAAATCTTGAAAATAATATTAAACTGGGCTCTCCGTCCCCTAGCTTTATATGGCCATTAAAATTGGCTATAAGACAATTGGGTAGTTATGGATATTTAATGGATTTGCGTCCTTCTAATTATATTGAGTTTGGTAAGTTTTTTAAGAGCTCATTTTTCAAGGATGCTAAGTTCTCATCTCGTCAGGCTCAGATTCATGCAGCTCTGTGTATTGTTGATGGATTTCGCCATTTGCATATTAAGGGATTTAGCTATAAAGATATAAATGATGGTAATTTCTTTATAAATCCCAAAACGGGTAATGTACTTATTTGTGATAATGACAATGTTACTGCAAATAATATTGAAGGTCTTATAGGTGGTAAGGCAAGATATATGGCTGCAGAAGTTGTAAATGGTTCAAGACCAAATATCAATAGTGACTTTTTTTCTTTGGCAATAATATTATATCGTATTTTTATGATAGATCATCCTATGGAGGGCAAGCGTACTTTACAACCTTGTCTTACTGATGAAATACAGAAAAAAGTTTATGGGAATGATATGGTATTTTGTTGGGATGTAGATTTGGATGTTAATCGCCCGGATAAAATCAATCATAAGAATTCTATTTATAATTGGTCTCACTCTCCTCTTTCTTTAAGACAAATCTTTACTAAAGCTCTCTCTCGAAGAGCTGTTCTATATCCGGAGCAAAGGGTAAGAGATATTGAATGGAAAAACTATCTTTTAAAACTTAGAGCAAATAGCATTTGTTGTCCTTCAGGATTGCATGATATTTTATCAGATGAATCAATAGATAAATGTCCGCGTTGTCAATGCTCAATCGATATGCATAGAATACCTAGAATTGAATTTAAGGATTTTAGTTATGCTATTACTGATAAGAAGATTTTTTATCTGAATGATTCTCTTATACCATATGGCTTAGGTGTTGTCTACAAAGGGAAAAACGGTCCTGAGATTGGTTTGAAAAATTTATCTGGTGTAACCTGGAGTTTGGAAACAGCATCTGGTAATATATTGCAAATTAAAAATGGCGATTGTTTCCCATTACGAAATGGAATGCAAATAGTTTTTAATGGTGTTACTCGTTGTCGTATTGTAATGAAATAATCTTATAAAATGAAAACATATGATATTGTTTTATCTGATTCTGATAAGCATACATTAGAATTTTTGCATTCACAAGGTTTTATTCCTTTAATAAAAGGTGCAGAAGAAGGAAAGTTGTTGCTACCTTGCAGTCTGCGTGCTATAGCATGTTTGAGATTAATTAAGGCCTTTAAGGAAATCTCAGATAAAAATTATGATGTGTTTATTAAACCTGAAAACGGAGAAATTAAAGTTGTAATAAGAGATTTAGAAAATTATACCATTCCTTTTAAAATCCCGAATGGAACAAACTGGTCTAAAGCCGGTTATGTCCTTGCTATTAATATGGCATATATCTTAATAGGGTCTCACCCTTATAAGGGACGTAAATGGTTCGAAGCTCCTCTAATTACAAGAAATATAGAAGAGAATTTATTCATAAATAGTCCTGAATTTATATTAGCCACTGATAGTAAGGCTCCTAATGCTCCTCATGAAGTAGTACAATCTCATGTTAAATTGTTATATAATTCACTTACTCCATGGTTGCGTGAACGGTTTAAGAGCGCATTTAATATAAGTATCGGTGAAGTCTGGTTCTCTGCTGATGGTAGTAAGGATGAAATAATAAATATGTATAATCATCTTTGGGAAATTGTGTGTACTTCAGTATCTAAAGATAGGTTATCTACTTCTATCAAGATAAATGGTTTCCCATATTTAGTTTCATCAGGTAAGAAGATTATTACTCCTGATGATTTGAGTGTTATAGCTCATTGTGAGGAGCATAAAGGGAATGATGGTTCATTAAAACTAGTCATAGTAAATGATACATCTATTAAATGGAGGGTTGAAAGTCTCGGTCGAAGACTCTTTTCCCATGAAGTATCCTTATTAGAACCTAATAAAAAGATTTATGCTGATAGAGTTGATGAGATTTTATCAAAAAGGAATAATATAATATTAAAATATAATAACATTTAGTTTAAAAGAATTCGTTATGGATATTACAAATGATCAAAAATTGGGTGTTGAATTTAAAGATGAAGTACCATCAGGTGATTCTGTAAGAAGAGTTATGAATCTATATTATCTTGTTGATACTTCTGGCTCAATGGTAAGCAATGGAAAAATGGAAAGCGTAAATCAGGTTATGCCTGAGGTAATTGAGTTGGTCGCTGATATTAGCAATAGTAATACAGATACTGCTGAGATTAAGGTTGCTTGTTTAACATTTAGCACAGGTGCACATTGGATGTATTCTGCACCTATAAGTGCCAATGATTTTAAATGGACAAATTGTACTCCTGCTGGTCTTACGGATTTGGGTCATGCTTATGAAGAATTGGAAAAGCATCTTCATAGAGATAATGATTTAGGTAACAATCAAGGACACTTTGCCCCTGCTATTATTCTTCTTACAGACGGTATGCCTAATGATGATCATAAAGGTGGTCTGGAGATCTTAAAGAAGAATAACTGGTTTAAACATGCTACTAAAGTTGCTATAGCTATAGGTACGGATACAAAAAGTCAAGTTCTTCGCGATTTTGTAGGTGAAAATGCAGCTGAAGAAGCTATTATTAGAGTCCATGATGTTCAGACTTTAAAAGATATAATAAGACTCGTTTCATGCTCAGTTAGTAAAGTTGGTTCAAGTAATGTCTCTACAGAGAATAAAGCAAAAGAAGAGATTTTAGGAGAGGAAATTAAAGGTAGACTCTCTACTCAGGACACAAAACAGGTTGATGGTGCGATAGATGTTGCTCCTGTTGGTGATGACTTATTTAACTAATTCTATTTCCAAAGATGGAGAAAACAATTCTTTTCCTTTGTGAATACTCTCAGGCTCTAAATCATTACCCTGAGGCATTAGATGCTATGAGAGTGTTCATAGAGGAAGGTGTTGGAGCCGTTGAGCATGATATTAGAATCGGTATCTTGAATTATGGGAATAATGCCTCTGGTATAGACTGGTTTACTTCTGATACATTTAGTATTAAGACAGCCTTTGGTGAGTCTTGTCTAGGCGCATCTAATTTATATTCAGCATTAAATAAAGTATCTGAGTATATAAGAAATGATGAGCATCAAAATTGGACTATAATTATCTTTACATATTGCGGTCCATCTGATAATGAGTTCATTCTGTCTAGTGAATCTAAAGATATTCTATCAGGTTGCAAATTTGCTGTTATTTATGGTAATGAATTAATTAATGTTTCAGTTTTAGGTGTACCTATTATGTTAGATGCAGTTTTTAAAACTGGCTCTGAAACAGAGTTGTCACGTTTTAAAGAGTTTTTGATAAGTTCATGGTCTAATCGAGTATATAAGTCTCATGATGTTGAAGATTCTAATCATCAATCTGAGATTAAAGATATTTCTAAAATTGATATTTATTCATAATGAGTATATTAACAACCGCACTATATAGGCAAGGAGCAAGTCATGTGAAGAAAAATGTTGTGTGTCAAGATTATGCACAACTTCTCATTCCTAATGATGATGTATTTATATTGGCTCTTTCTGATGGACATGGGAGTCCTAAGTATTTTAGAAGTGATGTAGGCTCAAAGTTTGCAGTTGAGACTGCTATTGAGGCTCTTACAGAATTTGTGAAGGAATTTGAACCTAATAAATATCTGCCTAATATTATTAATATAAAACAAGGTCCAATTAAAGATGGAATAGAATTAAATTCTATAGAATGTGATAAAATATTTAGACATCTAGGTTCCTCTATCATTTATAGGTGGTATGATAAGATAATGTCTCATTGGGACAATTATCCACCAACTGAAGTTGAATTACAAAAATTGTCTGTTGAAGATAAGCAGTATTTTCAAACGAATGATCTCAGTAAAAGAATTCCAAAAGCTTATGGTTGTACTTTACAGTTAGCTGTAAGGGCCAAGGATTATTGGTTTGCTATTCATATAGGTGATGGAAAAATTGTGGCGATTAAGGATAATGGAGATATTTATGAGCCGGTTCCATGGGATGATGATTGCTTTGGTACTAAAACTACATCTATGTGTGAATTAGATTCTAATTTGATAAGATATTGTTTCGGTAGGGATTTATCTGATTCGGCTGCTATATTTCTTGCTTCAGATGGAATGGATGATTCATTTACTAACTTTGAAGAATTGGCTTCTATGTATGGCGTAAATATTATTAATGAGATATACAATAAAGGTTGGAGTAATTTCAGTTCAAATTTACCTGATTTGCTTGATTTATTGTCAAAAACTCGTAGTGGCGATGATATGTCGTTGGCTTGTTGGATTGATGAAGACAAAATAAAAGATATGTTACCAAATATTCTAACCAATGATCTGAATCGTATAGAAAAAGGAATTCATTTATATAATAATAAAAAAAAGGATGTAGAGAAAGAGTTATCTCAGTACGAACATAGATTATCTGATATTTCCAAACAAAAAGAAAGATTTGAAGATGCAGTAGGTGAATTAAAACAATGTAAAACAAGATTGTTAGAACGTATAGGTGAGGTTTTGTCCTATCTAAAAGAAGAATCAATCTTTTCAGCATTTATTAAAACTGAAAGTCACATAAACAGAGCTCTTTCCGTTAAAGATGGTGAAAAAACAAGATTGGAAGTTGAAATTAAAATAAGAAAAAATGAAATGAATCAACTTTCTAATCTTTTACAGAATCTAGAAAGAGAAAAGAATACAATTATAGAGAATATTAATAGAATACGCAATAATTAATGAGATGAAGAAAGAGTCTTTTGGACATATATGTGGGGATAATATGATAAAAAGTAAAGAATTACCTATATCTTATTGTCCATTATGTTCATCTTTTGTTATTGAAAGTAAAGGACAGAGTATAAGTGAACATTTATATTCTGTCCTAAGAAATATTCATGATATATCAGGTGATGATGCGATATTGCGGACATCTATAATACCTTTATTAGTCGGCCTATGTAAAAATCAATATAGTCCTGTTTTACACATACTTTTTAAGTTAAGCAAGTCAGATTTATCTAATAGACTTTTGATGGAAATCAAATCTTCTCCAGGTTTATGGAATGAGTCTGATATTGAGCGATGGGCTGACCTTATTTGTGCTACTTTGGGCACAGAATATGCTGATGCTTATTATTTAATTAAGACTATAGCTTTTGCATGTTATAAATGTAATGATATAGAAGATTATGACATTTCTCAAGATAATTCTATTAGTAATAAAGAAGAGAAATCAGATAAACTTTATATAAATGTGGAGCCCTCGATTGTTCAACGAGGTGGACAAATTAAAGTGGAATGGTCTAGTGATTTCTCTAAAAAGCGGAAGCAAAAGAAATATAATAAATATTCCTACACTTTATTGGCATTAAACCAGGAAACTGGTGAGAAAAAATCCATTTCTATTAAGTCATTTGGTAATTTAATCCTATATCCTACTAATAATACATTATATACAATTATATGTAAAAATAGAGCTGGTTCAACATATAAAGTTAGTAGTTTAGTTACTGTTTTAGATGAATTGGCTATAAAGAAGTTTTTTGCTTCTCCTCAGACAATTCTTGAAGGTGATAGTTCGACTTTGGTTTGGAGTGTTGATGGTTTTACTTCTCTAAAACTTAAAATAGATGAATTTACGGGTGTATCTAAGACAATTGACGTGTCAAATCAACCTGATAGCAGATATGTTATATCTCCTCAGAGAAAGGTTCAATTAACATTAATCGCTGAAGGTGTAGGAATGTCAAGAATTCAGGCTATGACTGAAGTAGGTGTCCGCCGTTTACCAAGGTTTCCTGTTAGTCAATTGCCGAAACTTTCACCTATTTCTATAGTCGTGAATACTCCGGATCTTTCAAAAATATATTCTTTCAGTGGTGATTTTCATATTCCTTCAAAGAGGTCAAGGTTATCGTCTTTCTTTAATATAATCTTTAATCTGTTTAAAATTTAACTTTGCTATTCTATGGCTGGAGATGTCTCTAAATGGCTTCATGAGTTATTACATGGTATGAAAGAAAAAAAATGTTTCATTTGTGGGGAATACATTCGAACAAGTTATTATTCTGATCATAATGGACATTATGCTTGTGGTAATCACGATGTTGGTACTTGTTTTGTGTGTTTGTCTATTTGCGATAAAAAGAATTCTATCAATGTTCCTAATTATGGATTGATTTGTCCTGAATGTGCCAAAAAAAATATTGATGAGAACTTAGCATTGCGATTAATTCAATATGTCAATAATTTTTATATAAAGCTTGGTATGAGTTTCCCGGGTCATAAGTTATACTTAGTTAGTATCGATGAGATGAATAAGAGAATTGATGAAGGGGATTCAGCATTGGGGCTGGCTTATAATAATTATGATGGTATATATAGAGTCTGTGTTTTGAAGCATTTATCTAAAATTGCTTTTGCTGGAGTGTTTGCTCATGAAATTCTTCATTTATGGCAATACGGAAAACGAATTAATGCACCTAAGCATATTTGTGAGGGATTTTGTAATTTAGGGAAATATCTTGTTCTGTGTACAATAAATAAAGAAGAAGCGAAGCTAAGAATTTCTGGTATGTTATCTGATCCTGATCCTATATATGGTGAAGGATTTAGAATAGTGAAGGAAGTATATGATAGAACGGGATGGAATGGAGTGATAAATATGATGAAACAATATAAGGTATAATGATAAATACATTTTTATTTCGCAATATATTATTAAACGGTGAAAGACAAAAGGAAGCTTTTTATAAAGTTTTCAAGATTTGCTCAGATTATAATAAACTCAGGTATAGGCATACTAACAGAGACTTATCTATTACAGAAGATATGAATTTGAATGATAAGATATATAAATTGTGTCATTCTGAGAGGAATTTTTTCAGTTTTGCAAAACAAATTTATAGATCAAATTCTGATGTTATTTTCAATGTACCTGTTGATATTATAAAAAAAATAGAGCTAACATTTTCATTTATCAATGTGGTTCTTTTCTTTTTAATATCATGTTCTATTTTTTATTTTGGCATAGTATCAAAGGAAATAGAATCGTTTTTTTATTTTAGATTTTTATCGGTTTGACTTAACCGATTGAAGAATAAACTTTTAGCGAATTATTTGAGAAATAGAGGTAACGATTTAGCAACCGTGCGAATTTCAGCGTTTTGCGTTGCTATGCTGTCAAATAACTCTTTCTTAGAACAAAAGTAATATAAATTTCTGAAAGAACAAAAGAACGGACTTCATTTTGTACGAAAGACCAAGATATGTGTAATTCCATATCTTTGGTCTTTCGTTTGAATTGGATGGTTTCTGCTTCAAATGCTACGGATATTTACAAATAATCCTCTCTATGAGGCGTGAACACATCGACCACCTCACCGCCTTCCAGCACCTCAAAGGAGTGGGGCGTGTTGCCGGGGATGGCGTAACTGTCCCCCGCGTGGAGCAGCACGTTGATTCCCTCCTCCGGCGTTTCCACTTTCAGGCGGTATTCGCCCGATATGACGTACCCACATTGTTCGTGCGGATGTTGGTGGGTGGTGGCGAAATTACCTTTTACATAGTTCATCTTCGTTACCATCGACTTCTCGCCGACAGCAAGCGAATCGAGCGATACGCCTTTGAAAACCTTTTTCAAGGCATCTTCTTTCCGTACTACGATTTTTTTCTCCATCTTTCTTCTTTTTAAATTGGACATTTTTTCATTATTTGTTTTCGGTCTGTCCTCCTCATGAGAACTACGACATAATTCTGCTACACTCAAAACGAATAATTTGCTCAACATATCTGTTTGTATTGACAACCGATTATGTATTAGCGGATAAGCAGTCAGAGGCGGATTACAGCCTCCGAAAAGAGCACGCACCGACCGCCGAGTATCACCTTATCATTGGCATAACGGCAATGCAATGTGCCGCCGCGCGGCGATGCCTGACGGGCTGTCAGTTCCGCCTTTCGCAGTTTCCCGCTCCAATATGGAACGATATGGCAGTGTCCTGACCCGCATACGGCATCTTCCGGAACACCGCATTTCGGGGCGAACGTCCTGCTGACGCAATCGCAGTCCTCGCCACGGGCGGTTATGTGGAACAAAAGCCCGTCATAACTCGCTATCTCATTCAAATCCGGCAATACCGCCTTTACATCCTCGGCAGTGGGCAACACGCACAGCATATCCCGCCCCATGAAGGTTTCCACAGGCTCCACACCGATTGCTTTTACGATTGATGCCGGTGCGGGAACGGGAGTGAGGCAGAAAGCGGGCAGTTCGATATAAAAGATACCGCCTTTGCTAATTGCCGTCAGACGACCGCTTCGGGTCGAAAATGCAATGTCGGTTTTTCCGGCATCGAGGTAGCTTGCCACCACATAGGCAGCAGCCATCGTCGCATGCCCGCACAGGTCGATTTCCCCGTTCGGCGTAAACCACCTCAATCCGTAGGTATCTTCTGCCGGGACAAGGTATGCCGTTTCGGACAGGTTGTTTTCCGATGCTATCTTTTGCATCAGTTCATCGGGAAGCCATCTTTCAAGTACGCAGATGGCTGCCGGATTGCCCTCGAATATTCTCTCTGCAAACGCATCAACAATGTATTGTTCGATTTTCATATCGGTAAATAGGTTTGAGTCACTTCAATATAAGTTCCATCTGGATATTTCCGCGTTCGTATGCCGGGTGGTACTCCGCAAGCTCCCTGAACCCTAATTTCCTGTATGTATGGATGGCAGGTCTGAGCAGGGTGTTGCTTTCGAGAAACAGGGCTTTTGCTCCCGTCTCCTTTGCTTTTTCTATGGCGGCTTTGCAGAGTATCGTCCCGATGCCTTTGCCCTGCGCTTCGGAACAGACGGCAAGTTTCGCCAGCTCATAGTCATACTTCGGGTCGTCCATCTTGCAGAGGGCGCATACGCCGACAGGCGTTCCCTTGTAGGTCGCCACGAAAATGAACCCGCCCTTGTCGATGATGTATTCCTGCGGATGGTCGAGGTAGTCCAAATCGTGCGGCTCCACTTCCCAATGTTGCTTAATCCAATCCTCGTTCAGCGATTTGAACAGTTCCTTGTGGCACGGTTCGTAGGGAATGACCGCTATGTCCGCTTTCTCCCGTATTTTCCGCGCCTCCTTCACCCGTTGCAGCAGGCTCTTTTCCGCGAGCAGACGCTCCCACTCGTCGATTGCCCGCCAAAGGTCGTGGGCAGCCTCCCGACAGATACCATCGACGGCCTTCCCTACGTCATCGCACGTTTCCCTGATGGAAGCTGCCATCCCGATACCTTTCTCGGAAAGGCGCACGAGGTTGCACCTGCCGTCGGAATGCTCCGTATTGTCGGCTATCAGTCCGTGGGCTTTCATATCCTTCACGATGTTGCTTACCGAGGGGTGTGAATGCCCGATTTCGTGGGCAATGGACGTGACGGTCTTTGCCTCGCCGCCCGCCAGCACGAAGAAAACCGGAAACCATTTCGGCTTGAAATCGTTCCCGTACAGACGATATATATCGGCGGCATCCGCTGTGATGCGGTCTGTAAGCAGCCGCAATCTGCTGCCTATTGCCATCTTACCTGTTTGGTCGAAAAAATCCATAATTTATATATGTTACATAAAACGTAATTAGTTACGCAAATATATGAAGAATATGTTACGAGGCAAAATATTTTGTGTTTTTTAATATGAGTATTTTTATAATCTTATGTTTCTGCCTTTCTCTTGCTGCTGTAAGGGTTGCCGTATATTCTGTCGCAGTTTGTCGAACTGCTCCTTGAACCACTCGGCAATGGGCTTTCGGTCGATGGCAAGAATCAATTTCGTCCCGTCCGTCGGGTCTTTTACCACTTGAAAGCCTGCCTTTTCGGTCGTGAATTTCCGCTTATACTCCTCTGAATAGAGTTCCCCTGCATACTCCAACGGCTTTCCCTTGACGAGCGTTGCCGTCTGCCCGTCGTTGAACCCGACAAGGCGGCAGAGGTTTTCGATACGGAGCATTTCACGGAAATAGGGAAACCATGCCGCCGCTCTTGCGATTACCGTTTTCAGAAACGATATTTCCTCCTCGTGCCTCGCTTCCTTGTCCGCTATCTCCTTGCGGTGCTTCTGCTGTATCTCCGCCATTTGTCGGCTGTAGTCGGTCTGTATGGTCTGTATTCGGGTTTGCAGGGCTTCGATGGCTTCCCCGTGCATGGCTACCTCCCTATGCAGGGCGGTGTTCTCCCTTTCCAACGTCTTGACCTTGTTGCTTCCGAAAAGAGAACCGACGCTCTCGGCGATATTGGCGGCTGCGGTGGTAGCTGCCCCTTTCAGCTTCTCGGTCTGTATCTCTTTTTTCGCCCGTCTTAGTTCCTCCTGCGCCGTTTCTTTCTGACGCTGCAAATCCACGACCTCCGCTTTGAGGCTGTCGGCGAGTTTCTTCGTTTCATTGTAATACTGCTGCGTGGACTTGTGCCGTGCTTTCGAGCCGTCAATGCCCCTTTGCAGCCCGTATTTCGCCATCGCCACGGCGTAGGTGTCTTGGTAGGATTTCAGCCTTAGCCGTGTCATAATATCGTCGGCGCACAGCCTTACGGTGTCGGTCGGCTTCTTGCGGTATCGCTTCTTCGTCTGCTCTTCCCGTTTGCGGCGTTTGCGCTCTCCCTTGACGATGGGAACGAGCGTGACGTGTATGTGGGGCGTTTCCTCGTCCCGATGCAGGTGCGCCGCCA
>OJPD01000684.1_pt1 | contig 23039 bp, 29 predicted proteins | sample 1598371 | NCBI WGS metagenome assembly OJPD01 (sample SAMN03922478, study PRJEB24848) | human gut metagenome | isolation source: stool sample | host: Homo sapiens | place: Germany | collected 2010-11
GAAGATCCTGAAGGCCATCGGTGCGGAGCACATCAGGTTTCACGACCTCAGACACACCTTCGCCACGCTGTCCCTCAAGTACGGCGTGGACGTCAAGACACTGTCCGGCGCGCTGGGCCACTACGACGCGGGCTTTACCCTCAGCACCTACACCCACGCCACGGAGGGAATGAAGCGCTCCGCCGCCGACACCATCGGCAGCGTCATCAGCCAGACCATGTAGCCCACAAAAATAGTCCGAGAGGGACGGATGATGCCATCCGCCCCTCTCCGGTGCTTTCCTGACCTCTCGGCTTTTGGGTCACGGTTTGGGTCAAGCGAAAAACGCCAAAATGCAGCGTCACTATTTGAGGACATAAACAGAAAAAGTTCCTGATTTCTTACGAAATCAGGAACTTTTTGGTGGAGACTGCTGGACTCGAACCAGTGACCTCCTGCGTGTGAAGATACGATGCGCGCCGGAAAGCGTTGCTCCGCAACGCTTTCCGGCGCTTTTGCGTGCTTTCGGCTCGGTGGGCGATCCACTGTGTCCGCCTGTATCCACCTGCTTTTTTCCGTGTTTGGGTCACGGTTTGGGTCAGCCCTGCGATGGCGCAGAAATGACCACGCTGTAATTAAAGAATAGGCGTGCCGCCTATCGACTTCCTTCAAAACAGTCAAATCCTGTGGTCGCGCACCCATTGGAGAAGCGCGTCATAGTCCATTGTGCCGGAAGCGACGGATAATCCGACCTCCACAACTTCCTCGTTGGTACACTCCATGTGTATTCCGTTCACTTCCAGAAACGTCAGCATAACGTACATACCGATGCGCTTGTTGCCGTCCACAAAAGCGTGGTTGGAGATGAGCGTATAGCCGAGCCGTGCGCCCTTTTCCTCCTTGGTAGGATAAAACTCCTGCCCGCCGAAGCCGGCAAAGGCGTTCTCCAATGCGGAATCCAACAGGGCTTCATCCCGGAGACCGATACTGCCGCCTGTTTCTTGGGCGATGAGCTTGTGGAGCAGCAGCACCTTATCTTTCGAAAACTTGATCATTTGGCAAGCTCCATAAATGCGGGCTTGTACTTTTTCAGGATACGCGCCGCCACGACATCGATTTTTTCATCATCGGTCATATCGATCATAGGGGACACATCCAGATCCACCAGCATATATTTGGGTTTGTTGTTCTTGAAAATCACGGCCTGCCCGTTCTTCTCGGCAATGCGCGTAACACGCGAGAAGTTCTGATTCGCTTCGGTGACCGAAACGATGGTCTTTGTATCAATGGTCATCGTGAACACCTCCTATGCTTATTATACCCACATATAGGTAAAAATCAACCTACAATTTACACATTGTTTGGCGCTCGCAACCAACCGCAGAATGCAGGTGATCTGGTTGCGACGGCACAAAAATGATCACGCTGTAATCAAGGAACAGGCGCGGCAGCCGTGCGCTCACAGCATCTTGAGCCGCGCCATAAATTCCGCCGTGATCTCCTCCTCTATGTCCTCATCCCGCTGTTTGCTGGCCGTATCGTCGTCTTTCCAGCGCAGCAGCACCTGCCGCACTGCCTGCTTATCACGCCGGAGCGTACGGGCATCCAATCCCTCATACGCTGCGTGGTAGTCGGGATAGTGCAGGTTGTAGTATCGGTAGTCCTCAATGGCGTTGTCAAATGCCGACAGTTCTCCATCGGGCGCAAGCACCGACGCCGCCATGCACGCCAGCCGCGCCAGCCGCTGCAGGTGGTCGTCTGCCAAGTCGAATCGCACCGTCGGCACGAACTCCTCTACCGGCGGGGCAGAGATGAACCGTCGGCCATTGTCCCGCAGCTTCAATCGCGGAACAGCGCCGCACGCCGCCAGCTCCTCCGCATAGCGGCGATAGCTGGCGGAGGAGCGTTCCCCGCTGTGCCATTTGAAATCGTCCAACTCCACCTCGCCGCAGCGAGTCAGCCAGAAGCAGAAAAACAGCAGCTCTGCCGTCAGCTTGTCGGGGCGGTCACGGTTTTTGCGGCGTGGAATGTCCATTAAACCTCCTCCTCTCAAAAATATTTTACAGAAAAATGTTCGCAAGTCAAGATTTCGGACAGCAGTATGCAACGATTTCGAAAACCCGCGTGCTATGATGCAGTCCCGCGAGATGCTTGAGATGCCCTCTCATCCATCCCGCACCCCGTTGCACCCTTACACAACACGGACAAAGGAGGACGCGCTATGAGTCATGACACCGTTATTTTGAAGATTATCGGAGGAACGCTCCACGAGATGCTTGGCGACGGCGGTCTGGTTATCCCTCGCGGCATGGAGCGCATCAGCGACAGCGGTTATCTGAGCCTCGACATGATGCCGCCGTGTATCGACAGCATCACCGTGGAGGACGGCAACCCCAGCTTTTACGCAAAGAATAACTGCCTCATGCGCAAGGAGGACGGTGAGCTGGTGCTGGGCTGCCGGAACAGCGTCATCCCCGATGACGGATCTGTCCGCTCCATCGGCGCGTTTGCTTTCAATGGTCTGGCGCTGCGGGAACTGACCATTCCAACTTCCGTGGAGCGCATTGGCTGCTGCGCCTTCACGGAGCAGGAGGTGCGCCGTCTGATGCTGCCGGAGGGTCTGCGGTGCGTGGAGCCGCTGGCATTTATGACAGCGATGGACGATGACGCGGAGATGGAGCTGTACATCCCTTCCACGCTGGAGGAGATCGGCTACGGCGCCTTTCGAGGCTGCCCGCTGAAGCGTATCACCGTGGCGCCGGATAATCCCCGGTTCAGCGGCGAGGGCGGCTGCCTGACGGATCGGCGCACCCGCACGCTGCTGGCCGTTTCTGCCGGCGGCGTGATCCCCGCCGATACGCTGGTGATCGAACGCTCGGCGTTGGACGGCTTTGACGGCAGCCCCTATGTGACCATCCCGCCCAGCGTGCAGAGGATCGAACGCTTTTCCTTCACGGGCGGCATAAGAATGCCGACAGCGTCGGAATTTCCCAAACGCACCTGTGGCGAAAACGGAAACGCAGGTGAGCTATCGGTGTTTCGCGTGGTACGCGGCAGTTATGCCCACCACTTTGCCGTGCAGAACCAGATTCCCTATGAATTTATATAAGGAGGTACTTATATGAGCGCATTTGACAAGATCATCGGCTACGACCACATCAAGGCGGAGCTGATGCAGATCAGCGATATGATCCACCACCCGGAGGTTTACGCGGCGCTGGACGCAAAGCTGCCGCAAGGCCTGCTGCTGTCCGGCGAACCCGGCCTGGGCAAAACACTGATGGCCACGGCGCTGATGGAGGACAGCGGCCTGCCCTGCTTCACCGTGCGGCGCAGCCAGCCGGAGGACGAATTCCTGAAGCAGTTGGCGCACACGTTTGACGAGGCGGCGGAGGCCGCGCCGTCCATGCTCCTGCTGGACGACATGGACAAATTCTCCAGTGACGAGTTCAGTACCGCCGCGTTTACAGCGGTGCAGAGCTGCATCGACAAGGTGCAGGAGAAGCAGGTGTTCGTGATCGCCACCGTCAACAATGTGAAGGAAATCCCCGATTCTCTGCTGCGGTGCGGGCGGTTTGACCGGCAGATCAAGGTACAGCGCCCCAACTGTACGGACGGGGAGCAGATCATCCGCCGCTATCTTTCCGGCAAGGCGCCGGTGCCGGACATCTCCCTGTCCGATCTGACGCAGCTGCTGAGCCACAGCTCCTGCGCTCAGGTGGAAAGCGCCCTGAACGAGGCGGCCATCTACGCCGCCTACGAGCGGAGCGGCAGCATCACCCGGGCGCACCTGATCCACGCCGTGCTGAAAACGATCCACCATGTGCCGCCGGAGGTGTATCCCGTCAGCGAGGAGCAGCGCAAAAAGGCGGCATTCCACGAGGCCGGCCACGCGGCCATGCTGGAGCTGGTGGCGCCGGGCTCGACGGCCTTCGTAACGCTGCTGTACAGCCCCACCTCCGGCTCCTGCTACGGCTTTGCCTACCGAAACCGTCCGTTGGGCCGGCGGGCGAATATTCTGACCTTTCTGTCGGGCAAGGCGGCCTATGAGCTGCAGTTCGGCAGAATGGGCCCCGGCTGCAACGATGATATCACGCGGGCGGCCAAGCTAATACGCGAGAAGGCGGAGGAGTTGGGCAGCAGCGGCATGCTGGGCGTGAATGTGTCGGGGCGATACGGCGACAGTGAAGCAGGTCTGTTGGAGCGCGAGACCATTGTTCGTGCAGAACTGGAGCGCTATCTGTTCGAGGCCAAGGAGATGCTGGCATCCCATCGTCAGATGGTGCAGGAGCTGGCGGAGGCCCTACTGGAGAAGCAGACGCTGCTCCACTCTGAGATCCAGGCCATCTGCGGCAGGTACCGGGATGTACCTGCCGCCTGAGAGGAGGAATACCATGACTTACGTTGTCAGCGACATCCACGGCTGTGACAAGCTGTATTTTCGCCTGCTGGAAACGCTGCGTTTCAGCGACAATGATATGCTGTACATTCTGGGTGACGTGACGGACCGCGGCAGCGGCGGTCTGCGCGTCCTGCTGGATGCGGCGTCGCGGCAGAATGTGATCCTCCTGCGGGGCAATCACGAGCAGGCGGCGCTGGAGTTCCTGCCCCGCGATCCGGACAACGAGGCCATGCCCGTAAGGCTCTTTGGGCGATGGTACGAGTGGATGGAGGACGGCGGCGACAGGACATACCGCGCCTTCTGGAACCGGTCTGACGCGGTGCGCGCCCGGGTGCTGCGTATCCTCGGCAGTCTGCCGGTCTATGCGGAGGTGCAGGCGGGAGGCCGCAGCTTCTTCCTGGCGCATACCGTGCCGGGGAAACGCAAAATGCGCCATCCGGAGAACTGCCGCGTCTGCGATTTCCTCATGGGGGAGCCGGAGTATGAGATATGCTATGACCCCAACCGCATCATCGTCACCGGCCATACCGTTACCAGCCTTATCGACAAGGCATCGAGGGGGCGTATCTGGCGCGGCAACGGACACATTGCCATCGACTGCGGTGCGGTCTACAGCGGCGTACTGGGCTGCCTGTGTCTGGATACGCTGGAGGAATTTTATGTGGAGTGAGGTGTGACATGGGATACTATGCAAACGCCGCCTTGGAGCGGTCATATCAGGAGCGGTCATGCTGCAGCTATCCAAGCCGAGAGGAAACGCTGACGTACTATCTGGAGGATCTGCAGGCGATGCTATCCCCCCACTGTGACGCCGCCAAGTACGCGGGCGTCAAGGGGCGTTATCGCTATTATGAGGTGCCGTGGGCGGCAGCGCCCAGTGAGCGGGACATCTGTGCCGCCATTGCGGAGGTGGAGCAGCTTCTTGCGCGGGAGCGCTTTCACGCCGGGGACGCGGAACAGACCGTGGTCGGGATCGTACCCGCCGCGCTGTGCCGCAGGCGGAGGGCGGCGGTATGACCGCGGCGTGAACCAGAAGAACACAAACAAAGAGGAATGGAAGGGAGAGGACGAATGACTATGAAGTATACCTCTGCACAGGCCAATAAGCGGCTGAAGAAGCTGACCGATGAATATGTGTCCCTGCGGGAGAAGGAGAGCCGCAGCAGGGAGTTCCGCGCCGCCGCCGGTGAGAATGTGGAATCCGTGCGCCCCGCCTATGATTACGCGGACACCCAGCGCCGTCTGGCGGAGCTGGAGCGGTGCATCCGCCGCATCAAGCACGCCATCAACCTGTTCAACGCCACCCATACCGTACCCGGCTTCGACATGACCATTGACGAGATGCTGGTGTACATTCCCCAGCTTACCCGCCGCAAGAATAAGCTGGCGGCGATGAAGAACCGCCTGCCTATGGAGCGTGCGGAGGAGCAGTATGGCCGCCGCGCGGACCTGATCGACTACTCCTACGCCAATTACGACATCTCGGCGGTGGAGGCCGACTATGAGCAGGCGGTGGACGAGCTGGCCCGCGCCCAGATGGCGCTGGACGCTGCCAATCAGCAGGAGACCTTCGAGCTGCCCGTGTAAGTCCGTTCCGTTGTTTTGGCCGCAGCAATTTTTTCAAAACTTCCGACAGGGGTCCCCCATCGTGTGCAGTGTGGTGAGCGGGGGCCGGTTATTTCCTTTGTTATCCGTTATGAGCCCATGGTATAAGGTTGGAAGAAAATGTATTCGCTGCGGACAAAACAAGAAAACTTTCCCCGGAGGCCGAAGTTCGGTTTCAGGCCTCCTTCCAAAAAGCTATCAACTGTTGTGAGAGAAGTGAGGATACTCAGATGGAACAGACTGCACAAAGGAACAGAGCGGAGTGGTTCTTTTCCGAAGATGGACACCGCGCCTATGCCTCCTCCGGGACCACCGGCGAGAAAACCAGATACTTCTTTGAATACCTGCGCGGGCTCGGCCAGAAAACACCTGACAGGGTGCTTTACAAGCTGGCCTACATCATGGCGGACAGCATGGATGCGGCGGGCGGCCGGTTTGCCGGCTGGCCGGCGATCCTGCAAGACAGTGTTAACCCATTTATCAAGCTGGTGGTGGACGGAACACTTCAGCCGGCGGAGGAGATGGAGCGTTCTCTGTCCACGGGCTGGGGATTTTCCCGCGGCGTCACCAAGCAGGAGGAGGACGGCTGCCGCTGGTGGATCACAGACCAGCTTCTCTGCGCACTCCATGGCATATCGACCGTCCGGCGGATCACCTACGAGGAGCTGCAGGACAGCAGCGCGGAGGACTGTGACCTCTATCTGTACCGTATCGAGCGGCAGATCATCTGGCTGTTCGGCGGTGACGCGCTCATGAGCCCCTACTCTCTGCAGGCGCTTTTCTGCGAGCCGTTCCGGGAGCAGCAGGCGGATCTCGGATGCCTCCACGACGACCTTCTGCGGGGAAACCTGCAGTTTGCGGCGGAGAAGAACGGCGGCATCACCGCAAAAACGCGCAGAGACACGCCGGATAAGCAGCAAATGTCTGCGGGAAGGGTGATCATGACGCTGCTGCTGGTACTTCTTGCCTGCTTCGCCATCGGAAAGGCGCTGTCGATCTACGCAGTCAACAGTGCGCCGGAGCCGGATATGGGCAACGGCTGGGACTGCCTGCGCGCCATGCTGGACGCCTCTGAGAACCCAAGGGAGAAGGTGTCGGAGCGTTTTACTTATCAAGGAGAGGGCACATTGGACGACGCACCGTGCTATATCTGGAAAAGCGCACGAAGTCCCTTCTACTATTACTGCGTGACAAGAGACGCACCACGTCAGGTGTGGGAGATCCAGCCCAACATATCCAGCACCATGCTGTGGAGCGAGTAACGCTTCTCAGCCAACACATACGGAAGTCAAGGAGGAACTATGAGTACTTACGGTGACGCTTTTGCGATAACGCCCCAGCGCAGCCTGCCCCGCGAGAAGGTGGCGGAGATGCTGGAACGCATTTCCCAACTGAACGAGGAGTACGAGGAGCGTAAGGAGATCGAGGATAACCCTGCCTACCGGCAGCTGCTGGAGCGGCGGCGCAGCGTGGAGAAGAAGTATGTAGGGGACGTGCAGGCACGCGGCAGAGCGATGGAGAAGGTGCTTGCTGCCGATTCGCCCGGAGAGTTGCCCGGTGAGGTCATGGCGGAGGAGCACGTCCCGACGGCGTGGGAGCCTGTGAGCTGCGTGCTGTGGCTGGCCTGCTGTGTCCTGACAGTCATCGCCGTGGCTATGACCATCGCCATACCGGATGCGCCGCGGTTCGGCATGATCGTGGGGTGCAGCTGCCTGGCCATCGGCGCGTTGACCATGCGCGGCGACGGCAAGGCAGCGCTGAAGCTGAAGCGGGCGCAGACCCGCTGGGATCGGCAGTTTAATTTCGACAGCAGCGCGGAGACCGATACCGCATTCCTGGAGGAATGCGAGAATTTCGATGCAAAGTACAGGGAGAACGCAGCGGACGTGCGGATGCTCCGCCAAACGGCAAAGGAGCAGTACGACGCAGAGGTGCGCCCTGTTCAGGAGGAGATCGCCCGGTTCGAAGCAGACGAACAGGCGTGGCGTACTGCGGCGGAGACGGAGATGGAGTCCGTTGACCTTCTGCCGGAAAACTACCGTTATCTGGCCGGAAACATCGCCGCCATCGTGCGGGGACGGCGGGCTCACAGCCTGACAGATGCCCTGAATCTGGCGATCCGCGAGGAAAAGGAGGAGGCATACCGTGAATCCCAGATGGATGCGATGGCGGCGCGGAACGCCATCCTGCGGGAGCAGGCACGGAGCGAGGAACTGCACCAGAAGCAGATGCAGGAGCTGGAGCGGCAGCGCATAGAGAATGAGCGCGCCGCCAACGAGCGGCTGCTGGCCGCACAGCGGGAGCAGGCGCGGGCAGCTGACAGACGGCTGGAGCAGGAGCAGACCCGGCAGCGGCGAGAGGCCGAAAAGACCCGGATAGAAGCCGATAAGGCCCGGCAGACGGAGGACGCGCGCCGCCGTCGGCGTGAGTATGCGGCCAATCAGATCAAGCTGGCCAAAAACCAGCAGTCGAAGGATTACTGGGAGAGCGAGTGGAAGCGAAATCTCTGATGCTTCTTCCGCCGACAGAAAGGAGGGATGACCCATCGAGACAGCATCTTTTTATCGCGGCGTGTTCTGGGTGATCGACGGCGCCCTGCTGGCGTACCCGTTTATAGAGGGCGTATACGCCGGGGCCACCGCCCGCTCCGGCGCCACATATAACCACCAGAAGCTGTGGGAGCTGGTTCGCGGTTCCCGTGGCAAGTCGTACAATTACTATCCCCGCGGCAGAGTGGACGCGGACAACAGGGGTCAGCCGGTGATCTACATGAGCCCCCACGTATCGCCAGCCCTGCTGTCGGAGATACAGGCGGTGTTTGCCATCACGTCCCAGCCGCTGCTCCGATACGACAACAGCCGCCATTACAGATGTCATCTGGATGACGGATGGGGTGGTAAAGGGTAGGGGAGTGTTGTCTTATTGATAGACTTGTGATATAGTAACAATAACATCCACTTTTAGCGCGGATATTCAAAAAAATAAACGATGCGGAGGGTGAGGTATGGACATTACAAATATGAAGCAGGAATTTAGGGGAGCGGTTACTGGGGCGCGGAAAACGACCATCGCCGAGGTGGGTGAGCCATGGCAACTATGCAACGAGAAAGTGTTCCCCGCGGCAGTAAAATTGGGCTACTTGGATATGTGCCGAACCTGCAGCGGCATAGGGAAAAAGATCAGCGACGAGCAGCGCAAGGACATTTTTGACAAAATTGGAACGGAGATCAAAGCCCGAATGGAGGAATCAGTTTCGATTGCTAATCAGAAGGACTTTGATGAGCTCCACACAAAACTATGCCGATTCTGCACAAAACAATTTGAGGAATGCGGCTACTTTATCAAATATGGACAAGCGCAGAAAATCATCAATATGGCGTTCAAATACCTATATTGCTGCAACGATGCCGAAAAATATGAGGAAACTGTTTTCTCTCATTGCCATATGCCATTGGACAGTTTTATCCTTAAATGGTGCAGTGACTGCAAACTATGCGAAAAATGCAGCGAGGATGCGTGGAGCAAGCTGGGAAAAGACAAATATGTCAAAATTCAGCAGGGAATACGCGCTTATCTGAATCAGGGAAACACCTATAAGGTCGGCGGCAATGAAGTGGAGCTGCCGAAAACTGTGCTTGATGCCGAATTTATCATTTGGCCGGAAGAGGCGAGAAGGAAATCGCTGAAGGAGCTGGAGAATCTGCTCAAGAAGTTGGGGGAGGATAAGTATTTCGTGGAGAACATCTCGGAGGACGACAGAAAAGCCCTTCGTGAAAGCATGAAAACCATCATCAAAGAAAAGTAAAAGGTAAGGAGAGGACGTTGTCGTCCTCTCCTTCTAATTCATTCCGCTGCCGCGCACAGCGCCTGCCACACCTTTACCATCGCAAAGGTGTCCAGCTCGCAGTATTTCAGCAGGTCGTGCCGCGCCTTGGCTTGCTCCTCCGGCGGCATATCCTTCAGTTTGGGGAAAATACTCATGGCCTCACTGCCATTGTGTACGCCTTCCAGATTGTGGTAATCCAGCGCGGGGTCATCGGGAAATATCGCCGGAAGTACGCTCTTGATGGAAAACGACCCGCCCATAGCGCGATTGTAGTAATAGCCAGATTGGAATGGCACCAAAAGATCAACGATGTTGCTTTCGATATTCAGCAGGTGCGGCGCAAGATCGGGGTACAGTGCCGCCAGCTCCCGGATACGCCCACATTCAAATTGCTTGTTGTAGGCGGTGGTGCAGACACCGAAAGGAATGTCCGCGCACAGCTGCTCCGCCAGCGCGCGGCGGGGATCTGTGCCGGGCTGTGCCAGGAACTCCTTGTGCTGCAAGGCACCGCCCTCGGACTCTATGTAGTGCAGCGAATACTGAAACGGTATCTGCGTGTACGGGCGCGTACCCACATACTGCGGCACAGCAGGCTGTATCGTCTCGAAGTCCAGAAAATACAGCGGGTAGCGCAGCAGCCGCAGGAAATCACGGATGGCAGGCTTGTCGAGGTATGTCCCTTTGTCCGCCAGCGCGTATTCGATCTGCCGCAGCTGCTTGTCCCCCGTGATGTCGGGACAGTGCAGCAGCTTGTCAAAGCCGGCCATTCCCTGCTGGTAGTAGGCGATCTTTTTCTTGAACGGCAGGCGGTAGAGATCAAACACTGACGGCGACGGCACATGGCGGGAACAGTATTTCCAGAACGCGCACGGGTAGGGCTTATTGCAGTGTATAGACAGGTCATCGTTCGGCTCATCAGGGGACTTCAGCACTTCCTCTGCGATCCGCGTGTTGATGGCGACGTTGTCCTGCTCAAAGGCCACCGCAAGCCCTACATCGGTGACCTTGAACAGCTTTTGCAGGTCAAGTGTCCCGTCGAAGATGTAGTCGCGATTCAGCACCACAAGGTAGGTGCCCGTGACCTTGATGCCGCAATGCTCAAGTACAAACTTCTAGTAGGCGATATCCGCGATATAGACTGCCTTGTCATCTGATGTGGAGCTTTTTACCTCGTAGATTGCCCACCCGTCACCTTCGCGCCGCAGAATATCCACGGCGCAGTATAAGCCGTTCCATTCAAAGGACGCCTCGCAGATCACGGGGGTGTCCTTTGCAATTTCTTCCTGCGTGCGGCGCATCATAGCCGGCAGGTCGATCTCCCCATCCGTGTAGACCGTGACCTCGGTAAAGTCCCCGAACAGTCCCATGGCAAGATCGCCCACGGCGTTGCCGGTCTCCATAATGGACAGCGTATGGCTGTCCACCTCGGCAAGCTCCGGCTTGTATTTGCGGAGCCATAACATTTTCGGGCATTGCCACAGCGCACAGTATTTGGACTTGGAAAGGTTGACCATGCCGATTCCCCTCTCTGGGTAATTTGTCTGGAAACCCTGTCTTGAGTATAGCATTCACAAAATAGGAAAACAAGATTTGCGGCAGCATCAAGCAATATGTCGGCATATCTGAAAAATTACAGAAATGTCGATTCTCCGGCGTTTCCAATGTCGTACCAATCGCCCTGCCGAAATCCCACGGGATATCCCGCCGCGCAACGGCGCAGAAATGACCAGGCTGTAATTAAAGAATAGGTGTCAGACCTTCGGGAGGTCATCGCAGGACAGCAGCTTTTGTTTTGCCTCGCGGAACCAGCGGTTTTCCGGCTCGATCTGCAGCACATACTGGACTCGTCCCAATAGCTGCTGCCGGTAGCGCTCCGTATCAGGAACGCCGTCTGTGCGAAGCGCTGCGTGGCCGCCCCGCAGGATACTGTCCGCCAGGCCAAAGCGCAGGGCGTAATAGACCTCTTGTCGAAGTGATCGCTTATAGCCGGCCGGCACGGATACCTTCTCATTGACGGTCAGACCGGTCACGCTCTGCCGTCCGGCGTTGGTGATAAAATGGGTCTTGGCCTCATTCAGGTCAAAGCCCATCTCCGCCAGCATATTTTTCGCCTTCGAATAGACGGCGAACAGCGGACGATCGGCGGAAAAGGTCAGGTCATCACAGTACCGCGTGTATACGATGGCGCGCCGCTGGCACCAGCGTGCCATGTTCGTATCAAAATTCCGCATGACCAGATTGGAAAGCGCGGGAGAGGTGGGCGCGCCCTGCGGCAAGACACCGTCTTTGCAGCAAAGAGAGGTCAGCAGAAAACCCACCTGCCGGGAGAAGTACCGGGTGTGAAAGGCGGCGGAGTGGACCTGCTCAAAGCAAATGCTGCCGAAAAAGTCGGAGATATCCAGCTTCAAGAGATACCGCTTGCCCACATGGGGCGCGGCGTTGCCGCTGAGAGTGCCGCCCTTCCGATAGGCGGTGGCCTGCGGTGCGACAGGCAGATAGGCGAGGAGATCCCGGCAGATCTTCCGCTGCCAGCGACGCAGCGTGTCGTCCGGCACGGACAGTATGCGCACATCGCCATTACGCTTGGGGATGGTGACGGGGTGATATGCTGCCGCCGTGTGCCGCGCATAGTAAAGGAGCTTCTGCCTGCTGGTAGAGAGAAACGCCGCCAGCTGCCGGGCGTCGTACAGGAACGGCAGCTGCGGGTGAAAGCAGTGAAAATCCAGCACCATATCCGCCGCAGCCTGCATACCGAATTTGGTCACGAAGTCTGCGTCCGGCGCTTCAAATGTGACAGTATCCTTCTCGATTTTCATAGAGGCCCCCTAACATAGAATCAGCCCCGTGCAGTACAAAGTGACCTGATATAAGCGGAGTCGAATTTCTAATCACGGCGTGATTCGCGATTCGATGGAGCGGTATCAGGCGGTCGCTTCGCTTGCGAAGCGTACGTCCTCTTGGTAAACAGAGCGGCGACTCGCCACCCTCCTCAAAGTACGAAACTTTAAGCTGTACACTACTGCGCGGGGCTGATCTTCGGTTGTGCTTATATGGTAAAGCGCTTTGACGAGAAAGTCAAGCGGATGGCTGCGCCTCCTGCCCGTACCGGGTCAGTGCATCCATGACCTTGTGATACACCACCTGATTGGGGTAATAGCGGTAGTCGGCAAAGATTGAGATGCCGGTGCCGTCGAAATGCTCCAAAATCGCGGCGGCGCAGGCGGCGCTGCGGCTCTGCCCGTACTCACACTGGCAGAGGATATCCAGCCCGTCCGCCCTTGCCTGACAGATAAACGCCGCCAGCGCGTCCGCCTCCGGCATGTAGGTGTCGTAGTCCAGCCCCACATCCGGCAGAGCCGTCAGATCCAGATCGTGAACGACCACGGTGAACACCCGCGCTGCTTTGCCGGCGTAGTCCAGCGGGGGCGTCGGGGCAGGCTTGCCGACGGAGGGTGGGTCGCAGAAGGAGATCACCGCCGTGCGGAAGAGCGTGTCGGTACGCAGCAGTTCCTCGGCGGCTTTGCGGGAACAGATGGTCACGTTCATAGATATACCTCCAGTTTTGTATAGTTCGCGGTATGTCCGCAGGGACATGCCGTTGCAGGGAGACTCCTCATCCTCCGTCTGCAGCTCGATGTCATACTCCCAGCCGCAATGCTCACAGATCCAGTACATATCCAGCGTGGGATGGCCGCAGACGGGGCAGGTGACGATGCGGAACATACCGGAGCGGTATTCCGGCGTGTTCTTCAAATCCTGTTCATTATGCATGAGGTCCCTCCCAACTGATGCAGTTCAGACAGCCGCCCTGTCGGGCGATCTCCCGGATGTTGACGGGCACGATCTCTTTGCTGAAAAGCTGCCGTGCGGAAGTCTCAGCCTCGGCATCCTGCTCAATGCCAAACACCGGCAGGAAAACCACCCGTTCCGTCTCCAAATAGTTCAGGTAGCAGCCAACGGCGCTGACCACACCGGTCGGGGTAAAGGGAAAATCCACCGCATCCAGGCCGCAGTCCTGCACCGCTCGCTTCACCTGCTGCTCAAAGCCGCAGGATGACAGCGGCCGATTGCACAGCACGGTGCGGTCGTCGAGAAATCGCGCCATGCCGTCGGCGTGGCCGGTCATATCGCTTTTCAGAGAGGGAATGATCAAAGCCTCCGCCTCCAGCAGCTCCGACAGCTCATGCACCAACGCGGCAGGCGGATACTCCGGGTTTTCGGAAAAGACGCGGTCGCTGATCAGGACGCGCGCCCCGGACGGTGAGAACACCACGTTCCCGCCGTCGAGGTTGATATTGCTGTATGTAATCGGCAGGCCAAGCTGCGGAGCAAGATCCTTACGAAAATCGGTCCTCAGAACAGGATCGTTTTTCAGATAGGATGGCTCATAGCGGAAGGATACCAGCTTTCCGGAGCCTGTCCGCACCGGCATGAAGTCCCGCACCCAAACGTCCCGTGTGCCATCCAGCAGCGCATAGGGGACATCGTGCGCCGCCAGCGCCGTGAACAGCGTCTCTGCGTCGGTTGGATAAAGCACAGGGAGGAGAGTGGAAAAACAGAAAGCCATATTACTCCAGTTTGAAAACCATATCATATTGTTCTCTGCGAACTTCCTTTGAGACGCTCCTCAACGCATAGGGAGATGGGGAATAGAGCCGAATGACTTTATATGTTTTTTTGTCGATGACAATTGAAGCATAGGTCTTGGTTTTATCCCATCCCTCATGATACTGCTTGTCTGATGATTTGTTGACCCACTTCAGAATATTGGCACTTTTATTTGTGTAAATCAAAGTGTCAATTTTCGAATGCTCATGCAGGATAGCCTTTAGATTATCACGCTCTTCTATATCACACAGCGACTCATCGTCCGCCTTGCCGTCTTTATGTACACAGCTCACAATCATGTCTACCATGCCCATATGCAAGTCGGCTAAAAGCTTTTTGCGCTCATCGATGGCTTCCTGTGTATTTGCATAAGTTAGTCTTTTCCCTGACGCGTCAGATACCAATTCCCAAAAGTAATTATCTCTTGAACCGTAATAGAAATTAACATCATCATCGTACAGCATTTCATCCGTGTTACAAAATCTGTAGGGAGGCATGGTTCCTATAATCAGTTTTGTGGCTCCCTCTGGGATTTCAGGTGCAAACGGATGAGTAGATTTTTTGTTCATTCTAATACCCTTTCTCTCCATTGATGTTCTCTTGTCTTTAGGTTGATCGTTCCGTCTTTTCCAAAGGTTTCTCACTCATTATAACAGAGCGTGCCGAAAAACGCAAGTTCACCAATTTCTTGGAACTTTTTCACCAATTTAGCCTCTGGTTGCGCCAGCGGATGCGCTCCGCCGCGTAGCGGCGATACCATCTTGCAGCCTCCTTGTAATGCTTGTCCGCCTCGTAGATCTGTGCCAGCCGCGACATGGCGGCATCGCTGCCAGCCTCGGCGGCCCGGTGATACCAGCGGATGCCCTCTGCCTGGTCACACGCCACATCCTGCCCGTAATAGTATCGATGCCCCAGATGCAGCATCCCGATGGCGTCGCCGCCCACCGCCGCCTCGTAGTCAGCCATAAAGCTATCCTCCCGCTCCTGTGCGTCCAGCAGCGCGTCCACCGCCGCCGCGTAGGACTCGCACTCGAAGTACAGCCGAAGCCGGGCATTCTCCGCCTCACCCACAGGGTCAAAAGCGCTCATTACATCGGAAGTCACGTTGTTCTCCGCCCGCTTATACCAGCGGATAGCCTGCGGGTAGTTGCGCTTTGTACCGCAGCCGTGCTCACAGCACCATCCGGCGGCGAACTGCGCCTCGGTAAAGTTGTGGGCTCCTGAGCGCTTGAATAGATCGAATGCCTTTGCCATAGCGTCGGGCGTGCCGCTGCGGATATGCGCCAACGCCTGCGCGAACTGTGCGTCCGCCGCCCGTCGCCGTCCGGCGATCTCCCACATCTCCGCGTACACACGGAGGGCGGGTGAAAAAGTAACATCCATGGTCATTTCCTCCTGCAATGTGATTTGCGGTCAGTGTAGCACCTTTTTTAATAAGACCTAAATATTTATATTATTTTCGGCGGTTTGGGGGTAGAAATCGGCCTCCACCGCCCATTTTTTCGTGTGCAGGCAGCAAAAACCGCCGCATTTCATGGGCATAACGCTGCAAATGTGGGGAATTTGAATGCGTCAAATTGTGCGCCTATACGAAATTTTGCAGAAAACCGCCTTTTGACCTATATATGCTTATATAAATTAGGTCTTAATTATATGGGTGCTATACTGGCGGTAAAATTCGAAAAGGAGATTTTACCATGAACGCATTTGACAAGGTCATCGGATACAAGGCCACCAAGCGCGAGCTGCTGCAGCTGTGCGATATGCTCCGCAACCGGGAGATCTATAAGGAGATGGGCGCCCGCCTGCCCCATGGACTGCTGCTGTATGGCGACCCGGGCTTGGGCAAGACGCTTTTGGCAAGGTGCTTTGTGGAGGAGAGCGGGCTGCACACCATCACGGTACGCCGCGACAAGGGCGGCGACGCCTTTATCGATGGAATTACACAGGCCTTTGCCAGCGCGAAGACAAAAGCGCCGTCCATTGTCCTTTTGGACGACATGGACAAATTTGCCAACGAGGATGATACCCACTGCGACGCGCCGGAATATGCCGCCGTGCAAGCAGGTATCGACGATGTGAAGGACACCGGTGTGTTTGTGATCGCCACGGCAAACGATATCCGCAAGCTGCCGAGCTCCCTGCGCCGTTCCGGACGGTTTGACCGAAAAATCGGACTTCAAGCGCCCACGGCGTCCGACGCGGAGGAGATCATCACCCACTATCTGAAAACGAAACGGGTTTCGGACAGTGTCAACATGGAAGACCTGACGAGGATGATGCGCTATAATTCCTGCGCCGAGCTGGAGACTATTTTGAATGAAGCGGCGGTTCGTGCGGCCTTTGCCCGCAAGACCGGCATCGACATGGAGGACATGGTGAGTGTGGTGCTGAAGCAGCAATATGGCGCACAAGAGGATATGCCTCGCGTTTCGGATGAAGTTATCGAAAAGGTGGCACTTCACGAGGCGGGGCATCTGGTGGTATGCGAAGCGCTGTGCCCCGGCAGCGTCGGCTTTGCCTCCCTGCTTCCCTCCGACGAAAACCGGTGCGGCGGCTTTATCCACTGCTGCAAAGGTGTCTCCGATTCACAAAGCGCCACCATCGCCCTGGGCGGCAAGGCCGCCGTGGAGACGCGGTATGCGGGGCAGGTCGCGGAGGGATGCAGCGACGATATCGCCCGTGCGGTCAACTGTATCCGTGAGGCGGCAGCCAAGGAGGGGACACTGGGATTCTCCCTGCTGAATGTCGAAAGCGATTCCTCCAGCAATATGTCCGAAAGCCTGAATGCCCGCAGCGAGGCGGCGGTACAGGCGGAGCTGGAGCGGTACTACGGCAAGGCAAGGGCGCTCCTTGCTCAAAACGAGGCGTTTCTGAAAGAGATCACAGAGGCGCTGGTCATGAAGAAGACCCTGCTCTATTCCGATATTCAGGCTATCCGCGGCACCGCTGTAAAGAGAAACCCTGCGGTGACCTGCGAGGCGGCTTCAAGGTATGGCGCGGCGGAGATCGAGAATTCCCCGCCGGAGGATCCGGAGGAGGCGATGCGCCAGAAGATCATGCGCAAGCTGGAGGAGGCGGAGCGACGGCGATGTTCCTGATGCTTCAGGAGCGCGCCGTGGAGAGCGAGCCCGTCGCGTAGAATGAAGCGGTATAATGGGGTGGATTTTTGCTCCACGGGATGTATAATGGAAAAAGAGACGATACGATGAACGAGAAAGGAGAACAGCATGCCATTTGAGATCAAGAACGGTGTTTTGAGGAACTACCGCGAAGAACCTGGCGTAACGAAGGTCGTCATCCCCGACGGCGTGACACGCATCGGAGACGGGGCGTTTTTTAGCTGCGAAAGCCTGATCAGCATCACGATCCCAGAGAGCGTGGTAAAAATTGATTGCAACGCATTTGCATTCTGCTACCGTCTGACCAGCATCACGATCCCTGCAGGAGTGACATCCGTTGAAAAGTATACATTCCGCTGCTGTATGAACCTTAAGGATGTTGTCATCCCCGAGGGAGTAACAAGTATTGGAGGAACAGCATTTGCCGGCTGCACAAAATTAACAAACGTTGTACTTCCGGCCAGCCTGGTGAATATCGAGCAGTGGGCTTTTGCGGGTTGCAGAAGCTTGAGCAGCATTACGATCCCGGAGGGCGTGACGAGGATCGAGAGAGGGGCGTTTAGCAACTGCAGCGAACTGACCGACATTGTGATCCCGGATAGCGTAACAAGTATTGGAAATAGTGCGTTTGCAGGGTGCGGAAAGCTCAAAAGTGTTGTGCTTCCGACCGGTGTGACGGATATTGGTGAACATATGTTCTGGGGATGCACAGACTTGGCGGATGAATCGGGGCTTGTCATCATACACGGCACTCTGTATTCCTGCGTTGACGATCGAGACAGCGTGACGATCCCGAAAGACGTAACGCGCATCGGGGATGGCGCGTTTGCCGGATGCGGAGATTTAACGGACATAACGATCCCGGACAATGTGACAAGCATTGGGCGGGGGGCATTTTCCAGATGTGAGTTTTTGGATAGCATAACGCTGCCCGATAGCATTACAAGTATTGGCGAAAAGGCGTTTTGGCGCTGCAGCGGCTTGACCAGCATCACAATACCAGACCATGTGACACACATCGAGCGGGAAACCTTTGCCGAATGCAAGCGGTTGGCGAATGTAATAATTCCCGATGGCGTAACAAATATCGGAGAACAGGCGTTTCGGTGGTGTACCAGACTCACCAGCATCACGATCCCAAACAGTGTGGTAAGTATTGGGGACGGGGCGTTCGACGAATGCAAGAACCTGACAAGCATTACAATTCCGGATAATGTGACGGACATCAGCGATAGTGCGTTCGCAGGATGCCGGGGGTTGGCGGATGGATCCGGGCATATAATTGTCTGTGGTGTTTTATATTCTAACAAAAGCAACGAAGAATACTCTGCGATCCCGACTGGCGTGACGCGCATCGGTGAGCGTGCGCTTTATGGTCGCCGTAACATAACGGACATAACAATTCCGGAGGGAGTGACCAGCATCGGAAGTTTTGCATTCGCTTGGTGCAGAGAACTGAAACATATCATGCTCCCTAACAGTCTTACGAGTATTGGAGATTCCGCATTTGCAGGGTGCAGTGGGCTGTCGAGTATCACAATTCCGGAAAACGTGACGCATATCGGCGCAGAGGCATTTCAGGATTGCGACGGCTTAGAGGAGATAACACTCCCGTCCTCGCAGGCTAAGCGTTTGTCCGTGATTTTGCCAAAGTCCCAAAATATCGTGATCCACATGGAAGATATAACGGGTATCAGTACGAGGTACAGACCCGGTGCAGTGGTGGGTTTTGCAGAGGATGATCGCGATTGCGCGGACAAAAACGGCAAAAAATACTGCAAGTATATAAGATCCCATGCTGCAAAGCTCATTGGGGCGGCTGTTGAGCATCCCGCGCTGTTCCGCCTTATGCTGCGGGAAAAACTCATCGATGCCAAGGATATGGACATGGTATCAATGACTGTACAGGAAACAGGCAATGCAGAGTTAGTTGCCGCTCTGCGGGACTACCGGCCCTCTTGCTGAAATTTTACGGGATGTCTCGTCGCGCATTAGCGCACAACATGACTAAATATTTCTTTGCCGACAAAACTACGGAGGGTGCGGTTCTGCTGAACCGCACCCTCCTTGTATTTACGACTCCTTCAGCCACCGCTGGAATTCCTCTGCGGTGATGCTACCTTCGTCACATCTCTTTTTCTGCTCTCTGGCCTGCTCGCTCCACGCGTAAAACTCGCTGTCGCTGATATGCCCGGCCTTGATCCACGCGAAGCGTCGCTTGTACTCCCTGCGGTAGACCTTGAACACCGGATCGTCCGCCTGCTTCAGCGTCCACTGCTGGAATGCCCCCATCGCACGGCAGCTGGACTGACCGTCGAGCGGTGTGCGGTCGCAGTACTCTGCGCTGACACGGCCTGTCTGGGCAAAGTACCGCCCGCAGTTTTTGCAGCGACGCACGGTGATGCTGCGCTCCACGCAAGTCTGCAAAGAATAGCTGATCATATCCGCCACGGTGTTCGCGTACAGCACCGGCGCGCAAGTATCGCCATCCACCGGCTCAAAGCGCGTGGTCAGCAGACGGAACGGAAACAACTCCGGATCACTGGGTTGGTCAGGCTGGTCGAAGTGATAGTAACGCATGACTTGCCGGCTGGGCTCGCGCCCGGCCTTGTCTATATCCAGTATCAGCGCGAAGAAACGCTGGATCTGCTTTTGGTACAGCGGCAGCTCCTCCGGCAGTGACCGCAGCTCGTCCAATGCGCCCGATACCGCAGCCTCAGTGTTCCCGAAGCCTACGGAATGAAGATAGAACCACTTGGCATACAGCACGCGAAAGAAGCTGTGCATCTCTGCCAGCGCTCCCAGCTTGACCACGGCGCCGGTCACACTCTCACGGTCAAGGTTCTCCAGGTCATCACAGATGCACCGCAGAGCGATGGCGACATTCTCTATATCCAGCTCTGTGAATGACAACAGCGACTCTAAAAACGGGAAGGTCTTTCGCCGCGACGGCGCTCCCTGCGTGCCAAAGGCATCGCTCTCGATGACCTCATGCCTTCCAGGGAAATACATTTTGCAGTACCACATAGTGCCCTCCAATTGTGGACTAATTGTAAATATTGCTCGACAGCATTGACAGACTTTGCCGCCTTTGTTATGATAGGCTCGAGCAAGATGTCTAATTAATATTACAATCAGTCTACATCATCCGCACAGCCATGTCAACAAAAATCGGAGGTATCTATTGAACTTACAAAACAACAAATCGAAAAACTTCACACCACTGCCTAACGAGATATTCTCTCTGCACTTAAGCACCGGCGAGCTGGCGACCTACGCTGTACTGATGCGGCTGGAAGACCCGCGCACCTACGAGTGCTGGCCCAGCTACGAAACCATCGGTAAAGCCATCGGCAAAAGCAAGAGCTCCGTCAAGCGTTATGTGGCTGGGCTGGTAGAAAAAGGGCTCATCACCGTAGAGCCGACGTCGGTCATCATGCGGAACGGCCTGAAGAAAAACGGCAACCTGCGTTATCACATTCGCCCCATCCGAGAGGCGGTGGAGTGGTACACCCGGCACCAGCTGTACCTCGCCGAAGCCGCCGCCGAGCGACAGCGGGTACGGCGGAAACTGTCGGCGCAAGCCGCAGAACCGCCGTGTTCGCCCCTATGAGCCGCTGTGTGGTCTCGCAGGAAGGCGAGCGTGTCGTGGGACGCCGGAGGTTTGGGGAAGCGGAGCATCGCGCCTTTGGCGCGATGGCAAGTTTCGCGTTTGTGGTACGGGTTTCGGCCTCTGGCCGAAACCGCTCCCCAAACGCTGCATGCGGGCTAAGCCCACACCCCTTCCTCAACGCAAAGTCCGCCACTTCCGTTTCCGCCTTCGGCGAAAACTCCAGTTGCTTCCTTGCGTTTCGTCTCCAAACGAAACCCGCTGCGCTGGGCTTTCGTTTGGGTGATTTTGAAATTCAAGAGAGGAGAGTACGATGAAGAAAGAAGACTTTATCCGCATCCGCGTAGCGGGGTGGCAGAAGAAATACATCTCGCTCCAGGCGGAGAAGGCGCATAAGTCTCTCAGCCAGTATGTGCGGGACGCGGCCATGGACAAGGATGTGACGGTCATCGACGGCGTGGATGACCTCATCCGCGAGCTGCGGCGGCAGGGCAATAACCTGAATCAGCTGGTCATCATGGCGCGGCAGGGTCATGTCGAGCTGGTCAACATGGAGCCGTTCATGGAGGTGTATGAAAACACATGGCAAATGTTAAATTCATTGCTGTCTCGCGTGGGCTGAGGGGCATCGTCGACTATGTCACCAACCGGGAAAAGACGGTGGAGCAGCTTATCAGCGGCGTCAACTGTGTAGCGCGGACGGCGGTGCCGGAATTTGAGGCGGTGAAAAAGCAGTTCCGCAAAACGGAGGGCCGCGGTTACTACCACATCGTGCAGGCGTTCGCGCCGGACGACCCGCTGGACTTCACAACGGCGCACGAGCTTGGCGTGAAGCTGGCGGAGCATTTTGTGGGCTACCAGTGCATTGTGGTCACCCACATGAACACCGCTCACATCCATAACCACATCATCATGAACTCCGTCAATTTCGAGACGGGCATGAAGTTCCACCAGTCTGCGCGGGAGATGCAGCAGGTCAAGGATTACTGCAGCCAACTCTGTCGGGAGCATGGCCTGTCCGTTACGGAGTCCAAGGCCGATCCGTTCCGTATTCCGATGTGGAAGAAACATCTGGTGGATCATATCAAAGATGCCATGGAGCAGAGCCGCACCCGACAGGAGTTCATTGCCTACATGAACGCCTATGGCTACGATGTAAAGTGGGAGCCGGATTAGAAATACATCACCTACACCACGCCGGAGAACATCCGCTGTCGGGACAGCAAGCTGTTTGACCAGACGCTGACCCGTGAAAATATGGAGCTGTACTTCCAGCTGGGCGGTGCGGATTACCTGCAGGCCTGCCGGCAGATCGCCTGCGACCACCGCGAGCCGACACCCACACTGGAGGATGCCGTCTGCGGCATGGCGGGTATGGTGGCCGCCATCTGCGCCCTCTGCGAGGACGAGGACAGCGAGGTCAGCGATCTTGCCCGTGAGCTGTACTACAGCAGCCTCTTGCTGCAGGAGCTGGTGGAGTGGTATCAGTCCCGCCGTCAGGAACAGGAAAATTACGAGGAAGAATATGAGCAGTATCACGGTTTCGACATGACCATAATGTAAGGAGGAGCGGATGAACGAATGTACCTATAAGAATTACGACGAGCTGCCCCTGACGCTGAACGTCGTGCAGGTGGCGGCGGTGCTGGGCATCTCCCGCGCCGGAGCGTATGAGTTAGTTCACAGCGAGGGTTTCCCTGCACTGAAGATCGGCAGCCGCATCGTAGTGCCGAAGGACAGGCTGCGGGAGTGGATCGACGCCAACACAGCGCAAAAATGACCACGCTGTAACCAAAGAATACCCCCGCTGTGCAATTGATAACTTTCTCTTAACTCTGCCCATCTCCGATAGCTATTAAGGTCGGCTTGTGGTATGTATGTTGGCTA
>OJPD01000687.1_pt1 | contig 23026 bp, 16 predicted proteins | sample 1598371 | NCBI WGS metagenome assembly OJPD01 (sample SAMN03922478, study PRJEB24848) | human gut metagenome | isolation source: stool sample | host: Homo sapiens | place: Germany | collected 2010-11
CCGTCGCGCTTCGAGAGTTTGCCGCCGCCCGTGGGTTTGAGGAGCAGGGGCAGGTGGGCGAAGCGGGGCTGACGCTCCTGCCAGCCGAAGGCCCGGTAGAGCAGGTAGTGCAGCGGCAGCGAAGGCAGCCACTCCTCGCCGCGGATGACGTGCGAGACTTCCATCAGGTAGTCGTCCACGATGTTGGCGAGGTGGTAGGTGGGCAGTGCGTCGGCCGATTTGTAAAGCACCTTGTCGTCGAGCGTCGAGGTGTTCACCTCTACATGGCCGCGGATCAGGTCGTCCATTTCGACGGTCTGGTTTTCGGGCATCCGGAAGCGGATCACCCACTGGTCGCCGCGTTCGATGCGGGCCTTCACCTCGTCGGCCGGCAGCGTCAGCGACGTGGCCAGCTTTTCGCGCACGGCATAATTGTAGGCGAACGCTTCGCCGCGCTCCTCGGCTTCGCGGCGCAGGGCGTCCAGCTCTTCGGCGGTGTCGAAAGCGTAGTAGGCCCAGCCCGCATCGACGAGCTGGAGGGCGTATTTGAGGTAGATTTCACGGCGTTCGCTCTGGCGGTAGGGGGCGTGGGGACCTCCCGCGCCGACGCCTTCGTCGATCTCGATTCCGCACCATTTGAGCGATTCGAGGATATACTCTTCGGCGCCCGGCACGAAACGCTGCGAGTCGGTGTCCTCGATGCGGAGGATCATCACACCGCCGTGCTGACGGGCGAAAAGGTAGTTGTAGAGGGCCGTGCGGACGCCGCCGATGTGGAGCGGCCCCGTGGGGCTGGGTGCAAAGCGCACTCTTACAGGTCTGGACATAATGATATGCTGTTTATGTATTGTTCCGTGTTTGGTCTCTCTTCGGGTCAGACGTTGAACAGGAAGTGCATGATGTCGCCGTCCTGCACGACGTACTCCTTGCCTTCGACGCCGATCTTGCCCGCGTCGCGGCAGGCTTTTTCCGACCCCAGCGTCACGTAGTCGTCGTATTTGATCACTTCGGCGCGGATGAATCCCTTCTCGAAATCGGTGTGGATGACGCCGGCCGTCTGCGGGGCCTTCATGCCGCGGACGTAGGTCCATGCGCGCGACTCGTCGGCGCCGGTGGTGAAGAACGTTTCGAGGTTGAGCAGTTTGTAGGCCGATTTGATCAGGCGTTCGACGCCCGACTCTTCGAGGCCGAGGTCTTCGAGGAACATCTGCCGCTCCTCGTAGCTCTCCAGCTCGGCGATGTCGGCTTCGGTGGCGGCGGCGACGATGAGCATTTCGGCTTTTTCGTCGGCGATGGCCGCACGGACCGCCTCGGTGTAGGCGTTGCCCGTGGCGGCGCTCTTCTCATCGACGTTGCAGACGTACAGCACCGGTTTGTCGGTCAGCAGGTTGAGGTCGGCGACCAGTTTGCGGTCCTCCTTCTCCAGTTCGACCGTGCGGGCGCTGCGGCCCTGTTCCAGCACCGATTTGTATTGCAGCAGCAGTTCGACCTGACGTTTGGCGTTCTTGTCGCCGCCCACGGCCGCCTGCTTCTGGGTCTTGCCCAGCCGGTTTTCGATCGTTTCGAGGTCCTTGAGCTGCAGCTCGGTGTCGATGATGCCCTTGTCGCGCACGGGGTCGATCGAGCCGTCCACATGGGTGATGTTGCCGTTGTCGAAGCAGCGCAGTACGTGGATGATGGCGTGCGTGTTGCGGATGTTGGCGAGGAACTTGTTGCCCAGTCCTTCGCCTTTCGACGCGCCTTTGACCAGTCCGGCGATATCGACGATTTCGATGGTGGTCGGAATCACCCGCTTGGGTTTGTCGATCTCGGCCAGCCGGACGAGCCGCCGGTCGGGGACGGTGATTACGCCCACGTTGGGTTCGATGGTGCAAAAGGGAAAGTTCGCCGCCTGCGCCTTCGCGTTGGACAGGCAGTTGAAAAGGGTCGATTTGCCGACGTTCGGAAGACCCACGATGCCACACTGTAAAGCCATTGAATTATCTTGTTTGTTTCGAATCGGTTGTCTGCGGCCCGGAGCGTTCCGTACGGACGGCGGTTGTCGCGTGTCCGGCATCTTCCGCGCATCCTGCACCGCAGGCGGTGCGGGCGACGGTTGCTGCGTGTCCTGCGCATTAAGCGTGTGCGGACGGAGGTTTGCGTACGTTCAGCATCCGCTGCGCGTCCTGCGCGGACGTCGGCGATGCTGCCCGGCAGCATCCGGCGGGAACTCTCCTGCGGGCCGAAGCGCAAAGATACTAATTTCTTTTCATATATGTATTGGCTCGCTCTCCGATGATGAAAAATATTGCTCCGGTTCGGGGTTTCCGGTGGCGCGGGCGTGTAATTATGGTGAGTCGTGCGGCCGGACGGAGGTTTCGGTTCGGAAGTTTTTGTTTCCGATCCGATGCTTTTCGGAATATTTTTATTTTCTTTGCATAAACCATTAAAACTTCAACCCGATGAAAAAAACTCTTGTTGCCGTGCTGGCGTTCGCATTCGTGTCGTCCGCCGCCGCACAGCCGATCCCGCCGCAGGCCAAAGAGCGCGCCGCCGAACTGGTCGGACAGATGACCCTCGATGAAAAAATCGATTATATCGGCGGTTACAACGAATTCTATATCAGGGCCGTTCCGCGTCTGGGCATTCCCGAAATCCGGATGGCCGACGGTCCGCAGGGCGTACGCAACAATACCCGCAGTACGATGTTCCCCTGCGGCGTGGCCGCCGCGGCGACTTGGGACCGGGCGCTGGTGCGCGATATGGGACGCGGTCTGGGGCAGGACGCCCGCGCCCGCGGTGTGCATATCATGCTGGGACCCGGCGTCAATATCTACCGTTCGCCCCTGTGCGGCCGTAACTTCGAGTACTTCGGCGAGGACCCCTATCTGGCGTCGGAGACCGCCGTGCAGTATATCGAGGGCATGCAGTCCGAAGGGGTTATGGCGACGATCAAACACTTTGCGGGCAACAATCAGGAGTGGGACCGTCATCAGGTGAGTTCCGATATCGACGAGCGTACGCTCCACGAAATTTATCTCCCGGCCTTCCGCAAGGCGGTCGAGCAGGCCGGCGTGGGCGCCGTGATGTCGAGTTACAACCTCGTCAACGGCCAGCATGCGACCGAGAACGAGCAGCTTGCGGTCGATATTCTGCGCGGGATGTGGGGCTTCGAAGGAATCTTCATGTCCGACTGGAACGCCACCTATTCGGCCGAGGGCGCCGCCAACCGGGGACTCGATCTGGAGATGCCGAGCGCCCGGTTTATGAACGCCCGCAACCTGCGTCCGCTCATCGAATCGGGCGTGGTGTCGGAACGTACGATCGACCTGAAATGTCAGCATATCCTCCAGACGCTCATTGCGTTCGGATTTTTGGACCGCCAACAGCTCGATCCCGCTATTCCCGAACACAATCCCTTCTCGGACGCCGCGGCGCTCGACGTGGCGCGCGGGGGTGTGGTGCTGCTCAAGAACGACGGGGCTTTCCTGCCGCTGACCAAACAGCGCGATATCGTGGTGCTGGGACCCAATTCGGGCAATATCCCGACGGGCGGCGGCAGCGGTTTCGTGCATCCCTTCTCGACGGTTTCGGTCGGCGAGGGCATGCAGATGATGGGCAAGAAATACAGGGTGACGGTTTTGGGCAATCTCCCTTCGGCGAGCGATATGGCCGCTCAGGGCATGGTCTACACCTCGGCCGACTGCAAAACGCCGGGACTCAGGGGCGAGTACTTCGCCAACAAGCGTTTCGAGGGAACTCCTGCGCTGACGCGCGTCGATACGAAAATCGGCTTCAACTGGAAGGATAAGGCGCCGGCCGAAGGACTTCCCGCCGACGGCTTCTCGATCCGCTGGACCGGCGTGTTCGTTCCCGAATCCGACTGCACGGCTTCGTTTGTCATGCGCGGCGACGACGGTTACCGGCTCTTCGTGGACGGCGAAGAGGTGCTCGCCGACTGGGGCAACCACAACGCGACGACCCGCAAGGGGAGTGTCGAAATGAAAGCCGGCCGGAAATACGCGCTGCGGTTGGAATATTTCGACAACGCCTCGTCGGCCGAGGTGTCGTTCGGCTATATGACCGCCGATCCCCGCGCCGAGGATGCCCGGATCATCCGGGCCGACGCCGTGATCTACTGCGCCGGATTCGACAACACCAACGAAAAGGAGAATTCCGACCGGACCTTTGCGCTGCCCGAAGGACAGTCCGAAGAGATCGCCCGGCTCTCCGCGCTCAACGAAAATCTGATCGTGGTCGTCAACAGCGGCGGCGGTGTCGATTTCTCGACGTTCGGCGACAAGGCCAAAGCGATTCTGATGGCGTGGTATCCCGGACAGCAGGGCGGTCAGGCGATCGCCGAGATCGTGACGGGGCGGATCTCGCCCAGCGGTCGCCTGCCGATCTCCGTCGAGCGCCGCGCCGAGGACAATCCGACGCTGGGCAGCTATTACGAGAATGTGGCGCGCACCCACCGCAAGAACACCCTGCAGAAGCGCGTTACTTATAATGAAGGCGTGTTCGTCGGCTACCGCGGTTACGAGCGCAGCGGGGTGAAGCCGCTCTATCCTTTCGGCTACGGACTGAGCTATTCGACGTTCGAGTATTCGGACCTGAAGGTCGAGAAGCGCGACGGCGGGGTAGTTGTGTCGTTCGCCGTGAGGAACACGGGCGGTATGGACGCCGCTGAGGTGGCGCAGGTCTATGTGGGTGACGTCGAAGCCAGCGTGCCGCGTCCTGCCAAGGAGTTGAAAGGTTATGAGAAAATCTTCCTGAAGAAAGGCGAACAAAAGCGCGTCGAAGTGACGCTGACCGACGAAGCTTTCCGTTTCTACGACATCTTCTCGCACGGGTTCGTGACCGAGCCGGGCGACTTCAACATCTTCGTGGGATCGTCGTGCGAGGATATCCGCCTGCGGGGCGGTGTGACGCTCTGACCGCAGGACGGTCGAACGGGACTAAGCGGCGGCCTTTGAGGGGTCGCTGCTTTTTTTGTGCATGGATTGCGGATTGGTTGTCGTGTATGACAGTTGGCCGTATAATTAATGAAACCGGCGGAAAAGACAGGAGGGGAGGTATTGGGAATTCGGGCGCCCGGATATTGGGAACGGCCCGCCGGGCGGATCACCGTCTTTTGGGCGCGAACTGTTCGCGGTATTCCGAGGGGGTGATGCCCTTGAGCTGGCGGAAAGTGCGCGAGACGTTCTTGATGTCGGAGAACCCCAGTTCGGCGGCCGCTTCGGAGACGCTCTGGCCTTCGCAGAGCAGCTGCATCATCTTTTCGATGCGGACCTGTATGATATAGTCGTAGATGGAGGTGCCCATGCTCTTCTTGAAACGGGTTTCGAGCAGGCGGCGCGACAGGGGGACCAGCTTCACGAGTTCGTTGACCGTGATTTTCTGGCTGATGTTCTCATGGATGTAGCGCAGCACTTCGGCGATGTGCGGGTCGTTGTTGGCGTAAATGTCGGTCGATTGCCGCGTGACGATGTGGGTCGGCATCACCATGACGTCCTCCCACTCTGCTTCGGGGTTGCGGATCAGCCGGTCGATCAGGCGCGCCACGTCGTAGCCGCCCTGCTCGACGCCCTGATTGAGCGACGAAAGGTTGGGGGTGGAGAGCTTGCAGATCGTCTCGTCGTTGTCCACGCCCAGAATGGCGATGTCGTTCGGGATGCGGGAATTTCCCCCCCCCCTCGATCTGCAGGCACGCCTCGGTGATATGATATGCTTGGTTGTCGTCGCACGCCATGATCGCCACCGGCTTGGGCAGCGACTGCAGCCACGTGATGAGCTGCGTCGAGTCGTAGTACCACAAATCGTTCTGGGCGCTGCTGCGCAGCGACGAAAAGGTGAATTCGGGATTCGCCGCCTCGATCGTCTCGCGGAAGCCCTGACAGCGTTCGTCCGAGAAGTCGATGCCCCGCGTGCCGTAGAAGGCGAAGTTGCGGAAGCCCTTTTGCAGAAAATACTCGGCGGCCATCCTGCCCGCCGAATAGTGCGGTCCGGTGATGTTGGGGATGGTGGTGAAGCGTTTCTTGAAGTCCTGCGCGATGGCTATGATCCCGTTTTTGCGGAACAGTTCGACGTTGTCGGTGTTGTAGAACTGGCCGATCACGGCGTCGGCCTTCATGCGTACGGCCCACTCCACGACGGCTTCGATGCCGAATTTGTCGCGTATCGAGAGCGGCAGGCGGCACAGGCTCCACGCCTGCGCCGTGTCGTGCGCATAGCGCGCCATACCGAGGAGCAGTTCTCGTGCGTACGCTTCGGAAAAGTCGGTCAGGAAAATTACGCGTGCCATCGTTCGGGTAGTGTCCGTTCGACGGTAAAGGTAGCTTTTTTTTCGGAAATCCGGGCGGTTTCTGCGATTTTTCGGCGGCGGATCGGGGCGTTTCGGGGGCGCCGGGCGGGAAATGACGGTTCTGCGCGATTTGAGGAAGTAAAAGCGCAAATAGCCACGGCAGGGCGCAATCGCTTCTCTATATTTGTATGACCTAAACTGCGACCGGCTTCGGACAGACGAAGAGAGAAGGGCGCGGAGTTGCAATATCGCTCCGGAATCCGTACCTTTGATTTGTATTTTCCGGACGGTTCGCACTACCGACTACTGTTATGACCAAAAAACTTACCCTTCTGCTGCTGGCCCTCGCGGCCCTTGGCTGTTCGCCGCGGTCCGCCGATCCCGTCGATTATGTGAACCCGTTCATCGGCACCGGATTCCACGGTCATACCTATCCGGGTGCCACCACGCCTTTCGGCATGGTGCAGCTGAGTCCCGACACCCGCGCCGGCAACTGGGACGCCTGCGCCGGCTACCATTACAGCGACACGACGATCGACGGCTTTTCGCATACGCACCTGAGCGGTACGGGATGCGCCGACCTTGCGGATATCCTGTTCCATCCGACCACGCGCGAAATCGTGATCCACGACGGCGAGTGCGTCTTACAGCCCTATTTCTTTTCGCATGACGACGAGCGGGCTTCGTGCGGCTACTACGCCGTGACGCTGCCCGACGTGAATATCGGGGTCGAACTGACCGCTGCGCCCCGTACGGGCGTACACCGCTATACCTTTACGGGCAAAGGTCCCCGGCAGGTGATCGTCGATCTGCTGCATACGGTCACCGAGGAGAAGATCGACCTGTGCGAACTCCGCCGGACGGCTCCCGGCGAGCTGGCCGGCATGCGCCGCACGCAGGGGTGGGTGCCCGATCAGTATGTATTCTTCGCGGCCCGCTTCTCGGAGCCGTTCGCCGACGTGCAGCTGTTGGGAGACAAGCAGGCCGTGCTGACCTTCGCGCCCGACGTGCGGACGCTCACGATCGCCGTGGGATTGTCGTCCGTCAGTGTCGAAAACGCCCGTATGAATTCGCTTGCGGAGGTTCCCGAACTGGATTTCGACGCCGTGCATGCCCGCGCCGTCGGGCAGTGGCGCAAAGCGCTGGGCGACATCGTCGTCGAAGGCGGCTCGCGCGACGAGATGATCAACTTCTATACGGCGCAGTACCATACGAAACTGACGCCCAATCTGATGAGCGACGTGAACGGCGAGTACCGCCGCCACGACCAGACCGTCGCGCGGATGCCCGAAGGGGAGTCCTACTACTCGACGTTCTCGCTGTGGGATACTTTCCGGGCGTGGAACCCGCTCCAGACGCTGGTCGATACCGCGCTGGTGAACGACATGATCCGCAGCATGCTCGACATGTACGATTCAACGGGCGAACTCCCGATCTGGCCGCTGGCTTCGGGCGAGACGGGCACGATGATCGGCTACCATGCCGTGTCGGTCATCGCCGACGCCTATCTGAAGGGAATTCGCGGCTATGACGCCGACAAGGCGCTGGAGGCGATGATCCGTTCGTCGAACATCAATAAGAAAGGTTCGGATTATTATACGGCGCAGGGGTATATTCCCTCCAATATCAAGCGCGAATCGGTCTCCTGTACGCTGGAATACGCCTACGACGACTGGGCGATCGCCCGCATGGCGCAGGCCATGGGCCGCGACGACATATTTGGGGAATATGCGCGGCGGGCGCTCAACTATGTAAATGTTTTCGACGGCTCGACCTGCTTTTTTCGCGGCCGTCAGTCCGACGGCAACTGGTCCGCGCCGTTCGAAGAGTTCGCCACGGGCCGCGACTATACCGAGGCCACGCCGTGGCACTACCGCTTCTTCGTGCCGCACGACGTGAACGGCCTGATCCAGCTCTTCGGCAGCCGCGAGGCGTTCATCCGCGAAATGGACCGGCTCTTCACGCTCGAATCGGATGAAATGCAGCTCGACGTGAGCGACGTGACGGGCCTGATGGGGCAGTACGCCCACGGCAACGAGCCGAGCCACCATATGGCTTACCTTTATAATTATGTGGGACAGCCGTGGAAGACGCAGGAGCTGACGCGCCGCCTGCTGCACGAGATGTACGCCCCGACGCCCGAAGGCATCATCGGCAACGAGGATTGCGGCCAGATGTCGGCGTGGTACGTCTTCTCCAGTCTGGGTTTCTATCCCGTATGTCCCGGCTCGAACGAATTCGCGCTGACCGCGCCCCAGTTCCCGAAAGCCGTCGTGCGGCTGGCCAACGGCCGTACGCTGACCGTTACGGCCGACAATCCGCGCCGCAGCGTCTATATCGCTTCGGTGACGCTCGACGGGAAGCCGATCGACCGGAATTACATCACCTACGACGAACTGATGCAGGGCGGCGAGCTGCATTTTGCGCTCCGGCCGCGCCCCGATTACGAACGCGGGACGGACGATGCGGCCGCGCCCCATTCGCTGACCCGCGGCGAGGTGGTTTCGATTCCCTATACCACGCAGAACGTGAGCCTGTTCACCGAGCCGCTCGCCGTCGCTCTGGCGACGACGACCTCCGGAGCGGAAATCCGCTATACGCTCGACGGCTCGGAACCCACCGAAACGTCGGCGCTCTATGCCGCTCCGGTGCCGGTGGACCGTTCGCTGACGCTCAAGGCCAAAGGATTCAAACCCGGCGCTGCGCCTAGTCGTACGCTGACGCTCGAAGCCGAGAAAGCGGTGTTCCGCCGGGGTATGCCCGCAGAGACCGCCACGCGTCCCGGCGTCGCTTACAGCTATTACGAAGGCGTTTTCTCGTGTGTGAACGATATTCGGAAGGGAAAATACGTGTCGTCCGGCACGATGCCTGCGCCCTCGATCGCCCAAGCTCCGCAGGAGGACCACTTCGCCTATGTCTTTACGGGATTGATCCTCATTCCGGAGCGGGGCGTTTGGGAGTTCATGACCAAGAGCGACGACGGCAGCGTGCTGATGATCGGCGACCGTAGGGTGGTGGACAACGACGGGTCCCACGCTTCGGTCATGGCGACCGGGCGCGTGGCGCTCGAAGCGGGACTGCATCCCTATACGCTGCTCTATTTCGAGGATTACGAGGGGCAGGATCTCTCGTGGGGCTGGAAAGCGCCCGGAGCGGAGGGCTTCGAAGCGATCCCCGAAGCGAATCTGCGGCTGACGAATTGACGGAAATATTGTATTTACATAAAAAAACAGGGGACTATGAAACGATTGATCTATCTTCTTGCGGCGGTTGCGTTCACCGCTTGCGGCTCGGCGACTTCGCTCAGCGTGATGACCTTCAACATGCGTTACGACAATCCCGAAGACGGGCAGAACAACTGGCGTTTCCGCCGCGAACGGATCGCCGGGGTGATTAAGGCGCAGGAGGTCGACGTGCTCGGCACGCAGGAGCTGCTTTCCAACCAGTTCAATGATCTGAGCGGTCTGCTGACCGGGTATCAAGGAGTGGGCGTCGGTCGGCTGGACGGCGCCGAGTCGGGCGAATACTGCGCCGTGTTCTTCAGGAAGGACCGCTTCACGCTGCTCGATTCGGGGACGTTCTGGCTGAGCGAGACCCCCGAAGTGGTGGGGTCGCTGGGCTGGGACGGCGCCTGCGAGCGAATCGCCACATGGGTCGTGCTGCGCGACAGGGACGGCCGGGAACTCTTCTTCATCGACACCCATCTCGACCATGTCGGGCAGGTAGCGCGCGACGAGGGCGTGAGCCTGCTGATGAAACGCATCGAAACCCTGAGCGGAGGACGTCCCGTGATCCTGACGGGCGACTTCAATTCGGAACCCGGATCGTCGGTGGTGGCCCATGTGCAGAAGGACGGCGTGCTGCGCGACGCGAAGGCGATCGCGGCGCAGCGGTCGGGAACCGACTGGAGTTTCTCCGATTTCGGACAGATTCCCGAAGCCGAGCGGCCCCTGCTGGATTATATCTTCGTGAGCGGCGACATCGAAGCCGTCCGCTATGAAGTGCTGCCCGACACCTTCGACGGCGGCTATGTTTCCGACCACGCTCCGGTGATGGCCGTTGTCAAAATCGCTAAATGACTCCGACGATGAAAAAGATACTGAAAAGCTGGCTGCTGGCTGCGGCATTGTGCTTCTGCGTAACGGCTGCGGCCGAACGCCCCATGCTGATCCATTCGCACAACGACTATTGCCGCCGCGCTCCCTTCTGGCAGGCTTATGCGCAGGGGGTCTACTCGATCGAAGCCGACGTGTTCCTGCACGACGGCCGGCTGCTGGTGGGGCACGATGTCGAGGACCTTTCGCCCGACATGACTTTCGAGTCGCTCTACGTCGAGCCGATCGTGACGCTTTTTGGGCGCAACGGCGGCCGCGCATGGAAAGATTCGGACGAACGTCTGCAACTGATGGTCGAACTCAAATCGGCGACCGAACCGACGCTGCAGGCCGTTACGGCGCTGCTGGGCCGTTATCCCGAAGTCTTCGATCCGGCCGTGAATCCCGAAGCCGTGCGTATCGCCGTTACGGGACGGGTTCCCGCGCCTGAGGATTTCGGAAAATATCCCGCCTATGTCCGTTTCGACGGTAATTGGGAGACCGATTATACCCCGGACCAGCTGGAGCGCATCGCCCTCGTAAGCGTAAACTTCAGGAACTATTCGCAGTGGAACGGCAAAGGTTCGATCATTCCCGCCGAGCGTGTGAAGTTGGAAAAGATCATCGACCGCGCCCACGGCTGGGGCAAGCCCGTGCGTTTCTGGGGCGCTCCCGAAGGAACGACGGTCTATTATACGTTCTACGACATGGGGATCGACTACATCAACACCGACCGTCCGGAGGTCTGCGCCGGATTCTTCGACGATTTCGGCAACAAGAATTTCCAGATCGGACAGCGCCGTACGTCCGTCGGTGGCGTGACCGGCACGAAGCGTCTGGACAAGACCACGCGCGATTTCAGGGGATTTCAGAACGATAAACTGCAGCTCACCGAGGGTGTCGATGTCTACACGCCGACCTATCGAAACGACGGCGGCAAGGGAAAAGTCAGAAACGTGATCTACCTGATCGGCGACGGCATGGGCCTTTCGCAGATCGTGGCCGCGTTTTATGCCAACAAGGGCCTTACGACGCTGCAAATGAAGTATATGGGCCTGCAGCAGAACAATGCGCTGGATGCCTTCACGACCGACTCGGCCGCGGGCGGCAGTGCGCTGGCGACGGGCGAACGTCACGACAACCGCCATATTTCGATGAGTTCCGAAGGCGAGCCGTATCCTTCGCTGAGCGACTTTTTCCATGACAAGGGGATGCCGGTGGGCGTGCTGACGCTCGGCAATGTCGCCGACGCCACGCCGACGGCCTTCTACGGACATTCGGTCGAACGCGACAACGCCGACGAGCTGACCCGCTGCCTGATGGACGGCCGCGTGGACCTGCTTTGCGGCAGCGGTATCCGCGAATTCACCCGCCGCAGCGACGGCGTAGACCTGATCGGCGAGCTGAAAAAACAGTATGACTTCGTGCGTTCGGTCGACGAGATCAACGCCCGGAAAGGCAAGGTGATCTGCATCGACGAGACGATGGACGATGCCGCCGAGCAGGCCAACCTCACACTGCTGGCCGACGCCACGAAGGCTTCGATCGCCAAACTGCAGGAGCGGGGCGGCAAAGGCTTCTTCCTGATGGTCGAGGGCGCCAAGATCGACTATGCCGGCCATTCGCGCTGCCTGCCCGGCTCGATTATCGAGATGCTGAGCTTCGACCTTGCCGTGGCCGAAGCGCTGAAATTCGCCGACCGAAACGGCGAGACGCTCGTCGTGGTCACGGCCGACCACGAGACGGGCGGACTGGTGCTGGTGGACGGCGACGAGCGGACGGGGTGCGTGATGGGCGTCTATGTCTCCGACGACCATACCCCCGCGATGCTTCCCGTATTCGCATACGGTCCCGGAGCCGACAAGTTTTGCGGTACGTATATGAATACGGAGATCGCCCGCAGGATCAAATCGCTGATAAAATAAACCGCATATTATGACGCTACGCAAACAAATCGCGGCGCTTCTGCCGCTGGTCTTCACAGCGGGAGCGGCCGGAGCGCAGGGCCTTAAATCGGGTCCTTACGAACTGCCTTACAAGAACACCTATGTAAAGGAGGTCTTCGTGGCCGAAAACGAATTCCGGACCGCCAAGCCCGAAACCATCAAGCCCCGTTCGTTCGCCGAGGCCCGCAAGATCCTGCCCGCACCCGTGTGGGAGGGGCACGACAAAGAGATCGAGATGTACTGGCATGCTTGGCGGATCGCCGTGGGCAACATCCGCCAGCCGCAGGAGGGATCGGGATTCGTCTCGCCGTATCTGGATATCGCCTACAACGGCAATATTTTCATGTGGGACGCCTCGTTCATGATGATGTTCGCCCGCTACGGCTACCGCTTCTTCCCGTTCCAGCGTTCGCTGGACAATTTCTATGCGAAGCAGCATCCCGACGGCTTCATCTGCCGCGAAATCCGGGCCGACGGTTCCGACTGTTTCGAGCGTTACGATCCGACTTCGACCGGCCCGAACCTGCTGCCGTGGGTCGAGCTGATGTACTACCGCCAGTTCGGCGACATCGACCGCCTGCACAAGGTCTTCCCCGCGTTGTGCGCCTACGCCAAATGGTGGCGGCTCAACCGCACGTGGCCCGACGGCACCTACTGGTCGAGCGGCTGGGGAACGGGCATGGACAACATGCCCCGCGTGAAGCCCGAATACAACCCGATCTTTTCGCACGGGCATATGGTCTGGCTCGATACCAACCTGCAGCAGATGCTGGTCGACGAGTCGCTGCTTAACATCGGTTTCTATATCGAGCGCTGGCAGGAGATCGAGGATATGGAGGACGAGATGAAGCGGCTGCGCGCCTATGTGAACGAACATCTCTGGGACGAGCGGACGGCTTTCCTGTACGACCGCTACGGCGACGGAACGCTCTGCACGACCAAGGGAATCGGCGCATTCTGGGCTTTGCAGGCCGATGCGCTGGATCGGGAGCGGCTCGACCGCATGGTGGCGCATCTGAGCGATACGACCGAGTTCGACCGTCCGCACCGCGTGCCGTCGCTCTCGGCCGACCATCCGAAATACAATCCGCTGGGCCGCTACTGGCAGGGCGGCGTGTGGCCCGGTACGAATTACATGACTATCGACGGCCTTTATCGCAAGGGCTATCATGACCTTGCGCGGGAGATCGCCGCGAACCATTACGCTGCAGTCTTCGAGGTGTGGAAGAATACCGGCACCTTCTGGGAGTACTACGCCCCGGAGAAGATCGAACCCGGATTCATGGCACGCAAGGACTTCGTGGGCTGGACCGGACTTCCGCCCATCGCCGTCTTCATCGAGTATATCCTCGGCGTGAAGTCGGATTACTCCGAAGGCCGCATCGTGTGGGACATCGACCATACCGAGGCCCACGGCATCGAACGCTATCCCTACGGGCCGGACGGCGTCGTGGGACTTAAGGTCAAACGGCGCGCTTCGGCCGGCGAGACGCCCTCCGTGAGCGTTGAGACCAACGTGCCCTTCGACCTGACGGTGACGTGGGGCGACGGCCGGAGCCGTACGGTCCGCGTGGAGAAGAGCGGCAGCGTGAAACTGAACTGAGCAACCCAACCTGCTTATGAAAAAGATAACGACACTTATGTGCGCCGTTGCCTTGTGGTGTTCGGCGCAGGCGCAGAGGCCCGCTCTGGAATTCAACGGGGAGGGGAAATTCAAGATCGCGCAGTTCACCGACGTGCACCTCGATCTGGGGAATCCCTACCGGCAGGCTCAGGCGGAGAAGACGATCGCTCAGATGCGTTATATCCTCGATGCGGAGCGGCCCGATCTGGTCGTCTTCACGGGCGACGTGGTGACGGGGAAACCCGCCGCCGAAGGGTGGAAGCGCGTGCTGGCGCCCGTTGCGGAGCGTAACCTGCCGTTCTGCGTGGTGCTGGGCAACCACGACGCCGAACAGGATATTCCGCGCGCCGGAATCGGCCGCATCGTCACTTCGTATGCCGGGACGCTCAACACGCTGAACGCCGACGGCGAACTGGCCGATGTGGTGCTGGAGATCGCCGGGAAGAAATCGCCTGCGGCGTTGCTTTACTGCCTCGATTCGCACGACTATTCGACTGTCGAAGGCATCGACGGCTACGGCTGGTTCACGCAGGACCAGATACGCTGGTACCGCGACCGGAGCGCCGCCTATACCGCGGCCAACGGCGGGAAACCGCTGCCGGCGCTGGCCTTTTTCCATATCGCCCTGCCCGAATACGTCGCGGCGTGGCGCAATCCCGGCAATACGCATATCGGCCGCGCCGCCGAGGACGAGTGTCCGGGCGAGCTGAATCCCGGCATGTTCGCGGCGATGGTCGAGAGCGGCGACGTGATGGGGGTGTTCGTGGGGCATGACCACGACATCGACTACGTCGTTGCCGAGAAGGGTATAGCGCTCGGATACGGACGTTTTTCGGGCGACGATACGACCTACAACAACCTGCGCCCCGGTGTGCGTCTGCTGGTGCTGACCGAGGGCGAGCGGGGCTTCGAGACGTGGATTCACGAGCGCGACGGACGGATCGTCGATCACGTGGAGTTCCGCGACGGCAGGATCAGCAAAGTCAAGAACAGCAATTAACAGACAAGAGATGAGAATAGGCGTGGATTTGGGCGGCACGAACGTGCGCGCCGGCCTTGTGAAAGACGGACATATCGTGCGGCTGCTTTCCGAACCCTGCAAAGCCGACCGTCCCGAAGGGGAGGTGGTGGATCATATCGCATCGCTTATCGGGGAGCTTATGCAACCTGAGGTTTCGCGGATCGGTATCGGCGTGCCGTCGGTGGTGGACGCCGCGCGGGGAATCGTATATAATGTGGTGGGCATCCCTTCGTGGCGCGAGGTTTACCTCAAGGACCTGCTCGAAAAGCGTTTCAGCGTGCCGGTGCATGTCAACAACGACTGCAACTGTTTTGCGCTGGGCGTCTGCCGCTTCGGCGAGGCGAGCGCGTTCAGCGACGTGGTGTGCGTGGCGCTCGGCACGGGCGTCGGCGCGGGCGTCGTGATCGGCGGGAAGCTCTATTGCGGCCGGGATACCGGGGCGGGGGAGATCGGAAGCATCCCGTATCTGGACCGGGATTACGAATACTATTGCAGCAGCCGCTTCTTCGTGGGCCGCGGCACGACGGGAAAGGAGGCTTACGAGCGCGCCGCGGCGGGCGATCCCGAAGCGTTGGCGCTTTGGCGCGAGTTCGGGGGGCATGTCGGCCAGCTGGTGATGCTGGTGCTCTATACGTACGACCCCGAAGCGATCGTCTTCGGCGGCAGCATCGCCCATGCGTTCGGCTTTTTCCGTGAAGCGATGTACGAACAGCTGAAACGGTTCCCCTATGCCAAGACCGTCGAGGGACTGCATATCTGCTGTTCGAATATCGACCACGTAGGACTGCTGGGAGCTTCGGCCTGCGAATAAATGACGCGGTGCTTTGGCGAAATCCGTTTTTTCGTTATATTTACCGGGTAAGTTGCACCGAAACCCACGAAAACGATCCGATATGAAGAGACTTTTACCTGTTTTGGCATTGTTCGCCGTATTGTGCGGCTGTTGCAGTTGCGGCAGGGTGATTCCGACCGACGGCGAAGTGGCCGTCGTGCCGCTCCCGGAGCATATCGTGGAGGGGCAGGGCACCTTCCGCCTGACCTCCGACGCCGAGGTGGTCCTGCTGTTCGACGACGAGCGTCTGGCCGGCGTGACTGCCGCGCTGAACGAGGTGCTGATGCCGCTGTTCGGCCGCGGCCCGCGGGTAAGGCATGCCGACAAGGCCGCGGACCATGCGGTGAACGTCACCCGCGACGAGACGATGCCTGCGGAGGCCTACCGCCTTTTCGTAACTCCCTGCCGGATCGACATCGTCGCCGGAGGAGCGCAGGGGGCGTTCTATGCCGTGCAGACGCTGCGTCAGCTGCTTCCGACGGCAGCGTACGAAGCCGACGACGTGCGGGCCGTCGAACTGCCCGTCGTCACGATCGAGGACAAACCGTGTCTGGGCTACCGGGGCATGATGCTCGATGTCGGCCGTCACTTCTTCACGGTCGATGAGGTGAAGGAGGCGCTCGACATCATGGCCCTGCACAAACTCAACGTCTTCCACTGGCATCTGACCGACGATCAGGGGTGGCGCATCGAAATCAGGAAATATCCGAAACTCACCGAAATAGGTTCCGTACGCAGCCGTACGCTGATCGGCCGTGATCCGGGCGGCACGTACGACGAGAACTGCAAATTCGACGAAACGCCTTACGGCGGTTACTATACGCAGGATGAGATCCGCGACGTGGTGAATTACGCTGCGGAGCGTTTCATCACGGTGATTCCCGAAATCGAATTTCCGGGGCATGCCGTCGGGGCGCTGGCCTCCTATCCGTGGCTGGGCTGTACGGGCGAGCAGTACGAAGTGCGCCAGACGTGGGACATCGACGACCGGGTTTTCTGCATCGGCAAGGAGACGACGTTCGAATTCATCGAGGGCGTGCTCGAAGAGGTGTTGGAGCTGTTTCCCTCGGAGTATATCCATATCGGCGGCGACGAGTGCCCGACGGTGATGTGGAAGAAATGCCCGCATTGCAAAGCGCGCATGAAGGCCGAGCAGCTGAAGCGGCCGCGCCGGTTGCAGAACTATGCCACGGCCCGCGTCGAGAAATTCCTCAACGCCCACGGACGCAGGCTGATCGGCTGGGACGAGATTCTTGAGGGCGACGTGACGCCGACGGCTACGATCATGTCGTGGCGGGGCGCCGAAGGCGGCATCAAGGCTGCGAAGATGGGCAACCACGCCATCATGGCTCCGACGACGCACTGCTATCTGGACTATTACCAGACGCGCGATACGGCCGGAGAACCGCTCGCCATCGGCGGTTATCTGCCTGTGGAGAAGGTCTATTCGCTCGATCCTTACGAGATGCTGACGGCTGACGAACAGCGCTGTATACTGGGCGTGCAGGCCAACCTCTGGACCGAGTACATCGCTACGTGGCCCCATGCCGAATACATGCTCCTGCCGCGCCTGAGCGCGCTGGCCGAAGTGGGGTGGAGTCTCGACCGGAAGGATTACGGCGACTACCTGCGCCGCGTACGCCGGCTGGCGAAGATTTACGACGCCTGCGGATATAATTATGCGAAACATATCTTCGGAAAGTGACATGTTTTCCGCAGACGGAATAGGGGGGACGATGCGTATGCCGTCCCCTTTTCCGTTTCCCGGCGGCAGTGGGGAGGGGCTGCGATATTATATGGGCGATTCCGCTGGGCAGTTCGTAAATTTTTCCTATCTTTGAGGGCAAAAAGTGTACGGATCATGGATTTGAAATACGTGCGGAGCGAATTGCAGAAGCTCTCTGAAATCATAGACAGTTGGAACACCCGGCAGGAGACCGCGGCCCTCGAACGGGATCTGGTACTCGAAAAACTGCGGAAGTTATACGATGCCGTGCGTTTCGGCGCGGATGCGGACTTTGTTGCTGCTGTCCGCGAAGATGCGGCGGAAGAGGCCGCGGCGGAGCCTGCTCCGACCGAAATTCCGGTCAGCATCGACCTCGGCGAAATACTTCCGCTCGACCCGTTCGCGGTTGAGGCGCAGGCCGAACCGGCTTCAGCCTTCGAACCGGATGCTGCCGCCAAACGGGACGTTGTTGGCGAAGCGGGTGCGGATTTTGAGTCCGAATCTTTTGCCGAGGTGGGGACGGCCTTTGAGTCGGAGTCAGTCGCCGAAGCTGGCGCGGTCTCCGAGTCGGAATCCGTTTCCGAGCCGGAACCGGAGACGGTGCCGGAATCGAAGCCTGAGTTCGGGTCCGAACAGACCGTCGAACCGGGTGTAAATTTCGCACGACATTCCGAACCTGCCGAAGAGCCGGCGGGCGAACCTGAAGTTGTTGCCGATTCTGCCGAAGCATTTGTTGCGCAGTCCGATTCCGACGGCGGGACGAACCCGATTTCAGAACCGGAAATCTCTGCCGCTGAACCCGTGACCGAATCCGGACCGGTCGCTTCTGAGCCTGAATCCGAGTTTTCCATTGAGGAGACGACTCCGTCCGAAGCCGTTGCCGTAAATGCCGCGGAACCTGCCGCCGAGCAGTCAGTGCCGCTGGCGGAAACTGTCCGAGAACCGGAGGAAGCGTCCGAAAAGCCCGAATTCATTGCTGAACCCGTCGTCGAATCCGCGACCGAATCTTTCGCAGAGTCGCTTTCCGAATCCGTTGCGGAGTCCGTCTCAGAATCCGCTGCCGAGTCCGTCGTCGGGGCACATTCCGAGGCGGTTGCAGAGCCTGCCGCCGCATCAGCCGTCTCACCTGCGCCGTCCGTCGATGCGGAACAGACTCCGGCGCAGGAAGCTCCTGCCAAAGCCGAAGCGCATTCCGCGCCGGGAACTCAACCCATAGCTCCGACACTGTTCGAACTGGAAGAGGAGACTGTCCGTCACCGCCATAAACAGCGCGTCATCATGTCGCTATATAATACGGAGCCTGCGGCGCCTGCCCCGAAGCCTGCGCCTGCCCCGAAGCCTGCGCCCGTTCCGGCCCCTGAGCCTACCGCAAAACCTGTTGCGGGAGGGAAACCTGCGGCCGAAGCGTCGTTCGCACAACCGGCGGTGGCCGGTTCCGCGTCATCCGGTTCCGCAGCGTCCGATTCTGTATCGGCCGGAACTGCCGCCGCCGGAGTCTCCGTTTCCGCCGACGCAACTGCCGGGTCCGCCCTTTCTGCAACTCCATTTACGGCGCCCGTGACGGAACCCGCAGCATCCGCGACAACTTCCGTCGGCTCTGCGACAACCTCTCTCGGCTCCGCGACAACCTTTGCACCCGGACCGGACGCTTTGGCATCGCGGACTTCGGTTGCCGCTCCGGTTGCCGCTCCGCAGCCGAAAGCGGCCGAAACGACTGCGCCCGACAATGCCGGGGATGACGACGAGCCTGATTTCGAAGAGATCACGCTCGAAGCGAAAAACACCTCCGGCGCCGTATTGGGCGAGGTGATCAACCACAATGTGCAGACACTGGCCGACACGATCGCGCCGCCGCGCGACGTGGCGTCCGAACTGCGTCGCAGCGAACACGTTACCGACCTGCGCCGCGCCATCGGCATCAATGACAAGTTCCTGATGATCCGCGACTTGTTCGGCGGCGATGCAGTGGCTTACGAGGCGGCGATCGGAACGCTCAACGGTTTCGACGATTTCGACGAGTGCATGATTTATATCGCCGAGAATTATGCGTGGAACGCCAATTCCGACGGGGCCAAATTCCTGATGGAACTGCTGGAACGTAAATTCGCATAGCTGCATGGCAAAGCTTTATATCGTTCCCACCCCGATCGGCAATCTCGACGACATTACGCTGCGTGCGGTCAATGTCCTGCGCGACGTGGATTTCATACTCGCCGAGGATACGCGGACGACTTCGTTCCTGCTGAAACATCTCGGCATCGAGAAGAAACTCTATTCCCATCATAAGTTCAACGAACACGCCACGGTGAAGATGGTCGCCGAGTCGATCGCGGCCGGACGCAATGCGGCGCTGGTGTCGGATGCGGGCACGCCCGGCATCTCCGATCCCGGTTTTCTGCTGGTGCGGACCTGCGTCGAAGCGGGGATCGAGGTCGAGACCCTGCCCGGCGCCACGGCGCTGATTCCGGCGCTGGTGCAGAGCGGATTTCCGTGCGACCGGTTCTGTTTCGAGGGTTTCCTGCCCCAGAAGAAGGGCCGGGCCAAACAGTTGCAGTCGCTTGCCGCGGAGGAGCGCACGATGATATTCTACGAGTCTCCCTACCGCGTGGTGAAGTGTCTCGAACAATTTGCCGAGGTGTTCGGGCCGGAACGCAGGGTTTCGGTGTCGCGCGAGCTGACCAAGAAATTCGAACAGACCGTTCGCGGTACGGTCGCCGAGGTGCTGGAACACTTCCGCACGACGGACCCCAAGGGGGAGTTCGTGATCGTGCTGGCCGGAAAACCCAAACCGAAGCGGGAGACGGCGGCGGACGAAGAGGAATAAATGAAAGATAGTGCATATTGAAATGGAAAATACGAACGATACGCATAATGTAAAACGCTCTTTCTCGCTCTGGGTGGGGGAGATGCGTGAATTCCTGCGGGGGCGCTTCAGCCTCGACGAAGACAAGGCGCAGCGCGACGAGGTCGTGGCGGCCATCAGCAAGGGCGTGGTGTTCCGCGGGGTGAACCTTTGGGTGCTGATTTTTGCGACGATGATCGCGTCGCTCGGCCTGAACGTCAATTCGGCGGCCGTAATTATCGGCGCCATGCTCATTTCGCCGATCATGGGTCCTATTATGGGCATCGGCCTTTCGCTGGGCATCAACGATTTCGAGCTGCTCAAAAAGGCGCTGCGCAACTATGCGCTGATGTTCATCGTGGCGATTATCACCTCGACGGTTTATTTCCTCGTGTCGCCCCTCTCGTCGAACAGCAGCGAGCTGCTGGCCCGCACGGTGCCGACGACCTACGACGTGCTGATCGCCCTGTTCGGCGGTCTGGCCGGTATCGTGGCGCAGACGCGGCAGGACCGCACCTCGACCGTTATCCCCGGCGTGGCGATCGCCACGGCGCTGATACCGCCCCTCTGCACGGCGGGCTTCGGTCTGGCGACGGGGCAGATAAAATTCTTCGTCGGGGCCTTTTACCTCTTTTTCATCAACTCGGTCTTCATCGCGCTGGCGACTTACCTCATGGTCCGTTTCCTGAAGTACGAGAAGAACGCCTTTATCGACAAGGTGCGCGAACGCAATGTCAAGCGGCTGATGATGGTTATTACGCTCGTGACTTTCATTCCGAGCGTCGTCATCGGTTTCCATATGGTCCGCGTCTCGCTGTTCGAAGCCGTGGCCGACAAATACGTCGCGCAGGTCTTCAAGTTTCCGCATACGCGCGTGATCGAGTGTAACAAGCATTATGCGCACGGCAAAGACCCCTCGCAAATCGAACTGCTGCTCGTGGGAGAACCCATCGGCGATGAAATTATCGAGAATGCCCGTGCGCAGATGCGCAACTTCGGACTGGAGAAGGCCGAACTGGTGGTGCGTCAGGCCAACAAGACGGACGAGATAAACGTGGCGTCGCTGCAGCAGAGCTACCTCGAACTGCTGGAGGAGAAGAACCGGCGCATCGGCGAAATGACGGCTCAGCTGAAACGCTACCGGGTTACGAACGTCGAAGTGGACGACATTTCGCGCGAAGTGGGCGTCATGATGGAGAATATCAAGGCCATATCGCTGATGAAGGGCATTACGTTCGATGTCGCGGGTACGCCGCTCGATACGACCCTCGTTTGCGTCGTTACGCCCAAGGCGCCCGCCGATTCAATCGACCGGAAGACGCTGGCCAGCTGGCTGAGGATACGCACCAAGGTGGATAACGTGAAACTTTTTGTCGAACCCTAACGCCTTGCCGGATGAAACGAGCTGAGCTGAATTTTGCGCAGAAGGTATGGCTGGAGTCTTTGTGGCTCGGTGCCCGTTTCTTTGCCGTGCTGCCGTACTGGTTCAAATATTACGTCGTCGAGAACCTGCTCTTTTTCATACTCTACTACTGCCTGCGTTACCGCATGAAGGTCGTGAACGAAAACCTGCGCAATTCGTTCCCGGAAAAGAGCGTCGGGGAGCTGGCCGTCATCCGCCGCAATTTCTACCGGACGCTGGCCGAGATATTCGTCGATACGGTCAATATGGCCCATATGGGCGAAGAAAAGGCCCGCACGGTGCTGACGGTGAAGGGATTCGACGAACATTACAAGGCCGTGCACGGCCGCGACTGGATCGCTATGACGGCCCATTTCGGCTGTTGGGAGTATTGTTCCTACTGGGGGCTTTACGAACGCTCGCAGATGTTGGTGGCGGTGTATCATCCCCTGCGCAGCAAGGTCATGGAGCGGCTTTACCAGCGTTTGCGCAACTATGAAAATTCGATGACCGTGGCCATGAAGGATTCGCTGCGCTTCTACCTGCGCAACCGGGAATGCGGCGTGGACGGCAAAAACCTCGTCATGGGGCTTATCGCCGACCAGAATCCGCCGCGCCGTCCCGACAGCCACTGGTTCCGCTTCCTCAATCAGGATACGATTTTTTTCGACGGTGGGGAGAAGCTGGCGCTGCGCTGCAAACTGCCGGTCTATTTCGTCAGGATGGACCGTCTGCGGCGGGGCCGCTACCAGATGTCGTTCGAGCCGATTTACGACGGTGAAGAGCAGGTCGCCGAATACGAAATTACGGAGCGTTACGTTAGGAAGCTGGAAGCGATGATCAGCGAACACCCGGAACTCTGGATGTGGTCGCACCGCCGCTGGAAACACAAACGTACAAATGTCGGTCGCTAAGATAGTCATACTCAACTGGAACGGCGCGGAACACCTGCGCCGTTTCCTGCCCAGTGTCGTCGCTGCGGCCCCTGCCGGCGTGGAGGTCGTGGTCGCCGACAACGGCTCGACGGACGATTCGCTGAGGGTGCTGGCGACGGAATTCCCCTCCGTCGGGGTGTTGCGTCTCGATGCCAATTACGGGTTTGCCGGAGGGTATAACCGGGCTTTGGAGCAGGTCCGGGCGGACTATTACCTGTTGCTCAATTCCGACATAGAGACGCCCGAAGGGTGGCTCGCTCCGATCCTCGACGTGCTGGAACGCGAACCCGACGTAGCCGTCGTCCTGTCTCTTATACACATCTGACGCTGCCGACGATATTC
>OJPD01000698.1_pt1 | contig 22678 bp, 16 predicted proteins | sample 1598371 | NCBI WGS metagenome assembly OJPD01 (sample SAMN03922478, study PRJEB24848) | human gut metagenome | isolation source: stool sample | host: Homo sapiens | place: Germany | collected 2010-11
GAAGTTCCTCTTTTGCGCAAGCGCGATGTGCAATCCTCGATAAAGTGGCATCTGCAACTTTATCGACAGCCTGGGGGCCGTGCCTGTCGCATTGTTAAAGAGTTATACTAAAAATGTGAAATAACTGTGCAGCGCGTTGACAGTGCATACGCGCTGCATTATAATTTTTCCGTTGCGGCCGGCAGATTCGCCGGCCATTTTGAACGCTTGGCATGACAGGGTGTCATATTTTAGGAGGAAGGGAATGGCGAGCGAACGGTTCCGCAACCTGCCGGAGGAAAAAAAGCAACGGATCATCGCGGCGGCGCGGGATGAGCTTTCCCGTGTGCCGTACGACGAGGTCTCCATTAACCGGATCGTGAAGGAAGCCGGCATCGCGCGCGGCAGCTTTTACGAGTATTTTGCCGATAAGGACGATATGATCGAATACCTGATGGGCGATTATTGCCGCAGGATGGAGCGCATGTTCGGCGCGATGTTCCAGGCGGGCTGCCTGGATATTTTCGACGCAGCGCGCGAGGCTGTGGCCTGCACGGTGGAATTCAGCCGGGAGGAAGGACGCGAGGCGCTTTGCCGGAACCTCTTTTCCTGCATGCGGATGAACCGGCGCTTTTCGTTTGAACAGATGATGGATACCGAGCGTGCGCTCGTGACCACAGGGCTGCCCCATATCGACCGGGAGCGCTTCCGGGACGCTTCGGATGAGGCCGTTTCCTTTTTGCTCGATACGCTCGTGGTGCTGGCGCGCAACACGATCGCGCGGATCTTCACAGACCCGGAGAACCGGGAGCAGTATCTAGCGCAGCTCGACCGGAGGCTTGTAATAATAAAACACGGCGCGCTTTTGCCGGAGGATCAATAAAGTTTTTTGCCTGGGAGAAGTTAAATGTCGAAATTCAGCGTGAAAAAACCCCTTACCGTATTTGTGGCCGTGATCGCAGTGCTTGTGCTCGGCGTTGTCGCATTTACGAGGATGACGCCGGACCTGCTGCCGAACATGGACTTCCCGTATGTCATCGTGATGACGACCTACCCCGGCGCAACGCCGGAACGCGTGGAAGCTACCATCACAAGGCCGCTCGAGCAGGCTATGGCAACGCTTGAGAACATCGAAGAGGTATCGTCTACCTCGGCGGAAAACTATTCCCTTGTGGTGTTGGAGTTCAACGAGGATGTGAACATGGACACCATCACCGTGGACATCCTGCAGCAGATCAGCCTCATCGAAGGGAGCTGGGACGATACGGTCGGCACGCCGTATATCCTCAAGATAAACCCGAACATGCTGCCGGTCATGGTTTCGGCTGTTTCCATGGAAGGCATGGACACTGTGGCGCTTTCGAGTTTTGTGGAGGATACGCTCCTCGCGGAACTCGAAGGCACGGCGGGCGTCGCAAGCATTTCGACGAGCGGCGTGATCGAAGAGAATTTGAACGTCGTCATCAGCGAGGAAAAGATCGGCGCGCTCAACGAGAAGCTGTTCGAGCTGATCCGCGCCGAGTTTGACGAGCCGCAGGCGGAGCTGGACAACGCGCGCAGCGAGATTGAGGAAGGGCAGGAGCAGATCGAGGACGGCAAACGGGAGGTGCGCAGCGGCCGCAAGGAGCTGGAGGCGCAGACCGAAGCCGCAAGGGAAGAACTCATCGCCAAGCAAGGAGAGCTTGCGGAGACGGAGGAGATGCTCAATGACCAGCTTTCAGAGCTCAGGAGCATGCGCGCCTCGCTGCGGTCGCAGCAGGAGCAGCTTACGCAGCTGGAGAGCACGGTCGCGCAGCTCCAAGGGACGCAGGCCACGCTGGAAAGTGCGGCAAGCGCGCTTGCGGGCGCGGTGCAGGCTATTGAGACATACGAGCCGGTCGAGGCGCAATACGAAGCGGAGATGGAGGCCGTCCGCAATGATACATCCCTGAGCGAAGCGGAAAAGGAGCAAAAGCTCGCTGAGCTTGCGGCCGCGCCGGATTACCTGGCGGCAAAGGCCGCGCTTGCACAGGTGGATTTCGCACTTGCGGCGCAGGGCTTGACGCGCGCAGACGCAGCGGCGGCATACCAGGATGCGCAGGATGGGCTTGCCAAGGCGGAAGCGGGCCTCCGGCAGATTGACGATACGCTTGCCGGCATGGGGCTGACCCGTGCGGACATCCCCACGGCCGCGGCGCAGCTTGAAGACGGTATCTCGCAGGTGAGCGATGGCATCTCCGCGCTGCGAAGCGCCATGAGCGAGCTCAGCAGCGGCGAGATCCAGATCGAGGAAGCGTTTGAAACGCTCGAAAGCGAGAAGGCGAACGCAGAGAAACAGCTCGACAGTGCGGCATCCGAGCTGCGCAGCGGCGAAAAGGAACTCACGAGCGCGCTGGAACAGGTCGAAGACGGCCTCGCCCAGCTGGATGAAGCGCGCGAGGAAGCCCTGAAGCAGGCCGACCTCCACAATATCGTGACGATGGATATGGTCGCAAGCGTTCTGCAGGCGCAGAACTTTGCCATGCCCGCGGGCTACGTGCAGGAGGACGGCGTAAGCTGGCTCGTCAGCGTGGGCGATGAGATCACGACGCTCGAAGAGCTTCAGGGCCTGCTGCTGTTCGATACGGGCATGGAGCCCGTTTACCTCAGGGACGTTGCGGACGTGTTCGTGACGGACAACGCCGCTTCCGTTTACAGCCGCATCAACGGCAGCGACGGCGTGATGCTCACCTTCCAAAAGCAGTCCACTGCCGCCACGGCGGAGGTTTCGGACAACATCCGCGCCGAGTTTGAGGCGCTTTCCGAAGAATACGAAGGGCTCGAATTCGTGCCGCTGATGGATCAGGGCGATTACATCTACATCATCACCGACGCGATCCTCTCCAGCCTTCTTTGGGGCGCGGTGTTCGCGGTCATCATCCTGTTCCTGTTCCTCCGCGATCTCCGGCCTACGTTCATCACGCTCTGCGCGATCCCCATCAGCGTGGTGTTCGCGTTCGTGCTGATGTATTTTTCAGGCGTGACGCTCAACATGATCTCCCTCTCCGGCCTTGCCGTCGCAGTCGGCATGCTAGTGGACAACTCGGTCGTCGTCATCGAAAACATTTACCGGCTGCGCAGCAAGGGCGTCTCCGCCGTGCAGGCGGCTTTATCCGGCGCGAAGCAGGTCGCGGCGGCGATCACCTCATCCACCCTCACGACGGTCTGTGTGTTCCTGCCGATCGTGTTCGTGGAAGGGCTTACGCGCCAGCTCTTTACCGACATGGCGCTCACGATTACCTATTCGCTGCTTGCAAGCCTCATCGTCGCGCTCACACTTGTGCCGGCAATGTCCTCCGGCATGCTCCGCAAGGCGGAACCCAAGCCGCAGAAGGGCTTTTCCAAATTCCTGTATGGGTATGAGAAGCTGTTGCGCGGCGCGCTCCGCCACAAGGCGCTTGTGCTGACCGCTTGTCTGCTGCTGCTCGCGGGGAGTCTCTTGCTCACCGTGCAAAAGGGCTTTATCTTCATGCCGGAGATGGATATGCCGCAGATCACGGTGAGCCTGACCATGCCGGAAGGCGCCGTGCTTGCGGATACCAAGGCGGCTGCGGATGAAACAGTTGCCATGATCTCCGGCATCGAAGGGGTGGAAACCGTAGGCGCGATGCTTGCCTCCGGTTCCATGATGGATACGTCCGCCGCAGAGGATGCGGTCACCATTTACGTTACGGTAAACGAGGACGGCCCGCTTACGGGCAACGAGGTCGCAGAGCGCATCAACGAACTGGCGGAAGGCCTGCCTTATACGGTCACGGCGGCAGGTTCCGGTTCCATGATGAACGCCATGTCCGCATTGAGCGGTTCCGGCGTTACCATCAACGTATATGGGAACGACCTCACGGCGCTCCAGGAGAGCGCGGACGCCATCGCACAGCGCCTTGCGGAAGTGGAGGGGACGGCAAACGTTTCAAACGGCATCGAGGATCCCTCGCCCGTCGTAAAGTTTACGGTGGATAAGAACGCCGCGATGGAAAAGGGCCTCACTACCGCGCAGGTTTACATGCAGATTGCCGCCGCGCTCCAGACCGAGGTAAGCTCGACGGAAGTTACGATAAACGATTACACTTATGAGATCGCAGTAACCGCGGACACGGTGGAAGAGCTTACGCCGGATTATATCCGCAACTATACCTTTACCGTAACGGGAGCGGACGGCGAGGAAGAGACGGTCGCGCTATGCGACATCTGCACCATCACCGAGGGCGAGACGCTCAGCGCGATCTCGCGCGTCAACCAGCGCCGTTATTTGAGCGTGAGCGCGGAGATCGCGTCCGGGTACAACGTGACGCTCGTGACCACGGCGGCGGAGCAGGCGCTTGCGGATCTCGCGCTGCCAAGCGGCGTAACATATGCCTTTGAGGGCGAGAACGAGATGATCATGGATTCGCTCGGGGATCTTGCTCTCATGCTCCTGCTCGGCGTGCTGCTGGTGTATTTCATCATGGTGGCGCAGTTCCAGTCCCTGAAATCGCCGTTCATCGTGATGTTTACCATCCCGCTCGCGTTCACAGGCGGCCTCATCGCACTGCTGCTGTGCGGGGAGACCATCAGCATCATCGCTATGATCGGCTTTGTGATGCTTGTGGGTGTGATCGTCAACAACGGCATCGTGCTCGTGGACTACATCAACCAGCTCCGCCTTACGGGGACGGAGCGCGTGGAAGCGATCGTGGAGGCGGGCACGACGCGCATGCGGCCGATCCTCATGACTTCCATGACGACGATCCTCGGCCTTATCGTAATGGCGCTTGGCCTTGGTACCGGCACGGAGATGATGCAGCCGGTGGCGATCGTGTGCATCGGCGGCCTTCTGTACGCGACGGCGCTTACGCTCTTCGTGGTGCCTATCATCTATGACATGATGAACAGAAAGGAGCTGCGCAAGGTCTCGGAGGAGGAGCTTGTGATAGTGGAGGAATAGCCGGCGCAGTTTGCGGCGCTGTACTGCATAAGCGAAGCATGATAAAGCGCGCGGGCAGCTTTTCGCTGCCCGCGCGTTTTATGTCATCGGCAAGGGCTTTTGACCTTTGCCGATGCGGTTGCAATTTGCAACTGCTCGCTTTGCTCTCTGCGCCGCTCGCTGGGCCCGCAGGCTTTATTCGCCGTCGTATTTGAGCAGCTCTACGCCCGCCAAGTCGAAGATCTTGCGCGCGAACTCGTCCGGATACCCCGCGCCGTAGACTACGCGGGAGATGCCGGAATTGACGATCATCTTCGCGCAGATCACGCAGGGCTGGTGTGTGCAATAGAGCGTCGCCCCTTCGATGGAAATGCCGAGCTTCGCGGCCTGGATGATCGCGTTTTGCTCCGCATGGATGGCGTAGCAAAGCTCGTGCTGCGTGCCGGAGGGGATGTTGAGCTTACGCCGGAGGCATTCGCCGCGCTCCACGCAGCTCATAACGCCCGCGGGCGCGCCGTTGTATCCGGTCGTGATGATGCGCTTGTTGCGCACGATCACGGCGCCGATCTGCCGGTTTTCCTGAAAGCAGCTCGACCAGCTGCCGACCATCTTCGCCATGTCCATGAACCGCTTGTCCCACTTCGTCCATCCGCCCATGCGCCTGACCTCCAAATGCATGATTTTGCATAAAGTATAGCACGGTATAACAGGCCCGCACAAGCCTGCCTGGCACCCGCGCTGAATGCCAAAAAGATAACGAGAATCCCGCCTTTACAAAGCGCGAAAGAGGGCGTATAATAGCGCACATAAAGGTAATACCTTTAAGGTAATACCTATTTTGCATTCGGAGGGAACGGAGCGTGGAGCAGCAAACGCCGGAGCAGAACAACCCCATCCGCACGCGGCTTCTTACGGCCATGCAGGATGGGATTTTCGCGCACAGCGAGCGCCTCCCGCGTGAAAGCGTGCTGGCGGAGCAGCTTGGCATCAGCCGGACGCAGCTCCGGGACAGCCTTGCCACGCTCGAGCGAGAGGGCTTCATCACGCGCCGCCACGGCGTCGGCACCATCATCAACCGCCACGTGCTCTCGGTGCAGACGCGCATGGACATTGAGGTGGAGTTCATGGATATGATCCGCCAGGCCGGAAAGGAGCCGGGCCTGGCCTTCACCAACGCAGAGCGTATCGCGTGCGGCCCGGAAGCGGCCGAACGCTTGAAAATCGAACAGGGAGAAGCGGTTCTCAAGGTATGCCGGCTTGTCACTGCGGACGGCCAGGCCGCCATTTACTGCGAGGACTATCTGCCGTACGGCCTGATAAAGCGCCCCTTTGCGGAGGCGGACTTTACCCGGCCGATTTTTGATTTTCTGCGGGAATTCTGCGCTGCGGAGCCCTACATGGATCTTACCGAGATCCGCCCGGCCGTGGCGGACACACGGCTTGCGGGGATCCTCCGTGTGGCGGAGGGCGCGCCGCTTCTCTACATGGACGAGGTGGATTACGACATCGCCGGAACGCCCGTGCTGTATTGCGCGGAATACTATATCGACGGGGTCGTGAAACACACGGTGATGCGCAAGCGGCTTTAAGGCGCGTGCGCAGGGTGGGCGAAACGCTATAATTTGCCGAAGATAAAGGAGAAAATATGAAAAAAATTGCGGTTTTGATGGGGAGCGACAGCGACCTGCCCGTCGTCAAGGCGGCGTTTGCGGTGCTCCGGGAGTACGGCGTGCCCTATGAGGCACACGTGATGAGCGCACACCGCTCGCCGGAGGCTGTGCGGGACTTTTGCGCCTCGGCGCGGGAGCGCGGCTTCGGCGCGGTCATCGCGGCGGCAGGAAAGGCGGCGCACCTTGCGGGCGCGGTTGCCGCGAACACAACGCTGCCGGTCATCGGTATCCCGGTGAAATCCTCGACGCTCGACGGTTTGGATGCGCTGCTTGCAACGGTGCAGATGCCTTCCGGCATGCCGGTTGCAACCGTCGCAATCGACGGCGCGGCAAACGCGGCGCTGCTTGCGGTGCAGATGCTTGCGCTTTCCGACGCGGCACTCGCCGCGAAGCTCGACGCAAAGCGCGCCGCCATGCGCGCGCAGATCGCGGAAAAGGACGCGCGCCTGCAAAAGGAACTCGAAACCCTGTAAGTTTACCATATTTCAAATTTTATACCGGAGGAGACTGCAATGAAGAAGCTCGAACAGGTTTATGAAGGCAAGGCCAAGAAGGTATTCCGGACGGACGATGAGGACCTTTTCATCGTGGACTATAAGGACGACGCGACTGCGTTCAACGGCCTCAAGAAGGGCACCATCGCCGGCAAGGGCGCTGTCAACAACCGCATGACCAACAGCATGATGCAGCTGCTGGAGCAGCACGGCATCCCGACGCATTTTGTAAAGGAGCTTTCCGAGCGGGAGACGCTCGTCAAGCGCGTGAAGATCGTCCCGATCGAGGTCATCGTGCGCAACGTGGCCGCGGGCTCTCTCGCAAAACGCCTGGGCCTAGCGGAAGGCACGCGCCTTAAGAGCACCGTGCTTGAATACTGCTATAAGAACGACGAGCTGGGCGACCCGATGATCAACGATTACCACATCTTCGCCATGGGCCTTGCTACGAAGGAGGAACTGAACAAGATCGCGGCCTATTCCTTCAAGATCAACGAGATCATGGTTGCGTTTTTCAAAGAGATCGGCGTGGATCTCATCGACTTCAAGCTCGAATACGGCGTCACCAACGACGGCACGCTCGTGCTCGCGGATGAGATCTCGCCTGACACCTGCCGCTTCTGGGATGTGAAGACCGGAGAAAAGCTGGACAAGGACCGCTTCCGCCGCGACCTTGGCGGCGTGGAGGAAGCCTATCAGGAAATGATGAAGCGCCTCTGCGCGCACAACGCGGGCGGGCAGAGATGAGCATGGGCCAGATTCACGAAGAATGCGGCGTGTTCGGCGTATATGCGCCGGAACGCGCGGACGTTGCCTCCCTTGCGTATTATGCGCTGTATGCGCTGCAGCACCGCGGGCAGGAAAGCTGCGGCATCGTCGTGAACGACGACGGGCTTTTCAGCTTCCATAAGGACACCGGCCTTGTCAACGAGGTGTTCGATGCGGATACGCTGCGCAAGCTCGGGCAGGGGAACATCGCCGTCGGCCATGTGCGCTATGGCACGACCGGCGGGAGCCAGCGCAGCAACGCGCAGCCCATCGTGGTGAACCACCGCAAGGGCCGCATGGCGCTCGCGCACAACGGCAACCTCGTCAACTCCCAGGAACTGCGCGAGGAGCTGGAGCTTGGCGGCGCGATTTTCCAGACCACGAGCGACACGGAGGCCATCGCTTACGTGATCGTGCAGGAACGGCTCAAGGCAGCTTCCATCGAGGAGGCGGTGAGCCGCGCAATGGACAAGCTCGAGGGCGCGTATTCCCTCGTGCTCACCTCGCCCACGAAGCTCATCGGCGTGCGCGACCCCAACGGCTTCCGGCCGCTCTGCCTCGGGAAAAAGCGGGACGGCGCATATGTGCTTGCGTCGGAATCCTGCGCGCTTGATGCGGTCGGCGCGCGGTTCATCCGGGACATCGAGCCGGGCGAGATCGTCGTGATCGACAAAAACGGCGTCAATTCGATCACCGCGCATTGCAGCAAATGCGATTCCACGCTCTGCGTGTTCGAATTCATCTATTTTTCCCGGCCGGATTCCGTGCTGGACGGCAGCTCCGTGCATATCGCGCGGCAGCGGGCGGGGGCGTTCCTTGCGCTCGAACATCCCGTGCAGGCGGACATCGTCATCGGCGCGCCGGATTCCGGGCTCGACGCGGCGCTCGGCTTTGCCCGCCAGTCCGGCATCCCATACGACATTGGCCTCATCAAGAACAAGTACATCGGCCGTACCTTCATTTCGCCCACGCAGGAGCTGCGCGAGAACGAGGTGAAGATCAAGCTGAACGCGATCCGCTCCGTGGTGGAGGGAAAGCGCGTGGTGCTCGTGGATGATTCCATCGTCCGCGGGACGACGAGCCGCCGCACCGTGATGCTCCTGCGGGACGCGGGGGCGAAGGAGGTGCATATGCGCATCTCCGCGCCGCCGTTCGTGAACCCGTGCTATTACGGTACGGACATCGACTCCAAGGAGACGCTCATTGCCAACAACCATACCATCCCGGAGATCGCGCAGATCATCGGCGCGGATACGCTCGGATACCTGAGCCTTGAAAACGTCACCAAGCTCGCCGCCGGCTGCAAACGGGGCTTCTGTACAGCGTGCTTCGGCGGCGCGTACCCGACCCGGGAGCCTTCCTTGGCGAAGAAGGACCGCTTCGCCTACAAAATCAGTGAAAACGAGGAACACAAGCATGGAAAATAAGCAAAGCCACAGCGAAAGCTACCGCGCCGCGGGCGTGGACATCGAGGCTGGGTACAAGGCCGTTGCGCTCATGAAAGAGCACGTCGCGCGCACGGTGATCCCCGGCGTGGTATCGGACATCGGGGGCTTTGGCGGCCTGTTCGCGCCGGACCTTACCGGCATCCGGGAGCCCGTGCTCGTAAGCGGGACGGACGGCGTCGGCACCAAGCTCAAGATCGCCTTTTTGTTGGACAAGCATGATACTGTCGGCATTGACTGCGTTGCCATGTGCGTCAACGACGTGGCCTGTGCGGGCGCGAAGCCGCTTTTCTTCCTCGATTACGTTGCGGTGGGTAAAAACGAGCCCGAGCGCGTTGCGGCGATCGTCTCCGGCGTGGCGGAGGGCTGCGTGCAGGCAGGCTGCGCGCTTATCGGCGGCGAAACGGCGGAAATGCCGGGCTTTTACGGCGAGAAGGAATACGACCTTGCGGGCTTCGCTGTGGGCCTTGGGGATAAGCAGCGGCTCCTGACGGGCGAGCGCGTGCAGGCGGGGGACGCGATCATCGCGCTTGCGTCAAGCGGCGTGCATTCCAACGGCTTCTCGCTCGTGCGCCGGGTGTTTGACGTGGAGAATCGTGACCTTTCCGTATATTCGGAGGAGCTCGGCGCGACCATCGGCGAAGCGCTGCTCACGCCCACGCGCATTTACGTGAAGCCCCTGCTGGCGCTGATGCAGGCGGTGGATCTCAAGGCGGCCGCGCACATCACCGGCGGCGGCTTCTATGAGAACATCCCGCGCTGCCTGCCCAAAGGGCTTGGGGCGAAGATCGCGCGCAGCGCCGTGGAGGTGCTGCCCGTGTTCGACATGATAAAAAGGCTCGGTAACATCCCGGAGCGTGACATGTTCAACACCTTCAACATGGGCGTGGGCATGTGTGCGGTCGTCCCGCAGGCGGAGGCCGACGCCGCCATCCGTACGCTCGCGGCAAACGGCGTGCACGCTTACGCGTTGGGCGAGGCCGTTCCGGGCGAGGGCGTTGCGATATGCTGAAGCAGCGCATCGCCGTGCTCGTTTCAGGCGGCGGGACGAACCTCGCGGCGCTGCTCCAGGCGGAGCGGGCCGGGGCGATGCCGCATGGGGAGATTGTGCTCGTCATCGCCTCCAACCCGGAAGCGTATGCGCTCACGCGCGCGCGGAACTACGGCGTGGCGCATGCGGTCGCGGACAAAAAGGCGCTCGGCGCGGAAGGGTTTGAGGCGCGCATCGAAGCGCTTTTGCGCGAATACGCGATCGACGTGATTGTGCTCGCGGGCTTTTTGAGCATCCTGAGCGCGAAGTTCGTGCAGCGTTGGCCAAACCGGATCCTGAACGTGCACCCTTCGCTGATCCCCGCGTTCTGCGGGAAGGGCTGCTATGGGCTGCACGTGCATGAAAAGGCGCTTGCCTATGGCGTGAAGGTGACCGGCGCCACGGTGCACCTGGTCAACGAGGTGCCAGACGGTGGGAAGATTTTGCTGCAAAAGGCGGTGGAGGTGCGGCCGGGCGACACGCCGGAGCTGCTCCAGCGCCGCGTGATGGAAGAGGCGGAGTGGCAGCTTTTGCCGCGCGCGGCGGAGCTCGTGTGCCGCACGCTTTCTGAAGGAAAGGAGATTTAACGTGCAAACGCAGAACATAGAAACGATTTTACGGGAAAACGGCTACGTAGGCCGCGGCGTCATCCTGGGCAAGAGCCCTTCCGGCAAAAAGGCGGCCATGGCGTATTTCATCATGGGCCGCAGCGAGAATAGCCAGAACCGCGTGTTCGTCGAAAAGGGGGAGGAGCTCGTCATCCATCCTTTCGACCTGGCGAAGGTGGAGGATCCGAGCCTCATCATTTACGCGCCCGTGCGCGTGTTTGGGGAGAACACCATCGTGACAAACGGAGACCAGACGGACACCGTTTACGACTTCCTTGCGGCGGGCAAAACCTTTGAGGCGGCGCTGCGCACGCGCTGCTTTGAGCCGGACGCGCCGAACTTCACGGCCCGCATCAGCGGCATGCTGACGCGCACGGAGGGTGGCTGCGCTTACAAGCTTTCCATCCTCAAAAGCGCGGACGCGGCGGGCAGCGCCTGCCTGCGCCAGACGTTTGAATATGCGGAGCCGCTCCCGGGCGTGGGGCATTTTATCCACACCTACCAAACGGACGGGAACCCGCTGCCCGCATTCACGGGCGAGCCGGAGCAGATCTACATCCCGGAGGACGCGGACGCGTTCGCAGCGCTCCTTTGGGAAAACCTGGACGCGCGCTACAAGATCGCCCTGTTTGTGCGCTATCTTGATTTGGATACCGGCGCTGCGGAAACGCGCGTGATCAATAAGCATCAGAAATAAGGAGGACGGCATGAAGGAACTCGAACTTAAATATGGCTGCAACCCGAACCAGAAGCCCGCGCGCATATTCATGGAAGCGGGAGAACTGCCCATCGCCGTCCTCAACGGCCGCCCGGGCTATATCAACCTGCTGGACGCGCTCAACGGCTGGCAGCTTGTGCGGGAGCTGAAGGCGGCGCTTGGCCTCCCGGCGGCAGCGTCCTTCAAGCACGTGAGCCCTGCGGGCGCGGCAGTGGGCGTGCCGCTGACGGAGACGCTCCGGCAGGTCTACTTTGCCGGCGAAATCGAAGGGCTTGCGGATTCCCCGCTGGCGACGGCCTATGTCCGCGCCCGCGGCGCGGACCGGATGTCCTCCTTTGGGGATTTCGTCTCCCTTTCGGATGTGTGCGACGTGGCGACGGCCCGCGCCCTGCAGCACGAGGTCTCCGACGGCGTGATCGCGCCCGGCTACGAGCCCGCGGCGCTTGAGATCCTCAAGGGAAAGCGCAAGGGAAGCTATACTATTCTGCAGATCGACCCCGCGTATGAACCCGCGCCCATCGAGCGTAAGCAGGTGTTCGGCGTCACGTTCGAGCAGGGGCGCAACAATGCCGCGTTCGGCGAAGAGACGTTTGCAAACATCGTTACGAAAAGGAAAGAACTGCCGGAAAGCGCGAAGCGGGACCTGATCCTCGCGCTCATCGCCCTCAAGTATACGCAGTCCAACTCCGTGTGCTTTGCGGAGAGCGGGCAGACCATCGGCGTTGGCGCGGGCCAGCAGTCCCGCATCCATTGCACGCGCATCGCGGGCAACAAGGCCGATCTTTGGCACCTCCGGCAGCATGAAAAGACGCTTTCGCTTCCGTTCCTGCCCGGCGTCAAGCGGCCGGACAGGGACAATGCCATCGACGTTTACCTTTCCGACGAGCCGGAGGAAGTCCTGGCAGACGGCCGCTGGCAGAACCTGTTCACCGAGCGGCCCGAGCCTTTCTCCAAAGAGGAGAAGCGCGCATATCTCGATACGATTTCGGGCGTTGCACTTGGGAGCGACGCGTTCTTCCCGTTCTCGGATAACATCGACCGGGCAAAGCGCAGCGGTGTGAGCTACATCGTGCAGCCGGGCGGTTCCGTGCGGGATGATCTCGTCATCGAGGCGTGTGATGCATACGGCATCGCCATGGCCTTCACGGGCCTCCGGCTGTTCCATCATTAAGAGCGAGGAGGCGCAGCATGAAGGTTATGGTCATCGGTGGCGGCGGGCGGGAGCATGCCATCGTCAAAGCGATCAAAAAGAATCCAGCGGTGGAAACGATCTACGCGCTCCCGGGCAACGGCGGCATTGCGGCGGACGCGGTGTGCGTGCCGGTCGGCGCGACGGAGATCGACAGGATCGTGGAATTCGCAAAGGCGCAGGCGGTGGATTTTGCAGTCGTCGCGCCGGACGACCCGCTTGCGATGGGCGCGGTGGACAGGCTCCACGCGCTCGGCGTCCCCTGCTTCGGGCCGGACGCGAAGGCAGCGGAGATCGAAAGCAGCAAGGTGTTCGCAAAGAACCTGATGCATAAATACAATATCCCCACGGCGGCTTACGCCGTGTTCGAGGATCCGGAGACGGCGCTTGCATACCTCAGGGGCACGCGCTATCCTTCCGTCGTCAAGGCGGATGGGCTCGCGCTCGGCAAGGGCGTGATTATCGCGCAGAATTATGCGGAAGCGGAGGCGGCGATCGATTCCATCATGCGCGCGCGCAAGTTCGGCGCAAGCGGCAGCCGTGTCGTAGTGGAGGAATTCCTGACCGGGCCGGAGGTCTCCGTGCTCGCGTTCACGGATGGGAAAACCCTTGTGCCGATGGTATCTTCCATGGATCACAAGCGGGCGCTTGACGGCGACCTTGGCCCGAACACGGGCGGCATGGGAACGGTCGCGCCCAATCCGTTTTACACAAAAAAGATCGCGGACGAATGCATGGAGAAGATATTCCTGCCAACCATCCGCGCGATGGCGGCAGAGGGCAGGCCGTTCCGCGGATGCCTGTATTTCGGGCTGATGCTCACGCCGGACGGCCCGAAGGTGATCGAATACAATTGCCGCTTCGGCGATCCGGAAACCCAGGTCGTCCTCCCGCTTTTGCAGAGCGACCTTTTGACGGTGATGATGGCCGTGGAGGAAGGGCGCCTTGCGGAAACGAAAGTGGAATTCTCCGGCGGCGCGGCCTGCTGCGTAGTTGTCGCGTCAGGCGGATACCCCGGCAAATACGAACGCGGGAAGACCATTTCCTTTGCGGACACGCCCGCGCTGCGGGAGGCGACGGTCTACCATGCGGGCACGAAGCGCGATGAAACCGGCGCGCTCGTGACGGCGGGGGGGCGCGTGCTTGGCGTTACGGCTACGGGCGCGACGCTCGCGGAGGCGGTCGGAAAGGCGTACCGCGCGGCGGAGGCCGCCTCATTTGAAGGCGCGTATTACAGGAAGGACATCGGCGCGCGCGCGCTTGCCGCGCATGCCGGGTAAAGGAGCGGACATGGTTTACCGTATTTTCGTGGAAAAGAAGCCCGAGCAGGCCAACGAGGCCAGAACATTGCTCAACGAGCTGCAAACGCTGCTCGGCCTTTCGGGGATCACGGGGCTCCGGCTGTTCAACCGCTACGATGTGGAAGGCGTGTCCGAAGCGCTGTTCCGCCAGTGCGTGACGAACGTGTTCTCCGAACCGCCGGTGGACGACGCTTATGAAGCGTTGCCGGAGGAAGGGACTGCTGCCGTGTTCGCGGTGGAATCCCTGCCCGGCCAGTTCGATCAACGGGCGGATTCCGCCAGCCAGTGCATCCAGCTTATCTCCCAGGGGGAGCGCCCGCTCGTGCGCGCGGCTAAGGTATATATGCTCTTTGGCGCGGTGGACGAAGCTGCGCTTGCCGCCGTGAAGCAATATGTCATCAACCCGGTGGAAAGCCGGGAGGCTTCGCTCACGCCCGTGGAAACGCTTCGGGCGGAGCTCGAAGCGCCGGACGGCGTGGAGACGCTCTCAGGCTTCACGGCGCTCGGCAGGGACGGCCTTCTCGCGCTGCACAAGCGCCTTGGGCTTGCGATGGATCTTGACGACCTCTTCTGCTGCCAGCGCTATTTCCAGTCCGAGCGCCGCGACCCAACCATCACCGAGGTGCGTGTGCTCGATACCTACTGGTCTGATCACTGCCGGCACACGACCTTTGGCACGCGGCTCACGGATATTGCCTTCGACCATCCGCGCGCTGCAGAGACCTATGCGCGCTATGAGGCAATCCGCGCGGAAATGGGCGCCAATAAGCCCGTGACCCTGATGGATATGGCGACGCGCGCGGCGAAATATTTAAAAAAGACCGGCCAGCTTCAGCGGCTGGATGAATCCGACGAGATCAACGCCTGCACGGTGAAGATCGACGTGGAAACGGACGCCGGAACCGAACCCTGGCTGCTGCTCTTCAAGAACGAAACCCATAACCACCCGACGGAGATCGAGCCGTTCGGCGGCGCGGCTACCTGCATCGGCGGCGCGATCCGCGACCCGCTTTCCGGCCGGGCCTACGTTTATCAGGCCATGCGCCTCACGGGCGCGGCCGACCCCCTGCGCCCCGTTTCCGAGACGCTGCCGGGCAAGCTCCCGCAGCGCAAGCTCGTGACGACAGCCGCGGCGGGCTACAGCTCCTACGGCAACCAGATCGGCCTTGCGACGGGCCTTGTGGACGAGCTTTACCACCCAGGCTACGCCGCGAAGCGCATGGAGATCGGCGCGGTGGTCGGCGCGGTCCCGGAAAGGAACGTGCGGCGCGAAACGCCAGCCCCGGGCGACGTGGTGATCCTCCTGGGCGGGCGCACCGGGCGCGACGGCTGCGGCGGCGCAACGGGTTCCTCCAAATCGCATGACACGAGCTCCATCGAAACCTGCGGCGCGGAGGTGCAAAAGGGCAACGCGCCCGAGGAGCGCAAGCTCCAACGCCTGTTCCGCAACCCGGAGGCAGCGCTGCTCATCAAGCGCTGCAACGATTTCGGCGCGGGCGGCGTAAGCGTCGCTGTGGGCGAGCTCGCGGAAAGTCTCCGCATCAATTTGGACGCGGTGCCCAAGAAATACGAAGGCCTGGACGGCACGGAGCTTGCCATCAGCGAATCCCAGGAGCGCATGGCGGTGGTCGTGGCGGCGGTAGATGCGGCTCGGTTCCGCGCCCTCGCGGCGGAGGAAAACCTGGAGGCCACTATCGTGGCAACTGTCACGGACGACGGACGCATGACCATGGACTGGAAGGGCAAGCGCATCGTGGATCTTTCCCGCGCGTTCCTCGACACCAACGGCGCGCCCAAGGAGGCGAAGGTGCGTGTCGCCGCCCCGAAAGCGCCGGAAGCGCGCAAGGCGGGCGGTTTTGCGGAAACCTACCTCGCCCTGGCGGGGGACCTCAACATCTGCTCCAAGCGCGGCCTCGCGGAGCGGTTTGATTCCACGATCGGCGCGGGCAGCGTGCTCATGCCCTTCGGCGGGAAACGCCAGCGCACGCCCGCGCAGGCGATGGCCGCGAAGATCCCCGTGCACAAAGGGGATACAAGCACCTGCTCCGTGATGGCGTGGGGGTTCGACCCGTTTGAGAGCGAACGCGACCCATACTGCGGGGCGTATACCGCTGTTGCGCAGTCCGTCGCAAAGGTGGTGGCGGCGGGCGCGCCGCTCGCCAACTGCTACTTGACGTTCCAGGAATATTTTGAGAAGCTGGGCGGCAAGCCGGAACGCTGGGGCAAGCCCACAGCGGCGCTCCTCGGCGCGTTCGCGGCGCAGCTGGATCTCGGCATCGGCGCGATCGGCGGCAAGGATTCCATGAGCGGCTCCTTTAACGACATCGACGTGCCGCCCACGCTCGTTTCCTTTGCGATTTCCACCGGCGAAGTGAAGAACGTTATTTCGCCGGAGTTCAAGCAGGCAGGCGCGCCGGTGTACCGCATCGCGGCGGAGGTTGACGCGGACGGCATGCTTGTGCCTGAGAGCCTCCGCGCGTGCCTCAGCACAGTGGAGCAGCTCATCCGGGAAGGCAAGGCTGTGAGCGCTTACGTATGCGGCCAGGGCGGCGCGGCGGAGGCCGTGCTGAAAATGTGCCTTGGCAACGGCTTTGGATTTGATTTTGCAGAGGGCGTTTCGGCGGAGGCGCTGTTCCGGAAGCACCCGGCCTGCTTCCTCGTGGAAGCAGCGGAAGGGACGCTCCCGGAGAGCATGCTGCTCGGCCGCGTTTCAGCGGAGCGGGCGCTGCGTTTCGGTGGCGAAACGGTTGCCCTCTGCACGCTCGAGGATGCGTATGAAGGCAAACTCGAAAGCGTGTTCGCGTGCAACATCCCGATGGAGGAGCCTGCCACCCTTCCCGCGCCGCGCTTTGCCGCGCAGCGCTGGGGCACGCCGCGCCTGCGCAAGGCGGCGGCGCGCGCTCTCATCCCCGTATTCCCCGGCACCAACTGCGAATATGACACCGCGCGCGCTTTCGAGCGCGCCGGCATCGCGGCGGATGTGCTCGTCCTGCGCAACCTGACCGCAAGCGATGTTGCGGGGGCGGCGCTCGAATTTACGCGCCGCGCGCAGCAAGCGGAGATCATCTTCCTCCCCGGCGGTTTTTCCGGCGGTGACGAGCCGGACGGCTCCGGCAAGTTTATCACCGCATTCTTCCGCAGCCCGCGCATCCGCGAAAGCGTGGACGAACTGCTCAAGAACCGGGACGGCCTTATGTGCGGCGTGTGCAACGGCTTCCAGGCGCTCATCAAACTTGGGCTCATCCCCTATGGCGAAATCCGGGACGCGGATGCGCAGAGTCCGACGCTGACCTATAACGTCATCGGCAGGCACCAATCCAAGATCGTGCGCACGCGCGTGTGCTCCAACCGGTCGCCCTGGCTGATGCGCACCCAGCCGGACGAGGTGTATTCCGTGCCGGTCTCCCACGGCGAGGGGCGTATCCTTTGCAGCGAGGCGCAGCTTTGCGCGCTCGCGGAAAACGGGCAGATCGCTACGCAGTACGTCGATCTTTCTGGCAAGCCCACGATGCAGGTGCAGTTTAACCCCAACGGCTCCGCTTGGGCCGTGGAGGGCCTGACCTCGCCGGACGGCCGCGTGCTCGGCAAAATGGGCCATTCCGAGCGCATCGGGGCAGGATTGTATAAAAACGTGGAAGGCCGCTATGATATGCAGATCTTCGCATCGGCGGCGGACTACTTTAAAATTTAACCGAGAAAGGCGGTGCAAACAGTATGGCGACCATCATCAGAGGAAAAGAAGTGGCCGAACATGTGCTTGCGCAGGTGAAGGAGGACGTTGCGGCGCTGGCCGCGCGGGGCGTTACGCCCTGCCTTGCGGTCATCCTCGTGGGGGATGACCCCGCGTCGCAGGTCTATGTGCGCAAAAAGAAGGAGAAGTGCGCGGAGCTTGGCATGCGCTCGCTGGAATTTACCCTGCCCGCGGAAACGGACGAGACGGAGCTGCTTGCGCTCATCGGAAAGCTCAACGCGGATGCGAATGTGCACGGCGTTCTTTGCCAGCTCCCGCTGCCCGCGCACCTTGACGAGCAGACCATCGTGCGCGCGGTCGCGCCGGAAAAGGACGTGGATGGGTTCACCTGCCGCATCTCGGCGGACGCGAAGCGCGACCTCATGCCATGCACGCCCGCGGGCGTGATGGAAATGCTCCAATATGCGGGCGTCCCAATCGCGGGCAAGCAGTGCGTCGTCGTCGGCCGCAGCAACATCGTGGGCAAGCCCATGGCAATGCTGCTTTTGCAGGCGGACGGCACGGTAACGGTCTGCCATTCCAAAACGAAGGAGCTCGCGGCCGTGACCCGCACGGCGGATATCCTCATCGCGGCGGTCGGGAGGCCGCGCTTCATCACGGCGGATATGGTCAAGGAAGGCGCCGTGGTGATCGACGTCGGCGTGAACCGGGGCGCGGATAAAAAGCTCCTCGGGGACGTGGACTTCGAGGCCGTCGAAAAGAAGGCTTCCCACATTACGCCCGTGCCCGGCGGCGTCGGCGTGATGACCATCGCCATGCTGATGAAGAACACCGTGCGCGCTGCGGCGCTGCAAAACCCGGCAAAGAAGGATTCATAACAGGAGGAGAGATCATGGCTTATTTTTACGAGGAACCTTCGCATACCTTCAGCGAGTATCTTTTGGTCCCCGGCTATTCCTCTGCGGACTGTATTCCGGCGAACGTTACGCTCAAAACGCCGGTCGTGCGCTTCAAAAAGGGGGAGAGGAGCGCTATCGAGATGAACATCCCGCTCGTCTCGGCGGTGATGCAGTCCGTTTCGGATGACAAGATGGCCATTGCGCTCGCCAAGGAGGGCGGCGTTGCGTTTATTTATGGCTCTCAGACCGTTGAGCGCCAGGCGGAAATGGTGCGCCGCGCGAAGAACTACAAGGCGGGTTTCGTCGTGAGCGATTCCAACATCCGGCCGGATCAGACGCTTGCGGACGTGCTTGAACTCAAGGAACGCCTCGGGCATTCCACCATGGCCGTCACGGACGACGGCACGGGCACCGGCAAGTTCCTCGGCATCGTCACGAGCCGGGATTACCGCGTGAGCCGCATGGATAAGGCGACGCGGGTTTCCGAATTCATGACCCCGGTGGAAAAGACAATCTTCGCACCGGAAGGCACGAGCCTCAAGGAAGCGAACGACATCATCTGGGATCACAAGCTCAACGCGCTGCCCATCCTGGACAAAAACGGCCGCCTGGTGGCGTTCGTGTTCCGCAAGGATTACGACATCCACAAAGGCAACCCGGATGAACTGCTCGATGCGCATAAGCGCTACGTCGTCGGCGCGGGCGTGAATACGCGCGATTATGAGACGCGCATCCCCGCGCTCGTGGACGCGGGCGTGGATGTGCTGTGCATCGATTCCTCCGAGGGCTTTACCGAATGGCAGAAGCGCACACTCGCCTGGGTGCGGGAGCGCTACGGCGATGCGGTGAAGATCGGCGCGGGCAACGTCGTGGATCGGGATGGCTTCCGCTTCCTCGCGGACGCGGGCGCAGACTTTGTGAAGGTCGGCATCGGCGGCGGCTCCATCTGCATTACGCGCGAGACAAAAGGCATCGGCCGCGGCCAGGCCACGGCGGTGATCGAGGTCGCCAAGGCGCGGGATGAATATTTTGAAGAGACGGGCGTCTATGTCCCGATCTGCTCGGACGGCGGCATCGTGCAGGACTACCACATTACGCTCGCCCTTGCCATGGGCGCGGATTTCTGCATGCTCGGCCGCTATTTTGCCCGCTTTGACGAAAGCCCGACGAGCCGCGTGCTCATCAACGGCAACTATATGAAGGAGTACTGGGGCGAAGGCTCCGCCCGCGCGCGCAACTGGCAGCGCTATGACATGGGTGGCGCGGCGAAGCTCTCCTTTGAAGAGGGCGTGGATTCCTATGTGCCCTATGCCGGGAGCCTACGGGACAACGTTTCCCTGACGCTTTCCAAGGTGCGCTCCACGATGTGCAACTGCGGCGTGCTCTCCATCCCGGAACTGCGCGAGAAGGCGCGGCTTACGCTCGTCTCCTCCGTCAGCATCGTGGAAGGCGGCGCGCATGACGTGGTGCTCAAGGATCACACCGGCGCAATGTCAAAATAATCCGGTGTTTCGGAACAACCGAGAACCTGGCCCACGCGGGCCGGGTTCTCGGTTGCCGAAAAAGTCTCTCCGGGATTGTCAAGGGCCGCAGCCCTTGACTTTTGATCGCGAGCAGCGACCTGTGCGGTGCGAGCGAAAAGCCTTGCGCCGCAAGGCTTTCTTTACACGGAGCGCTGGCCGCGTCATCGGCGCAAGCGCGACGTGAATTCTCGCTAAAGTGGCATCTGCCACTTTAGCGACAGCCTGAACCTGGCCCACGCGGACCGGGTTCTCATTGCTTTATTGAAAACCCTACAGCCTGTGGTTTGACAAATTCTGAACATTTTTAGCAAGGCTTGCACTGCGTTGCCATTTCGTAGTAAAATAAATTGAAATATTGTGCAAAAGCCTGCTTGGACTGCAACCATAAGGCTTTGCTGAACATGCGAATACCGTGCGCCGCAGGGCGCGACAGAGGAAGAAATGGCAAACTATACCTACGATCCGGGACCGCAGCTCCCAAACTATATGAAAAAACGGATGGAGGCAAACGCTTCCGCAGGCTCAGCGCGCGCAAAAGCGCCGGTGCATGCCGCGAAAGAGAGCACAGCCCGCGCGGGGGCTATGAGCACCGGGACGCGCGGTGCCGCGGCCGCACCCCGGAAGGGAAGCGGCACGAGCCATGCGGCCAAGCCGCAGGCACAGGCACAAAAACGCGCTGCAAGCGCACCCAAAACGGCGCATACCGCCGCAAAAACGGGAGGCGCCGCCCCAAACGCAAAGAAGAACGGCGGCGCGGCAACCAGCCACAGCAAGAAAAAAAAGGCGCAGAAGCGCAAACACATGCTGCATATGCTTCTGGGCGCGGCAGCCTGCCTTGCCTGCATCATCGGCGTGATATGGATCGCAACGCGGGAAAACGAGGCCAACATCCCGGCGGACATCGACGCAATCATGAGCACGAAGCAGACGTTCCGCGACGGCGTGAAGCTGATCGGCGTGGATGTGAGCGGCATGACGCCCGAGGAAGCGACCGGGCTTGTGAAATATGCGGCGGAGAAGAAGCTCGAAAAGGTCGCCGTCACCGTGGCGCTCGCGGGCGAGCGCTGGACATTCAGCGCAGGCGATCTCGGCATGGGCTATGACCTGACCGAAACCTTTGTCCAGGGCCTTGCCTATGGCCGCGGCGAGGACGACGAGGTGCAGGATGTACTTGCCGCCGGCGCGGGCGAGTTTGACGCGGAATACACTTGGGATAGGGAGGCAATCCTCGCCGCGCTTGCGCAGCTTGCCCCTTCCATCAACACGGAGGCCACGCAGCCTTATGCCGAGCCCATTACCGATTGGGCGAGCGAGGAACGCTTCAACTACATCGCAGGCGAGGAAGGCCGTGCCCTCAACGATGAGGCGACAGCGGACCTCATCGAATATGCGCTGCGCACCGGCGAGTTTGAGACGACGATCGAACCCGTGGTGAACGCGGTACTGCCGACGGCGACAATCGAGGACGTAAGGGCACACACGCAGTATATCTCCGAATATACGACCACCTTCTCTGCGGCGCGGGATGACGAGACAAAACAGAACCGCCTCTATAACATCCGAAAAGCTGCGGACATCATCAACGGAAACCGTATCGAGCCGGGCGAGGAATGGAGCTTCAATGCGATCGTTGGCCCCCGCACCTACGAGCTGGGGTGGAAGGGCGCAAACGGCATCAGCGGCGGCAAGGAATATACCGTGCAGGCCGGCGGCGGTATCTGCCAGCCGAGCACGACGCTTTACAACGCACTGCTGTGCGCGGGCGCGAGCATGGACGAAGGCGCGGGCATTATGATCGTTGACCGCCGCGCGCACACGATCCCATCCGACTATGTGGACGTTGGCCTGGATGCGACGGTGGATACCCGCGGAATCGACTTCGTGTTCCGCAACAACACGGAATCCCCGCTGTTTATCTTTGCCGAGGTAAAGAATGTGGAAGGGCGCAGCAGCCGCTATCAGATCACGGTCTATGTATACGGCGAACCGCTGCCCGAAGGCGTAACCTATAAATCCCGCAGCGAGATCATCGAAGTTACCTCACGCGAGAGCGAGACGGTCTATGCCCAGGATGTGTCGATCCCAACGGGCTATCAGAAGGAGAAGATCGTGCAGCGGGAAGGCTATGTAGCCGAAGCGTATTTGGATAAATACGTAAACGGGGAGTTGGCGGAAAGCACACTGCTGTATACGGATAAATACAAGGGAAACCCGGCGGAGATCGCCATCGGCACAGGGCCTGCTCTGCAGGCGGGCGAGGCTGTGCCGGAGGGCTTGGTTCCAGTTGGGACGGCGCCTACGGAGGCTTCCTCCCGGGCATAAGCGTACGCAATTTATGAATTAGAAACGGCCGGAGGGAATCCTCCGGCCGTCGAACTTGTCGAAAAAGTCTCTCCGGGATTGTCAAGGGCCGCGGCCCTTGACTTTTGATCGCGAGCAGCG